>Ga0213853_10380701_pt1 | contig 15704 bp, 16 predicted proteins | sample ABR_2016_MetaT_FD_164456 | JGI IMG/M metagenome (GOLD analysis project Ga0213853, IMG submission 164456) | Metatranscriptome of freshwater sediment microbial communities from post-fracked creek in Pennsylvania, United States - ABR_2016... | ecosystem: Environmental > Aquatic > Freshwater >...
ATGCCCTGGAAGATCACAAGCAGCGACCAGCGGTCCTGCGCATAGAGCTTTTCCTGGTAATCGACCAATCGCTTGCGATTGGCCTCGATGATCCTTTCGCCCTTGTCCTTGTCGAGGCCGCCCTTCTCGGCAGTGTTGTGCGACTTGAGATGGAATTCGTGCGCGCCATCGACGCGGAACGGCGCGACGAAGCGATCCAGTTCGACCGCGAGCGATTGCGACGATTTCTTGCTCATGACGCCCGATATGACCTAGCGCGTTGCGGTTTCAGCCTTTCGGTCAGGCTACCAAGAATACCCTTGGGAAGAAATATGATGAACAGCACCAGCAGCACGCCATAGACGAGGTTGTCCCAGCCGACCGCATTGGTGCCGAAGCCGATGCGCAAGGTTTCGGCCAAAAGGATGGTAATGACGGCGCCGACCGTCGGCCCAAGCGAAACGTAGAGGCCGCCGACGATCGCGGCAAACACCATCTGCAGCGACACCGAGATGCCGCTCACCGTGTCGGGAGAGATGAACATCTGGTACTGGCAATAGAGCGCGCCGGCGAGCGCGGTCATCAGCGCAGAGACCACCGTGATCTTCAGCTTTTCGGCGGTGACGTTGACGCCGGCGGCAGCGGCGGCGTCCTCGTCCTCCGAAATCGCCTCCATGGCGTGGCGGGCCATGCTTCGATCGATCGCGCGCCAGATCAGGAGGCCCGACAGCCAGATGAACAGCGCGATCAGGTACCACGTCAACTTGTCGTCGAATTGCAGCGCCAGCAACTGGCTGCCCTGCGTTCGATTGGGCGTATAGCCGAGCGAACCGCCGGTATAATCGCGCGTCGCGGTGATGACCTGCAGCACGATGCCGGATAGCGCCAGCGTCACCAGCACGAAATAGTGCCCGGTGATGCGGAAGCGGAAGCAGGGATAGCCCACCACGACCGCAAGCAACCCCGCCGCCGCCATCGCCAGCGGAATGCCGATCCAGGGCGATACCCCCAGATGGTTCCACAGCAGCGCCGTGACATAGGCGCCGACGCCCATGAAGCCGCCATGTCCGAGCGACACCAGGCCGAAGCGGCCCATGATCGACCACGAGGTATAGGCGAACGACCAGATCAGGATCAGCACCAGGATGTGCAGGTGATAGGGGTCGCGGTAGACGAAAGGCAGCGCAATCGCCGCCGCTACGCCTGCGATCCAGGCCGCGCGAGATGGCTTCATCGCCGCCTCGCCAGCAGGCCGGCGGGCCGGATGAACATCATGACGATGAAGAAGGCGAAGGCCAGCACGTACCCCCATTCCAGATCGGAAAACAGCCCGCCGAGCGAGATGATCTCGGCGAAAACAAAGGATGCGATGAAGCCGCCGAAGAAATTGCCGAGCCCGCCGAGCACGCAGATCAGGAAGGTGATCGGGCCGAATGTCAGGCCGACAAAGGGATGCACGTCGTATTGCAGCACCAGCAGGCAGGCGGCAAGGCCCGCGAGCGCGCCGCCGAGCGCGGAGGTGATGAGATAGATCCGCCTTGTATCGACCCCCATCAGCGGCATGATCTGGCGGTCCTGCGAGATGGCGCGGATCGCCGTACCGGTGAAGGTGCGCGTCATGAACAAATAGACCGCCACCATGCCGAACAGCGCGGCGGCAAACGACAACAGCCGCGCGTAGCTGAAGTTCATCTCGCCGAGCACCAGCACCGGCAGGCGGATGCCGAGGTTGCGGAAATCGACGCCGAAGGCGACGGTGGCGAAACTCTGCAGGACGAACAGCACGCCGCCGGTGGCGAGGAGCTGGTTGATCGGCGGCGCCGTCAGAAGCGGCGCGATCACGATGTAATGCAGCGCCGCGCCCATCAGCGCCACCAGCAGAATGACGAGCGGCGCGGCCGCCCAGTACGGCAGGCCGTAATACTGCACGAGAAAATACATGCCGTACATGCCGATCATGACGAGCTCGGCATAACAGATCCAGGTCACGTCGATGACGCCGAAGATCAGGTTCAATCCGAGCGCCAGCAGCGCCAGCACCCCGCCCAAAAGAATGCCGTTGATCACGGCTTCAAGCAGGTAGATGTCGAAGATGTCCAGAAATGCCTGCATCGGTCGTCCCGCTCTTTTTTGGGCATGATCTCCGCGCAACGCTACGCGTTTGTCGCGAAGGAAAACCGGTATCCACTTTTCCGGATCATGCCCTCACACTCCGAGATAAGCCTGTTTGATGGTGTCGGTGTTCATCATCTCGCCCGACGTTCCCGAGGCGCGGATGCTGCCGGCTTCGAGCAGATAGGCGCGATCCACCACGCGGAGCACCTGCTGCACATTCTGTTCCACGATCAGGACCGTCAGCCCGCTTGCGCGAATCCGCTTCACCAGCTCGAACACCTGCTGCACCACGACCGGCGCGAGCCCGGCCGACGGCTCGTCGAGCAGCAACAGTTTCGGAGCCGACATCAGCGCGCGGCCGATCGCGCACATCTGCTGTTCTCCGCCCGACATGGTGCCTGCCATCTGGTGGCGCCGCTCTTTCAGGCGCGGGAACAGATCGAACACGAACTGAAGCCGCTCGGTGAATTTCTTGCGGGCATCGGGCGTGTACGCCCCCATCTTCAGATTATCGTCGACCGAAAGCCGCGGAAACAGCCGGCGGTTCTCGGGCACGTGCGCGATGCCGAGGCTGACGATGCGATGCGCCGGCGTCGCCAGCACATCGGTGCCCTGCATGCTGATCGATCCCCGGTTGGGACGGATCAGGCCGGAGATCACCCGCATCAACGTGGTCTTGCCGGCGCCGTTGGGGCCAATCACGCCGACCGCCTCCCCGGCCCTCACCTCGAGGCTGACGCCGAACAGCGCCTGAAAGCTGCCATAGCCCGCATCGACCGATTTCAGCTCGAGCATGGCTAGGCTCCCGTCCGGCGCCGCGCCAGCGCCGCCGCGGCCTGGGTCGCATCCGCGTCGGTGCCGAGATAGACCTCGATCACGCGCGGGTCGCTCGCCACCTTGCCCGGCAGGCCTTCGGAAATCTTCTCGCCGTGATCGAGCACCATCACGCGATCGACCACGCGCATCAAGACGCCCATGATGTGCTCGACCCAGATGATGGTGATGCCGAGCTCGTCGCGGATCTTGCGCAACATGTCGGCGGCCTGGTCCATCTCGGTCTCGTCGAGGCCGCCCAGGCTCTCGTCGGCGAGCAGAAGTTTTGGGCCGGTCGCGAGCGCTTTGGCGAGCTCGAGCTTTTTCAGGCCGGCGGCGCCGAGCCCGTCGACGCTCGCCTGGCGGTCGGTCGGCAGGCCGACCATGGCGAGCGCGCGCTCGGCCGCCTCCTCCGCTTTTCCCCGGCTGTGCCGGCCCTGGCCGAAATATCCGGCCAGCGCCACGTTGTCGAAGATGGTCAGGCGATGAAACGGCCGCGGGATCTGGAAGGTACGGCCGATGCCGCGGTTGATGATCCGGTGCGGCGGCAGCCCCGCGATTTCGGCGCCGTCGAAAACGATCGACCCGGCCGACGGCTGCAGCGTGCCGGAGAGCATGTTGAAGATGGTGCTCTTGCCCGAGCCGTTTGGGCCGATCAGGCCGAGAATCTCGCCCTGATCGACCGTGAACGACACGTGGTTGACCGCCGTGAAGCCGCCAAAACGCTTGAGCAGGCCCTCGACTACGAGCACGACGGTCCCTTCCGTGGGCTAGGGCATGATCCGGAAATGTGGATGCCGGTTTTCCCTCGCGACAAACGCCGAACGTTTGCGCGGAGATCATGCTCAAAACAAAAAAAATGGAGCGGGATGACGATACGAAGAAAATTCATCACGCTCCAGAGCGCCACTTATTTGTAGCTATAGGTCGTGCCCGCGGGCAGCGGCAGCACCGCGTCGCGCTGCGCCTGGCTCTTCGGCCACACCACATACGACTTGTCGTCGATATACTGGATTACCACCGGGAACGAGCGCTCGTTCTGGCCAGCCATCGGGGCGCCCTCGCCGAAGAACTTGACGCCGAACCCGAGCATGGTGCCGCCTTCGGGGATGTCTGTATCCAGCGCCGCCTTGCGCAGCGCCTCGGGATCGACCCCGCCATATTTCTTGATGGCGCGCGGCAATACATCGGTCAGGAACACGTAGGTGTTCGAAGCCGCCATGCCGACATGGGCCGAGCGGATCGCGACCCCCGGCTTCATCTTGTCGAACTCCTCGCCAACCGTCTTGATGACCGGCGGCAGCTTGGGGTCCAGGGTTTCCGGGTTGGTGAGCCAGATCGAAATCGGATCGGTGTCGAAAAGATAGTTTGCGTCGTTGCCGAGGCCTTCCTTCAGCTTCTCGTAGACGCCATAGCCCGCGCCGTGGCCGACGATGGCGCCGACCTTCAGGCCCTGCTCGCGCGCCTGCCGGAAAAACAGCGTGATGTCGGGATTGTAGCCGGTGTGGAAGATCACATCGGGCCGCGCGCGCTTCAGTTTCGTCACCAGCGCGGAGAGGTCGGGCGCGGTCGCGGAATAGCCTTCCTTCAGGACGACATTGAAGCCGGCCTTCTTAGCGCCGGCCTCGTTGCCCTTCGCAACGTCGACGCCGTAGGCGCCGTCCTCATGGATGATGGCGACGCGCAGGTCTTTCGGCTCCTTGCCGAACTTGGAAAGCGAGTTCTGGGCGATGAAATCCATCGTCATCAGGCCGAACTGGTCGCCGCTCGCCTGAGGACGGAAGACATATTTGTAGTTCTTGCCGTCGAGCACGGCGGAGGAAATGCAGGTGGTGATCCACATGAACTTCTTGAGCTGCTCGACGCGGGCGGCCACCGGCACGCACTGGGCCGAGGAAAAGAAGCCGAGCAGCATGTCGACCTTTTCCTGCTCGATCAGGCGGACCGCCTCGTTGATGGCGACATCGGGCTTGCTCTGCGCGTCGGCATAGACCGCCTCGACCTTGTAACCTTCGACCCCGGTCTTGGCGTACTGGTCGAGCATGATCTTGGCGCCGTCATATTGCAGCTCGGAGCCGCCGCCGGCGAGCGGACCGGTCAGGTCATAAATCACGCCGATCTTGATTTTCTTTTCCTGGGCCTGGGCGGAAACCGCCATTCCCAGCGCCGCCATTGCGGCCACCAGCCCCACGAGCAGGCGTGCAGCCTTGCGCTTAAGCATCGAACCCTCCCTCAAGAATTGTGCATTGCGTATGTTGTTCTTGTTGGCGCCTATCACATTGATAGCGCCTTTCGATGTCAAGCCGCATTGCTAAGCAAGGGCCCGGCGCCGGCAGGCGCGGCGCTTGCGCCTTTAGTATCAGCCTGCGAACCGGCTTTCGACAAACGCGGTCACAAAGCGCGGCATCGCATCGGTCAGATCGCTGGCGCGCCGCACCAGGTGAATCGCGGCAAGCTCCGGCTGGGACTGCCTGCCGAGATTGGCCTCGATCCGCTCGCTCAAGGCTTCGCCCGGCATATCGACCTGCAATACCTTGATCATCGCAACCGCCTGGCCGCTGAACACACAATCCCAATGCGGGTCGGCGCGATAATCTGCCGGCGTGAGGCCGGTCTCTTCCTCCACCTCGCGGATAACGCTGCCTTCCATGTCGACTGCTCCGCCTGAGATATCGTCGAGATCGGGCGTGCCGGAGGGAAAATAGATCCGCCCGGCATTCGCGGTGTGCTGCGCCATTTCGCCCATGATGAAGGCGCCGTCGGCGCTGCGCAGCGCGCCCATACCAAAGCCGTTGAAGACGTCAGAATCGGGAAAGCCCCAGTCGCGCCACGCCAGGAAACTTGCAAAATCGGTCTCGAAATAATCGGCGCTAAAGTGCTCGCCGGCGAAGGCCGGATTGCGCCCCAACAGGACGCGGCCGTTCCAGATTTTCGGCTTCTCGCGCTGTTTTGCGGCGAAATGCGCGTCGATCTCGGCGCGCCGCTCTTCAGCGAACCACCATGGCGATGGCCGCACGCGCAAATCAAGCGTCGTGACGCGATGAATGCGCGGGGCCGTCATCGCGCTTGAGAGGCGCTATTTCGCATTCATCCCCGTCGTCTTCTTGGCCTGCTCGACGAATTTGTTGGTGTAGGTCTTGGCTACGTCGATATTGGCCATGGCGACCTCGGGCGAGCCTTCGCTGAACACCGCGAGCACCGCATCGGCTCCCTTCGGATCCATCATGCCGGTCTCCGAATACATCGGGATCGTGTTCTTGAGTGCGGCGAGATAGAGTTCCTTGTTCTTGCCGACCATCTCGTCGGGCATCTTCGCCATGATCTCTTCCGGCGAATGGGAGTGAATCCAGGCGAGCGTGCTGACGATCGCGTTGGTCAGCCCCTGCACTTCCTTCTCATGCGCGGCGACCCAGGCGGTCGTGGAGTAGAGCGCACCGCCCGGATATTCGCCGCCGAAGGTCGAAAGCGTGTCCTTTTGCGTCCGCGTATCGGAGAGGATGCGCAAGTCCGGATGGCTGCCCTGCAGCACGGTGACGGACGGATCGAGCATCACGGCGGCATCGATCTGGCCCTGCTCCATGGCCGCGACCGCGGTGGCGCCGAGGCCAACGCCGATCACCGCCGCGCTTGCGGGATCAAGACCGTTTTTCTTCAACAGATACTTCAGGAAGAAATCGGTCGAGGAACCCGGCGCGCTGACGCCGACCTTCTTGCCCGCGAGATCCTTGATCGATTTGATCTCGCCATTGTGCGAGGGCGAAACCACCAGCACCAGCCCGGGATAGCGGTCGTAGACGACAAAAGCCTGCAATTCCTGCTTCTTGGCGGCGAGATTGACACAATGGTCGAAATAGCCGGACACCACGTCGGCGCTGCCGCCGAGCACGGCCTTGAGTGCATCCGAACCGCCCTTGAGGTCGACCAGCTCGACCGCCAAGTCCGCCTTGTCGAACTCGCCGAGCTGTTTTGCCAGCACCGTCGGCAGATAGCACAGGCAGGCGCCACCGCCGACCGCGACCGTGATCTTGCTTTGCGCTGCGGCAAGACTTGAGGTCAAGACCAGCGCCATCAGCGTCCCGGCCAGCCTGCCGAACATTTTTCTCATGATTTCCTCCGTTTATCTGGCAGCACGATAATGCAGTGCACACGTCTTGAGAAGGCGACTTTGGAGCCGGAATGCAGGCGCCGCAAAGAGCCGCGCCGGGCTTTTACTCCATCGGCGGCGCACGATCTTTCGCCTAACGGCCAATACCCATCCACTGGTCAGCACGGGCTTTGCGGCTTAGCATCCCACTTCACAAAAAGCGTTAGTCCGGGAGGCCAATCATGAATCGCGTTGCTACCACGTTGTCGATCGCAGCTGCATTCGCCGCCGGCTGCGGCGTCACCTATTTGTTGCGGCCGGCGATCGCCGCCGAAAACATCACGGCGCAGATTGTTCATACCGGCGAAATGGAGGGAGAGGCGCTCGGACCCGCCAACGCCGGCGGTCTGCGGTCGAAGATGTTCGTTTCCGCCGAGGGCGCCACCGTCTCGATCCAGGACGGCAACACGCCCAAGCACCTGCACCCCGTCGCCAATGAAATGCAGTACATCCTCGAAGGCACCGGCACGATCTGGCTCGGCGACAAGGAAGTGAAGGTGAAGCCGGGCGATCTCGTGATCATCCCCCACGGCACCCCGCACGGCGGCACCAAGCCCGACAGCCGGCCGTTCAAGGCGATCGCGATCAAGACACCGCCACAGAAGCCCGACGATATCAAGCTGCTGACGGACTAAGAGGGCGACAGCTAGCCGCGGCCATCGGCCGCGGCCGGCCGCCATACCAGAAGCCGCCGCTCGACCAGCGTCACCGCCATGTCGATCAGGATGACGAAGGCGGACAATACGAACATGCCGGCGAACACGCCGGCAACGTCGAACACGCCTTCCGCCTGCTGGATCAGATAGCCCAGCCCGGCCGCGGAGCCGAGATATTCGCCGACCACGGCGCCGACCACCGCAAAACCCACCGAGGTGTGCAGCGACGAAAACATCCAGGACAGCGCCGACGGCCAATAGACGTGCCGCATCAACTGCCGCTCGCTCATGCCGAGCATGCGGCCGTTATCGAGCACGGTGCTCGAGACCTCCTTGACGCCCTGATAGACGTTAAAGAAGACGATGAAGAAGACGAGCGTAACCCCAAGCGCGACCTTGGACCAGATGCCAAGCCCAAGCCACAGCGTGAAGATCGGAGCCAGCACCACCCGCGGCAGCGCGTTGACCATCTTGACGTAAGGGTCGAACACGGCGGCGACGCGCGGCTGGCGCGCGAACCAGAAGCCGACCGCAACACCGCCGAGCGAGCCGATCGCAAAAGCCAGGATCGATTCCCACAGGGTGATCAGGAGATGCTTCCAGATCACGCCTGAGGAAAACCATTTGACGATCTGGCTAAAGACATCGACCGGATTGGAAAAGAAGAACGGCGGCAGCCACACTTTGCCGAACACCGGCACCGAGGCAAGGAACTGCCACAGCGCCAGCGCGACGATCGCGACCAGCAATTGCAATGCGAGAAGCCCGATCCTCGACATGCTCAAGCGCCTCTCACCCGCCGGATTCGGTCACGGCTTGGCGTAGGTCGCAAACAGGCTGGCCGCGCCCTTGGCATGCCCCTCGAGCGCCTTGACGACCTGCTCGCGCGTCATGCCTTCCTTCAAGTCCTTCGGCTCGAGATCGGTCGCGAACAGCGTGAGGACATAATGATGTATCGTGCCGGGAGGCGGACAGGGTCCGAAGTAGCTCGACTGTTTCGGCGAGTTCTGGCCTGCGATATATTTGTCGCTGGCCTTGGAGCCTTCACCCTCGGTTAGCCCGGTGAGCGAGGGCGGAATGCCATAGGCCACCCAATGCACGAAACCGACGGGCGGACGGCCGTCGGCATCGAACATGACAAGGGCGTAGCTCTTGGTGCCTGCCGGTGGGTTGCTCCAGGAGAGCGCCGGCGAAATGTTCTCGCCGACGCAATTCGGATCGGCCTTGTTGCTGGCACCATACTTCACCGCCAGCCGCTCACCGTCCTTGACACTGGACGAAGACAGCGTGAAGGCGCCCTGCGCGCTCGCGCGTTGCGCGCCGCAGATCGCCGCGAGTATGACGGTCATCGCGAGAATGGGATTGCGAAGTAGCATGACACTGCCCTTGGTTGGCATTGGAGGCGTTTCGACCAAGCTTACGCGGTGCCCGATTGCGCGTAGCCCTTCAACACTTCAGCCTTCAAAACACTCCAAATCTCACGGTGAAGTGAGTGAAATTCCTTGTCCAGCCGAGCTTCGAAAATATCGCGCGGCCGCGGAAGCGGCACGCGCCAGTCGCCGATGATCCGCGCGCTCGGCCCCGCCGACATGATCACGACGCGATCGGCCAGCGCGATCGCCTCCTCGAGATCATGGGTGACGAACAGCACCGCCTTGCGGTCGGCGCTCCACAAGTCCAGCAAAAGGTTGCCCATGATCTGCCGGGTCTGGGCGTCGAGCGGCCCGAACGGCTCGTCCATCAACAGGATCTTCGGGTCGCGGATCAGAACCTGCGCGAGGCCGACGCGCTTGCGCTGGCCGCCCGAGAGCATATGCGGATAGCGATTGGCGAAGGCACCCAGCCCCACCGAGGTGAGCCAGGCCTGCGCGCGTTCCAGCGCCTCTGCGCGCGGCGTGCCGTGGATTTCGAGACCAATCGCGACATTGTCGATCGCGGTCTTCCAGGGAAACAGCGCATCGGCCTGGAACAGGTAGCCGGCGTCCTCGTTCAGCCCACAAAGCGGGGCATCGAAGATCCGCACCGTCCCCGACGCCGGCCGGCGCAGGCCGGCCGCCACGTTCAGCAATGTCGACTTTCCGCATCCGGTGGGTCCGACGATGGCGACGAACTCGCCGGGGGCGACCGATAGCCGCGCTTTCTCAACCGCGGTGTAAACGCGCGCATCCGCAAGCCGAAAGGCCACCGTCGCGTCCTCAAGCGCGACCGCCGTTGGCGTTGCCACGTCCACCTTGTTCCCTCCGAATTTGGATGATGCCTTAGCGGTTTGCGGGGACAAGTTCAACGAAGCGCTGCAACGTGATACTTCAACCCTTCACCCTCCAGAAGAGGGTAAGGTAACGCAGCCAGCAGACCGAGGCCCGATGCCAACCGCGCCACTGATCGCCTATGCCCATGTCGGCAAGAGTTTTGACGGCGGCCGTGGCGCAGGGCGCGTGGTTGCAGTCGACGACGTCTCGCTTCAAGTCGCCGAGGGTGAATTCCTCGCCATCGTCGGCGGCTCCGGCTCGGGCAAGACCACGCTGCTGCGGCTCGCCAACCGGCTGATCGAGGCCGATTGCGGCACCATCACGATCGAAGGCGCCGACGTTCGAACTGTCGATCCGGTGCAATTGCGCCGCCGCATTGGTTACGTGTTTCAGAGCGGCGGGCTGTTTCCGCATATGAGCGTCGCCGACAATATCGGCATCACGCCAACGCTGTTGGGCACGCAGCCGGCAGAGATCTCCGCGCAGGTCGACGAGCTGATCGATCTGGTGCGGCTGGACCGCGCGCGACATCGGGGGCGCCTGCCCGAGGCGCTGTCGGGCGGAGAGCGGCAGCGTGTAGGCGTGGCGCGTGCGCTTGCGGCCAAACCGCGCATCGTCTTGATGGACGAGCCGTTCGGCGCGCTCGATCCCCTAACCCGCGACGCGCTCGGCGACGATTACCGTGCGCTGCACAACAAGCTCGGGCTGACCACGGTCATGATCACCCATGACATGACCGAGGCCATCCTGCTCGCCGACCGCGTCGCCGTCATGCGCAGCGGCCGCTTGCTCGCCGAAGGCACGCCAAGCGAGCTTTCGGCAAGCCGCGACCCCTATGTCGGTGAACTGCTGCGCACGCCGCGGCGCCAGGCCGAGCGGCTCGGTGCCTTGTTGCCGCAGGGCGGCGCGGCATGAACCTGGTCGCCGATCCGCGCTGGGGTGAGGCGCTGGCGCATCTGCCGGATTATCTCGGCAATCATGTGCGCGTCAGCGTGGCGGCGTTGGCGCTTGGGCTTGTGGTCAGCCTTCCGCTCGCGATTGTCGCACGCAACGCGCCGCTGCTGCGCGGCGCGCTGCTTTCGCTTGCCAGCATCGTGCAGACGGTGCCGGGCCTTGCATTGCTGGCGCTGTTCTATCCGCTGCTGCTGGCGCTGGCCGCGCTGACGCTGAACTGGTTCGGATTCGGTTTCTCCGCCTTCGGATTCCTGCCGGCGGTGCTGGCGCTCGCGCTCTATTCCATGCTGCCGGTGCTGCGCAACACCATTACCGGCCTCAATGGCGTCGAGCCGTCGATCCTGGAGGCGGCGCAGGGCGTCGGCATGACGCCGCGTCAATCGCTGTTCATGGTGGAGTTGCCACTGGCATTGCCGGTGATGATGGCGGGCATCCGCACCGCGGCGGTTTGGGTGATCGGCACCGCGACGCTATCGACCCCGATCGGCCAGACCAGCCTCGGCAATTATATCTTCGCGGGCCTGCAGACCCAGAACTGGGTGTTCGTGCTGTTCGGCTGCCTGGCCGCGGCCGTCCTGGCGCTCGCGGTCGATCAACTGCTGGCGCTGATCGAAAGCGGGCTGCGCCATCGCAGCCGTTTCCGTGCCACGCTCGGCGGCATCGGCATCGCAGCACTGGTCGCGGCCACGCTGGTGCCGTCGATGGCCCGGCCGTCGTCAAGCTATATCATCGGCGCCAAAACCTTTACCGAGCAATATGTGTTGTCGGCCTTGATCACGCAGCGGCTGCGCGCGGCAGGGCTTTCCGCCACGTCGCGGGAGGGCCTCGGCTCCAACGTGATCTTCGAGGCGCTTAAATCCAACGATATCGACGTCTATGTCGATTATTCCGGCACGCTCTGGGCCAACCAGTTTCAACGCAGCGATATCAGGCCGCGCGAGCAATTGCTCGGCGAATTGAAGACGACGCTGGCAAAGCAGAGCATCACGCTGTTGGGCGAGCTCGGCTTCGAGAACGCCTACGCGCTGGTGATGCCGAAAAAGCGCGCAGATGCGCTTGGCATTCATTCGATCGACGATCTCGCCGCGCACGCAACGACAATGTCGATCGCGGCCGACTACGAATTCTTCTCGCGGCCGGAATGGGCCGCTTTGCGGAAAGCCTACGGCCTGTCGTTCCGCGCGCAGCGGCAGATGCAGCCGGATTTCATGTATGCGGCGGTGGCTTCCGGCGAGGTCGACGTGATCGCGGGCTATACCAGCGACGGCCTGATCGCCAAATACGATCTGGTGGTGCTGGAGGATTCCAGGCACGCGATTCCGCCCTACGACGCGATCGTGCTGCTGTCCCCGAAGCGCGCCGACGATCAGGCGTTGCAGGCAGCGCTCGCGCCGCTACTCGGCAAGATCGACATATCCGACATGCGCGAAGCCAATTTGCGCGCCGCCGGCGGCGATGCGACATCGTCGCCGGATGCGGTGGCACGCTGGCTGTGGGAGAAGATCGGCAAGCGCTGAGCCGTTAACCGGAGCAAGCTTCGCCTGGCCTTACGCCCTCACCTCCTGACGCTGGAACAGGACGTAGCCGGCCACGAACAGCACGATGGTCGCAGCGATCAGGCTGACGGTTTGCGGCCAGGCGATCATGACGCTTTCGGTAAAGGGCAGCGGCGCGCCCATCAAGGCGCCGCGCAATTGCTCCAGGAAAACCGCACCTAGCGTCCGCGTCGTCGGCGACAGCACCGCCGTCATCGCTTCCGCGAACAGGTCGTTCGGCGACAGCCGCATCAGCATCTGCGACCACAGCGCGGTGTCCGGCGTCTCCAGGCCGAGCGCCGTGTAGCGCGGATCGGGCGGCGCGACCACTTGCGCGAACGCCGGCGCCAGCATCGGCCACAACACCGTCAGGAACAGCCAGACGCCGAGCGCGACAAGGGCTGCGGTTGCGGGCGATCGAAACACGATCGACAGCAGCATGGCGAGCGACAGCCAGACCCCGGCGTAGAAGATCGCGACCACCAAAAACACCAGCGAGCGCGCAACCTCCTCGCCGCCCGGCGGCACGCCGAGGAAGATCAGGCCAAGCCCGATCACCATCAGCCACAACGCCGCAAGACTGACCCCGAGCGTCGCAAGGCCAGCGAGAAATTTTCCCATCAACAGCGCGTCGCGATAGATCGGCTGCGCCAGGATCCGCGACAGCGTTCGCCGGTTATGCTCGCTGTTGATCGCATCAAAACCCAATCCGATTGCCATCAGCGGGATCAGGAATCCGAGGATCGCGACAAAGGACGGCAGCGGCGCCCTGGAGTCGGTGAACAGCCGCAGCAGCAGGAACGGGTCTTCCGCGGTATTCTGCCGCAAATTGTCGATCGCGCCGTAAAGCGCGGCCAGTGCCGTCAACACGATCAACAGCTCGAGCACCAGCATGCGCACGCTCGAGAGGTTATCCGCCAGTTCCTTGACGAACACCGTGCCAACTCCGGCGAACGCAGAGCCCTCACGCCGCATGACGCACACTCCCTTCCGGCCTGATCTGGAAGTAGCGGGCGTAGATCGCCTCCAGGCTCGGCTCGTCGACCGAAAGCCGCCGCAGCAATCCATCCGCGGCGACGACGACGCGCGCCGCTTCCGGCCGGACGTCGCGATCAGCCGTCATGCGGAAGCGGTCGGCGGCCAATGTCTCGACATTGGTGACGCCCGGTATCGTCGCAAGCCGCCGCGCAATGCCGGCGCCTTCGGCCTCGACTTCGACCACGAAGCCTGCGCCCAAGACCTGCACCGCGAGATCGGCAACCGAGCCCATCATGACGATACGCCCGGCCTGAAACAGCGCCACGCGGTCGCATATCCGCTGCACCTGATCGAGCAGGTGTGACGACAACAGCACGGTGACGCCTTCAGCCTTGAGCTCGCCGATCAGCGCCAGAAATTCCAGCGTCGCCTGCGGATCGAGCCCGGAGGTCGGCTCGTCGAGAATGGCGATCTCTGCCCGCTTGACGATGATCTCGGCAAGCCCGAGGCGCTGGCGCATGCCGCGCGAGAACGTCGCCACCCGCTTGTGCGCGACATCGACAAGCCGCACCCGCACCAGCGCGTCCGCGATCCGCGCCGCTCGCTCGGCCCGCGAAAGGCCCATCAGCCTTGCGGTGTAGGAAAGGTTCTCGACCGCAGTCAGATGATCGTAGAAGCCGACGGAGTCGGGCAAGTAGCCGACGCGCCGCTTGACCTGCAGCGGCGCGCGAGCCGGATCGAACCCGAGCACGCTGACCTCGCCTGCGGATATGTCGGTGAGGCCGAGCATCATCAGGATCGTGGTGGTCTTGCCCGCGCCGTTCGGCCCGAGCAGGCCGAACACTTCGCCGCGAACGATATCGAAGCTGATGGCATCGACCGCATTTGTGTTGGCGTAACGCTTGGTGAGATCGCGCGCGGAGATGACGGCCTGGTTTTGCGCGCCGCTCATCGCCGTCCGAACCTTGCAACCGCACCAAGCATCAGAAGCAGCGCGATGCCGATCACGCCGGCGCCCGCCATTCCCCAGACCGTCGAAGTCGCGACCGTAATGCGGAACTGGCTCGATGCGTTTTCGCCCCGCGAGGTGGCGCGCACCGTCGTCATGTAGTCGCCGGCCAGCGATTTGTCGCTCGGCGTGACCAGCGCCTGCACCTCGGCATCCTTTCCGGGGACGAGGCGATCGATGGTGGCCGGCTCGAACGTGACTTTCCAGCCTGTCGGCGCCGATGCCGCAAGCGCGATGTTCTCGGCCGGAGCGGTGCCGGTGTTGGAGACCACGATCGGGATCGAGCTTTGCTGCGCGGCGACCGCGCGCGCGCTCAACAATCCGTCCCGCCCCGCGACCTGGAGCTGCGGCTGTCCGGCGATATCAAGCGCAAGCTCGGTCTTCGCCGAGGCATCTTCCGCGTTCACCGTCACCCGCACCGGGAAATGGCCGGCATCGACCGTGCTCGGCGGACGGACCTTCAGCTTGATGTCCTTGGACTGGCCGGCCTCGATCGGGATCGAGGACAGTTCCTGGGAGCCATAGGCCTCCGTGAAGGAGGTTTCGAAATTGGCCGGCGCTTCGGCGGCGAAGCTTGCGACCAGGTTGCGCCCGCTGTCGTTCTTGATGGTCAACGTATATTCGAAGTTTGATTTCGGGCTGCCGCGCAGCGACGGCAGTTTCGACGTCACGGTCAGCTTGGCGGGCAATTCCTTGGCGAGCGCAACGGCAACCGGCAGTGTCGCCTCGGTGCCCTGACCTTCCGCCTTCACGGTCAGGGTCTGCTCGCTCAGATCGCTGTTTGCCGGTACATCGAGCCGAAGCTGCAGCGCGACACTGGCGTCCGGCGCCGGCATCGCCGCGGCGACCGGCTGGCCCCCACCCAACAGCGTCGCGGTCCAGCCGCTCGGCACGCCGGTAACCGAGAGCTGATAGCGCTGCGGTCCCAGCCCGTAATTCTGCAGGCGGAGCGCTATGTTCGACGTGGTGCCCGGCCTTACCGTGATCGCCGGGTAATCCGTCATGAGGAAAAGACCCTTGATGTCGCGCGGCGGCTCCGCGGCATGGGCGGCGATGACAGGGATGACGAGCCCGAGGGCAACACCAAGACGCGCGAACAGCGCTCGCATGGGAAACACTCCTAGCAAGGTGATAAGGATTCAAGGATCTCGGCTGCCGCCAAAGATCGTGACGACAGCGCGCCAGATCGTAGAAGTAATCGTGACAAAGTTTGGAAATTTTCCGGCAAACCAATTACAAGTCGGTAATCTAAGATCAGACTTTAGTTTTCCG
>Ga0213853_10061727_pt1 | contig 15637 bp, 12 predicted proteins | sample ABR_2016_MetaT_FD_164456 | JGI IMG/M metagenome (GOLD analysis project Ga0213853, IMG submission 164456) | Metatranscriptome of freshwater sediment microbial communities from post-fracked creek in Pennsylvania, United States - ABR_2016... | ecosystem: Environmental > Aquatic > Freshwater >...
CGCCGACCTCCCATCTGCGCATGCGCAGGCACCGCCATCAACGCCAGCACGGCAAATGCCACCGCGAAGGTCTTCATCGCTGCCCGAAGCTCCTATTTGGTTTGCCGGCAAACTTACTCCGCCGGCAGATATGGTGGCAAACCTCGAAAAACCCGTTCCCCTGCCAAGCATCAGCAATTATTGATCGCACGGGGGATGCGCAGATTGGCGGCACACGCCCGCCTATTTCGGGGCAAAAGGGGTCGGGTCTTGGGGATACGGGGAACCGTCGTTCGTTTGGCGCTGATGGCGGGCACAGCACTTGCGCTTTCGGCTTGCGGATGGGCCGACAGCCGTTCGCCGGTTCCGGAATTCATGCGGACCAAGGAGAGCGAACCGCCGCCGCCCGAGCCGCCGCCCGATGTCAAGCAAATGGTCCGTGAAAAGCTGGATTCGGTGTTCACCGCCGCGTCCAACCCGGGCCAGGTTGAGGTTTCGCCGCCGCGTCGCGACCTCCGCGGACAGGGCTGGACCGCCTGCGTCCGGGCATTGCGGTTGACTGCCGCGAACGGCAAACCGCTCTCCCCGCAAACTTACCGTATCACGATCTCCGGCGGCGTCATCATCGACCGCCGGCGCATCGAGGCCGACGATACCTGCGAGTCCGAAAGCTACGAGCCGGTCTAGGCGGCGACGCTCGCCTGCTGCTGGAACTGCTCGAAGGCCGATATCGCGTCCGCGGCATACATCAGCGACGGACCGCCTCCCATGTAGACGGCCACGCCGAGCGTCTCTTCCACTTCCTGACGCGTGGCGCCCAGTTTGACCAAAGCCTCGGTGTGGAAACCGATGCAGCCGTCGCAGCGCGTGGCAATGCCGATCGCGAGCGCGATCAGCTCCTTGGTCTTCTTGTCAAGCGCGCCGTCGCGGGTGGCGGCCTGCGCCAGCGCCGAAAACCCCTTCATGGTGTCGGGAATATCCTGGCGCAGTTTCCGCAAGTCGCCGGAGATGCGCCTGGTGATGTCGTAATAGCTCTTTTCCATGGAAGCTCCTCTACTTGCTTGACGATGTCCGCGCTGCCGGCTCGCGCAGCGCGATGTAAATGGCGGGGATGACGAGGACCGTGAGCAGCGTCGAGGACGCGAGCCCGAACAACAGCGAGATCGCCAAGCCCTGGAAGATCGGATCGAGCAGAATGGTGGCGGCGCCGATCATGGCCGCCAGCGCAGTGAGCAGGATCGGCTTGAAGCGCACGGCGCCGGCTTCCAGCACGACCTCGCGCAATGCCTTGCCCTGCGCGCCGCTGTGCCTGATAAAATCGACCAGCAGAATCGAATTGCGAACGATGATGCCGGCAAGCGCAATGAAGCCGATCATCGAGGTCGCGGTGAAGGGCGCGCCCAACAGCCAGTGGCCGATCAAAATCCCGATCAAGGTGAGCGGTATCGGCGTCAGGATCACCAGCGGCAGCCGGAAACTGCGGAACTGCGCCACCACCAGCACATAGATGCCGAGGATCGCGGCGCCAAAGGCTGCGCCCATGTCGCGGAAGGTCACATAGGTGATTTCCCATTCGCCGTCCCACAACAGCGTCGGGTGCGACTCATCGGCCGGCTGTCCATGCAGGCCGATGACAGGTTTTGGCAGCGCGCCCCAATCATGGGTAGCGACGCGGTTGGCGACCTCGAGCATGCCATAGAGCGGCGCCTCGAAGCGGCCCGCCAGTTCCGCCATCACCATGTCGGCAAACCGGCCGTCGCGCCTGAAGATAACGGCTGAGCCCTCTTCGACGGTCGCCTTCACCACCTGCCCCAGCTCGACCACCGTCTTGCTGCCGGGAAGCGTGTTGGCGGGCACCGGCGTCGACGCCAGCGCCTCGTCCCAGGCGAGAGCCCGCTTCGGCAGGCGGACCGCGATCTCGATCGGATTGCGGTCTTCGCCGCGATGCGAATAGCCGATCGACACGCCGCCGAACAGCGTCTGGATGGTGTCGTAGACGTCGCGCTGCTCGACGCCGAAAAACTCAAGCCGGTCCTGGTCGATCGACAGCCGCAGCCGCGGCCGCTTTTCGCCGATCGAATCGTCGATATCGACGATGAACGGCACCTCGGCGAAAATCTTCTTCAGCTCGAAGGTGACGGCCCGGCGCGTTGCCGCGTCCGGCCCATAGATTTCAGCCAGCAAGGTGGCAAGCACCGGCGGCCCGGGCGGCACTTCGACCACCTTGATGCTGGTGCCCGAGGGAACATGCACGGCCTTGAGGCGCTGGCGCAGGTCGAGCGCGATGTCGTGGCTCGCCCGCTTGCGATCCCCGCGCGCGGCGAGGTTGACCTGCAGCTCGCCGAGTTCGGGCCTTTCGCGCAAATAGTAGTGACGAACAAGACCGTTGAAATTGAACGGCGCCGGGGTGCCGGCATAAGACTGCACTGAAACGATCTCCGGCAGTCCGCGCGCGATATCCGCCGCGCCGAACAGCGCGCGTTCGGTATCCTCCAGGCTCGCGCCTTCGGGCAGATCGACCACGACCGCGATCTCGGACTTGTTGTCGAACGGCAGCAATTTGACGGTGACGGACTTGGTCGCAAACAACGTCATCGACAGCAGCGTGGCTGTGCCGACCCCGATCAGGAATATCCAGGCCGAGCGTTTGCTGCTGACAACCGGTGTCGCGAAACGCCGATAAAGACGCCCGAGCACGCCTTCGTCGTGCACGGCGTGAGCCGCCGCAGCTCCCTGCTTCGGCGCCAGCCGCAGCATCAGCCAGGGCGCCACCACCATGGCGACGAAGAACGAAAACAGCATGGCCGCCGACGCGTTGGCCGGGATCGGCGCCATGTAGGGGCCCATCAGCCCCGACACGAACAGCATCGGCAACAGCGCGGCGACCACCGTCAGCGTCGCGACGACGGTGGGGTTGCCGACCTCGGCGACCGCCTCGATCGTGGCCTGCACGCGCGGCCTTCCGTCCTTCATCGCCCAATGGCGGGCGATGTTCTCGACCACGACAATGGCGTCGTCGACCAGGATGCCGATCGAGAAGATCAGCGCAAACAGGCTGACGCGATTGATGGTGTAGCCCATCAGGTTGGCGGCAAACAGCGTCAGCAGGATCGTTGTCGGGATCACCACCAGGGTAACCAGCGCCTCGCGCCAGCCGATCGCAATCGCGATCAGGCCGACGATCGAGATCGTCGCAAGACCGAGATGAAACAGGAGTTCGTTGGCCTTTTCGTTGGCGGTCTCGCCATAGTCGCGGGTGACCGTGACTTCGACGTCGTCGGGGACGAGGCGGGATTTCAGCCCCTCGAGCCGGTGCGCGATGTCCTGCGAGACCACCACTGCATTGGCGCCCGCGCGCTTGGCGAGTGCCAGGCTGACCGACGGAACCCGGTTCCAATTGCCCTTGTCGTCGCGCGAATCGTTCCAGACCCGGTGCTCGGTCGTATTCGGCCCGATCACCACCGCGGCCACGTCCTTGACATAGACCGGCCGTCCGTCACGGGTCGAGATCAACAGCAACCCGATATCGGGAATTCCCGACAAGGTCTGGCCGGCCGCGACATTGCGAATGATCCCGGACTCGCGCACCCCGCCGGCAAGGAACGAACGATTGGCGTCCTTCACCTTGGCGACCAGTTGCTGGAGCGTGACGCCGAACAGTGACAGCTTCTCGGGGTCCGGCTCGACCCTGATCTGCTGCGCACTGCCGCCGGAGATATAGGTCAGCCCGATATTGTCGACTTTCATGAGTTCGGCGCGCAATTTGTCCGCGAGTTCGTAGAGGTCCTTGTCCGACCAATGATCGGCGGCCGCCTCGGCTTTCGGCGATAGCGTCAATACCGTCACGGCCACGTCGTTGATGCCGCGGCCGACGATCAGGGGTTCGGTAATGCCGACCGGAATACGGTCGAGATTGGCGCGGATCTTCTCGTGAACCCGAAGGATCGCGTCCTCGGCTTTGGTGCCGACCAAAAAGCGCGCGGTGACCATCACCCGGTCGTCTTCGGTCTGGCTGTAGACGTGTTCGACCCCGTCGATGCCCTTGACGATGGCTTCCAGCGGCTTGGTCACGAGTTCAACCGCATCGGGAGCGCGCAATCCGTCGGCATTGACGCGGATATCGACCATCGGCACGCTGATCTGCGGCTCTTCCTCGCGCGGGATCACGGCGACCGCGATCAGACCGACGATCAACGAGCCAACCAGAAACAACGGCGTCAGCGGTGAACCGATGGTCGCTCTGGTGAGCCGCCCCGACAGGCCAAGATTCACGGCTGCACCAATTGGTCACCAGCGTGGATGCCGGACAAAATCTCAAGCCCGTTGGGAAGCTCGGGGGAAGGCAGATCGCGGCCGCGCTGTACCGGCGCATCGATGGTCTGGTCTGCCTGACGGATACGGACGTAGTCGATGCCGAAGCGGGTCGTCACATAGTTGGACGGGATCACAAAAGCGCCACGGGAGCCGCCGGATATCCAGACCCTGAGCCGATCGCCGACGAAATATTCCCCGAGCCCCTCGACGGTGGCGTCCGCAATGACGCGACCGTCCTCGATCTGCGGATAGACCAGATCGATCACGCCCGATTGGGAGGCCCCTTCGCCTAACTCGGCGCCGTCGAGGCGGATCTTGTCACCGGCCTTCAGAAACCGGGCATGGCGTTCCGGCACCCGCAGCCGCAATTTGAAATTCTGCTGCGCGATCATCGCGACAGGGTCGCCAGGCAGCACGACCGAACCCAAAGTCACGAGCCTTTTCAACACGCGCCCGCCAGCGGGCGCAAGCACCTGCCCTTCATTGAGCTGCTGCTGGATCACCGCACGTTCGGCGGTTCTGGCGCGCAGGCCGTTTTCGGCGACATTGAGCGCGGTGCGCGCTTCGTCCAGTTTGACACGGGGGAGAATGCCGCGCTCCACCAGCCCCTGGGTCCGATCGAAATCGATTTGCGCCTGGTTGGACTGCGCCTGCAAGGCGTCGATCTGCGCATCCAGCGATTTCATCTGCAGCGCCAGCTTTTCATCGCCGATCGCCGCGATCGCCTGGCCGCTTGTGACCGGGTCGCCTTCCCGGACATTGAGCTGGACTATGATGCCGCCAATCCGCCCGCGGGCCGGCACCACGCTGATGCTCTCGACGGTCGCGAAAACCGCCTTCTCGTCGGCGACGGAACGCTGGCTCACCGTAAGGGTCTCAGCGCGCGCCGGCGTCGCCGGCAATGTCACGGCTGCGACAAGGCTCAGTACCATCCATCCCCGCATCGGGCTCATCCCTGCTCCTGTGGGCATTGCGACGCACCGCGGCGCTTCATCCCGCATCTCACTGCAAATATCGCCGGCGACATTGATCTTGCTCAACCCGCCGCCCTGCGCGCGCTCATAACGTGCGTCTGCTCTTCGCGGCCTTCGGCGCGCAATAGATCTGATAGAGCGTTTTCAGAATCTCGCGCGCTGGAGTGCTTGCGATTGAATAATAGATCGTCTGCGCATCGCGCCGCGCAGCTACCAGGCCGTCCTTGCGAAGGAGCGCAAGATGCTGCGACACCGTGGAATCTCGAAGGTTCAGGAATTCTGCAAGCTCGCCGACCGAACGCTCGCCGTCGATCAGCTGGCAGATGATGAGCAGCCGATGACGGTTGGAGAGCGCCTTCAATAGCTCGCTCGCCTGATCCGCCGCCGATTCCATGATCGAACTATCTATTTTCATACTTGCGTATATACGAGATTACGAATATAGTGTCAAGCAGGCCAGACAAGCTGGAGTTCAACCAGCAAGCCGCAACCCAAAGGAGGAAGTCATGGCGGAAGTCGTCGTTATCGGAGCCGGTCTCAGCGGAACGCTGATGGCCTATGAATTGTTGCCGCAGTTGAGGAAGGAGGACCGCCTCACCGTGGTTTCGCAGGGGCCGGTCTATCACTTCGTCCCCTCCAATCCCTGGGTCGCGATCGGCTGGCGAAAGCGCAGCGATATCGAGATCGACCTGGTCGACATCATGAAGCGCAAGGGCATCCGCCTTTTGACGCAGGGCGCGCAACGCGTGCACCCGGCGGACAATCGCATCGAACTCGCCGATGGTTCCTCGATCAACTACGACTATCTGGTCGTCGCGACCGGACCGGAACTGGCATTCGACGAGATTCCCGGGCTCGGGCCGCAGGGCCACACCCAATCGATCTGCCACGTCGATCACGCCTCCGACGCCAAGGGGGCATTTGAAAAGCTGGCCGCCAATCCGGGACCCGTGGTGATCGGCGCGGTGCAGGGCGCATCCTGTTTCGGCCCGGCCTACGAATTCCTGTTCATCCTGGAAACCGAACTGCGCCGCCGCAAACTGCGCGATCGCGTTCCGATGACGTTTGTGACCTCCGAACCCTATATCGGCCATCTCGGTCTCGATGGCGTCGGCGACACCAAGGGACTGCTCGAAAGCGAGATGCGCGAGAAGCATGTCAAATGGATCACCAACGCGCGCGTGAAAAATGTCGAGCAAGGCAAGATGTTCGTCGAGGAGGTCGCCGATGACGGCTCGGTCCGCAAGACCCACGAACTGCCGTTCAGCTATTCAATGATGTTGCCGGCCTTTCGCGGCGTCGGCGCCATCAGGGGCATCGAAAAGCTCACCAACCCGCGCGGTTTTGTCATCGTCGACAAGCACCAGCGCAATCCGGCGTTTCCGAACGTCTTTGCGATCGGCGTTTGCGTGGCGATCGCGCCGGTCGGCGCGACCCCCGTTCCGGTCGGCGTGCCGAAAACCGGTTTCATGATCGAATCGATGGTCACAGCGACGGCGATGAACATCGGCTCGCTATTGAAGGGCCAGACCCCCGTGGCCCAGCCGACCTGGAATGCGATCTGCCTGGCGGATTTCGGCGACACCGGTGTCGCCTTTCTGGCGCAACCGCAGATCCCGCCCCGCAACGTCAACTGGTCCTCGAAAGGCGAATGGGTTCATCTCGCCAAGGTCGCGTTCGAGAAATACTTCCTGCGCAAGATCCGGCGCGGCGAGAGCGAGCCGTTCTACGAGCGCTTCGTGCTCGACAAGCTCAACATCGCGAAAATCAAGGAGGTCAGGACCGGGACATGAGCGAGAGCCGACTCGTCTGTGGACATTGCGGCAAGATCAACCGGCTGCCCGCCGAGCGGGCTCCGACGGCGGCCCGCTGCGGATCCTGTCATGAGCCGATCTTTAGCGGTCACCCCGTCGAAGTCGACGAAGCGGGCTTCGGCCGCCATGTCGCAAACAGCGATATCCCGGTGCTGGTCGATGTCTGGGCGCCATGGTGCGGTCCCTGCCGCGCGATGGCGCCGATGTTCGAGCAGGCCGCCCGACAGCTCGAGCCGAAGGTGCGCTTGCTGAAGCTCAATGCCGATACCGCGCCCTCGGTCTCTTCGCGCCTCGGGATCAGCGGCATCCCTACCCTGCTGCTGATGCAGGGCGGCCGGGAGATTGCGCGGACGTCCGGCGCGATGGACACGAAGAATATTGTCGCATGGGCGACGGCCGGGCTGGCCCGCTCCTGACAATTTTCAAATCCAGATATTCAAACTCAAGCAAAAGGAAGACGTCATGAACATCGACAAAGCGGTTCTCTCTTTCGCAGGATTTGTGGTGCTGCTCGGCCTCGCGCTCGGCTATATCGTCAGTCCCTACTGGTTCCTGCTGACGGCATTCGCCGGGCTGAACATGATCCAGGCATCGTTTACCGGATTCTGCCCGGCAGCGATCGTATTCAAGAAGCTCGGCGTGCGGGGCGGCTGCGCGTTCTCATAGGAAAGCGGCTTCATCTGTTGAGGCCGATCGCCCGGAAGGGAACGATTTCAATTGTTTAGGAGTTTCCGCCGCACACTTCTGGTGACGCGGGAAGCATCCCGCCTTGAAGGCAGCGGCGGGACGGCGTAGCCTTTCGCGTGTGCTTTCCGCGAATTAGGAATGCAACGGCGATCCCTGTGCCGCGCGTGAAAAGCTTCCGTTCATAGGTGGTGCCGGTGGGTCGTTCGCTCGATATCGACGAGCTCTGGCGAATTGCCGCCCGGAGGCTGCGCGTCTCGTCGCAGCCGCCGCAGGACCTTTACATCGAAGGCCTGCGTTGCCTTGCCTCGGCACTGGAAAGCGCGGGCCGGTACGATGCCGACGCCTTGCGCTTGCTGCAGCGGGAGCTCGTTTCCCGCATCCTTGCCGATCTGAATTTCTCCGACGACCTCGCGCGTTACCCCGGAATCGCCGAGGTGCAGGTACGCCGCCCGCTGCTGGTGGCTGGGTTCGGCCGCACCGGCAGCACCCTGCTCCACAACCTGTTGTCGCTGGACCCGAACGCGCGCGCGCCGCTGTTGTGGGAGCTATTGACGCCCTCGCCGCCGCCGCGCCCCGAAACCGCGGTCACCGATCCGCGCATCGAAATTGCGCAACGGCGGCTCGATGCCTTCACCGAGGCCGACCCGCGCATCCGGCAGATCCATCCGATGGCCGCAAGTGCGCCGGACGAGTGTCACTGGATGATGCGCCACTCCGTCCAGACGCCGATGCTTTACCAGGTTCCGGAATACTGGGCATGGCTGAAAGAGCTTAGCACGAGCGAACTCAAGGAGCTCTATTCGCATTACCGGCTGCAGATCCAGCATCTGCAACTCTTCGTCCGCCGCGAATTCTGGGTCAGCAAGTCAGCCACGCACCTGCATTTCATGCCGGTATTGTTCGATATCTTTCCCGACGCCAATGTGGTGAGGCTGCACCGCCATCCCTGCCACGCCGTTGCTTCGCTGTGCAGTCTCGTCTCCGGCTACCGCCGGCTTTTCTCGCCGCGCGTCGACTATCACGAGATCGGAACCACCCTCCTCGATATGTTCGTCGACAATATGAAGCGAGCGATGGCGGCGCCGGCGGGCAACGCCCGACAAATCATCGATATCCGCTTCGACGACCTGGTCGCAGATCCCATCGCCGCGGTCCGCCGCATCTATGCCCAGTTCGGCTATCGCGACAGCGTCGTCTTCGAAGGGCAAATGGCGCGCTACCTCGAGGACGAGCGTGCCGCCACGAGGACGCGGCACGTCTATACGCTGGAGCAATTCGGCCTGTCACGGGACGAAGTGATCGACCGATCCGCCGAATATCTGACATGGGTGCCGGCGCGCTGCGGAGAACTTGTCGATGCCGGTCGAATGACATGAACGGGTCGCCGCCCGCGGGTCTGGCCTCGTGCCCTCAGCTCCCGAAAGGCGGCTCGCCGTGCAGCGGATGCTTGTCGTCGGGATAGCGGCTCTTGATCAGCACCGTGATCCCGCCGCGCGACGTGCGCGTATCCGGCGCCTGCCAGATCGACAACTCGTAGTCATATCCAGGTGCCCAGGTGAAGGTGATCGCGGTCGGCGGAGTCGTGCCCAACGCATAATAGATGGTCGCGCGAATGGCTTCCTGCAGGGCGCCAGGAATCTGTTCAAGATACTTCACCCAATCGCCGTGCAGCGCCACTTTGGAATTGATAATGACCCCACTTGCAAGCTTTTGGCCCTCACACCACGCTGCGCGCTGCTTTACCAGTTTCGGAATGTTGTCCTTGGAGAAGGCGGTATTGAGAGTGCCGAGAACGGTTTGAAGATGGGGCATGGATAATCTCCACTAAAATGATCAACGCGCTACAACTCCAGAGTGACATCGATATTGTTCAGGCGCAATTGCCCTCGTTACCAACCCTGGCCCGCTGCGTCTGCGGACGAAGGCCTCCGCTACCTCGTTCGATCCGCGCCGAGAGATCGCGAACCAGTGGTCCGTAGAGCCTGGCTCCGGTTTCCTCCATCAAGGCCCGAATCTTCTGCAGTTCGAGTACGGTTCGCTCGGTTTCCCCGGCCTGCCATAGGACTTCGGCATGGACAATACGGGCGAGGCACTCCGGAACGCGGGCGGCCCGCGCGCTGGCGACCTCAATCGCCTCTGCGGCGGTGCGCCGGGCCTGCTTCAGATCGCCATTGAGCCGATAGGCGTTGGCAAGATCGGCGAGAATCCGTGCTTCGGATTCCAGTCCGGCCTTTCGCGATCGCGCAAAGGCTAGGGCCTTTTCGAGATCGTCGATGGCGGCCTCAAAACGCTGCGAAACCAGATGAGAAACGCCCCGGCAGGCCAACGCGGCCACGCGCACATAGGGGCTACCGGTATCGGCAGCCATCGCCATGACGCGTTCGGCATGAAAATCAGCCAGATCCTTGTCGTCCTGGCCCCAGGCCAAATCGACGTAAGCGACGCTGACAAGATGAAGTGTGATCGGATCGGTGTCGGCCTGCAGCATCCGATCGAGATACGATCGTGCTTCGTCGAAACGGCCGAGCAGGACCAGGATCTGCCCGCGCATCACCATCAGCCAGCGATCGACGTCGAAAGGCAACAGCTGACGATCGGCCTCGCTGATCACGCCTGCCAGGTTGGAGGCCTCGATATTCGCCTGCAGCGCTTTGTCCAGATGCCCCGCGAGGCGGATCGCCTGGGATAGCAGGGCCTGAAACATCGCCTCGACGCCTCGATCGTCGGCCGCGGTCGCCAGGTCGAACGCCTCCCGCGTCCGCGCGACGTAATCATCCGCCGATCCTCGCACCGCCAGGTTTCTGCCATAGGCCGCGTGGACCCACGCGTTCGCCCGCAAATTGCCCGTCGCGAGCGCCAGCCGCCGCCCCTCCTCGAACCAACCTTGTGCTTCCTCGGCCGAGATCCCTTCCTGCCAGCCGAAAACCATAATCTGCAAACACGCCTGTAGGCGCAGATAATCCGTCGGCTGAGACACCGGCTGCATCGACAGCAATTGGTGGACCTTTTTCCAGGTTCTCAGCGCCTGGCTTGAGTCGTGCGTGCCGATCCACAAGGCGGCCCGCATATGGGCCTGCGCCGCTTCCATGGTCTCGCCGGCTTCCTCCAGATGGTAGGCGAGCAGGCTGGCGCGCTCTTCCTGTCGATCGGAAAATTGCGATTTGATGACACGGGCGACATCGGCGTGAACCATCCGGCGGCGCTCACGCAGCAACGCGCGGTAGCAGACCTCCTGGATGAGCGGATGGGAGAACGCGTGAAGCCCCGGATCCAGCGGCAGCTCGCGCAGCAGTTCGGCACGCCGCAGCCGCAAAAGCGCCGCCGCCAGATCGGCGGGCGGCAACCCGGTCACGCTTTCCAATATCGCTAGCGGCGCCTCGCGGCCAACCACGGCGGCATATTGCAGCACCTGCCTTGCCGGCTCGTCGAGATGGTCGATCCGGGCCGCCAGCAGGGCTTCAACCGTGGCCGGCAGCGGGATAGCGTCGATCCCGCCCGCCAGATGGTAGGCACCGCGATCGCCCTCGAAATCGCCACGCTCGACAAGGGAATGCACGAGCTCCTCGAGGAAGAACGGGTTGCCCTGGGCGCGTTCGCCGATGTTGCGCGCAATCAAAGCGAGAGAAGCATCCTTGCCCAAAAGGTCGGTCAACAGCGCTACGGTCTCGGCTTGATTGAGCGGCGACAGGCTGATGTGCCGGTAGTGGGTCCGCTGCATCCACGGCGCGATATAGCCGTGCCGGAAATTGAACAACAGCATGGTTTTGGTGCCGACGATGGCGTCCACCATGGCGTCGACGAATTCCTCGCTGGCGGCATCGATCCAGTGCAGGTCGTCGATCAGAACGACGACCGGATTCTGCTGCGGCCCGGAACGCACGATGGCGCGCACGAGTTCGATGAGGCGCGCCTTGCGGACCGCCGGATCGAGGTTTGCGGCAGGCTGCGCCGGATCGGCGATGCCCAAAAAGCCCAATAGAAGCGGAAGCGTGTCGCCGCCAACCGGCAGACTAGCAAGGACCGCCGCGACCTGCTGCCGCGCCTCCTCGGGGGACATCGTTGCCTTGATGCCCAGATATTCGCGCGCGAGCTCAAGGATCGGCTGGTAAGGCGTGGCGCGCCCGTGCGCCGTCACCCGCGCTTCATAAACGCGATAATCGCGTTCCCGGCAGCGTTCGGCAAATTCGAAGCAGAGCCGGCTCTTTCCAGATCCCGCTTCCCCGACGACACCGACAACGTGCGGGCTGCCGCCCGCCGCGCTTGTCAGCTCGGCCTCGAGCATTTCGAGCTGCGCGGCCCGGCCGATCAGCGGACTGAGACGCGGCTGACTGCGGAAGATCACGCTGGCCGGCGCATGCCGAAGGCGCAGCAGCTTGAACACCTCGACCAGCTCGGAGAGCCCCCGAACCGGGCGCCTGCCGAGCGATACGGTTTCGATCAATTGCCGGGCCGCTGCAACGGTATCCGCCGTCAGGAGAATATCGCCGGGCTCCGCCATCTGCTCCATGCGGGAGGCCAGATGGGCGGCCGCGCCCGCCACGTCATAGGTCTGATAAAGGCTGTTGACGACCGCCTGAACGACCACTTCGCCGGTATGCATGCCGACCCGAACCTTCAAATCGGGATCGGCGAGCTTGGCAACCGACGCCTGGATCGCCAGCGCCGCCGCGCAGGCGCGCACCGCATGATCCTCATGCGGCACCGGCGCGCCGAACAGCGCCATGACGCCGTCGCCTGTCACCTTGTTGACGATCCCGTCATAGCTTTCGACCGCGCGCCGCATGGCGTCGATCACCGGCTGAACGCGGCGCACCGCATCTTCGGGGTCGACATTATCGATCAGGCTGGTCGAATTGCTGATGTCCGCAAAGGCCACGGTCAGATGCTTGCGCTCGCCGCCGCTCAGGCTGAGAGCGCGCAACATCTCTCCCGCGGTCGGCCGCGACGCAGGCACTAGGCCCAAAGGTGCGCTGCAATTGCCGCAAAACTGGCTGTTCGGACGATTGACATGGCCGCAGGCGACGCACGCGACCCCCAGCGGCTTTCCGCAGCTTTCGCAGAATCCATTCGTCGCACTGTTTTCGCTGTTGCAGTACCGGCAAAGCATCCGCGAGACCTTCAGCCCCTGATGGCTGCCGATCACACTACCGCTGGATCAGGGGCGATTCCATGGTTAAGAGGGCAAGGAGGCCCCCCGCCCCGTGGCCATGTGACGCAAACCTCACAAGCGCTTGTCAAAGGAGATATCAATCGGCACCGGTTGAGCAACCAACGTGGCGGCAAACGAGTTGATCGCGCCGGCTTTGTCTTTGCTGAACACGACCTTCACCGGGAAGATCAAGCCAAATGCGGGCACGAAGAACACAAACATGGTATCCGAGAGAGGCTGAAGCGGCCAGCTCAAATCATAGTAGCTGATATTCAGACCGTTTCCGAAGCGACTGATCACGAAGTCGCCATATCCTTGATTGCTGAACATTCCCGTGTAGTCGCCGAGTGCCATCCGGGCCTGCGGGGCGGCCGCTCCTGGCGGCGCCACAACCTCCGGCGGGTGCTCCGTCATGCCCAAGCCGGCGTGGGCCGTACGCTTGGGCAGGACGAGCTTGCCGGTGAGCTGGCCGTTGATGAGATAGTCGTAGATGTCGGTCGCCACCTTGTCCGGCCATTTGTTGACCATTTGAGGGGTACAGTGCTGATTGGTGAGCACGACGACCCCCAGTCCATCGTCCGGCATGAATGAAATATAGGCAGAACCGCCGACGGGATCGCCGGTATGGAAGATCAGCCGCTTGTTCTGGATTGATCCGATGGTCCAGCCGAGACCGTATTTGGTGCCGGTGCCGTCGTTGGGGTCCGTGAAAGGCGTGTACATCAGCTCGAGCGAAGTCTGATCGAGCAGCGTGCTGCCGTTGGAGGCAAGCCCCCCGTTGAGGAACAGCTGGACCCATTTCGCCATGTCGAGGGCGTGAGAGTTGATCTCGGCGGCGGGACCTATATTGGTGAAGTCCTTGAGCGGAAGCTCGGCTGTACCTTCATAACCTTTGGCGTGATTGGCGCGGGTCGTGAGGTCCGCAAATGACAGGCTCGTTGCCGTCATCCCCACTGGATCGAGGATGCGTGTTTTAATGATGTCTTCGTAGCTTGTGCCGAACAGGGTTTCGAGAACATGACCGGCCACCATGTACATCAGGTTGTTGTAGATATACCCGCCGCGGAACGGCAATCCCGGCTCGGGCGCGAGATAGCGAAGCCGGTAAAACAATTCCGATCTGGTGAACGGACCGATAAACCAAAGGGCGTTGTGAGGCGCAAGGCCGGTTTGATGACAGAGGATATCCTTCAGGGTTGTCTGGCTGGCTGCCTGCGGATCGTTCATGTCGAAGTCGGGAAGCATCTGCTTGATCGGGGTATCGAGGGCGATCGTCCCCTCGTGCGCATAGATTGCGGCCGCCATGCTGGTGAAAGCCTTGGTGGCCGAACCGATCGCAAAGCATGTTTCGACGTCGACGGGCGCTGACGTGGCGCGGTCGCGAAAGCCAAATCCGCCGGCGAAGGCAAGCTGGCCAGCCTTGATGACGGCGACGGCGACCCCGGTGTCCGCGGTCTGCTGCTCTTTCTGAATGGCGTCCTTGACGACTTTCTCGAAATCCGGTCCCAGGTTCGAAAGATGGGTTTTCATGTCTTCCTCCGTGTACGGATACAATCTCAGAACCAGGCAATCCCTTTTGTAAGCTGGTTCACAACATTGCGAATTTGATGGGCAAGGTCCTGGGTCCGCCGAGGAAGACCGAGGCCGAGCGCCGAGGTACGCCGGATAGTTCGATCCACGCGAGCCGACGCAACAGCTCTTCGAAGAAAATCCGCATCTCCAGCCGCGCGAGGTGCGCACCGAGACAGCCATGCGGCCCGCCACCGAACGCGAGATGCCGCTCCTTGCGACCGAAGTCGACGGTGTCCGGGTTCGGGTGCTCCGCCGGATCCCGGTTCGCGGCAGCAATCGCGACAGCGACGTGGGAATCCGCGGGTATGACCTGGCCGGCCAGCTCGACGTCCTGGGTAGCCACCCGCGGCAGGGTGACAACCGGACCGTCAAAGCGCAGCAGCTCCTCGACCGCGGCCGGGATGACAGCGGGGTCGGCGACGATCTGCTGACGGAGCTGTGGCCGGCCGGCCAGTACCGCAAACGCTGTGCTCAGCGCGGACGTCACCGTGTCCAGGCCGGCCAGGACGAACAAGAACGATAGGCCGAGCATCTCCTCGTCGGTGAGCCGCTGCTCGCTGGTATCCGCCAGGAGCTGGCCCAGCAGATCCGCGCTGCCCTGCCGCCGACGCTCAGCGATATGGCTGACGAGGTATTCGTACAGCTCGGCCGCCAGCCGTATGGCCGCGTCCGACGGGGGTTCAGCGCCGCTTATTCCCACCGCGCCCAGAACAGCTTCCTTCCATGCGATGAGCTGGCCACGATCCGTGAGCGGGAGGCCGAACAGCGTGAGAAAGACCTGCGCGGGAAGTGGCACCGCGAACTCGGCGACCAGGTCACACCCGCCTCGGCCGATGAAACCGTCGATCAGTTCCGCGGCCAGTTCGCGCACCATGGGCAGCCAGCGCGCCGTGCCGCGAGCTCCGAAGAACGGACGCAGGATCCGCCGGTACCTGGTGTGCTCGGGTGGGTCCGAGGCGACAGGCACGATCGGGATCGGACTCCCGAGGGCGTCGAATGCCCGCTTTGATGAGAACAGGCCGGGATGCCGCAGTACGTGCAGAGCCATTTCGGCATCCGTCACTAGATACGCGCCGTGCGCATCACGCACAACCGGCCCGGCCATGCGGATGATCTGGTAGGCGGCTGTCCGGCTGTCTGCCATAGGC
>Ga0213853_10524160_pt1 | contig 15606 bp, 15 predicted proteins | sample ABR_2016_MetaT_FD_164456 | JGI IMG/M metagenome (GOLD analysis project Ga0213853, IMG submission 164456) | Metatranscriptome of freshwater sediment microbial communities from post-fracked creek in Pennsylvania, United States - ABR_2016... | ecosystem: Environmental > Aquatic > Freshwater >...
CGCACGCCGGCGCTGCGGCGCGCGCGGATCATGTTCCGCTTCAAGGAACTGGTCGAGGCCCACCTCGACCGGCTCGCGGCGATCGTCACCGCCGAGCACGGCAAGGTGCTCAGCGACGCGCGCGGCGAGGTGCAGCGCGGGCTCGAGGTCGTCGAGTACGCGTGCGGCATCCCGCAGCTGCTCAAGGGCGAGTTCACCGAGCAGATCAGCAACGGCGTCGACGCGTGGACCGTGCGCCAGCCGCTCGGCGTCTGCGCGGGGATTACGCCTTTCAATTTCCCGGCGATGGTGCCGATGTGGATGTTCCCGATGGCGCTCGCCGCCGGCAACACCTTCGTGCTGAAGCCCTCGGAGCGCGACCCGTCGATGGGACTCGAGCTCGCGCTGCTGCTCAAGGAGGCCGGCCTGCCCGACGGCGTCTTCAACGTCGTCAATGGCGACAAGGAGGCCGTCGACGCGCTGCTCGCGCATCCGGACGTGCGTGCGGTGAGCTTCGTCGGCTCGACGCCGATCGCCGAGTACATCTATGCGACGGGATGCGCGAACGGCAAGCGCGTGCAGGCGCTCGGCGGCGCCAAGAACCACATGGTCGTGATGCCCGATGCCGACATGGAGCAGGTCGTCGACGCGCTGATGGGCTCGGTCTACGGCTCGGCCGGCGAGCGCTGCATGGCGATCTCGGTCGCGGTCGCGGTGGGCCATGCCGGCGATGCGCTGGTCGAGGCGCTCGCGCCGCGCGTGCGCGCGCTGAAGGTCAACGACGGCACGCACCCGGAGGCCGAGATGGGGCCGCTGGTGACCGGTGCGCACCGCGACAAGGTCGTCGGCTACATCGACGCCGGCGTCGCCGAGGGCGCGAAGCTCGTCGTCGACGGGCGCGGCTTCAAGGTGCCGGGCCGCGAGGCCGGCTTCTTCGTCGGCGGCACGCTGTTCGACCGGGTCGAGCCGTCGATGCGCATCTACCGCGAGGAGATCTTCGGTCCGGTCCTGTCGGTCGTGCGCGCGCCGGATTTTCCCGCGGCGCTCGCGCTGGTCGACGGCCACGAGTACGGCAACGGCACCGCGATCTTCACGCGCGACGGCGGCATCGCCCGCGAGTTCGCGTCGCGCGTGCAGGTCGGCATGGTCGGCGTCAACGTGCCGATCCCGGTGCCGATGGCCTTCCACAGCTTCGGCGGCTGGAAGCGCAGCCTGTTCGGCGATCACCACGCGCACGGCCCCGAGGGCGTGCGCTTCTACACGAAGCAGAAGGCCGTCACCGAACGCTGGCCCGCGAGCATCGCGCGGGGACCCGAGTTCGCGATGCCGACGATGAAATGACTTCCGGAGTGCGGCCCATGAGCGACGACTTCTTCCTGCGCAACAAGACCACCCGTGCCGTCATCACCGGCGGAACGCAAGGCCTCGGCCTGGCGATCGCGCAGCGCCTCGCGCGCGAAGGCGCGACGCACATCGTGATCGCCGGCCGGCGGCCGCAGATCGCCGAGGCGGCGGTCGCCTCGGTGAAGGCGCTCGGCGCCGAATGCCTGTTCGTCCAGGCCGACGTCGCGGTCCCCGGGGATTGCGCGAAGCTGATGGACGCCGCGATCGCGCGCTGCGGCACGATCAACGCGCTGGTCAATTCGGCGGCGACGACCGGGCGCGGCTCGCTGCTCGAGACCTCGCTCGCGACCTGGGACGAGCACTTCAACACCAATGTGCGCGGGCCCTTCCTGCTGATGCAGCGCCTCGTGCGCCACCTGCTCGACCGCGGCGCGCCGGGCACGATCGTCAACATCCTGTCGCAGAGCGCGCATTGCGGGCAGTCCTTCCTGGTGCCGTACTCGGCGTCGAAGGCCGCGCTCGCGAACCTGACCAAGAACGTCGCCGCGAGCCACGCGTCCAAGCGCATCCGCTGCAACGGGATCATGGCGGGATGGATGGACACCCCGGGCGAGATGGCGGTGCAGAAGAAGTGGCACGGCAAGGACGAAAGCTGGCTCGCGCAGGCGGAGGCCGGCCGTCCGATGGGCCAGCTCGCGAAACCCGAGCAGCTCGCCAGCCTCGTCGCCTATATGCTGAGCCCGGAATCGGGCGTGATGACCGGCGCGCTGGTCGACTACGACCAGAACGTGCCGGGGTCGTATCCGGAGTGAGGGGCAATTGCGGCACGCAGGATTTCGCAGGTCCCTCTGCCGTTGGTGGCAGAGGGTAACAACCGGCCCGGAGCAGCGGGCCTTTTCCGGTACCGCACCCACACGGCGGGCCACCAGACAATTCAAGGAGACGCAATGAAACGCTTTGCACTGCCGTTCGCGGCATCCGTAGTCATCGCCGCCGCGCTGCCGACGTCGGCTTTCGCGCAGAAGATCGGCCTGGCGATGGCCAACCAGGACACGTTCCTGAGCATCATGTCGACCGCGCTGCTCTCCCACGGCAAGGAAGTCGGCGCCACCGTGCAGATGGAGGTCGCGCAGGACGACGTGGGCAAGCAGCTGAGCCAGATCCAGAACTTCATCGCGCAGAAGGTCGACGCGATCATCATCAACCCGGTCGACACCGATGCGACGCCGAAGATGACCAAGATGGTCACCGACGCGCACATCCCCCTCGTCTACGTGAACCGCAAGCCGACGGACTTCGACAAGCTGCCGGCCGGCGTCGCCTTCGTCGCGTCCGACGAGCGCGTCTCGGGCACGCTCGAGACCAAGGAAGTCTGCCGCGTGCTCAAGGGCAAGGGCAACATCGTCGTGCTGATGGGCGAACTGTCGAACGAAGCGGCGCGCACGCGGACGAAGGACGTCGAGGACGTCATCGCGACGCCCGAGTGCAGCGGCATCAAGATCCTCGACAAGCGCGAAGGCAAGTGGAGTCGCACCAACGCGCAGGACATCGTCACGAACTGGCTGTCGGCCGGCCAGAAGTTCGACGCGGTCGTCGCGAACAACGACGAGATGGCGCTGGGCGCGATCAACGCGCTGAAGGCCGCGAAGAAGTGGACGCCTGACTTCATGGTCGCCGGCGTCGACGCGACGCCCGATGCGCTGGCCTCGATGAAGAACGGCGAGATCAAGGTCACCGTGTTCCAGAACGCCGCGGGCCAGGGCAAGGGCGCGGTCGACGCGGCGATGAAGCTGATCAAGAAGGAGAAGGTCGATCGCTTCGTCAACATCCCGTTCGAGCTCGTAACGCCGACGAACCTGGCGCAGTACGCGAAGTAAGCGCAGAGGAGAACGAAGGCGCGGCGGGATGCGTGGTCGAGTGCCCCGCATCCCGTCCTGCACTGAACGGTAGACCTCCCGAACGCCGCGTAAGGATCCTGACCATGCACGAAGTCGCGATGACCGAGGAGGCCGCGCAGGCTGCCGGCGCGGCGGCCGTCGACAGCGCGCCGCTGCTCGAGGTCGACGGGATCGTCAAGGCCTTTCCCGGCGTGCTGGCGCTCGACAAGGTGTCGTTCCGGCTGCACAGGGGCACCGTCCACGCGCTGATGGGCGAGAACGGTGCCGGCAAGTCGACGCTGATGCGGATCATCGCCGGCATCTATACCCCGGACAAGGGCGAGGTCAGGCTCAAGGGCCGCGCGCTGACGATGCGCGGACCGCTCGATGCGCTGAACCACGGCATCGCGATGATCCACCAGGAACTGAACCTGATGCAGTTCATGACGGTCGCGGAGAACATCTGGATCCGCCGTGAACCGTTGAACCGCTTCGGTTTTGTCGACCACGGCGAGCTCAAGCGCCGCACGCAGGCCTTGTTCGATCGACTGGCCATCGACATCGACCCGGAGGCCGCCGTGCGTTCGCTGTCGATCGCGAACCGCCAGATGGTGGAGATCGCGAAGGCGGTGTCGTTCGACTCCGACGTGCTGATCATGGACGAGCCGACCTCGGCGCTGACCGAGCACGAGGTCGAGCACCTGTTCAGGATCATCCGGCAGTTGCGCGCGCAGGGCAAAGGCATCGTCTACATCACCCACAAGATGAACGAGCTGTTCGAGATCGCCGACGAGGTGTCGGTGTTCCGCGACGGCCGCTTCATCGGCACCCGGCTGTCCAGCGAGGTCACGCGCGACGAGATCATCCAGATGATGGTCGGGCGCGAGATCACGCAGATGTTCCCGAAGGAGATCGTGCCGATCGGCGAGGTGGTGCTGTCGGTGAAGGACCTCGGCGTCGAAGGGATCTTCCAGGGCGTCAGCTTCGACCTTCGCGCCGGGGAGATCCTCGGGCTGGCGGGGCTGATCGGCTCGGGGCGCTCGAACGTCGCCGAGGCGCTGTTCGGCGTCAGGCCGGCGACCGCCGGCGAGATCCGCGTCGGGGGCCGCCCGGTATCGATCCGCTCGACGGCCGACGCGATGGGCCTCGGCATGGCCTTTCTGACCGAAGACCGCAAGGAGACCGGCTGCTACCTGCTGCTCGACGTGCTCGCGAACATGGACGTCGCGGTGCTCAGCCAGCGCTACGTGAAGGGCGGCTTCGTGCTGCACGCGGCGCTCGAACGCGACTGCGAGGAGATGAGCCGCAGCCTGCGCGTGAAGACGCCGAGCCTGCGCGAGACGATGCAGAACCTGTCGGGCGGCAACCAGCAGAAGGTGCTGATCGGTCGCTGGCTGCTGACCAAGCCGCGCATCCTCATCCTGGACGAGCCGACGCGCGGCATCGACGTGGGTGCAAAGGCCGAAATCCACCGGCTCGTGACGCGGCTGGCGGGCCAGGGCGTCGCGGTCCTGATGATCTCGTCGGAGATGCCCGAGGTGCTCGGGATGAGCGACCGGATCATGGTGATGCACGAAGGGCGTCTGACCGGGATCGTCGACCGCGAGGACGCCGACCAGGTTCGAATCATGGATCTCGCCTCGCGTTGAGCGGGGCGCAGCGCGCGGTACGGAGGCAGCATGGCACAGGTGGATCACACGGTGGCGGAAACCTCGATGAGCTTCAGGCCGATGCGGCGCAAGTGGCCGCCGGAGGTCGGCATCTTCTTCGTGCTCGTCGGCATCAGCCTGTTCTTCGAGGCGATCGGCTGGGTGATGAACGGGCAGAGCTTCATCTTCAACGCCGAACGCCTCGAGATCATCATTCTTCAGATGTCGACGATCGGCATCATCGCGGTCGGCGTCAATATGGTCATCATCACGAGCGGCATCGACCTGTCCTCGGGGTCGGTCGTCGCGGCCGCCGCCGTCGTGTCGGCAAGCCTGGCGCAGATCTCCGGAGACGCGCGCGCGGTGTTTCCCCATCTGACGGACCTGAACCCGGTCTGGCCGATCCTCGCCGGCACGGTCACCGGGCTGGCCGTCGGCATCATCAACGGCGCGCTGATCGCGTATACGGCGATCCCGCCCTTCATCGCGACGCTCGGCACGATGGTCGCGGCGCGCGGTTTCGCGAAGTGGTTCACCGGCGCGATGCCGGTCAGCATGCTGACCGACCACTTCGCGTGGATCGGCTCGGACCTGAATCCGGTCATGATCTTCCTCGTCGTCGCGGCGATCTTCCACGTCGTGCTGCGCTACACGCGCTTCGGCAAGTTCACCTACGCGATCGGCTCGAACCGCCAGGCGGCGATCGTCTCGGGCATTCGCGTCGGACGGCACCTGATCTGGATCTACGCGGTCGCCGGCTTGCTCAGCGGCATCGCCGGCACGGTGACCGCGGCGCGCGCGATCTCCGGGCAATCGGGCATGGGCGTCATGTACGAACTCGACGCGATCGCCGCGGTCGTCATCGGCGGTACTTCGCTCGCGGGCGGGGTCGGCCGGATCCCGGGCACCGTGATCGGCGTGCTGATCCTCGGCGTGATGATGTCGGGCTTCACGTTCATCCGGATCGACGCGTTCTACCAGGAGATGGTCAAGGGCGTGATCATCGTCGCGGCAGTCGTCGCCGATCAATATCGGCAGCGGGCGCGGCGCTAGCGCGGCCCCGACCCCGACCCCGCCCCGACCCCTTTCCCGCGTCCGGGAGAGGGGATTCGATGGCATCGGACAAAGGCGGACGAGCACCTTGGACAAGACGACGCGCCCCACCGTTGCGGACCTGCTGGCCCAGAAAGGCAAGCGCCAGCTGACACAGCTGCTGGTGCGCGCGCCGGACGAGGCCGCCGCGGCGGCTGCCGCCGGCATCGACATCGTCAGTGTCGACGAGACCGAATGGTCGCCGGCCTATCGCGACGCGGCGCCGGGCACGTTCATGACGATCGGCCTGCTCTACGGCCACCACGTCACGGCCGAGGACTACATCCGCGCCGCGTTCAAGGCGATGCGCATCGGCGCCGACGCCGTCTACAGCGCCGCGAGCCTCGACACGATCTCGCGGATGTATGCCGAAGGCATCCCTGTCGTCAGCCACGTCGGCCTGATCCCGTCGCGCCGCACCTGGACCGGCGGTTTCAAGGCGGTCGGCAAGACCGCGCAGAGCGCGCTGAAGGTCTGGGAAGACACCCGGCGCCTCGAGGCGGCCGGCGCGTTCGCGATCGAGATGGAGGTCGTCGCCGACCGCGTCGCCGCCGAGATCTCGAAGCGCACGAACATGCTGGTGCTGTCGATGGGGGGCGGCGCCGGCTGCGACTGCCAGTACCTGTTCGCCGAGGATGTGCTCGGCACCCACGACACGCACTACCCGCGCCACGCGAAGCGCTACCGCGACTTCGCCGCCGAGTATCGCCGCCTGCAGCAGGAGCGCATCGCCGCCTTCGGCGAATTCCGCCGCGACGTCGTCGACGGCGCCTACCCCGCGCGCGAGCACTGCGTCACGATCCCCGACCCCGAATTCGACGCGTTCCTCGCCGCCCTTCCAAAATGACCGGGGTCGGATCGCACATTGCCACGTCCATGACGGGGGTCGGATCGCACTTTGCCACGTCAATGACCGAGGTCGGATCGCACTTTGCTGCATCGGATCGCCCGGACGGTGCGCGTTCTTGCCATGCCGCGATTTCCCGGCGCCGCCCACGAATCCCACCGGCTCGTGCCAAGTCTTGCGCACCGCACGGCGTCGGATGGCGTGTCCTTGCACGACCCCGAAACCCGCCACGAACCTAGCGAGCCCGACCATGGCGCAATGGATTGAAGTCTGCCCCCTCGACGACATCGACGACGAGGACGTCGTGCGCTTCGACCACGACGGCCGCACCTTCGCGGTCTATCGATTCCAGGACCGGGTCTGGGCCACCGACGGCTGGTGTACGCACGAGCAGGCGCACCTCGCCGACGGCCTGCTGATGGCGCATGTCATCGAGTGCCCGAAGCACAACGGCCGCTTCGACATCCGCGACGGCCGCGCGCTGGGCGCTCCGGTCTGCGTCAATGTCAAGACGTATCCCGCAAGGGTGGAAGACGGTATCGTCAGCATCCAGCTCGAGTAGCGTCGGCGTGCGCCCGGCAGCCGGCGCGCTCCGCACGGGTGGGGCTTGTGCAATGATTGCTCATTCCGGGTTGTTGTGGCATCGCGTGGCCGCGCTCGGCGTGCTGGCCTGCGTCGCCGCGGCACCCCGGCGCGGCCATCGCGCAGCTGCCGACGCGCCGGCAGGTCGTTGACGCGGCGCCCTGCGCAGGCTGGGGCCAGGTCGCGCTTTGCCGCATCGCGCGCTCGGCTGGCGGCTTGTTCGGCAACCCCGGTCAGGCGCTCTCGGGATACAGCCCGAGGTAGCTGAACGGCGGCGCCTCGAGTTCGCCCAGTCGAACGCTCTGGGCGCCGATCTCGGCGAGCACGTCGACCGTGGCGCCGCGGTTCGAGACGAAGCGCCAGTCGAGGGCCGAGTCGGCCACCGGGGACCGATCGTCGTCACGGTCCGCCGCGTCGAGCGCGTCGAGCGCGTCGATCAGCGCCGCGCGCTCGGGCGTGTGCGCGACCCAGCCTTCATTGGCCATCGCCGCATCGCGCAGCCCGAGCGTCGCGCACAGGCGCTGCCGCGCGCCGACGCTTGCGATGGCCGCTGCGCGCGCCTGGGCGATCAGCTCGCGGGTCGCGGCATCGACCAGCTGGCCGCCGCGCAGCAGCGCCGGCCGCCCCGTCGTCCAGGCCTCGGGAGGACAGCCCTTGTTTGCCGGTGCCAGTTGCACGAAGGGATTGACCTCGGCCGGATAGATCCGGCACACCTTGGGCCGCCGCGCGTAGATCCGGCAGCGCATGTCGTCCTGCAGGTTCGGGCAGCGGCCCGCGAACGCCGCGACCAGCATCACGAGCACGCGCACAGGCAACCCGCCGCTGGCCGCGGCGAACGAGCGTTTACGCTTGTAGGCCGCCGCCGCGTCGTCGGCGGGCGGCTCCGCGGGCCATGGGATCGCCTCGCAAAGGACCTCGACCGTGTGGCCGTCGGCGAGCCACATGCGGGCCTCGGCGAGCGTCAGCACCAGGCGCAGGTCGCGGCAGCAGTTGCCGCATTGCGTGCAGTCGAAATCGAGCTCCATGGCACCGCCGGCGGGGATTCGTTCGTCGCTGCGCGCGCAGCAGACGGCTAGCGCGGCGTCGCGTCGCCCCGCCGGCTCCACAGCTGCCATCCAAGATACGCCACGACGAGCACGTTGAATCCGAGCACCGCGGCATTGGTCCAGTTGGGATGGTGCTGAAGGTGCCGGAACTCGAACGGCACGTACAGTCCGCCGGACAGCGCGCCGAGCCATTCGCCCCAGGTGCGTTCGTACCACAGCCCGTACGCCTCCGCGAGGCGCACGGTCACGTAGCCGACGGCCAGCAGCAACAGCGAGCGCAGGCTTGTGTTGGCGACGACGTCGGCGTAGTGGATCACGATCGACGGATAGTGTCCGCCCGGGTCGAGCCCGAAATGACCGATCAGTTCGACGACGAGATGATGCAGGTCGTGATGCAGCAGGCTCAGCAGCCCGATGCTCGCAGCCAGCGCGCCGACGCCCTTGAACGCCTCGAAGATCGCGATCGCGCGCAGCGTGCGCCGCCGCGCCACCGGGTGGTCGGGATGGCCGGGTGGGTGGGCGACCGCGCCGCCCGTGGCGGTGGCATTCGCCGCACTGTGGGGCGGTGGTACAGGATCGATCGGCGGCACGGGTTCCGCGCAGGTTGAACGGCGGGCAAGCTGCGACTATAGCGTGTGGTTGACGATCAGCTTGACGACCGTCCGGTCGGTGGCCGGCGTCAGCCCGTGCCCGACGCCGAACTCGAACGAATTGCGTTCGTCGAGCGTGTAGTCGGCGACCGCGAAGACGCTGTGCGACTCGCGCGCCAGCGCATCGAGATGCCGCGCCGGCCCGAGATCGCCATAGTGCTCGAGCGCGAACGCCCAGTGCGGCGACGCGTTGTAGGCGAGGCGCTCGGCCGGCGCGAAATGAAGCAGCCCGATGCCCTTGAAATCCGAATCGACGATCGGATTGAAGATCAGGTCCCAGCGGCGCCCGGTCCCCAGGTGCCAGCCGACGATGGGGCGGATCTCGAGCGACGTGCGCGTGCTCGCCCAGTGCCGCGCGTTGATGCTGAACTCGACGTTGACGCCGTAGAAGAAGTCGCGCTGCCGCGCATGCGGAACGACCCACAAGGAGCGCAGCTTGGCGCCGTCGAACAGCAGCGTGCCGCGGCCGGTGATCGTGTACACCGGCAGATAGAATCCGAGTTCCCAGGACTCGCTTGCCCCGATAGCGATCTCTAAGGTCCCATTGGTCGAATGATCGGGAACGACGCCGCCCGCGAACGCCGCCTCGGTCTGCCCGTCGGGCGTCGTGTTCGCATGAAAAGTCAGTTCGACCTCGCCGGGCGCGGCGATCGTCGCGTCGTAGACCTGGATCTCGTCGGCTTGTGCCCGGGCCAGTGCGGGCAGCGCGAGCGCCGCGGCGAGCAGGGCCGGCGCGATCTTCAGTGCCAAGGCGTTTCCTTCGATGGATGGCGCCGCGGCATCATAAAGGCCGCCGCGCGCGCCGCGCGGTGCAGCCGTCCGAGGCGGGTCGTTTGCGGTCTGGTACCCGGAACGGGCACACTGTGCGGATGTCCATGTCGCTCATGCTCGGCGCGCCCGGCGCTCCGCCCCGGCGGCGACGCGCGGCGCGCGGCTACGCGCTGGTGGTCGTGATGCTGATGGTGGTCCTCGCCAGCCTGGCGGCGACCGTCGCGACGTCACACGCCAAGGTCGTCGTGCAGCGCGAGCGCGAGGCCGACCTGCTGTTCGTCGGCGACGAATATCGCCGCGCCTTGCAGAGTTACCACACGCTCGTGCCCGCCGGCGGGGTGCCGCAATTTCCGGCGACGCTCGCCGAACTGCTCGTCGACAAACGCTTCCCGAATCCGGTGCGTCACCTGCGGAAACTTTACGTCGATCCGATGACCGGAAAGGCGGACTGGGCGCTCGAAACGCTGCAGGGACGGATCGTCGGACTGCACAGCACCAGCGCGGCCGACCCGCTGCGCAAGGCCGGCTTCCCGGCCGTCGATGCCGCGTTTGCCGACGCAAACAGCTATGTCCAATGGCGTTTCCTCGCCAGCGACACGGCCGGCACCGTCGGTGCGGGCACTGCCGCGGGACCCGGTGCGGGCGCTGGTACTGGCGCTGCTGTGGGCGCGGGTGCGGGGACCGGTGCTGGCGGTGGTACTGGTGATCGTGCAGGAGCAGGTTCGGGTGCAGGCCCCGCCGCAGGCGCCGCCGCAACTCGCGCATCGCCCGGCGACACATCGGACGGCGCGCCGGCGGCCCAGCCCGACGACGCGGCTCCGCGGCGGCCCAAGGCCGATGCGGGCGAGAGCAACGTGGCCCAGGCGCTGCTTGCGCACGGCGCCGATCCGAACCGGATGGATCGCGCCGGGCGTTCGCCGCTGTTCGTCGCGCTATTCGAGAACCACTCGGCGATCGCGGACCTGCTGATCCGCGACCGGCGGACGAACCTGGCGCTGGCCAGCGAAGGCTATCCGCCACGCTTCTGGGCCGCGCAGCTGGGCCACGACATGCTGGCTGGAATGATCGACGCCCGGCTGCATTGACGGCGCCGTGCGCCATCGGCGCGCCGGCGGCGGGGCAACTGGACGATCAGTGACTGGACTGCGCCTTGGAAGGCTGCGCCACGCCGTTCACCGCCGGGGCATGCCGGGCGGCGATTTCTTCCTCGGTGCTCAGGAAATAGCCGCGCCCGGAGCGCTGCGTGACCGCTTCGGCGACGACCTCGCCGCGCATGCGCGCAAGCAGGTCGCGACGGTTGCGCAGCAGCGCCTCCTCGGGGGTCAGCCCGCCGAGAATCATGTTCGCCAAGGCATCACTCAAGGACATCCTCCGGCATTTATTGCGTCGAGCGGATATCACGCAATCAAAATAATCTTTAACGCATCGTGGGGCTCTTGTCAAGCCGCGAGATAGTCCACGACCAGCGAGGCAAGGTAGACGAGGAACGGCGTCCCGACATTGGCGAACGTCTCGTGGCGATGCCCGGCCAGCAGGTTGGCGGCGCTGCTCTGGATCACGGCGACGCCGACCAGGACCCGCTGCGCCTGCTGCTCCTCGACCTGGGCCGGCATGACGATCGGCAGCGGCAGGAAGCTGCGCACCTCGTTGCGGCCGTGGCCCGGCGTCGAGTAGTCGAACTGCGACAGCAGGCGCTGGCGCGTCGCGGCGGTCAGGTCGGCATGGGCGTCGATCCAGTTGACGACTGCCTCGATGCTCTCGAACGGAACCGCCTTCTGCGTCAGCGCGGTGTAGGGTGCGCCGGGCAGGCCCTTCCAGCGCTCGCGCCCGCCGACGGTCGCGAATCCGTTGTCGGGTCGCGGCACCGGCAGCACGATTTGCGGGCTCGTCGGATCGGGTGCGAATCCCTCGGTGTCGAGCGCGCGGGTCGACAGCTCCGGGCGCATCTCCAGCACGCCGGAGATCTGCGCCGGATCGCGCGGCAGCTCGTCGTAGAAGACGAAGCGCTCGCGTCCGAGCAGCAATTCGCGATCGGCGTCGGGCATCGCCCGCAGCCGCGCACTGCTGTGGAAGATGTAGATCGCGGCGGAATACGTCGTCGAGCTCGGCGCGGCATCGAGCTCGCGGGCGAACAGCGCCATGTGGCCGAGCACCTGACGTATGCTTTCCTCGAGGCGCGTCCTGCGGCGCGCCCGGTCGTTGCCGCGCGCGCCGTCCAGCGTGGCGACGAGGTAGGCGTAGTGGGCGCGCTCGACCGATTCGCGCAGCGCATTGAGCCCCCGCGACAGGCCCAGGCGCGTCGCCTGCTCGAACATCTCGACGACGGCCATCTGGCGATCGTTGACATTGGCCGCGTCCGCGTACTTGTGCACGACCCAGGCCAGGCCGAGCACGGCGATGATGCCGACCAGGACCCAGAATACCGCCGGCACGCCGAGCAATTGCCACGGCGGAGGTTGCAGCCACGCGATCAGGCTGACGGCATCGTGGATCGCCGCGCCTTGTGTGCCGGCCCAGAACCCGGCCAGCGGCGCGCCGACGGCCAGCGCAGCCGCCACCCACGGCGATGCCATGATGCGCCGCCAGGCGCGCAACGTCTTCGGTCGGGGCACGTTCGGGAAGGCGCGCGGGCGCGTCGGCAGCTCGTCGCGGACGTGCGACGCGGCCCGAGATTGGTGGGAAGGGCAAGAGTCTACCCTTCGATCCGCACGGATCGCGTGCGCGCCGAACTCAGCGCTTGCGCCCCTCGACGACGACGGCATCGCGCACGCGCCGCTCGATCTCGACGGCCGAGATGTCCGGGATGCTGCTGTCGAGCGGGTCGCGCCGACGCGCGGCGAATTCACAGAGCTCCTGGATGCCGAGCAGCTCCGGCGCATCGTAGGCGTTGCTCGGTAATATGTGTGGCGGGTTGATTCGGGCCGGGCACTCGGTGCGTCGCTTGGTACGATCCATGCATTTTCCTGGGCGTCCCGCCTACGCGGTCAGCTCCGCCCCATGACGAAAGCGCGCAGTCGTACCGGCCAGCCCTTCCCGCTCGGCGCGACCTTCGACGGTCACGGCGTCAACTTTGCCGTGTTCTCCGCGCTCGCCGAGCGCGTCGAGCTGTGCCTGTGCGACGCCGATGCCGGCGAATACCGCCGCGTCGACCTGCGCGGCCGGCGCGGCATCTGGTACGGCTACGTGTCGGGGTGCCGGCCCGGCGACCTGTACGGCTATCGGGTGCACGGCCCCTACGACCCGGCCAATGGCGCGCGCTGCAATCCGAGCAAGCTGCTGCTCGATCCCTACGCGAAGTCCATTGTCGGCACGCCGCACTGGTCGCCGGCGCTGTACGGCTACGAGCTCGGCGGCGCGGCGGAGGACCTCGCGATCAACCTGCTCGACAGCGCGGCCGACATGCCGAAATCGCAGGTCGTCGACGACCGCTTCGACTGGGGCGACGACCGTCCGCCGGCGGTGCCGTGGGAAGACACGGTCTTCTACGAGCTGCACGTCAAGGGGTACACGCAGCAGAACCCCGACGTGCGCGCGGACCTGCGCGGCACCTACGCGGGGCTCGCGTCCGAGGCGTCGATCGCCTACCTGAAGCGCCTGGGCGTGACCGCGGTCGAGCTGCTGCCGGTGCATGCCTTTGTCGACGACCAGCGCCTGGTCGATCACGGCCTGCGCAACTACTGGGGCTACAACACGATCGGCTTTTTCGCGCCGGAGGCACGCTACGCGGCGCGCGGCGGGCTCGCGGCGGTCGCCGAGTTCAAGGGCATGGTCAAGCTGCTGCACGCGGCCGGCATCGAGGTGATCCTCGACGTCGTCTACAACCATACCGCCGAGGGCAACCACCTCGGACCCACGCTGGGTTTCAAGGGGCTGTGCCACGGCACCTACTATCGGCTGAGCGCCGCCGACCGCCGTTACTGCGTCGACTACACCGGCACCGGCAACACGCTGAACACCGACAACAGCGTCGTCGTGCGCCTGATCGCCGACAGCCTGCGCTACTGGGTCGAGCAGATGCACGTCGACGGCTTCCGCTTCGACCTCGCGACGGCGCTCGGCCGCGGCGCGCACAACTTCCACCACCATAGCCGCTTCTTCAACGCGATCGCGCGCGATCCGGTGCTCGCGAAGGTCAAGCTGATCGCCGAGCCCTGGGACCTCGGCGACCACGGCTACCAGGTCGGCGGCTTTCCGAAGCCGTGGGCCGAGTGGAACGGCGGCTACCGCGACGCGGTGCGCGACTTCTGGTGCGGCCCGATCGGCCACGCCAGCGACCTGGCGCGCCCGCTGTCGGGTTCGAGCGACACCTACGCGCATTCCGGCCGCGGCCCCGGCGCGAGCGTCAACATCGTCACGGTGCACGACGGCTTCACGCTGCACGACCTCGTCGCCTACAACGGGAAGCACAACGAGGCGAACCTCGAGGACAACCGCGACGGGGAGAACCACAACCGCAGCTGGAATTGCGGCGCCGAAGGCGAGACCGACGACGAGGTCGTCATCGCATTGCGCGAACGCCAGAAGCGCAACCTGCTCGCGACGCTGTGCCTCTCGCTCGGCACGCCGCTGCTGCTGGCCGGCGACGAGCGCGGCCGCACGCAGCGCGGCAACAACAACGGCTACTGCCAGGACAATCCGATCAGCTGGGTCGACTGGCAGCTCGACGAGCGCGGCCGCCGGCTGCTCGAATTCACGCAACGGCTGCTCGCGCTGCGGCGCGCGAGCCCGGTGCTGCGCCGCAGCCGTTTCTTCACCGCCGAACCCGACGAGAACGGCCACAAGGACATCACCTGGCTGACGCCCCAGGGCGACGAGATGACGCCGGCGGCATGGCAGCAAGCGAATGTGCACGCGTTCGGTGCGCTGCTATGCGGCTCCCGGATCGGCGCGCAACGCGACGGCGAGCCGGCGCCGGTCGGCGATTCGCTGCTGATCCTCGTCAACCGTCACCACGATCCGGTCACGTTCACGCTGCCCGCGCTGCGCGGCGACGCCTGGTTCGCGCGCATCGACACCCGCACGCCCACCGGCTTCCCCCCGGACCCCGACACCCCGCGCCAACACTCCACCCTGGTCACCGCCCGCTCGCTGGTCGTCCTGACCCAACAATCGATCTAAACCCTGGGGCCAGGTCGCGCAATGTCGCACGCGCCACCCGATGCGACATTGCGCGACCTGGCCCCAGCTTGATGGCCTGGCCCCAGCTCGATGGCTAGGACCTGCTGCCGCGCGGGCCGAGGAGGAACCAGAGGATCAGCCCCAGCAGCGGCAGCAGCAACACCAGGATGACCCAGATCACCTTCCTGCCGTTGCTCGCCGCGCTCTGGAAGATGTTGATGATCGCCCAGATGTCGCCGGCGAGCACCAGCAGGCCCCAGAGGCCGCTGTATCCGAAGTGCATCATTGTCCTACCCTCCTTGCGCTCATTGTTGCATCGGTGTTCGAAGGTCGCGCCGCTCAGTCGACCTTCACCTCGACGACCCGCTCGCCCACCCGGCAGCTGACCACCGTCACCTTCAGCGTGCCCGCCCCCTCGGCGACGAGCGTGACGAAACGCTCGTGCCCGTTGCCGCGCGTCCACGGCATGAAGATGCTCGGACCGCCGTGGAGTCCCGCGCCCCAGCCGTCGAGGTGCCCGATCTCGACGATCGATTCGGCCGGCGCGATGACCTGCACGCCGCTGCCCTCGGCGCTCAGGCGCAGCGGTTCCGCGTGCGGCAGTGCCTTCGCCGAGGGCAGGCCGAACGTCGACAGGTAGCCGTGGTTCGC
>Ga0213853_11020970_pt1 | contig 15596 bp, 17 predicted proteins | sample ABR_2016_MetaT_FD_164456 | JGI IMG/M metagenome (GOLD analysis project Ga0213853, IMG submission 164456) | Metatranscriptome of freshwater sediment microbial communities from post-fracked creek in Pennsylvania, United States - ABR_2016... | ecosystem: Environmental > Aquatic > Freshwater >...
ATGTCGAGAATCGCCACCGTGCTTTGTCGCCGTGCTCGCCTGGTTCCCAACCAGGCTGCGCGCGGCTTCGCGCCTGGTGGCGATTTCGCCATGCTTGGGAGACGCCGTACTTCTTGCGTCGAACGTTTCGAAACCTGTGGGTCGGAGTACTAGCGCTGCTCGCGCGGCGTGATGACCCGATGCAGCAGTGAGGCGCCGCGCACCAGGCGCAGCGTGCACAGCCGCCCGATGCGCGTCGAGTCGATCAGGCCCTGGAGCTGGGCGATCGATTCGACCGCCGTGCCGTCCAGCCCGACGATCAGATCGCCCGGCTCGATGCCTGCGACCTTCGCCGGGCCGTCGGCCGCGACCTCGGCAACGCGCACGCCCTGCCCCTGCGCCAGGCCCAGGGCGCGCTGAACGAGCCGCGGGATGCCCACGGTGGCGCCCGTCAGGCCGACGAAGGCCCGCCGTACGCGCCCATGCGCCAGCAGCTGCGACACGACCCAGTGCGCCGTATCGACGCCGACCGCGAAGCACAAGCCCTGCGCGCCCGGGATGATCGCCGTGTTGACGCCGATCACCTCGCCGGCCGAGTTCACCAGAGGGCCGCCCGAATTGCCTGGATTGAGCGCAGCGTCGGTCTGGATCAGGTTCTCGATCATGCGGCCATCGCGGGACGGCAGCGCACGTCCGAGCGCCGACACGACGCCGGCCGTGACGGTGTTTTCGAATCCGAAGGGATTACCGATCGCCACCGCGATCTGGCCGACCCGCAGCACGCCCGAGCGGCCCAGGCGGGCGCTCGCGAGGCCCGCGGCTCCGACCCGCAACACGGCCAGATCGGTCGGTGGATCGTCACCGACCGGCTCGGCGTCATACTCGCCGCCATCGGGAAACACCACGCGGATCGCGCGCGCCGCATGGACCACGTGGCTGTTGGTGAGGACGAACCCGTCGGGAGTGAAGGCGAAGCCCGAACCGCTGCCGGTCACTTCGCGGCTCCGACCCTGGTCGCCGGCGACCTGGCGCCGCACCGTGATGGCGCCGACCGCCGGGCCAACGGTGTCGACGACCCGCGTGACCGTCGCCGAGTAGGCATCCAGCAAGCCGGTCTGGCTCCCCGGGTCGAGCGCGGTCGGGTCCATCGCCGGCATATGGACCCACGGCTTGCGATTTCAAGTGCACCCCGGCCGAGGTCTTCCTGCCGGCGAAGCGGCGGGCCAGCAGGCCACCGAAGCGCCAGGGCGAAGTACGATGTGCGCAGCTCACAAGCCTGCAACGACATGGAATCGTCCGCCGGATTTCGCCGGGTCGAACTGATCGACGAGTACACGGGCATGGACATCCCGATGGCGGTGTTCTACCCGGCCCGCGCGGACGAGCGCGAGGAACGCGTCGGGAACTACGATCTGCGGGTCGCCCTGGACGCCGCGCCCAGCGAGGGCAGCTTCCCGCTGGCGCTGATCTCGCATGGCAGCGGCGTCTCGCCGCTCGTGCACCGCACGCTCGCGAGGCACCTGGCGCGCAACGGCTTCATCGTCGGTCTTCCCGAGCACCCGTATAACAATGACAGCGACAACCGGCTGCAGGGCACCTTGGAAAACCTGGTGTTTCGTCCGCGCCATCTGCGCGCAGCACTCGACTGGTTCGGCGGCGAGGCGTTCGGCGCCCTGCTCAGGTCCGGATCGGTCTCGGTGATCGGGCATTCGCTGGGCGGATACACGGCGCTGGCGCTGGCCGGAGGTAGGCCGATGACTTTCCCCCATGAAACGGCGGACCACATGCAAAAGCGTATCCATTTCGAGCCGGATCGGCGCGTCAAGGCGCTGGTGCTCCTGGGACCGGCCACCGCCTGGTTCATGGGCGCGCGCGCCCTGGCCGAGGTCGCGCCGCCGATCCTCATGCTGCTGGCCGAAAAAGACGACATCACGCCGCACGCGGTCCACGGCAGAATCGTGGCCGAAGGCGTGGCCGATCCTTCACGGGTGGCGCAGCGTGTCGTGCAAGGTGCCGGGCACTTCTCGTTCCTGAGTCCTTTTCCCGACGAGATGTCGGGCCCCGGGTTCGCGCTGTCCCAGGACCCCGAGGGATTCGACCGCGCCGCGTTTCACGACCGGATGAACGCCGAAGTGCTGGCCTTCCTTGCGCGGGAATCTGGCTGATTTGCCCGGCCCATTCGATGACCCCATCGTTGATGCATCGCACCGGCACCCGTCTGCGCCGATCGATCGCCGCGCTTTTCCTGCTGCCGGCGTTCGCCTCGAGCCTGGCCGCCGAACCGGCGCCGCCGGCACCTGAAGCGGCCTCGCTCGAGGAAGCTTTCCGCCTGTGCATCGGGCTGAAGAAGCATCCGCTCGCCGGGCCGCTGCTGGACACGGTGCGCGACGAGCAGGCGAGGGAGAGTTTCGCGGCCCGGCATCCCGCCGCGGTCGAGGACCTGTTCCTGGAACGCGGCCCGGGCTACTCGACGATCACGGCGCGGCTCAAGCCGGGCGTGTCGGTTGCCGGCATACCGGTGCAGGCGATCTATGCGGCCACCTGCGAGCGCCAGTGCGCGCTGGCGCTCTGGGGTCTGGAACTCGGAACGATCCTGCCAACCCAGCGCGCCAAGCTGCTGCAATGGGTCGACGCGGCGCCGACCACGCCGACCGACTTCCACGGCGACATCAAGGTCCAGGTGAACAAGACCACGGACGGCCGCACGGTCCTGGTGTGCGACGTCAGCGGCTAGTGGCCTGCGACGGGCGGTTCGCAGCTGGCCCGGGGTGGGCCCTGGACTTCGCCACCGATGCGAGCGCATGGGTCGCCGTCGCGACCGCGAGCGACCACAGCCTGGCGTCTCGGTCGGAATCGGCCGGCAGAGCTCCCTTGCCTGCAAGCCCGTTGAAGACGACACACAGGTAGACGATCACATCGCCGATAAGCTGTTCGTCCGGCCCCGGCCCGACCAGCCGGCGCAGCTCGCGCACCATGCTTTCCTCGAAAGGCCCGATCAGCTCGCGGGGCGCATCGGCGAAGAGCGGGTTTTGAGCCGCCAGCTGGGTGAAGAACGCGAGAATCGCGAGGTAGCGGCGCAGCTGGTCGGCCCGCGGGCCGGGCGCCCCGAATCCCACCAGGAAGCTGCGCAGGTCGGGGCTGCGGACCGCATCCGCACTCGGCAACAGGCGGGCGCGGGTCAGTTCCAGGCAGGCGCGGCACAGCGCGTCGGCGTTGACGAAATGGAAGAAGAACGAGCCCTTGGAAAACCCGCCCTTGCGAATGACCGCGTTGACGGAAAAGCCCTGGTAACCCTCCTGCTCGATCAGGGACAGTGCCGCCGCCAGAATGCGCTCCCGGGTGGGAGCCGTCGTCCTGACGCTGCGCGTCGGCATGACGGCAGGCGCTTGCGGGAAGAGCGCCGCACCGGCTGCGGTGAAGGGCGACCGGTTCATCGGTTGATCCGGATGATTGTCGACAGTGACACTGAAAGCTGCAATTTCGCCTCCTGGTGGTTTGCGTTCGGACAATCGAACACCGCGCCGGGTCTGCGCCTGCGGCAGACCCCCAACCTGTCGACAACACCGGCAAAGACCCGACCGCGGCGGCCCCGGTTTCAACTTTCTTTTCGAGGCCGGGGCAACATCGACTGAACCGGCGGGCCGACGGCGGGTCATGGGACCATGAAGAAGGATTTCCCACCCGGTGACCGCCCGATTGCGTTGCCAGACCGCGGTACGGCGCTTATTCTTCCCCCGGGATGCTTAACCAGGACGAAGACGCCGAACTCGTACGCCTTGCGCAGGACGGCGACGTGCGCGCCTTCGAGGCGCTGGTCGTCAAGTACCAGCGGCGTTTGGCCAAGCACGTGTCACGCTACTTGCGCAGCGCCGACGACATCGAGGATGTCGTCCAGGAGGCGTTCATCCGCGCCTACCGCGGCCTGCCGTCGTTTCGGCGGGACAGCGCGTTTTATACCTGGCTGTACCGGATCGCGACCAACTGCGCCTTCAGCTTCCGAGCGCGCACGCCTTGGCTCGAGCGGCTGGAGGAACCCGATTCGGACGAGGAACGGCCCGGTCACGAGCCGAGCACCTCGGAGGGCGAGGATCCGGAGCGCAGGCTCATGGCGAATCAGATAGCCGAATCGGTCCGGCGCGGGCTCGATCGCCTGCCCGCCGAGTTGCTGGAGGCGATCACGCTCTACGAGGTCGAAGGCAAGTCCTATGCCGAGATCGCCCAGATGGCCGGCATACCGATCGGCACCGTTCGCACGCGGATCTTCCGGGCGCGTGCGGCGCTCGCCAAGCGCCTCAAGCCATTATTGGACCCGCAACGCGACAGGAGATGGTGATGAGCTCGCTCGATGTATCGCTGCTGCTCGATGGGCAGCTCAATGCCGAGGAGTGCCGCGCTGCCCTGCAGGCCTGCGCGACCGACGCCGGGCGCCGCGACGACTTCACGCTCTACGCGCTGGTCGGCGATGTTCTGCGCGGCAACAGCTTCCCTGACGATGGATTCAGCCGCAGGATCTTCGCGCGCCTGCAAAGCGAAGGCGTGAAAATGGAGCCCGGCTACGACCCGCTGGGCGATGAGCGGCCATGAGTCTTCGGAAACGGCTAAGGCGGCGCCGGGCCGCCCGCCGACCGGATGCCTTCAGTGGGCCGCCGACAGCCAGCGGCTCTTGGAGAACACGAAAAACGGCTCGCGCACATTGCAGCCGCAGGTGAACGCGTCGAGCTGCGGCAGCACGCTTTCGTGCGCATAAAGGCCGCCTTTTAAGCCCGCTTCGGCGAAGATCTCGGCGATGTTCGCGCCGAAAAGCCGCACGTGGTCATCCTGGCCGAAGAACAGGCTTGCCGCTTCCGGCGTCGGAGGCGTGACGAACTCCATCGTGTCCTTCAGCAGCGTCGAGTATGGCGTCTGCGCGACCAGCCATCCGTCGTCGGCCAGCACGCGCGCGAGCTCGCGGGTCGCCTGGGCGGCATCCCCGACATGCTCGAGCACGTGGTTGCAGATCACCAGGTGAAAGCTCCCGTCCGGGTGCTCCAGATTCTCGATGTCCAGGCGCTGGTGGCGCGGATCGCGCGGCGCGCGGTCGCCGGCCACGTAACCGCCGCGCGCGCTGGCGCGCAGCTTCTGTTCGATATAGCGCTCCGGGGCGACGTGCAGGATCGGCTTGTTCAGCGATTCCTCCAGTAGGCCGACCGCCGCCATGTAGAGCCAGACATGGCGTTCGCGGTCGTTGCACTGGCAGGCCGGGCACAAGTGGTACTTCACGTCCGACCCGATCACGTCCAGGGCCGTCATCAGCGGGCTGATGCTGTGGGCATGCGGGTGCGGCAGCCAGCCGTCGACCTGCCTTTCGCACATTGCACACATGGGCATGACGGACTCCGATCCTGTCGCCGTTACGATGGGCCCGATCTTCGTACTGCGGCGGGCTGCGGGGTCGGCCGATTTGCGCAGCCAAGCGCAAGCAATTCTCCTTCGCCGTGACCGGTCAGGAGCCTGCGGCCCCGGCGGCTGTCGCCCCGCAAGGCGTGTTTTCCGCGTCTTTTTGCGGCAAGGCGGGGCGCCCCGGACCCTAAAGTGAACCCTTGCCGCACCCGCGGGCGCTGCCTGCCGTCGCCGCCTCCCTTGCTGACATGACCGCGCGTATACCCGACCCGACCACCCTGCAGCTGCCACCGGCGGCCCTGGGCGAGACCCCGATCTTCGTCACCCGTCCGCTGCTGCCGCCGCTGGACGAATTCCTGCCCTACCTGCAGCGAATCTGGGCAAGCGGCATCCTGACCAACGGCGGCCCCTTCCACGCCCAGCTCGAATCGGCCTTGTGCGCTTACCTCGGCGTCGACTACATCTCGCTTTTCAGCAACGGGACACTGGCACTGCTGACGGCGATCCAGGCCCTGCGCATCTCCGGCGAAGTGATCACGACCCCGTATTCCTTCGTCGCCACCGCGCACTCGCTGCTGTGGAACGGCATCAAGCCGGTGTTCGTCGACATCGAGCCCGGCACGCTGAACCTGGACCCGGACCGGATCGCCGCCGCGATCACGCCGCGCACGACGGCCATCATGCCGGTGCACTGCTACGGGCAACCCTGCCAGGTCGAACGCATCGAACGAATCGCCGACGACTATGGCCTGAAGGTCGTCTACGACGCCGCACACGCATTCGGCGTTCGACGCCGCGGGGCCAGCATCCTGCAGCACGGCGACCTGTCGGTTCTGAGCTTTCACGCCACGAAGGTGTTCACGACCTTCGAAGGCGGCGCAGTCGTCTGCCCCGATGCCAAGACCAAGCAGCGCCTGGATCGGCTGAAGAACTTCGGTTTCGTCGACGAAGTCACCGTGGTCGCGCCGGGCATCAACGGCAAGATGAACGAGATCCAGGCTGCCTGCGGCCTGCTGCAACTCAAGCACATCGATGCCGCCCTGGAGCGTCGCGCCGCCATCGCCCGCCGCTATCGCGAGCACCTGTCCGGGATCGAAGGCATCGAGTGCCTGGCTCCGATGCCCGAGGTCGAACACAACCATGCCTACTTTCCCATCCTGGTGTCGTCCCCCTATCCCTTGAGCCGCGAAGCGCTGTACACGCGCCTGCGCGCCCGCGGCATCGTCGCCCGGCGCTATTTCTATCCGCTGATTTCGGACTTTCCGATGTACCGCGAGCTGCCGTCGGCCGCGCGCGAAAACCTGCCGGTCGCGGCCCGCGCGGCCGACCGCATCCTGTGCCTGCCGATCTATCCGGCCTTGAGCGATGTCGAGCAGCAGCGCGTCATCGACACCGTCGTCCAAGCCTGCTGAGGGCCGGCCACGCCTTGGGATGGCTGCGCGCCCGGGCGGCGGGACCCGGCGCAACGGCACTTCCTGAGGAAAAATCCGGCGCATCCCCCGGATCGGAGCTCAACAGCGGTAAACTGCCCCTCAACTTCTCTTCCAGGGCGGGTCATCATGTCATCACTACCAGAAGGCTACCAACCGGTTCAGTCCACGATTGGCGGGGTGACCTATAAGGGAAGCTTTTGGGTGGACAACGACAAGCACGTCGTCAATGTGTCCACCGATTTCGGAAGCAAGAGCACCCCTTCGCTGGGACGGCGCCAGGATCAGCGCAGCCGTGACAGGGCCAACGAATCGGCCGCGCTGGGCCTGTTCAGGGCCATGGTCTACAAGCACCTGCAGGCCGTCAGGGCACCGTAATCCCCGTCTGACGGGTGGGTCCTCACCCAGGCCCGGTCGGGCTCAGTTCAGCGCGCGGCTCATGCTGACGAAGCGCTCCCTCGGGGCCTCGGCGACGAAGCCGCTGGACTCGTAAAGCCGGATGGCCGGCGCATTGTCCCTGGCCACCTCCAGGAACATGCGGCTCATCCCGGCGGCGCGGGCGTGCTCGATGCTTCGGCTCATCAGGGTCTGAGCAATGCCGCGCCCAGTCCAGGCGCTCAGCACGCTCACGCTGGTGACGTAGGCGATGCCGCGCGCCCGGTCGTTGCAGTAGACGGCGATCAGGCCCACCAGGGTGCCGTCCGACCAGGCTTCGAAGCGCACCGCCTGTCCCGCGATTTTCCTGGCGTAGGCGCCGATTTCGATTCTTTCGCCCAGAGGCGGCACGAAGTCGGCATCGCAAACGCGCAGATGCTCGGCGATCTGCGATTCCGACGCCGAGTCGGTGCGATACTCGAGCGGCCCGTTCACTGCTGCAGCACCGCCAGCCCGAACCCGTGGCGCCCGAACTCGTTGCCGTTGTACAGCAGGCAGACCCTGTCATCGACCGTGAACGCGTTCGGGTAGCACTGCATGTCCGAATCCCATTCGCCCGCGGGAACTTCAAGCGACGGATCGCAGTCATCCCGCGTCCAGGTTTGCAGGTCCTCCGACCAGGCATGGCCGATACGGTAGCCGCGCTCGCGATTGCGGCGAAAATCGAACGAATGGCGAAAGCAAAAGAACATGTGATGGCGCCGTCCGATCCTGAGCACCGTCGGCAACGCCTGGCTTTCGTCCTCGCCGAGCCGGTCGGCAATGATCCGCCGGCCCTCCTCCTTCGTCCAGCGCAGTCCATCCTGCGAGACCGCGTGGCCGATCTTGTAGGTGCGGTCGGGCGCCGCGCCGGGCTCGTAGACCTTCCAGCCGGTGCCGAAGATGTACCACATGTGGAACAGGCCGTCTTCGTGGATCACGAAGCCGTCGCCGACCAGTTGCGGTTCCTGCAGCGAGGCGGCGAGCACCGGCCCCGCGCCGACGCGCTCGAAGCTCTCGCCCCCGTCCCGGCTCAGGGCCAGGCCGATCGCGGTCTCCACCGACACCGACACGCGGCGGCTCCAGCCGCAGGTGTAGGCGCGAAGCACGCCGCCGTGCCGTATCACGCTGAAGGGGAAGATGCCGTGCTCGTCGAAGCAGCCCAGGGCTCCGAGCGGCATGACCTCGCGTTCGGATACTCGCAGGGCCCTGCGCAGGTCCCTGCTCATGTCGACGTAAGCGACGTGGCTTAAGAACTTGCCCTGCCGCGGATCGACCGAGCGGGTCGAAAAGTAGATCCGCACGAAATCGTCGAACACCAGAGCCTGCGGCGACTGGGCGAACTCGCGGCACCCGGCAGGCAGGACGTGATCGCGCGGATCGAAGATCTTGCCCATGCGCTTCCACTGCATCGCGGCATCCTTCAGGCGAGCGACCCGTCCAGGCGAGCCAGGCCGAAGCCGTGGCGCCCGACCTGGTTGCCGAGATAGGCCATGTAGGTGCTGCCGTCGAGTTCGAAGACGTGCGGATAGCTGATCATCTCGCTGTCCCAGCCTTCGGCCGACACGTCGATCCCGCAGCGCGCGTCGTCGCGGTGCCACTGCTGCAGGTCCGTGCTCCAGGCGTAACCGATGCGGTAGCCGTTCTGGCGGCCGCGGTAATGGCTGCTGTAGCGATAACAGAAGAACAGGTGGTAGCGTCCATTGGCGAAATGCACGTCCGGGCTGGCCTGCGCCTCGTCCTGCTCCACGCGGCTTTCCACCAGATCGCGGTTGCATGGGGTCCAGCCGACACCGTCCCGCGAAATGGCCATGCGCAGCTTGTAGACCGGCTCGGGGCGGCCGTCGACCCGCTTCCACTTGCGGCCGGCGATATAGAACAGGTACCAGGTATCGTCGAAGCGCCGCAGTTTCGGGCCGCTGAGCACGAAGGGTTCATCGGGCGAGTAGGACAGCACCGGACCCCGGCCGAGCTTGGTGAAGGACTGCCCGCCGTCGCGGCTGACCGCCGCGCCGATCGCGACGTTAAATGGCACCGACTCGCATCGGGTCCAGCCGCCGTAGCAGCCGCGCACCAGGTCGCCGTCGCGGGCGACCGACATCGGATAGGTGCCGAATTCGTCGAATTCGCCCAGGCCTCCGAGCTCGAGCACGGGCCGTTCGCTCACCCGCAGCACCTTGAACAGGTCGGCGCGATCCAGGTCGACGTAAGCCGCGTGGCTGAGGTATTGCCCATTTTCATCGGGCGCCGGGCGGCAGGAGAAGAACACCCGTACGAAATCGTCGAAGACCAGCGTCGCGGGCGCCTGCGCGAACGAGTGCAGCCAGGGACGGTCCCGAACCTGCCGGGGGTCGAAGACCCTGCCGAGCTTGCGCCAGCGAAACGGGCTGCTCACCGGGATTCCTGCGCGCCGGCCGCCGGACCGGCTGCGGCGCTTTCGCAGACCAGGTAGATGCTCGAGCACAGATCCGGATAGGTCCGGCCCAGATCGAAGCAGGCGTCGAGGTAGGCGGTCGAAATGATGCCTGCTTGCAGCGCCGCATCGATCTGAAAATTCGCCAGCGCCTTGAAAACGACCCCGCCCTGGCTCACCACGCGCAAGCCCGCACCCAGCGCATCGGCGCGCAGCGTATCGAGCGAATAGGTCGTCCGGTGACCATGGGCACGCTCGGCAGCCGTCACGGCGGCAGCGTGGCCGATCAGGCCCATGTGGACGGCGATCCGGCGCGACGCGGCGTGCGCGTTCGGCGTGGCCAGGAACAGGCGTCCGCCCGCAGCGAGCCAGCCGGCGATGCGGGCCAGGACCTGCACCGGTTGGTCCAGGTGCTCGAGCGTATGGACCAGGAAGATGTTGTCGTAGCGACGGGCCGGCGCGAAATCCTCGAAGCGCGAATGAAAGAAGCGGGCGCGCTGCCCGACGGCGCGCCGAGCCTGCTCGATGCACTGCGCCGATGCCTCGACCACGTCGACCTTGCCGAGGCGCTCGCACAGCAGGCCGGTGAAGTGCCCGTGAAAGCAACCCAGTTCCAGGGCGCTGCCCCGGCGCAGGGCGTCGGTCCAGGCGCGCAGCATGTAGCCGTGCATCAGCTCGTCAAAATGGTAGGCGTAACGGTGCTGCGGCTGATCGCCCGCCTCGCGGTCGTAGTCCCGCGGCAGCACCGTATCGGGCTCTTCGCCCATCCCTGCGTCCATCTTCGGCCACCCTTCCTGCGCCGGCAGGCGTCTCAATTCAGGTCGTAGCCGTCGGTCAACCAGGCATCGACGGCGGCCGGCGGATTGAACATCATCACGTCCAGGATCGACAGCGACGGCACGAAAGGCGCGCCGAACTGCCGGTACTCGATCGGTCGCGACTTCAGGAACCGCAGTTCGATCCCCTCCTGCGCGAACGCAGGGGTCGAATAGAGCTCGGTGCCGCCGATCGGATTGACGTAAGTTCGCGCCGTCTGCTGCCGGCAGATCGCAATCACCTTGTCCTGCGAGCGCAGCGCATGATCGACCGGCAGGCTCGACGACACGAGGACGGGCGTGCGGATGCCCAGGCGGTCGCAGGTATGCGAGAGCGCATGGTGCAGGAAGCCGAACAGATTGTCGCCTTCGAATCCGAAAATGCGCTGCGCCAGGGCGAACGCCGATTCGAAAAACGGTGCCTTCGAGTAGGCGCCGGCGATCTGGTTCAGCAGCCTGGCGCGGTCGAATTCCGGCGCAATCCGGCGCTCGCGCACGTCGAGCAGGTCGGAGTCGTGCCTGAGCGGCACCGAGAAGGTGCTGGCCTGGCCGTTGACCAGCATGCGGTTGCGGTTGATCCAGCCCCTCTTGGTGTACTTGACGTTGTCGTAGACGACGAAGCGATCGACCGCCTTGATCAGCTGGAAGTAGCCGATGTATGGGAGCAGGTAGGGCTGCATGATCGCGAGCCTCAATGCTTTGCTCCCCCGGTCGCCGCCTGCACTACCGGCCCGAGTCGGCGCAGATCCAGGTCCAGGTAGGCCAGGTCGAGCGCTCGCAGGTAGCCCGGGTCCAGCGGGGCCGCGAGCGCGAGGGCAGGATCGAGCGACAGGAAGCTCGCGAAGACCGGATGCCGCGCCAGGTGGCGCTCGTACATCGTGTGGACCGTGATCAGCGCCTGCCGGAACTGCTCCTGCGACAGCCCGCCGATGGCGCGCGCGCTGCGCGCGAGCAGTTCCCATTCGAAGACGCCCGCCGCGAAGCCGGCCGAGGACTCGCTCGAAGTCTGGGCACCGTGCTGCCGGAATGCCGACCCGAACTCGCCGACACCGACGACCCCCAGGCCGCGGCGCGAAAAGTTGTAGATCATCGTCACGTCGGCCAGGAAGCGCGACGGCCGGCCTTCGATCTCGAAGGCACCGTCGATCGAGCGCAGGGCCTCGGCGTCGATCAGGGTGTTGCTCGGCTCGCCGACCCAGTTGACGCAGCGGCCGATCATCTTCGAGTAAACGGTCTCGGGCGGAATGGCGCTGACGCTGCCCGCTTCGATCACGGCCGGGGCATCGACAAGCCGGCCGAAGGCATCGACCACATGGCGGTGATGAAAAGCCGCCCCGGCGCCGGTCGCCTGCATCGCGTCGACCAGCAGCTGCACCGAGCGTGGATATAGCAGGTCGTCGTCGAAGAGGAATTTCAGGTAGCGCCCGCCGGCCAGTCGCAGTAGGTTGTCGCGGTTCGATGCGTAGCAGCGCGGAGTCGGATTGCGCTCGTAGCGGATGCGCGGATCGTCCCATTTCGCGAGCAGTCGCTCGATGGCGTCGGTCGGGCAGTCGTCGCTGATGACGATCTCGAAATCGGCGTGCGTCTGCGCCAGCGCGCTGGCGATGCACACGTCGAAGAAGTCCGGGCGATAGGCGGGGATCAGGATCGAGACTTCAGGCACGGCGCGCCTCCGGAAGGCTCTTCATCAGGCAAGTGCCGGCACCGGCTTGCTCGCCGCGGCGCGGGCCGCCCCGGCCGCCTGTGTCGCGGGCGCAGCCGGCGATCCGAGCCGGCGAACCTCGAGTTCGAAATACGCGCGGTCCAGCGTCTCGAGAAACTCGTCGCTCAAGGCCTTGGCCGGCGTCGCGCCGGCCTGCAGCGCCTGGAACTGCCCGAGAATCGGGTGCAGCCCGCCGAAGAGACGGTAGTAGTCGCGCACCAGCAGCAGCGCGCGCTGATAATCCGCCTGCCCGAGCAGGCCCGCCGCGCGGGCGCTGCGCATCATCAGCTCCCACTCGAAAACACCGGCGGCAAATAACGGCTCAGCCTTGTTCGAACCCTGGCCGGAGTGCTGCCGGAAAGCCGAGCCGACGGCCCCGATGCCGACCAGTTCGTGGCCGGCCCTGGCCAGGTTGTAGAACATCGCCACGTCGTTCATGAATCGCACGGTGCGGCCCTCGACCTCGAAGGGCCGCTCGATGGCGCGCAGCGCGTCGGCTCGGACCATGACGTTGCTCGGTTCGCCGATCCAGTTGATGCGCTGCGCGAGCAGGTGCGTGAAGACGATATTGGGAGGAATGCGGACCATGGCTCCGGGATCGACGACCTGCGGGGTCTGCGTGACGTACCCCGTCTCGTCGATGAAATGCCGGTGGTGGAAAGCCAGCGCCGCGCCCGTTTGCTGCAAGGCCTGCATCAGCATCTGGACCGACCGCGGCAGCAGCAGGTCGTCGTCCCACAGGAACTTCAGGTAGCGGCCGCGGGCCAGGCGCAGCAGGTTCACGACGTTGGACGCGAGGCGCCCCGGCGTCGGATTGGCCTCGTAGCGGATGCGAGGATCGTCCCACTTGGCCAGGATGCGGCGGATGTCGTCGCCAGGGCAGTCATCGCTGACGACCAGTTCGAAGTCGCGCCAGGTCTGGGCGAGCGCGCTCGCGACGCAGGCGTCGAAGTAGTCCGGCCGGTAGGCCGGGATCAGGATCGAGACTTCAGGCATCGGAGCGGGCACCCGGCGCTTGGGCCCGCGCATCGGAGTAGATCCACTTGAATTCGTGCCGGTAGATCGCCCGGCTCGCCTCGGGGTAGTAATAGTCCTCGGCCTTGCGGCCGGCCAGAAAGTCGGTATGGCGCTCCGGGTGCGTGAATTCGGCCCAGAAAAAGTAATCGCTGTCATCGATCAGGCGCAAGCAGCCTCCGCGGAACGCGGACTCGATGAAGTCATGGTCGATGGCGAAGAAGCTTGCCATCGAGTCGGGCCCGACCAGTGGCCTTTGCAGCATGCTCTCGATCATCTCCGGACGCGCGTAAAAACACACCGGCGGGGGGACCCAGTTGTGCGCCGACACGTAGCCGTCCATGTCGCGGTAACGCAGGCAGTTGCTGTCGGTGCGCAGCGCCGAATAGGTCTGGGGATGGAGGAAATCCCGGAGGCACAGTCGCACGAACTCGCGCGATGGCAGGCCGCCCGCCTTCAGGCGTTCCCGCAGAACCGGGTAGGCCGCGCAGGAGTCGATGCGAGGCATCGCGCAGGCCACCGTCTCGCCGGGCTTCATGTCCCGGATCACCTGCGCGATCGAGCCCGAGATGATGGCATCGGGCAGCGCCATGACGACCACCGAATTCGTGGCGAGCGCGCGCCGGACCTGGTCGATGATCGGCAGGCACAGGATCGAGTAAAGGTCCTGCGAAAGGCAGAAGAGCTCGACGTTGATGCGGTAGCGGATGCCGCGAGACTCCAGCAGGTCGAGGAATTCCCGCAGGTCAGCGACATGCGCCGGGGTCGTGTAGAGGTTGTAGACCACGGTCCGTTCGCGCAGCATGTCCTCGAAGCCGGGCGTAGCGGCGAGCGCCGGATACGCGACCTGCTCGAGAAAGCGGATGTGTTCCATCCCCGCCACCATGCAGAACAGTTCGACGATCTGGCCAGGCGCGTAGCGCGAGTCCAGGTCGATGCCCGTGCAGTCCACCAGCGCACGCCTGCCGGTGCAGTAGCGATCGGCGATCGTGTCCAGGCGGTCGAAGATCAGGCGCTTGCCCAGGGTTTCGGGCAGACCATTCAGGCCCCAGGCGCTGCTTCCGGTGTAAAGGCGCGCGGCCTGCGCCAGGCTGCGCGTGGCGCCCGCCCGGTCGCCGAGCCGGCGCTGCAGGTCGGCCAGCTGCTGGTAGCTCTCCGGGTTGCCGGGCTCGATCTGGATGCTGGTGCGATGCACATCGACGGCGGCCTCGACGCGACCGCTTTTCCTGAGCATGTCGGCGTACAGCTGTCGCAACGGCAGCGAAGCGGGCATGGCCACGAGCAGCTGCCCGTACAGCTTTTCGGCCTCGCTCCAGAACTCCTGTCGCACCAGCGCGTGCGCCAGCGCGAGCAGGATCTGCAGCTCGGGCGGATTGCGCGACAGGTAGAAGCGGCAGATGTCCTCGGCACGCGAAACTCGGTCGAGCCGGTCCATCATTTCGAGCAGTCCCAGGTAGGCCCTGAGGTCGCTCGTATCCAGCGCGATGCAGTGCTGGAAGTGGATCTCGGCAGCGCTGAAGTCGCCGAGCTGCATATGAATCCGTGCCAGCGCCAGACGCAGCTCGAAGTTGCGCTCCTGGCCGGGGAGCGCTTCGTCCAGGCAGGCCGCAGACTCGACGGCCCGGCCCGCGGCAAGCAGCAGCTGGGCCAGACGCAGGCTTGCTTCCGGATTCCCGGGCTGCAGCGCCAGCGCCTCGCGGCAGGCTTGCTCGGCCTGCGCGCCGGCGCTCATCCGGGCCTGTTTCAGGCGGGCGCGGAAGTTCGAGGGATCCGCCGCCAGGGACTTCTTCAGGGCCTGCGCGGCCTGAGCGGCGCTGGAGCGCTGCTCGAGCACGAGCGCGTCCTGCAGATGCCGTTCCGACTGGGCTGCCCCGATCTGCCGGTAGGTCTCCAGCGCCTGCGAGGTCTGGCCGCCGGCGGCCAGCGCCTGGGCGAGCTCAAGCCGGGGGTCATCGAGAAGGCCGGGCGGCGCATCGGCCGCAGCCAGGGCCTGGGGCGCCGCCAGGGCGGCGCCGGGAACGGCTTGCGCCGAGGCTTCTGCGATCATGGGCATCCGATCCGCTGTTAGATGAAGTTGATGTGCGGCACATCCCTGGTCGCCAGCCTGTCCAGGTAGCGGTTGACCTCGTCCATGCGGCAGTTGAGCCGGCACTGGCCGATGTCCAGCCCGTCGCGCACGAACTCGAAGTTCGCGCGCCGGCGTTCGCCCTCCCAGATGTCCTTGAACGAGGCCTCGTTGAGGTTGCCGTACTCGAAACGCCTGTCCAGCAGGTAGGCGCTGCATCCGTAGACCGCGCCGCTTGCCATCACGTAGGCCCAGAAAAAGGGCGTCGCCCGGCAGGTCTTGTAGCGGCCGAGCTCGCCATCGTCGTGCTTCTTCATCGTGTTTTCGCGGAACACGACGTTGAAGCGGCCGTCGTCCAGCGCCTTCAGGCGCTCGCCCAGTTCCC
>Ga0213853_10969353_pt1 | contig 15586 bp, 12 predicted proteins | sample ABR_2016_MetaT_FD_164456 | JGI IMG/M metagenome (GOLD analysis project Ga0213853, IMG submission 164456) | Metatranscriptome of freshwater sediment microbial communities from post-fracked creek in Pennsylvania, United States - ABR_2016... | ecosystem: Environmental > Aquatic > Freshwater >...
CGCGCGGCGTACCGGTGCAAGAAGAGGCGCTGCGCCAGCTGACCAATGCCGCGCGCCTGCCGATCGTTTTCAAGCACATCGCCGCGATGCCCGATGTGCATTTCGGCATCGGCGCCACGGTCGGATCGGTGATTCCTACGGTCAAGGCCATCATCCCGGCGGCGGTAGGCGTCGACATCGGCTGCGGCATGATGGCCGCCAGGACTTCGCTGCGCGCCGAGCAGCTGCCCGACAGCCTGGCGCCGCTGCGCGCCGCCATCGAGCGGGCGGTGCCACACGGCCGCTCGCCGGGCAAGCGCGATCCGGGCGCCTGGCACAAGGTTCCGGGCGCGGTCGACGTGGCCTGGGCACAGCTGGCGCCGGAATTCGACGAGCTGTGCCGCGACTATCCGAAGCTCGCCAAGACCAACAACCGCCACCACCTGGGCACGCTCGGCACCGGCAACCACTTCATCGAGGTCTGCCTGGATGAGGAAGACTTCGTCTGGTTCATGCTGCATTCGGGCTCGCGCGGCGTCGGCAACGCGATCGGCATGATGTTCATCGAACTGGCGCGGCAGGACGCGATGCGAAACCAGGCGAACCTTCCGGATCGGGACCTGGCTTATTTCGAGGAGGGCTCGGCGCACTTTACCGACTACGTGCGCGCAGTCGGCTGGGCCCAGCGCTACGCGATGCGCAACCGCGAGCTGATGATGCGGCGCGTGATCGAGGCGGCCGAGCAGGCGCTGCATAAGCGCTTCGACAGCTGCGTTGAAGCCGTGAACTGTCATCACAACTACGTGCAGAGGGAATGGCACTTCGGCTCCGAGGTCTATGTCACGCGCAAGGGGGCGGTCAGCGCCCGGGCCGGGCAGCTTGGCATCATCCCCGGCAGCATGGGCACGCGCAGCTTCATTGTGCGAGGCAAGGGCGAGCCGGAAAGCTTCCAGAGCTGCTCGCATGGCGCCGGCCGGGCGATGAGCCGCGGCGAGGCCAGGCGCCGCTTCACGCTGGCCGACCATCGCGCGGCGACGGCAGGGGTGGAGTGCCGGAAGGACAAGGATGTCATCGACGAAACGCCGGCCGCCTACAAGGACATCGATGCGGTGATGCTCGCGCAGGCCGACCTCGTCGATATCGTCCATACCCTGAAGCAGGTCGTCTGCGTCAAGGGTTAGAAGACCTCGGCCGATCCCGATCGCATGGCACGTCGCCGCTTGGAATTCAATCGTCGAAACTCATCTCCACGCCGTCCCAGTGTGCCTTCGGCGATTGCCTGCCGGCCGGGAACCGCGGCCATCGGAATCTTCTTCACGGTCATCATTGCCGGCAGCTTCACGGTTGGCCTCATGGGTTTGCGGCAGACTGCCCGGGTGCAGGCCGAGGCGCTGGCCGCGCAGCTGGCCTGCGCGATGATCGGCCAGGATCGGCGGGGCGCGGCAGGCAAAGCTTTTCTGTAAGAAAATGCCGCATCCCGCCGTCTAAGCGGGAGCGTTCGACGAATGCCCTTGCCCGGAGGCCTAGAAAAAGGCCTGCGGTTCGGAGCAGAAAATCCCCCTCACCCACTTGAATGGAGATAGTCATGACACGTCAATCCGCCAATCTGCCGGTCCTCGCCCTTGCGCTCGCGCTCGGCGGCGCCTTCCTGACCGCACCCGCTGCAGCCGCCGATACCGAGAAGGAAAAGTGCTTTGGCGTTGCGCTCAAGGGCAAGAACGACTGCGCCGCCGGCGCCGGCACCAGCTGCGCGGGCACCTCGCAAGTCGACTACCAGGGCAATTCCTGGTCGTATGTTCCGAAAGGCACCTGCGAAAAGACCGCTTCGAAGAGCTCGCCGACCGGATTCGGACAGCTCAAGGCCTTCAAGGAAGCCAAGGCTGACAAGAAGTCCTGAGCATCCTGCGGCGACCAGGCCGCCGATTGTTTCATTCCCGTGACCGCCGCCGACTCGATGTCCATGAGCACTACCGACGCCCGGTCGGCGGCGCCCGGCGGCGACTCGCGCCCGGGCGCCGCTGCGGTTCGTCGCGGCGGCGCCTGGTCGGAGCCGGAGCCGGTACGGGGGCCCCTGCCGCCTGGCGCCGGCATCGGGCTGAAGCCGGCCCATTTCCGCGAGGTCCTCGCCTACCGTCCGCCGCTCGGATTTTTCGAGATCCACGCGGAAAACTACATGATCGACGGCGGGCCATTTCACCATTACCTCGGCCAGATCCGTCAGCACTATGCCTTGTCGCTGCACGGCGTCGGGCTGTCGATCGGCGGCTCGGAGCCGCTCGATCGGCTGCATCTGGACCGGCTGGCCGGGCTCGCCGATCGCTACGAAGTCGCCTGCGTCTCGGAGCATCTGGCCTGGTCGACCCACGGGCAGGTCTTCTTCAACGACCTGCTGCCGCTGCGCTACGACGGCGCGACGCTGCAGCGAGTCTGCGATCACATCGACCAGGTTCAGCAGCGGCTCAAGCGCCGCCTTCTGCTCGAAAATCCGTCGACCTACGTCGAGTTTCGCGAATCGGGTGACGGCGGCTACTCGGAAACGCAGTTCCTCGGCGAACTGGTCCGCCGCAGCGGCTGCGCCCTACTGCTCGACGTCAACAATGTCCACGTCTCCTGCGTCAACCACGGGCGCGATGCCCGCTCGTACCTGGCCGAACTGCCGCTCGAGGCAGTCTCGCAGATCCACCTGGCGGGATTCACCGCCGACGTCGATGGCGCGGGCGATCGGCTGTTGATCGACAGCCACGCGGCGCCCGTCGATGAGCAGGTCTGGGAGCTTTACGCCTGGGTTGTCGCTCGACTCGGCAGCCTGCCGACCCTGATCGAATGGGACCGCAATGTCCCTGCGCTCAAGGCGCTCGTACGGGAAGCGGCGCGCGCCCAAGCCATGATGCTGCCGACGTCCGCCCGCATGCAGGCTGCCGGACTTCGCGAGTCCTGCGCATGAGTCCGGATCCTGCCGTCGAACAGGACCGCTTCGCGCTGGCCCTGCTGGATTCGTCGCTGCCGTGCCCGCCGCAGTTGCGAGCCTGGAACGGCTCGGACCCGGCGCGGCGTTTCGCGGTCTACCGCAACAATGTGGTCAGCAGCCTGATCGATGCCCTGGCCGATACCTTTCCCGTCGCGCAGCAACTGGTCGGCATCGAATTCTTCCGCGCCATGGCCTCGGTCTTCGTGCGCCGCTCGCCGCCGACATCGCGCGTGCTGGCGTTTTACGGCGAGGCGATGCCGGCCTTCGTCCAGGCCTTCGAGCCGGCGCGGACCGTGCCTTACCTTGCCGATGTCATGCGCCTGGAAATCGCCAGGGTGCGTTCCTACCACGCCGCCGACGCCGAGGCGCTCACGCCGCAGGCCGCGGCGATGCAGCTGGCGCAGCACGGCGCGATCGAGGATTTCAGCCTGGTCCTGTGCCCCTCGGTCCAGGCGCTGGCCTCGCCTTATCCCGTCGTTTCGATCTGGGCCGCCCATCAGACCGATGGCGAGGTCGACCTCGAAGCGGTGAGGATGGACGAGGCGCAGGAAGCGCTGGTCGTGCGCCAGGCACTGGACGTCGTCGTCGCCGTCGCGCCCCCGGGTACGGCCCTGCTGGTCGAAAAGATGCGAAGGGGTGGCGATTTCTCCCTGGCGGCGCAGGCGAGTGTCGCGGCGCCGGATGGCCACCCGGCCTTCGACCTTGCCGCTTCGCTCGGCGCGCTCATCCGCCATGGCGCCCTTGCCGCGCTCAATCCGAAACCGGCGATGCCGCCCGATTCATGAAAATCGCCGCCGCTGACGCACGGTCCGGAGCCTGAAGCGGCGGAGTCATCACTTCGAGTCATGCTGACAAGGATCCTGCGATCATGAGCACGAAACGCAATTTGCAAGATGCCGGCGCAATCGGCCGCGTCATCGCTCTGATGGAGAGCATCCCGCACGATGCCATCGCCCTGCTCGCGCGCTTCGCCATGGCGGCGACCTTCTGGCTCTCGGGCCAGACCAAGGTCGATGGCTTTGCGATCAATTTCATCACCGGGGAATTCAAGCTCGGCTGGCCCAAGCTGTCGGAAAGCGCGATCGCGCTTTTCCAGGACGAATACAAGCTGCCTTTCGTGCCACCCGAGATCGCGGCGCCGATGGCGGCGATCGCCGAGCATGTCTTTCCTGCCCTGCTGCTGGTCGGCCTGGCGACGCGATTCTCCGCGCTGGCTCTGCTGGGGATGACGCTGGTGATCGAGATCTTCGTCTACCCGGGCGCCTATGCCGTCCACGCGACCTGGGCCACGGCACTGATCTACCTGATCGCGCGCGGTCCGGGCCGGATCTCGATCGATCATTGGATTGCGTCGCGCCGCTGATGGCGGCTGCCTTTCAACCTTGATCAGATGTTCTAAGCCACCGGCTGTCGCCAGGCGGCTGCGCTGCTGGACCGCGGTCGCGAGCGAGCCGGTCAGCGACCTGTCTCGGCGGTGAGCGGGCCGTTTCGTCCCTTGTGCGCGCGCGGCCGTCGGTCTGCGCGGCGGTCCGTCGGATTGGCGCTTGCGGGCCCTGGCGCTCGCCTAGAATGCGTCGCCGCAAGCGATCCTCGGGTGATCCGGGTCTGAACCTTCGGGCCCCGCAACTTTCGTCCTGGAAAGACCATGTTTGATACTTCGGTTCCAACACAAGCGATCCGGTTCACCCTGGCGAGGAGGCGTTTGCTGCCGGCTGGGCCGCGCTCTTGCGCGCCGTTCATTTCGAGCGTCCGGGCTTTCGTGGTGCTCGTCGCGATGGCGAGCGGCGCTTCGGCGGCGGGCGCGGCGGCGCCGAAGGCCGATCCTGCCGATCCGCTGCACGCCTGGGTCGCGGGAGACGATCCGGCCGCGTTGGAGTCCTGGGTCGATGCCCATCTGGCGGCGGCCCGGCGCCAGGTCGATACATTGCTGGCCGCCAAAGGCGCGCGCACGATCGCCAACACCCTGCGGCCTTACGACGAGGCTCAAAACGAGCTGGCGATCGCCAGCGACCAGGCCGGCGTCCTTTTCGCTGTCGGCGCGACCGCAGCTTTGCGCGACAAGGCGCAGGCGATGAACGAGAAGATCTCGAGCGCCGCGACCGACCTGAATCTGAACCAGCCGGTGTATCGGGCGCTCGCCGCCGTTGCGCTGCCGGACAAGGATGCGGCCACCCGCCACTACCTGGAACGCACGCTGCTCGAGTACCGGCTGGCGGGCGTCGACAAGGATGAGGCGACCCGTAGCCACATCCATCAACTGCAGGATCGCATCACGGCACTGTCGCTGAAGTTCAACCGCACGGTCCAGGACAGCGTGCTCAAAGTCAGTGCAAGCCGCGCCGAACTCGACGGCCTTCCGGACGACTACATCGCGCGCCTGAAGACCGACGCGGACGGCCGGTATCTGATCACGACCAACGAACCGGACGCGTTGCCGGTGCTCAACTTCGCCGCCAATGCCGATCTGCGCCGTCGCGTCTACCTGGCCTACTTCGACCGCGCCTATCCCGACAACCGGCAGGTGCTGCTGGACCTGCTGGCGGCGCGCTACGAACTTGCCACGCTCCTGGGCTTTGCGAATTTCGCCGAGCTTGCGACCGCCGACCAGATGATCGGCAGCGCGGCCAAGGTGCGGCAGCTCTTCGAGCAGGTCGATGCTGCTTCGCGCGAGACGATGAACAGGGAGTTCCAGGAGCTGCTCGAGCTCGCCCGGGGCCGGCAGCCGGGACTGGCGGCGATTTCCGAAGCCGACGGCTTTTACTGGGAGGAGCAGTACCGGCGCGCACATTATTCCTTCGACGCGCAGTCGGTGCGCCCATACTTCCAATATGAACGGGTCGAGCAGGGCATCATCGGCGCCGCTGCGCGCATCTTCGGGGTTCGGTTCAGACCGGTGCAGGGCATCAGGCTCTGGCATCCCTCGGTCAAGGTGTTCGACGTCATCGACCAGGGGCGCCGCGTGGGCCGCGTCTACCTGGACATGCATCCGCGCGAAGGCAAGGACAAGTGGTTTTCCAGCGCGCCGCTGCTGCCGGGCATCCGCGGCCGTCAGATGCCGGAGGGCATGCTGATCTGCAACTTCTCGGGCGGGGTCGCCGGCGATCCGGGCCTGATGGAATTCGATGAAGTCGTGACCTTCTTCCATGAGTTCGGCCACCTGATGCACCATATCCTGGGCAGCCAGCACCGCTACGCCGGCGAAGGCTCGTTTAACGTCGAAGGCGATTTCATCGAGGCGCCTTCGCAGTTTCTCGAGGAGTTTTTCACGAGCCGCAACATGCTGGCGCCGTTTGCCCGGCACTACCAGACCGGCGAAGTGATCCCGGAGGCGCTCGTCAAGCGCATGAACCAGGCCAATGCCTTCGGCCGCGGCCGCTTCGTTCTGCGGCAACTGTATTACGGCAGCCTGTCATTCGAGCTGCACGACCGTCCGCCGGCGCAGATCGACCCGGACGATCTCATGCGCAGCCTGCGTACTCGCTACAGTCCTTATACCTGGGTCGAGGGCAACCACCAGTACGCGAGCTTCACGCACCTGACGGGCTACGCGTCGAACTACTACACCTACCTGCTCGACAAGCTCATCGCCCTGGATTTTTATTCCCGCTTCGACCGGGATCAACCCCTGGACGGCCCGATGGCCGCACGCTACCGGCGCAGCGTCATCGACCCGGGAGCGAGCAAGCCCGCGGCCGAACTGGTGAGCGATTTCCTGGGCCGGCCGATGTCGATGCAGGCTTACAAGGCCTGGCTGAGCGAGGAATTCAGGCAATAGGCCGGGGCGCAATGCCATGCGGGCATCGGGCGCCGATAATGCCTCGCGCATGGCAGGCATTGGCGCGATGCGACCGAGGACAATCCTCCCTCGATTGATCCGATTCACTTTGCTTGCGGCCGAAGTTTCGCTAACGTCGCGTGCGACCGTCGTTCCATCGTCAAGGGCAAACTTTCAAGGAGTTTCGACATGAAAATCGGCTCAGGCGCGCTCAGGGGCATGCTGCTGGCCTGTGCGCTGTGGCAGGCGACCGCATACGGCGCGGATGCGGCGGCGCCCAGCGGCGAGACGGCTGCGGTTTCGCAGGACGCCTTGCGGGCGCGCGCCCTGCTCGAGAAAGCCGTGGCGCATTACCGGCAATCCAAGGACGAGGCCCTGGTCGATTTTGACCGCAGCCGGGAGTACGTCGACGGCGAACTCTATGTCTACGTGGTCTCCAGTGCCGGCGTGATGCTGGCCAGCGGAGGCCCGTCGTCGGCGCTGATCGATCAGGATGTGCGGGACCTGAAGGATGCCGCGGGCAAGGCGTTTATGCGCGAGATTCTCGAGAAAGCGAACACCAAAGGGGCGGGCACGGTTCAATACCGGTGGCTGAACCGGATCGACAACAAGGTCGAGCTCAAGGTCGCGTACTTCCAGAAGATCGATGATCGGATCATCGCGGTCGGCTATTACATCGCGCGCGCGACGCCGGCGCAGGCTGAAGCGATGCTCGGTCGCGCCGCCGCGGCGCTGGCGGCCGATGCGGCCAGGACGATCGAGGCCATCAACCGGACGCGCGGCGAGTTCTCGCAGGACGATCTGTACGTCTTCGTGATCGACCTGGCCGACAAGCGCTTCCGCGCCCACGGCGTGAACCAGCGCCTGGTCGGCACCGATGCGCTCTCCCTGCGCGATCCGGACGGCAGAGCGATCGTCGAGCAGATGATCGACGCGGTGCAAGAGCGGGCAAAGGCCGGACGGCCCGGTCCGGCCGAAATCGACTACCGCTGGGTCAATCCCGTCACTCGGCGCGTCGAACAGAAGCACACGCTTTTGCGCAAGGTCGGAACGCTGCTGGTCGGTGTCGGCTACTACACGCGTTAGATCGATGGTCTGCGGCGCTGCGGTTTGCGCACCGGGCGCCGTCGATCCGGCGTCTTGGCTGCCGTGATGGTGGCGCGGCGCCTGCGCGGCGCGATTGCCTGGGCCCTGGTCGCCGGCCTGCAGGCGAGCGCCCAGGCCGCGTCGGTCGCCCCGGCGGCCGGTCGGATGGGCATGGTCGTGACTGCCCAGCAGCTCGCCACGCATGTCGGCGTCGACGTGCTGAAAGCCGGCGGCAACGCGATCGACGCGGCGGTTGCCGTCGGATACGCCCTGGCCGTCGTCTATCCGGCCGCAGGCAACCTCGGCGGCGGCGGATTCATGACCATCCAGCTTGGCGACGGTCGCAGGAGTTTCCTGGATTTTCGCGAGGCGGCACCCCTGGCGGCGCGGCCCGACATGTACCTGGCTGCCGATGGCGCGCCTATCGAGGACGCAAGCCTGACCGGGCAGCTTGCGGTCGCGGTGCCGGGTACGGTGGCGGGGCTGGAGCTCGCGCGCGAGCGCTTCGGGACCCGCTCGCGCGCTGCCCTGATCGCTCCGGCGATCCGCCTGGCGCAGCAGGGCTTCGTGCTCGACGACGGCGACGTCGAGCTGCTGCAGCTTGCCGCGCCGGAACTGGCGCGCGATCCCGCCGCCGCGGCGATTTTCCTCGACCACGGCCGGGCCTTGCGTGCGGGGCAGCGCCTGGTCCAGCGCGATCTGGCGCGCACGCTCCAGCGGATTCGCGATGGCGGCCGGCGCGGTTTTTACGAAGGCCCGGTGGCGGCGGCCATCGTCGCTTCGAGCCGCGCGGGCGGCGGCATCCTCGCGCAGGCCGATCTGGATCGCTACCGCGCGCTCGAAAGGCAACCGGTCGAGTGCGATTACCGCGGCTATCACGTCGTCTCAGCTGCGCCGCCCAGCGCAGGGGGCCTGATCCTGTGCGAAATGCTCAACGTGCTCGAAGGCTATCGGCTGCAGGATCTGGGCTTTCGTTCGGCGCAGGCCGTGCACGTCCAGATCGAGGCCATGCGCCATGCCTACGTGGACCGCAACGGCGGCTTGGGCGACCCGGATTTCGTGGCCAATCCGGTACGGCGGCTGCTCGACAAAGACTATGCGCGCCGCATCCGCGCGGCGATCGATACGCAGCGCGCCGGCGATTCCGAGGCCTTGGGCCCGGCAGTGGCGCCGCACGAGGGAAGCGACACGACCCATTACAGCATCGTCGATCGCCACGGCAATGCGGTGTCGGTCACTTACACCTTGAACGGCTGGTTCGGCGCGAAAGTGGTCGCTGCCGGTACCGGCGTCGTGCTCAACGACGAGATGGACGATTTCACGGTCAAGCCCGGCGCGCCCAACCTGTACGGCCTGGTGCAGGACTCGGCCAATGCCATCGCGCCGGGCAAGCGGCCTTTGTCGTCGATGAGCCCGACTATCGTCAGCCGCGACGGCAAGGTGGTGCTGGTCCTGGGGACGCCCGGCGGCAGCCGCATCACCACCGCGGTTCTGCTGGTCATGCTCAACGTGATTGATTACGGCATGGACATCCAGGAAGCGGTCGATGCGCCGCGCTTTCACCAGCAATGGCAGCCTGCCGCCACCGCTGTGGAACCCTACGCCATAGGTCCCGACGCGCGGCGGATTCTCGCGACGATGGGACACCGCTTTGAAGACAGCCCGCTGCGCAACCATGTCGAGGCGATCCTGGTCGGCGCGCCGCGGCTGGGAGGCACCCCGCTGAGCGACCTGCGTTATTACGGCGCCAACGATCCGCGCCGCCATACCGGCCTGGCCCTGGGTTACTGAAGCGCGCGGCCTGTCGGCGGCGCGCGCGGCCGTTCGATGGCAGCGGCACGTGGTTCGGTCGCGGGCCTTTTACGCCGCGAGTCCGATGGCGGTCGCCAGCATTGCCAGCAGGCCCTTGAGCAGCGATTCGCCGGCGATAAGGCCCGAGGCGATCGCGATGCTGAAGTCCTCCTGGCTCTTGCGATGCAGGCTGCCCCAGATCCAGACCAGCGCGGCCCCGATCATGAAGGACAAGGCGTTGCTGAAGAACACGACCCATCCCAGGCCCAGGCCGATCGCCGACGGCAGGTAGGGCCGGGCCCTGGGGGCCAGCTTCTCGATGATCGGCAGGGCGATGCCGATGAGCGCGCCGATCAGGATCGCGATGCGCGCGCTCATCGGCAAGCTCGCTACGCCCGCTGACAGCACGCGGGCCACCGCGACCCAGGTCTGGGTTGCCGGCATCGGGTACTTTTCCAGCGCGGTGACGCTTGGAACCATCAGGTACCAGGCCGGAACGACCGCCAGGGTGCCGAAGACCAGGCCGATCGATTGCGCCAGGAACTGCTTTCTCGGGTTGGCGCCCAGCAGGTAGCCGCTTTTCAGGTCGGTCAGCAAATCGGCCGAGGACGAGGCCGAATTGGCCCCGACGCTGGCCGAAGACAGGTTGTGCGTGATGTTGCCCGGCGAGATGACGGCGAAAAGAAGCTGCATGAGCTTGCCCATGGCGCCGATCGGAGTGACGTCGGTCTCGCCGGTCGCGCGGCAGGCGACCAGGGTGAGCAGGAAGGACATGGCCACGGCGATCAGGCCGGCCCACCACTGGATCTGGAAGGCGATGACCTGCAGCGCGACGAGCGCGATGGCGACCGGGATGATGCCGACCAGGAACCAGCTTTGCGGCACTTCGATGGCTGCCATGCGCTCCTGGATATCGGCGTCGGCGTCCGCGCTGGTGCCGCTTTTCCCGGAGCCGGCCGGCGGCCGGCGGCCCAGCCCCTGGAAGGAGCGTGCCACGGTGCGCCACTGCAGCGCCAGGGCCGACAGGCTGGCGAACACCATGAGCGCCGTGCCGCCCCACAGCGACCAGCGTACGGGGTGAAAAATCGTGCCGCCGCCGATGAGCGGGATCGATGCGAGGTAGCCCGGGACACTCGCGCTCGCGGCATCCATGCCCTGCAGCCAGGGCGCGACGAAGAAATACAGCGCCACCGCGGCCCCGAGCATCGACAGGGAAACGCGCAGTCCCACGATCATGCCGGCGGCGATCAGTAGCGCACTGGGCTCGAAACCGAACGCCAGCATCGGCTTGCCGGCGAGCAGGCGAAACCCTTTCTCGGGGATGAGTTCGGGCAGATGCACGTCAAACAGCTTCAGGCGCATCCACGCGAAGAAGCGGCCGAGCGCGGCGAACTGGTCTTCGGCGGTATTGAGCACCCCCACCAACATGCCCGTGGCCAGTCCGGCGACCAGCGCGTAGGCCTGCCGGACCGATTCGCGGCTGCGGCTGTGCAGGCTGCGCAGGGTGGTCGCGGCGGCCGTTCCGGAAGGAAATACCAGTTGCTCCTGGTTGATCATCTGGCGCTTCATGGGAACCGCCAGCAGCACCCCCAGCGCCCCGGTCACGAAGGTAAAGGCGGCGACGATCGGCCAGGGCGTGTGATGGTGGGCCGGATCCAGTATGAGCAGCGCGCCGAACAGGATCGTGATGGTGGCGCCGGTCGAATAGCCCGCCGCCGAGGCGGTCGATTGCATGCAGTTGCTCTCCAGCACCGACATCTGGCCGAGGCGGCCGAAGGAAAGCGAACGCATGCCATTCCAGAGCACGAAGGACAGCACGCAGGACGTGATGGCGACCCCGAAGGACCAGCCCACCTTCATCGTCGTGTACAGGTTCGAGGTCGCCATCAACATGCCCAGCACGGCGCCCATCGCCACCGCCCGCACGGTGAGTTGCGGCACTTTGTCGCCCTGGTATACATGGGTGAACCAGTGCCGGTCCTTCTGATCGGGACTGGCATCGGCCGGCGGCGCGGCGACGGCCCCGGCGTCGAGGTCCGGCATGACCGAGTCGATCGACTCGCTGGGTTGGGCGGCGGTCATGTCTGAATCCTCCTGGGTCGGTGGCAGTACCCCTGCGCGTGCCCGGCATTGTGGGGCCGGGCGCGCCGCTCGCCAATGCCTGGCCTGTGCACTGCATCACAAAGCCCGGCATCATGTAGGGGTGCTAGGGCTTGCGCTTCGTGACCGGCTTTTCTTAGGAACCGGGCTTCAAGGAAGATGGGTTCCCAGGGGGTTTGCGATGAGTTTTCGATCCTTGAACGTCGGCCGGTGACCGGCCTTGGCTCTGCGCGCGACCATTTACAAGGTTGAACTGCAGGTAAGCGACCTGGACCGGCAGGTGTTCGACAGCGTGGCCTTGTCGCTGGCACGCCATCCGTCGGAGACCGAGGAGCGCCTGATGGCGCGGCTGCTGGCCTACGGATTGCATATCGACCAGGGGCTGGCATTCGGGCGCGGAATCTCCAGCGACGACGAGGCGACGATCTGGCGCCACGACATGGATGGGCGCTTGCGCCTCTGGATCGAGGTCGGCCTGCCGGACGAGCGCATGTTGCGGCGCGCCTGCGGCCGGGCCGACGAGGTGGTTCTTTACACCTACGGCGGACGCGCGGCCGTTCAGTGGTGGGACGAAAACGCCGCGGCTCTGCAGCGACTGTCGAATCTGAGAGTCATCGAGCTGCCGCAGGAATTCACGCAGGCGATGGCCTCGGCCGCGCAGCGCAGCCTGCAGCTGCAGATGACGGTGCAGGACAACGACATCTGGGCGAGCCTGGGTGAGCAGACGCTGCACCTGCAATTGCAGGTCCGCCTGCAGGGGCGCGCCGACACCTGATCGCCGGCAGGAATCCGCCAAAACTTCGATAAGCTCGGGGCGTGGACGAGCAGACCCTGCGACGATTCGAAGCTCGGGCGCGCAGCCTGGGGTTCGAGGAGATCGTCGAACGCAAATGGGAGCCGCTGCACGAACTGGCAACCCACAGCCATCCGTTCGCCTTCAGGGCCATCGTCGTTCGGGGCCAGATGTGGCTGACGGTCGGCGCTAAGACGCGTCACCTTCAGCCGGGCGACACCTTCGAGCTCGACTGCGAGGTGCCGCACGCCGAGCGCTATGGCCCCGAGGGCGCGACCTACCGGGTGGCGCGGCGCCGGCCTGCTGCCGGCTGAAGCGCGCGCCGAGGCGCTGAGAATCCTCCTGCCCTCGTCCTTCAGGCGGGAGGCGGCCAGGCTGAGTGTCGGGAAGTTTCGTCGCCCATCGCCCTGCCGGCGGTACCAGAGCCGGGGTCCGGGTCAGGCAAAGACTCAGGCAAAAACGAGGCAGCCGGATAGGACAACCGGGTCCGAAAATGGCCCGTCGAGCACCTATCGCGGATGCGGCAGGTAGCGCGATTCCAGGTGCTTGCGGTAGTGCGCGCTGTTGAGCGGCTCGCCGCTCGCCCGGCGTACCAGTTCGTCCGTTTCCCAGCGGCTGGCCTGACTCCAGATGCGGTCGCGCAGCCACTGGAAGATCGCTTCCAGATTTGCGCTGGCGATCTTCTCGTCCAGATCGGGCGTCTGGCGGCGCAGCGCCGCGAACCACTGCGCGGCGTACATCGCGCCGAGCGTATAGCAGGGGAAATATCCGAACAGTCCGCTGCCCCAGTGCACATCCTGCATGCAGCCGTCGCGGAAATTGCCACGCGTGTCCAGGCCGAGCAGCGTCTGCATGCCGGCATTCCAGATCGACGGAATATCCTCGACTTCGATTTCGCCGTCGATCAGCGGCCGTTCGATCTGGTAGCGGAGGATCACGTGGGCCGGGTAGGTCAGCTCGTCGGCGTCGACGCGGATGAAGCCGCGCCGCGCGCGCGTGAGCAGCCGGGAGAAGTTTTCCGGCTCGAAGGCCGGCTGGGATCCCAGATGCCGGACCAGCAGGGGGTGCAGGATCCGCGCAAAGCCCGGATGCCGCGCCAGCTGCATTTCGAACGACAGGCTCTGGCTCTCATGCACCGCCGCCGAACGCGCTTTCGCGATCGGCAGCCCGAGCCATTCGCGCGGCAGGTTCTGCTCATAGCGTCCGTGGCCGGTCTCGTGAATGGTTCCCATCAAGGCCGGCAGGAAGTTGTCCTCGCGGTAGCGCGTGGTCAGCCTGACGTCCTGGGGCACGCCGCCGCAGAACGGATGGGCGCTCTCGTCGAGGCGGCCGGCCTCGAAATCGAATCCCAGCAGCTGCATGGCTTCCAGGACCAGGTCCCGTTGGGCAGCCTTCGGGAAAGGCCCGGCAGGCTCGAGGACCGGCACGGATTGCTGATGGGCGAGCGCCTCGCGTATCAGCGTCGGCAGCCAGCCGCTCAGTTCGGCGAACTGCTGGTCGATCTGCGCGCAGCGCATGCCCGGTTCGTAACCGTCCAGCAGGGCTTCATAGGGTGAGAGCCCAGTTCCCGCCGCCAGGCAAGCTGCACGTTCGCGGGCAAGCGCAACGACTTGCCGCAGATTCTCCCGGTAGCCCTCCCAATCGTTGGCGGGGCGCTGCGTGCGCCACGCATGCTCGCAGCGCGACGCGGCCAGCGACGCCGCCTGCACCAGCGGCGGGGGCACCGAGGTCGCCCGGCGCCAGGCCCGCTGCATTTCGCGCAGATTCGCGCGCTGCAGCTCATCGAGCGATTCGGCTTGGGCGCGTCGCAGCAAGGCCCCGAGAGCCGGTGCCGTGCCCGCTTCGTGCATCAGGCCTTCCACCTCGGCCAGCGCGACGGCGCGCGCCTCGCTGCCCTTGGCGGGCATGTTGGCCGACTGGTCCCAGCTCGCGATCTCGTACAGGTGCGCCAGTCGATCCAGGCGCCGGTGATGCGCGCAGGCCTCGTCGTATGCGGTTGCAGCCAAGAGGTTCTCCAGGGTCCGGGTAGGCAGGCGGCGCGATGCGCGCCATGCCGGATTCTATTGGTGTCGGGTCAGAGAGGCCGGGCGCAGGATTTCGCGGCTCGCGAAGCCGCTCGCCCAAGCGCCAAAGCCCAGCATGTGCCATGAAGCCAGATCAGACGCGAGTCGGGTCCACGCGCCACCGCGGGTGCGTGGACCGGCGCAGGCGCGCGCCGCGTCGGGATTTGTGCAAGCCCTCTCGTGCGTGCGCCGGCATTCCCGACCGGGGGAACCTTGGGTAAGGCTCTCGAATCCGGAAGGTCGAACGGACCTCGCGGCGATGCGAAGGGCGTGGCTACCACTGAGCCGCGCTATCGCCATGTTCCTTGAAGCTTTGAATCGCCTTCTTCAGGCTGGTGAGTTCGGTGCACCCGTGAGGGCAGACCTTCTCGAGCGTGGCCAGGCGCTGCTCGGCCTTCGGCAGGTCGCCTTGCCTCAAGTAGAGCTCGCCTGAGTATTCGAGGGCCCCGCGGTGCTCGGGGTCGATGCGCAGCGCCTCGTCATAGTATTTCTCGGCCGTCGCGAAGTCGGGCGACCTGGCCTTGCGCAGACTGTAGCCCATCAGGTTGTTCCAGTCGGCGCTGCCGCTCGCGTTTACCGTTTTCAGCTCTTCAATGGCAGCAGACCACCTCTTGTCGGCGATTAGCGACCGCGCCGCGCCAAGCGGGTCGGACGCTTGGGGCTCACCCGGCAATGGGTCGTAGGCGAAGCCGGGCTCGGCTGCAATCGCCAGGGTCGCCGCCCAAAGCATGCGAGCGATCAGGGTCTTGACCATAAATTCCTCCGGAAGATGAAAACGGGCCGATCTGCGCTCCGAGCTGGCATCGGGTTCTTGCTTGCTTGCTTTCGCAATCGAGGCCGCAACTCGCGGGCCTGCTGCAAACAGAAGTTGAACGCGTCCCGCAGGCCTGCCTTAGCTCGATCCCTTCGGTGACTTATACGCATGGGATCTCCAAATGGAGACGGGCAGAACAAGTCCAGAGGCGACCGCAGTGCAGCATTGCCGTCAATTCCGCACTGCGGCGATGATCGAGTCGGCATAGAGGGCGGCC
>Ga0213853_10314339_pt1 | contig 15439 bp, 2 predicted proteins | sample ABR_2016_MetaT_FD_164456 | JGI IMG/M metagenome (GOLD analysis project Ga0213853, IMG submission 164456) | Metatranscriptome of freshwater sediment microbial communities from post-fracked creek in Pennsylvania, United States - ABR_2016... | ecosystem: Environmental > Aquatic > Freshwater > Creek...
CCTACGCGCAGGCCTACCCGGGCAACATCGATTGCCAGCAGGTGTCCGGCGGAGATGGCTACGTCACGATGGGCGACGGCCACCAGATCTACCTGTTCGGCTTCGGTCCCTTGTCCGGCCTGCAGGATATCTACGCCGGACTGCCGGGGACCCAAAGCAACAGTGTTTTCAATAGCGCCTTCTCCCCGGCCGGCGGCGCCAAGGTCGGCAACGGCTTGGGTGGAGGTACCGCGAATAGCGGTGCCAGCGCCACGACGCCGATGGCGGCGCCGGCGCCGAACAACGCCGCGGTCGTCGAACCGGCGCAGATCATGAACGTCGGCGTGCTCAACGCGAGCCAGCCGGCGCCGCTGATGGCGATCAACGAGGACGACGAGTTCTACCTGACGCTGTCGAACGTCGGGATGATCAACCGGCCCGACCTGTTCGAACAGCACACGATCCACTTCCACGGCTACCCGAACGCCTCGTCGTTCTTCGATGGCGTTCCGGACGCGTCGATCGCGATCAACATCGCCGGCAGCTTCACGTACTACTACACGGCGCCTGACGCCGGCACCTACTTCTGGCACTGCCACATCTCCCCGCCGGAGCACTTGCAGATGGGGATGGTCGGCCAGCTTTACGTGCGGCCGCGCCAAAACCAGGTTCCGTCCAACGGCAATCTCTACGCCGCCGCGGCAGCCCACAAGTGCCTGCCGTCCGACTTCCTGTGCTCCGCGCCGCTGCCGCCGAAAGACACCGGCGCGACGAAGCCGGTCACGCCGGTGATGTACGCCTACAACGACGGCGACGGCTCGACCGCCTACGACGTCGACGTGCCGATCCAGCTGATGAGCTTCGACCCGAACTTCCACTTCGTCGGCATGACCTTCAACCCGGAGGATTTCTCGGGCATGAAGGACAAGTACTTCCTGCTGAACGGCCGCAGCTACCCCGACACGATCATCCCGAACTGCGGCGCAAACTGCGCGGCGCTGAACAACTCGCAGCCGGTCGGCACGATGGCCAACGACGGCATCACGCGGATGTCGCAGCCGCTGCCGGCGCTCGTGACGATCGATCGCACGAAAGGCCAGACGCGCGCGCTGCTGCGCCTGTCGCAGCTGACCGTGACCGAGTTCTCGACGATCGCCACCGTCGGCGTGCCGATGCACGTCGTCGGCTGGAACGCGCGCCTGCTGCGCGACATGGCCGGCAACGACATGACCTACTACACGAACTCGGTGACGATGGGCGGCGGCGAATCGGCCGACGCGATCATCGACGTCAGCGACTTGACTCAGTACCCGCTCAAGACGGGCCAGCAGACGGTTTTCTATCTCTACTCGACGAACCTGGACCGCCTGTCGAACGACGCCGAGAACTTCGGTGGCCAGATGTCCGAAATCGTCATCCAGGACTGACCATGGCCAACGACACGCGAAAGATCCGGGCGTCCGCGCTCGAGTACGGAATCCAGACGATCGAGTGGACCGCGCCGGCAGCCGGCCCGCGGCACCCCAGGAGAGCAATGATGAAGGGCCTGAAGAACACCACGCGGCGCGCGGCGATCGGCCTGGCGACGTTCGCCGTCGCCGCCGGCGTGCTGCTGCACGGAAACGCGCACGCGGCGGTGCCCGGCGTGACCGGTACGAGTTTCGCGGTGACCGCCAGCCCCGGCTACCAGACGCAGCCCGACGGCTCGTACTTGTATTCCTGGGGCTTGGGCTGCACCAATGCGTCGGCCGTGACCTTCGCCCCATCGGCACTGACGCCGGCGTCGCCGTCCGCGGCCTGCCCGCTATTCCAGATTCCGGGTCCGACGATCGTCGTGACCGAAGGGCAGACGGTCCAGGTCACGCTGAACAACGCGCTGCCCGTGGCGGCCGGCAACACGTCGATCGTGTTTCCCGGCTTCGCGGTGACGGCGACCGGTGGGGTCCCGGGCATTGCGGCGCAGGAAGCCACGCAGGCGAGTCCGGTCACCTACACCTTCGTCGCCAGCAAGCCCGGCACCTACGCGTACTACTCCGGCACGCAGGCCGACCTGCAGATCGAAATGGGCCTGTACGGCGCGGTGATCGTGCTGCCGAACACGGTGCCGGCCACCTGCACGCCGCTCGGCACGAGGATCGGCGGCCAGACCGACTACCGGCTCGCGGCATCGGCCTACGACCACCCGATGACCTGCTACGACCGCGAATACATCATGCAGCTGGCCGAGGTCAGCGCGAAGGTGCACCAGCAGACCGAGGACGCGATGAAGTCCTCGACCTGCACGGTGGCCCCGTGCCCGCCGTTGAGTGTCGCGATCGAGCCGTACCGGCCCGAGTACTTCGTGATCAATGGCCGCTCGATGCCGGACAACATGGATCCGTCGTACACGCCGCTGTATCCGAACCAGCCCTACAACGCGAACCCGCACATGCACCCGGGCGAGACCGTGCTGATGCGGATCATCGGCCAGGGCCGCTGGCAGCATCCGTATCACTTCCACGGCAACCATGCCCGCGTGATCGCGCGCGACGGCAACCTGCTGCTGGCGGCCACCGACGCGACGAAGCTCGCGGGCCCGCTGCTGTTCACGACGCCGACGGTGCCCGGGCAGTCGCAGGACCAACTGTTCACGTGGACCGGCAAGGGACTGAACTGGGACGTCTACGGCCACAAGGCGGGCGACAACCCGGCCGTGCCCTGCGTCCCCGATGGGAACGGCTACTACACGACGGCGAGCGGCGCGTCGCCCAGCGCGTCGAACTACGGCGAGTACTGCGCGGATCACAACAAGCAGATCCCCGTGACGCCGCCCGATCCGCTGATCGTCGCCAACGGCCTGTGGTACGGCGGCACGCCCTACCTCGGCCTGTCCGACACGCACCAGAACCAGGGATTCAATTCGACGCCGCTGCCTCCGGGCGTCGCGCAACAGAATTTGTCGGGTGGCTACGCGTACATGTGGCACTCGCATAACGAGCGCGAGATCACCACGAACAACGTGTTCCCGGGCGGAATGATGATGATGCTGATCATCGACCCGCCGGCCGCGCCGATCGACGAGACGCTGTGATGACCAGGCCAATTGGGGTGATGTACATGAGAACGACATACGCAAGGACGGCGCTGCGCGCAGCAGCGGCCTCGATTGCCCTGATGCTCGGTGGCGGCTTCGCCACCGCGCAGGCGGCGACCACGACAGTCAACCTGACCGCGCAGCGGACCCAGGTCGCGCTGCCGGACGGGAACAGCGTGCCGATGTGGGGCTACTGCTCGGCCGACGTCAATGGTGCCGCGGCGCTCGGCGGTGCGACACTCGCGGGCGGCGCATGCGCGATCGCGCCCGCAGCGACGCCGTGGACGCCGGGCCCGACGATCACGGTTCCGGCCGGCAATACGCTGACGATCAACCTGACGAACAGCCTGCCGACGGTCACGTCGATCGTGATCCTCGGCCAGCTGAGCACCGATCTCGGCGTGCCGACCAAGGTCGCGTCGCCGACGCACAACCCGCAGGTCAATTCGACCTGGCAGAACAATGCGGCGACGCCCACGCCGTTCACGCCGCCGACGCAGCCGAATCGCGTCGAGTCGTTCGGCAAGGAGACCACGCCCGGCGCGACTCCCGGTGTCTACACGTGGAATAACCTGAAGCCCGGTACCTACCTGTACGAGACCGGCACGCATCCGTCGATCCAGGCGCCGATGGGCCTGTACGGCGTGATCGTCGTGACGACGCCGCCGGTGACCGCGGCGGGCACCGGGGCGGTCGCAGTACCGACCGTCACGACGCCCGGCACCGCGTATCCGACGCCCGTGGGCGCGACCGCCAACCCGTACCTGTACGACGCGGACGCGGTCGCGCTGTTCAGCGAAATCGATCCGGTCCAGAACGCGGCGGTCGACAAGGTCGCGGCCGCCGGCACGATCAACGAGGTGACCGGTTGCGTCGGGACGCTTTGTTATCCGGCGGCGGTCAATTACGCGCCGGTCTACTACCTGCTCAACGGTGCTGCGTTCGACCGCAGCAATCCGACGAAATCGGTGATCGGCCTGCCCCAGGCGGCGACCGCCGGCAGCACGCTGACGGGCCGCGTGATGGTTCGCATGGCCAATGCAGGACTGCGGATGCATACGCCGACGATCGTCGGACCGACGATGGCGGTGATCGCCGAAGACGGCCATCCGGCGCCCGGCAACCCGAAGTTGCAGACCGAGATCGTGCTGCCGGCCGGCAAGACGATGGACGCGCTGTTCTCGCCGACGCGGACCGCATCGGCCAACGCCTACGACCTGAAGGCCTATTCGCTGTTCGACCGCGCACTGGGCCTGTCGAACAACAACCAGCGTGACGGCGGCGGCCAGGGTTTCCTGGCGGTCCTCGACGCGACCGGCGGGACCGGCACGACCAAGTCTCCGTTCACCGCATTGAACAATCTCGGCATCGCGACGACGGCACCGACGACGATCACGACGAGCTTCACGATCCCGCTAAACAGCGTTGCGCAGTTGAAAGGCAATGTGCTGGGCGGCCAGGGTGGAATCACGACCGTTGCGACGGCCGCGACGGCCGCCAAGGGCGCGCTGGCTCTGAAGGCGACCGGCGATTTCACCTACACGCCGACGACCGCTCCGACGGCCTGCACGCCGGCGGTCGGGTTGAAGACCTGCCCGTACGACAGCTTCACGACCACCGCGACGACGACGACTGGCACCAGCGCAACGGTGACCGTCTCGATCAACGTGATGGGCGGCAGCACGGTGACCGCGAACCCCGACACCTACAACGCGCCGGGTACGAGCACGGCGACGTCGTCGTCCTCGTCGACCACGAGTTCCGCGATGTCGGCGCCGTTCCCGGCTCCCCAGATCCAGACTGGATTGAGCGGAAGTTGCGGTAGCACGGGTTTGAATTTCCCGATCGCCGGAACGGCCACCGCCGGCCCCACGACCGTCGTGAACGGGAACGTTACGACGGTGACGACGCTCAATGAGATCACCCGTGAAACGTGCACGACGACCGGTCCCGCAGGCGCCCGCACGCACACGCTGACGACGACGGTCACCGGCGGGACCCAGGTCGTCGTGACGACGACAGTGACGGCCACGACGACCTCGGTCGCCGCTGCGGGCACGACGTCGAAGTACTTCCGCGCCGGTGGCAATTTCGGCGGCAACGGCCTGCTGGCCAACGACACCGACAGCGCCGGCTACGCGCTCTCGGCCTGCGCCCCCGCGGCGACCGGCTGTGCCGTGCCGAACGCGAACGGGACCTGGACAATCGCTGGCACCGGCGCCAACGCGGGCCTGACCGTGACGCTGAACGCCGAAGGTTCCTTCACCGCAGCACTCGCGACGCCGATGGCCGCCGGTGCGGCCCCGAAGGCCTACACGTTCCAGTACGCCGCGAAGAACTCGCAGGGCATCGTGTCCGCGCCCGCCACGGCGACCGTCTATTTCGCCGGCGGCAATGGTCCGAAGCTGACGCTGATCGATGCGCTGACGAACAACCCGCTGCCGACACAGACGGCCGGGCCGGTCGACTACCGCTGGGTCATCGAGGAGGACCGGACGTTCCATACGCCGCTGGGCACCGCGCTTGCGGCGAATACCAAGACGCTGGCGACGAGCTTCTTCAACAGCTACATGCCGGTCATCGCGTCGGGTTGCACCGGACCGATCAGCTGCCAGACCGCAAACCAGAAGGTCGCCGGCACGGCCGTCGCGGCGGACGCGACGCGCTACGTGACGCCGGACCAGGTCGTGCTCGATCCGACGAAGTGGTACTTCATCTCGATCCTGCCGGGCGACGGCGCCAATCCGGCGATCACCGGCAACTTCGGCGACGTGCGCCAGTGCTGGTCGGGGAGCGGCAATACGGCGAGCTTCGCCGCGAACTGCGGCCACTCGATGGGCGGCACGTCGATCCGTCCGGCGCAGACCGCCGCGACGGTCAAGATCCAGCCGACGCCGCTGACGCCCGCGCAGTTGAGCGTCTACATTTATGAGGACAACGCGCCGCTGAACGGCGATCCGGACGAGGCCGAGCAGGGCCTGGGCGGGTTCGAGATCATCGTCGTCGACGTCGGCGGCCGCACGGCCGGCGACCCGGTCGGCCAGATCACCTACGACGCGTTCAACATGCCGCTGAGCAACGCGCTGCTGGGCCAGTACGGCTGCCCCGACACGCAGAACCAGAGCTACAACGCGGCGCACGACACGCAGGTCGGCGGCGCCGGCGGCCCGAACTTCGGCCACCTGACCGGCGTCATCTACACCTGTCCGAACGGCAGCGGCGACCACCCGGTCGCGAACGTCGCGGCGACGTCGCACGCGACCGTCGGCGGCGTCGCGGGCACCTGGGTGGCGGTGACGACGCAGGACAACCACCAACTCTACAACGGCACGAGCGTCACGCTGGCCTGCCGCAATGCCGATGGAACGACCTTCAACGGCGCCTGCCTGACCGGCGGGCCGAATGGAACGGCCTCGGCGGCCGGCGTGCTGGCCGGCGGCGCGATCACGACGACGACCGAAGTGCTCGCCGACGGCACGACGACCAACAACATCACGGTCGGCACCTCGCAGGTGTTCAACGTTTTCGTCCCCGATGCGACGATCCCGCTCGGCAGCGTGACGATCCTGGCGGGCAAGACGCTCGTCGCCAACGACCCGAACCAGTTTTCGCTGGCCGGCCAGGCCGTCATCAAGAACCTGATGCCGGGCCGTTTCGACGTGATCGCCCACCCGGGCGCCGCGCGCGAAGGCGCCGGCGAGAAGTGGTACCAGACCTCGACGCTCGAGGGCACGCCGGGCCAGGACGCGTTCACGAAGGCCAAGGAGCCGGTGTACTTCCAGGAATTCGGCCCGCCGGGCTTCCATACGCAGATCGGCTGGATCAACGCCGATCACATCGCCGCGGTCAACAAGGCGGACGGACCGAACAACGTCAACACGTACACGAACTCGATCTCGGGCCGCATCACCAGCCTGCACATGTCGCGGCCGATCGAGGAGACGCTGTGGGATTCGGCGTCGCGCACGCCGCTGGCGCACACGACCTGCCTGGTCGCGCTGAATGAAACGACCGGCAACACGAACACGATCGCGTTTGCGAACTGCGACGACCAGGGCAACTTCACGCTGCAGAACGTGCCGCCGGGCGACTACGAGATCGTGGCCTGGGACACCTGGCTCGACCAGATCATCGCGAAGAAGGCGATGACGGTGCCGGTCAGGAACGGCCAGAAGATCGCCGTCGGCGACATCGCGGTGTTCAGCTGGTTCACGCGCTTCGAAGCGAACATGTTCCTCGACCAGGACGGAACGCACAAGCCGTCGGCCAACAACCCGACGCTGTCGCTGTCGCCGGTCACGATCCGCTATCGCGACGGCTCGATCGTCAGCATCGGCAACACCGACGGCAACGGCCATGCGGAATTCGCGGAACTGTTCCCGCTGTTCAACTGGTACGTCGTCGAAGCGGACACCTCGCGCTACAAGCCGACGGCCGTGCACGTCGTCGTCGACGCGGGCGGCAAGCCCGACGTCAGCGGTGATTTCGCGGGCATCCTGAACTCGACCTACAAGGCGGCGCCGGCGGCCTACATGAACCTCGGCAAGTGCGCGGTCACGCCGGGCTCGGTCGTGACCGCGCCCTGCGCGCCGAACGGCGGTACCGGGAAATATCTCGGGACCGAACGCGTCGATCCCGCGACGGCGATCAACGAAGGTCTGCAAGGCTTCGTCAACCAGACCGCGATGATGGACTTCGGCCGCGTCCAGTACGGCCCGAACGAAACCGGCGGCATCGTCGGCCACGTGGCCTTCGCGTCGACGCGCGGCTTCGACGATCCGCGCTTGCTCGTCCAGAACCTCTGGGAGCCGCTGGTTCCGAACGTCACGGTCAACCTGTACACGAAGACGGTCAATCCGGACGGCAGCACGACGCTGACGTTCGCGGCGACGACGAAGACGCAGAGCTGGGACAGCACGATGAACGCGGTCGGTGCCAGTGGCATCCAGACCAATGTCCAGTGCCCGGGCCAGCTGCCCGGCCCGACGGCGAACCAGTTGCAGACGTCGCCGCCGAGCTTCGACCCGTTCGTGCCCTGGTTCCTCGGTGCCGACCAGTTCCGCTGCTACGACGGCTTCCACCAGTGGAACCAGGTGCAGCCGGCGGCCTACGACGGCTACTACCAGTTCTCGAGTTTCACCGACGCGACCGGCAAGGCGACGGGCCCGCTGACGGCAGGCACCTATGTCGTCGAGATGATCCCGCCGGCCGGCTACGAGGTCGCCAAGGAAGAGGACAAGAACATCCTGATCGGCGACTTCTGGACCTCGCCGGCAACGCAGCAGTTCGCGACGCTGGCGAACATCTTCATCCTGCCGGACCAGGCGACGCTGAACAACGCGAACCCGGGCAATCCGTGCAACGGCGACACGTCGCAGACGAACCCGAACGCGTGCCCGGCCTATGCCGGCGCAGCGGGCGCGGGCATCCAGAGCAATCCGACCTACGACCTGGGCAACACCAGTCGCGGCGACCGCTTCTGGCCCTGCGTCGGCGCGACGCACGTCGTGCCGGACTACCTGGCGATCTTCCCGGGCTCCGGGCAGGTCGCGCCGTTCGCCGGTGCCTCGAAGCCGCTGTGCGACAAGAAGGAGGTCGTGCTGCACAACCAGCAGCAGGTGTTGGCCGACTTCTTCATCTTCACCGAGACGCCGGTGGCCGCGCACTTCACGGGCCTGATGCTCGACGACACGGCGTCCGAGATCAACTCGGCTGCGCCGGACTTCGGCGAGAAGTTCGCACTGGGCTACGCGCCGGTGTCGATCCGTGACTTCAACGGCGTCGAGATCAACCGGGTCTATACGGACCAGTGGGGCACGTTCAACGGGCTGACGCCGTCGACCTGGCAGGTCAACGTGCCGAACCCGGCCGGCTACTCGCCGAACATGATGATCACCTGCATGAACGATCCGGGCCCGACGCCGCGGATCGACCCGACGACGCTACAGTTCCTGAACGCGGCGGGCCTGCCCGTCACGGATCCGTCGCTGGCGCAGATGGTCAAGGACCAGCAGTACAACCCGCTTTACAGCGACTTCTGCTACACGAATCCGTTCATGCCCGGCATGACCGACTACCTCGACACGCCGGTGCTGCCGGTCTCCGCGTTCGCCTCCGGCTACAACCCGCCGGATTGCGAGTACGGAGCCGGCACGCCTGCCGTCGCGAGCGTCAAGGGCAACACGGTATTCGGACCGTTCGTCAACCGTGGCGCAGGCGGCGCGACGCTGACGATCACCGCGCTGGGCGACCAGCAGGTGCTGAACCCGCTGTACCAGGGGCCGTCGGCCGCGGTGCTGACGACGAGCGCGAAGAACAAGCTGATCACGCGGCACTTCGGCTTCGGCGCCACGGCAGGCACGGCAGCGCTCGTCTCGAGCACCGGGACGCGCTATCCGCTGACCGTGACGGGAGGGACCAACAGCTGGTCCGACCTGGCGATCAACGCGACCGTGCCGGGCAATGTCCCGGTCGGCGACTACCAGCTCGTGATCACGAACTCGAACCTTGTCTCGTCGATTGACACGGTGACCGTTTCGATCGATACGAGCGCGGCCAAGGCCTGGTACGTCGACCAGACGTTCGCGCCGATCAACGGGAACTGCCCGGCGAGCCAGCAGACCAGCACGATCCAGGACGCGATCAACTGCGCGCGGCCGGGTGATCTCGTGCTGGTCAACGCGGGCCTGTACAACGAGCTCGTCGTGATGTGGAAGCCGGTGCGCCTGCAGGGTGTCGGGGCGGCCTCGGTGACGATCCAGTCGGCGAAGTTCCCGACCAACAAGCTCGAAGCCTGGCGTCCGGTCATCAACACGCTGTTCGGTATTGACCCGAACACCGGCAACACGGCGTCGACGACGCAGGTCGACCTGCTGCCGAACCAGAACACGGGCGCCATCGTGCTGCTCGAGCCGACGATCCTGAATACTGAGGAAGGCCCGGGCATCGCGGTCGTGTCGAAGGGCTACCGTCCCGACGGCGCGACGCCGCTGACCTCGGCCGACTGCGTCGCGGCGAACGCCGGCACCTACCTCGACCCGAGCGCGCCGACCTTCGTGCCGGTGCCGAACCTGTCGAACTTCCTGTGCGGCGCTTCGCGGATCGACGGCATCGGCGTCACCGGCGGCGACTCCGGCGGCGGCATCTACGTCAACGGCTGGGCGCACAACATCGAGATCTCGAACAACCGCGTCTTCGGCAATGCGGGCCAGATGACCGGCGGCATCCGGGTCGGCACCCCGAACCTCGAGGCGCAGTCGTACGCGCCGGCCGGCGGTTACGGCTACAACAAGAACGTGCGCGTGCACAACAATTCGATCACGCGCAATGGGACGGTCGAGCCGGCGGGCGCGGGCGCGGCGGCGGGCGGCAGCGCTGGTGCCGGCCTGACGATGTCGTCGGGTTCGGACAACTACGTCGTCAGCAACAACTGGGTCTGCGGCAACTTCAGCTCCAGCGACGGCGGCGGCGTGGGCCACATCGGCGCGAGCATGAACGCGACGATCAAGAACAACACGATCGTCTTCAACCAGAGCTACAGCCAGTCGTCGACCGTCAACGGCGGCGGCCTGATCATCGCCGGCGAGCAGCCGGTGGGCGGGCTGACCAATGGCGCCGGCAACGTGCTGGTCGACTCGAACCTGATCCAGGGCAACTTCGCGGAAGCCGGCCATGGCGGCGGCATCCGGCTGCAGGGCGTCAACGGTGTCGACGTGCAGAACAACCCGAAGAACCTGAAGGGGACGGTCGACGCGAGCGGCGTGCCGCTGCCGACCTGGTACACGGTGACGTTGACGAACAACACGATCGTCAACAACGTCTCGGGCTGGTCGGGCGCGGGCATCTCGCTGTCCGATGCGCTGAGCGTGAACGTCGTCAACAACACGATCGCCCACAACGACAGCACCGGCATCGCCGGCCCGCTGATGATCGCGGGTCCGACGACCGGCCAGCCGAGCCCCGCCGGCATTTCGGTCGAGGCGACGAGCACCGCGCTGGCCGCCGTGTCGGGCAAGCCGTTTGCGGCGCCGACGATCAACAACGACATCATCGTGCACAACCGGTCGTTCTTCTTCAACGCCTCGGGCGGTACGCCACAACTGTGCCAGTCGAACGCGGTGGGCGATTCGATCGCGGCAGCGGGTCCGGCGCACACCTGCTCGGCGATCACCGCGAGCACCGTGGCGCAGACGACCTACACCTGCCCAACCACCGGCGAGAAGGACTGGGACGTCGGCATCCTCGGTGATTCGGCCGCGACTGCCACGACCTTCAACCTGCCGATCACGCGCACGATCCTGTCGCCGGGCACGACGCTGTATGTCGGTGCGAACAACAACACCGCACCGGCCGACACGGCGCTGAATCTCGTCAAGCCGCTGTGCAACGGACCGCGCGCGAACCCGGGCCTGCAGTTCGAGCCGGGCCAGCCCTTCCTGCCGCCGTTCACGATCGCAGCGGCCGCGACGCTGGACGAGGCCGGCAACTTCGTCGACCTGCAGTTCGGCCCGCTGTCGCTGAACGATCCGCTCGCGGCCAACGCCGCGACGGCCGCGACGACGTTCTCGGACTACACGTTCGGTACGACGTCGTCGGCCCTGAACACCGGCAACGACATCGGGGTCACGAACCACGACCGCTTCGGCACGCTGCGTCCGCAAGGCACGGCGTTCGACATCGGCGCGTACGAGCAGAAGGCGGCCACGGGCGGCATCACGGTCGATCCGCATGCGCTCGCGTTCGGCGACGTCGTCGTGACGGCCCCGGTGGCGACGGCCAGCCCGTTCCAGACGCTGACGATCGCGAATTCCGGCACGGGCAACGTCGCGCTGGCCTACAGTGCGCTGCCGGCCCGCTTCTTCCGGGCGGCGGCGCCGAATGCCGGGACCTGCGGCGCCAACGGTGCGAACCTCGCGGGCGGTGCGTCCTGCACCTACAACGTGGTCTTCACGCCGAATGCGCTGGGTGCGGTGACCGGCACGCTGACGATCAACGGCTCGGCGATCACGCTGACCGGCACCGGTGTGGCGGCGACGCCGACGCTGACGCCGGCGGCGCTCGCCTTTGGCACGCTGCCGGCGGGTACCGCCAGCGCGATCGAGACGATCACGCTGACGAATCCGGGCACGACCGCGGTGCAGATCGCCGCAGTCAACGGCCTGGGCTTCACGGGCACGGCGGCGAACGTCGCGATGTACGCGATCGACCAGACCAGCACCTGCACCAACGGAGGCGTCGTCGCGGCGGGCCAGACCTGCACGATCGCGCTCGTGTTCACGCCGGCCACGGTCGGCGCGCACAACGTGACGCTGAACGTCCGCTACACGGTTCCGCCGCTGGCGACGGTCGTCACGCTGAACGCCGCGCTGACCGGCACCGGTGCGGTGGCCGCGAACGCCGCCTTCGATCCGACCGCGGTCGCCTTCGGCGCGGTGCAGATCGGTACGATTGCGCCCGCGCAGACGGTGACGATCAACAACAACACGTTGAACCTGATGACGCTGAACGCGATCACCTTCGGCGGCGCCAATGGCAACCAGTTCCGGCGTGCGGCGGCGCCGCCCGCCGGCGCCGGCGGCACGTGCGCGACGGGCGGGGCCAACGCGATCCTGCCGGGGGGTGCCTGCACGATCAACGTCGTGATGGCGCCGACCGCGCCGGCGGGCCTGAAGACGGGCACGCTGACGATCGTCCACACGGGCGGCGGCGGGAACTACGTCATCGCGCTGACCGGCTTCGCCCAGCCGCAATCGCTCGTGCTGTCGCCGAACCCGCTGCAGATGCCGCCTCAGTCGACCGGCTTCACCAGCGCGCCGGCGCCGATCACGGTGACGAACACCGGCGCGGGCCCGCTGACGTTCCGCGGCATCGCAATCAGCAACGGCGGCGTGTTCAGTATCAGCAATGCGGTTGCGGGTGCGTGCGCGGTTGCCACGCCGGTTCCGGCGGGCGCCACCTGCACGATCAACGTCGTCGCGCGGTCGAACGCTGCGGGCACCTCCACCAGCGTGGTGACGGTCAACTACGGCCCGGCCGGCACCGCGGCGGTGACGGACAACGTCAGCGCCACGTTCTCCGCCCCGTCGGTCGCCCTGTTGCCGGCCAGCCTGAGCTTCGGCACGCAGCAGATCGGCACGACGACGGCGATCCAGAGCGTCAACATCGTCAACAGCGGTGCGGGCGCCGTCGCCACCGGGGCCATCACGCTCCCGGCGGGCAGCGTCTTCGCGATCGACACGACGGCCGGCAACTGTGCCAGCACGGTGATTCCGGCGGGCGGCAATTGCACGGTCAGCGTGACCTTCACGCCGGCCGCTGCGGTTACGACGACGGCGAATCTGACCGTCGCTCTCGGCAACGGGACGACGCGGACTGCCGTACTGACCGGCACCGGCTCGAACGCGACCAGCACGGCACTGATCAATCCGCTGACGAACTTGGCGACCACCGCGGCCGCGCCGCTGACCTTCACGCCGGCGCAGGCCGTCGGGACGTCGAGCGCGCCGATGGTGCTGCTGCTAACGAACGCGGGGACCGGTCCGTTGCAGGTCGGGTCGATGACGTTCGCGGGCGCACAGGCTGGCGATTTCAGCCAGGCCAACACCTGCGGCACGCAGCTGATCGTCGGGGCGACCTGCCAGGTCTACGTGACGTACGCGCCCGTCGCCGCCGTGGCGCAAAGCAACGCGCAGCTGTCGGTCAACGTCGGAGGCGTCCCGAGCCCGCTGCTGGCCTACGTCCGCGGCACGCCGCTGGCAGCGCCGGCGACGACGCTCGCGCCGGACACGATCGTGTTCCCGAGCACGCAGATCGGCACCGCCGCGCCGGCGGTCACCGTGACGCTGACCAACGGGACTGCGACCGCGGTGCCGTTCACGAGCGCGGCCATCGGTGGCGCGAACGCGGCGGACTTCAGCGTGACCAACAACGCTTGCGGCGCGACCGTTCCGGCGAACGGGTCCTGCACGATGTCGGTGGGCTACAAGCCGAGCGTCGCCGGACTCGAATTGGCGACGCTGACGGTGATCGACGGCGCCGGCACGCACACCAGCGCGCTCAGCGGCGTCGGTGCCGCGCCGGTCGTGACGGTCGGTGCGCAAAGCGCGACGCCGACCGCTCAGATCGGCACGGCGGCCGCCGCGTTCACGGTCACGGTGACCAACGGCGGCGTCGGCGCGGAACCGATCTCGGCGATCGCCGTGGCCGGCTTCAACCCGGCGGACTTCGTGCAGACGAACACCTGCCCGGTGTCGCCGGCAACGCTGGCGCCGGCGGCAACCTGCGCGATCACGGTGACGTTCACGCCGACCACGGTAGGCGCGGAATCGGCGATCGTGTCGGTGACCGACGCGGCGGGCACGCAGTCCGTGACGGTCAACGGCAAGGGTGTTGCGCCGTCGGCCACGGCGACGCCTCTGGGCCTGACTTTCGCGTCGACCGTCGGCACGGCGTCCGCGGCACAGACGTTCACGGTTGCCAACACCGGCATCGGCCCGATCACCGTCGCGGCGCCGACGAATGCGACCGCGGTCTTCGCGGCGACCTCGACGTGCCCCGTCGCGCCGGCCACGCTCGCGGTCAACGGGACGTGTACGGTGTCGGTGGTCTATACGCCCGCGACGTCCCCGGCCGCCGACAGCGACGCCGTCACGGTCGGCTACGCCGGTGCCTTGCCGGTTGCCACGCTGCTGCCCGCGGTGGTGTCGGTCACCGGAACCGCGCCATAAGCAGAAAGGGATGAAGTCAGCGACACCCGCTGGAACCAGGACGCAGTCGACGTCCGCCGCCCCGCACGCGCGGGGCGGCAAGTTCCGGCGCAAGTCGCGCCCGTCCATGACGGGGAGGGGATCGATTCTTCGGGCGCCGACTTTCGGCGCCCTTACTGTTTAGGAGTGATCCGATGAAGCGTAGCAACCGTATCCTCACGGCGATTCTGCTGGCCGGCGCCGCGGCTCCACTTTTCGCGACCGCGGCGGTCGGCACCGCGGCCCCAGTGGGTGCAAGCCCGCGCGTCAAGGCGACCGCCGACGCGACGACGGCGCTCCCGGCCCGTCCCGCGCCCCCGGCGTACCGCGCGACGCTGCTGGATCGCGCGATCCACGCGCCGGCCGCCGCGCCGCAGCCGGCACCGCGAAAGCTCAAGCCGAGCCCGCTGTCCGCCGAGCAGGTCGTCGAGCGCAGCGTTCGCGCGGGCGGCGGCCTCGAGGCCTGGCACGCGGTCGCGACGATGTCGATGAGCGGGATGATGGACGCCGGGCCGAAACGTGCGCCGACGCTCCAGGGCCCGACCGATCGTCAGCACGAGAAGGCGCAAGTCCGCGCCGAGGCCCGCAAGGTCCTGCTGCAGCGCGGCGGTCCGGGCGCCGACGGCAAGGTCGAGATGATCGC
>Ga0213853_10423733_pt1 | contig 15392 bp, 16 predicted proteins | sample ABR_2016_MetaT_FD_164456 | JGI IMG/M metagenome (GOLD analysis project Ga0213853, IMG submission 164456) | Metatranscriptome of freshwater sediment microbial communities from post-fracked creek in Pennsylvania, United States - ABR_2016... | ecosystem: Environmental > Aquatic > Freshwater >...
CCAGGCGGTCATCACCGTTCCCGCCTATTTCAACGACGCCCAGCGCCAGGCCACCAAGGATGCAGGCAAGATCGCCGGCCTCGAAGTGCTGCGAATCATCAACGAGCCGACCGCGGCCGCGCTGGCCTACGGCCTCGACAAGACCAAGACCGGCACCATTGCCGTGTACGACCTGGGCGGCGGTACCTTCGACGTGTCCGTTCTTGAAATCGGCGACGGCGTGTTCGAGGTGAAGTCGACCAACGGCGACACCTTCCTCGGCGGCGAGGACTTCGACATGCGGCTGGTCAATTATCTGGCCGACGAGTTCCAGAAAGAGCAGGGCATCAACCTGCGCAACGACAAGCTTGCCTTGCAGCGCCTGAAAGAGGCTGCCGAAAAGGCCAAGATCGAACTGTCCTCGACCACGCAGACCGAAATCAACCTGCCGTTCATCACCGCCGATCAGTCCGGGCCGAAACATCTGACGATGAAATTGACGCGCGCCAAGTTCGAGGCGCTGGTCGATGATCTCGTGCAGAAGACCATCGAGCCCTGCCGCAAGGCGCTGAAGGACGCTGGCCTCACCGCGGGCGAGGTTGGCGAAGTGGTGCTGGTCGGCGGCATGACCCGCATGCCCAAGGTCCAGGAAGTGGTGAAGCAGCTGTTCGGCAAGGAGCCGCACAAGGGTGTCAACCCCGACGAAGTCGTCGCGATCGGCGCTGCGATCCAGGCCGGCGTGCTGCAGGGCGACGTCAAGGACGTGCTGCTGCTCGACGTGACGCCGCTGTCGCTCGGCATCGAGACGCTGGGTGGCGTGTTCACCCGCATCATCGACCGCAACACCACGATCCCGACCAAGAAGAGCCAGGTGTTCTCGACCGCCGAGGACAACCAGAACGCCGTCACCATCCGCGTGTTCCAGGGCGAGCGCGAAATGGCGGCCGACAACAAGATGCTCGGCCAGTTCGACCTGATGGGCATTCCGCCCGCGCCGCGCGGCATGCCGCAGATCGAGGTGACCTTCGACATCGACGCCAACGGCATCGTCAACGTCTCGGCCAAGGACAAGGCGACCGGTAAGGAGCAGCAGATCCGCATCCAGGCCTCGGGCGGCTTGTCGGAAGCCGACATCGAGAAGATGGTCAAGGACGCCGAGGCCAACGCGGTCGCGGACAAGAAGCGCCGCGAGGCGGTCGACGCCAAGAACCACGCGGATGCGCTGGTGCATTCGACCGAGAGGGCGCTCGCCGAGCACGGCTCGAAGATCGCCGAAGACGAGCGCCGCGCCATCGAGGACGCCGTCAGCGATCTGAAGGAAGCGCTAAAGGGCGACGATGCCGAGGCGATCAAGGCCAAGACCAATACGCTGGCGCAGGCTTCGATGAAGCTTGGCGAGGCCATGTACAAGCAGCAGGCCGAAAGCGATGCCGCCAAGGACGCTGCGAAGGATGACGTCGTCGACGCGGAATTCACCGAGGTCGACGACGACAAGAACAACAAGAAGTCTGCTTAAGCGGGCAAGGGACCATGACCCTCACGCCAAAGAGCGCGCAAGCTGCGTCTCGATGGGGTGGGGGTCATTTTTCATTAAGCCGAAGGCCGCATCTTTCGCAGGACTGCTTCGGAATGAAAACGAACTTCGGGCGGATCTGACGGATGTCCACCAAGCGCTGCTACTACGAAACCCTTGAAGTCGACCGCAACGCGGACGATTCCAAGCTGAAGGCGGCTTTCCGCAAGCTCGCGATGAAGTGGCACCCCGACAAGAATCCCGGCGATGCCACCAGCGAAATCCGTTTCAAGGAAATCAACGAGGCCTACGAGGTCCTAAGAGACGGCGACAAGCGCGCCGCCTATGACCGGTTCGGCCATGCGGCCTTCGAGCAGGGTGGCGCGGGCGGCGGTCCCGGCTTCGGCGCGGGCTTTGCGTCGTCCTTCTCCGACATTTTCGAAGACTTGTTCGGCATGGCCAGCCAGCGCGGGCGCGGCGGCCGCGAGCGCGGCGCCGATCTCCGCTACAACATGGAAATCACGCTGGAGGAAGCCTTCCAGGGCAAGACCGCGCAGATCGAGATTCCGGTCTCAGTCACCTGCGAGTCCTGTTCGGGCACCGGCGCCAAGGCCGGCACCAAGCCGAAAACCTGCGCGACCTGCGGCGGGGCGGGGCGGGTGCGGCAGGCACAGGGGTTTTTCACGCTGGAGCGAACCTGCCCCGGCTGCCAGGGCCGCGGTCAGATGATCGAGGACGCCTGTCCCTCCTGCTCGGGCTCGGGCCGGGTGACCCGCGAGCGGACCTTGTCGGTCAATATCCCACAAGGCGTCGAGGACGGTACCCGCATTCGTCTCGCCGGCGAGGGCGAGGCCGGCATCCGCGGCGGGCCGCCGGGCGACCTCTATATTTTCCTGTCGCTGGCGGCGCATCAGTTCTTCCAGCGCGACGGCGCCGACCTGCACTGTCGGGTGCCGATCTCGATGGTGGCGGCGGCGTTGGGCGGCGAATTCGAGGTGCCGACCATCGACACCGGCAAGACCAAGGTGAAAGTCCCCGCCGGCACGCAGTCCGGCCGGCGCTTCCGCATTGCCTCAAAGGGCATGCCGGTGCTTCGCTCGCGTCAGACCGGCGACATGTATGTCCAGGTCGTGGTCGAAACGCCGCAGAATCTCACCAAGAAGCAACAGGAATTGCTCGCCGAGTTCGAAAAATTATCGTCCGGCGCGACGCAGCCCGAGGCGGCGGGTTTCTTCACTAAGGTCAAGGACTTCTTCGGCAACCGGCCAACTGATCGCGCTCGTCCAGCTTGACCGTTCGGGTTGCTACCTATACGTCTTTATGACTATTTTCTGACAGTCCCCGCTAATCGCGGTCCCGCCCTGGTAGCGAAATGCCATTGCAATCGTCCGTGCGTGCGTCAAAAAAGCCTCTTCGTCTCGACGATGAGGTCCGTTTTCTCCGTTCATGGATGGAAAAACCGCTGCATATGGGCGCAGTGATGCCGTCGGGCCGGTTCTTGGCCCGCACCATGGCGCAATATGTCGATGTCTCTTCCACCGGACCCGTGGTTGAGTTGGGTCCCGGCACCGGCGCCATCACCAACGCCTTGATCGAACATGGCGTCGACCAGAAGCGCCTCGTCCTCGTCGAATATAATCCCGGTTTCTGCGCGCTGCTGCGCGACCGTTATCCGCAAGCCAAGGTGGTGCAGGGTGATGCCTATCGGCTGCGGGATACGCTGTGGAATGTGTTGAGCGCGCCCGCCACCGCCGTCGTGTCGGGCCTGCCGCTGGTCACCAAACCGATGCTGATCCGGCTGAAACTGATCCGCGATGCCTTCGTTGCGCTCGCGCCCGGCGCGCCGTTCGTGCAGTTCACCTATTCGGTGGTGCCACCGATCCCGAAATCGCTGCCCGGCGTGTCCACAGAGGCCTCCGAGCGCATCTGGATGAACCTTCCGCCGGCCCGCGTCTGGGTGTATCGCAAGGACTGAGCCTCCGCTGCGGCTTGCGCGGCAGCTTCATCTTGCGATGTGGATCATGTCCGCGCTGAAAATCCTGGTGATTCCCGGCTCGCTGCGCACCGGCTCGCATAATGCGAGGCTTGCGGCTGCCGTGGCTGCCGAATTCGCGCAAGCAGACGTCGACGTCACCCGCATTTCGCTCGCTGACTTTCCGCTGCCGATCTATGACGGCGATCTGCAGGCCAAATCCGGCGTGCCGAAGAATGCCGTCAATCTCAAGCGCATGATCGGCGCGCATCATGGCGTCGTGATCGTGACCCCCGAATATAATTCCTCGGTGCCGCCGTTGGTGAAGAACGCCATCGATTGGGTGACGCGCGTCCAGGATACCCATGAAACCCGCGGACAGGTGTTTCGGGAAAAGCCGTTTGCGATCGCGGCCGCTTCCGAAAGCCGGCTCGGCGGAACACGGGCGCTGGCGGCGTTGCGGCTGATCTTGACCGCCTGCCGCGCCACCGTGATTGCCAACCAGCTTGCATTATCCTTTGCCGATCAGGCCTATGACGATACCGACAGATTGAAACATCCCGCCGATGTCGAGGCGCTGAACGCCCTGGTGCGGCAATTGATCGAAATTGCCCAACACATGATGTGAGGTGAGATGCAACCAGCCAACATCGCCGCTTGCGACCGGTTGATCGTCGCGCTCGATCTTTCCAGCGTGGCTGCGGCCGAAACGATGATCGCGCGGCTGGGGGATAGCGTGAATTTCTACAAGATCGGCTATCAGCTCGCCTATGCCGGCGGCCTGCCGCTGGCCCGCCAGCTCGCCGACCAGGGCAAGAAAGTGTTCATCGACCTCAAGCTGCACGATATCAGCAATACGGTGGCGCGTGGCGTTGAGAGTGTTGCAAGACTCGGCGCCACCTTCCTCACCGTGCACGCCTATCCGCAGACCATGAAGGCGGCGGTCGAGGCGCGGGCCGGGTCGGGCCTGAAGATCCTCGCCGTCACGGTGTTGACTTCTTACGACGATGGCGACCTGCATGCGGCCGGCTATCGCCTCTCCGTGTCCGATCTGGTCGAGGCACGTGCCCAACAGGCCCAGGTGCTTGGCGTCGACGGGCTGGTAAGTTCGCCGGAAGAGGCAGCCGCCTTGCGCAAAATCATCGGCCACCGGATGAGCCTGGTGACCCCGGGCATCCGCCCGGCGGGGGCTGCTAGCGGCGACCAGAAGCGCATCATGACCCCCAGCCGCGCAATTGCCGCAGGCAGCGACTATCTGGTGGTCGGCCGGCCGATCCTGGAAGCTACCGATCCAAAGGCTGCCGCGAACGCCATTCAGGCCGAAATCGCGCAGGCACTGGCCTGAGAAAGAAGAGGGAGAACGGAAGATGGCAAGAGGCTACTGGATTGCACGCGTCGACGTTCACAATGACGAAGGCTACAAGGCCTACGCCGCCGCCAATCCGGCGATCTTCAAGAAATTTGGCGGGCGCTATGTCGTGCGTGGCGGCAAGTTCGACGCTGTGGAAGGCCAAAGCCGCTCGCGCAACGTGGTGATCGAGTTTCCCGACTACGAGACGGCGCTGGCCTGCTATCGCTCACCGGAATACCAGCAAAACATCAAGGTGCGGCAGCCGCATTCGATCGCCGATCTCATCATTATGGAAGGTTACGACGGCCCGCAGCCTTGATATCAGGCACCCCGCTCGGTTGCCGGAACAGCCTTCGCCCGCTATACGGCGTGAGAAGGGGTGAGCCATGGCGGACATGCGTTTGATCGTTGCGGGGGCCGGCGGCCGGATGGGCCGTGCGTTGACGCGCGTCATTTCGGAGACGCCGGGCGCGGTCTTGACCGGCGCGCTGGAAGCGCCGGGCTCGCAACTCCTGGGCAAGGATGCCGGCGTGCTCGCGGGCCTGCCTGAAAATGGCGTTAAGCTCTCGGCCGATCTGTGGACGCTGTCGGCCGATGCCGACGGCATTCTCGACTTCACCGTACCTGCTGCGACCATCGCCAATGTCGCGATCGCAGCCGAGCGCGGCCTCGTCCATGTCATCGGCACCACCGGCCTGTCGGCCTCCGACGATGCCGTAATCAAGAGCGTCACGCAGCGCGCCATCGTGGTGAAGTCCGGCAATATGAGCCTTGGCGTCAACCTGCTGGCGGCGCTGGTGAAGCGCGTGGCGCAATCGCTCGACGAAAGTTACGACATCGAAATCCTGGAAATACATCACAAGGCCAAGATCGATGCGCCCTCGGGCACCGCGCTGATGTTGGGCGAGGCCGCCGCCGCCGGCCGGGGCGTCGACCTCCGCACCCATTCGGCGCGAGGTCGTGACGGTGTCACCGGGGCACGGCGGTCCGGCGATATCGGGTTTGCTTCGCTGCGCGGCGGCACCGCCGCCGGCGACCACAGCGTGATCTTTGCCGGCCCTCACGAACGCATCACGCTCTCGCATTACGCCGAGGATCGCATCCTGTTCGCGCATGGTGCATTGAAGGCGGCGCTGTGGGCGCAGGGCAAGAAGCCGGGCTTTTATTCAATGGCCGACGTGCTCGGACTTGGTGATTTCTAGCGATCGGAATTGGAATGAGCGAACGTCTTCTTGTACTCGTGCGTCATGGCCAGAGCGAATGGAACCTGAAGAATCTCTTCACCGGCTGGAAGGACCCCGACCTGACCGAGCAGGGAATTGCCGAGGCCGTGGATGCCGGCCGCAAATTGCAGGCTCAGGGCTTCAAATTCGATATCGCCTTTACCTCGGTGCTGCTGCGCGCGCAGCACACGCTCGACCTGATGCTCGCCGAAATCGGCCAGACCGGGCTTCCGACCAAAAAGAACCTCGCGCTCAACGAGCGCGACTATGGCGACCTTTCCGGGCTGAACAAGGACGACGCCCGCAAGAAATGGGGCGAGGACCAGGTGCTGATCTGGCGCCGCTCCTATGACGTGCCGCCGCCCGGCGGCGAAAGCCTGAAGGATACGCTGGCGCGCGCGCTGCCTTATTACGTGCAGGAAATCCTGCCCTGCGTGCTGCGCGGCGAGCGCACCCTGGTCGCGGCGCACGGCAATTCGCTGCGCGCGCTGATCATGGTGCTGGAGAAGCTTACGCCGGAGAGCATCTTGAAGCGCGAGCTCGCAACCGGCGTGCCGGTGATCTACTGGCTTAATGCCGATTCAACCGTCGCGTCAAAGCTCGATCTAGCGGCGTGAGTCATCACGCCGCCTGTGAAGCGCCGAGCTGGCCTGCCTCCCAGCCCAGCATCGCCTGCTTGCGGGTGATGCCCCAGTGATAGCCGGTCAGCGCGCCGCTCTTGCCGAGCGCACGGTGGCACGGCACCACGAATGATAGCGGATTTCGCCCCACCGCGGCGCCGACTGCGCGCGAAGCCTTCGGGTTCTTGATCTTGTTGGCGATGTCGGAATAGCAGACGGCGCGGCCCATCGGGATCTTCAACAGCGTCTCCCAGACCCGGACCTCGAAGTCGGTGCCGATCAACACCACGCGCAGCGGCTGGTCCGGCCGCCACAGGCGCGTGTCGAAGATGCGTTGCGCCAACGAGGCCGTCCCGTCGTGGTCCTCGACATAGGTCGCGTTCGGCCAGCGCTGTTTCATGTCGGCGAGCGCGCTTGCCTCCGCGCCCTGGTCGGCGAAGGCAAGACCGGCGAGCCCTCGGCCGCTCGCGATCACGATCGCGGTGCCGAATGGGGAAGCGTGAAAACCGTAAGCCAGCGTCATGCCGGCGCCGCCGTTTTTCCATTCGCCCGGCGACATCGCCTCATGAGTCACGAACAGATCGTGCAGGCGGCCTGGACCTGACAGGCCGGAGTCGAGTGCCGCGTCGAGCACACTTGCGGAATCCCGCAACAGGCCCTTGGCGTGATCGAGCGTGAGCGCCTGCATGAAGGCTTTTGGCGTAAGCGAGGCCCAGCGGCGGAACAGATGGTGGAGCTCATCCGGCGTCACGCCGGCGGCATCCGCCATCGCCTCGATGGTCGGCTGCGTGCGCCAGTGTTCGGAGATGAAGGCGATCGCGCGGCGTACGGAATCATAGTCCCGCAGCGCTGCGTTCTGGGGGCCCGGCTTGGCTAGGCGCTGGTCGTGTATGGCGAGTGTCATCATGGGGTTTGATGTAGGGCGCATCCGAGCTTCAAACCACCCGATTTCCGATAACCGCCAATCACAGGCGATTATAGGTCGGGCCACGCCGGGCGATCTGCAACGCAACGCTTAAAGCTTTGATAAAACTTGCCTTTTCGTCAGGCCCCAAAAAGCTTGCGATGGCGAGGCGGCGCCCCCGGGACACCAGATAAAGCTTTTCGATGCCGAATTCTTCGTGGGTCTTCTGGTCGATCTGCACCCACAGCGGATTGAGCACCCATTCCGAGACCTGGCCGCGATGGCTCACGCGGCGCACGCGCAGTTCGCTCGCGGTCACCAAAATCTCCTCGCACGCCCGCGCGCGCCGGAAATTGATCTTGAACGCCCAGTAGATTGCGAGCACGTCGAGGCCGAAAAAGCCGAACACCGGCCAGGCCCCCATCAGCAGGAAGGCGACGCCTGCGGCAAAACTGATCGCGCTCAAGAACGCCATCAGCACCAGAAAACCGGTGCGGTTCAGCGAGCGGTGAGGCGTCAGCAGCGCCGAGAACAAGGTCGGCTCGGCCGCGTGGGGATCAAAATCGTTGCCTGCGGTCATGACGGGTCAGTATACCGGGGATCATGGCCAAAATCATCCGCTCTCCGCGCGCCAAAAAGTCCCGCGCTCCATCGGCAGCAAAGAAGCCCGCGAACAAGGCCAAGACCAAGTCAAAGGCCAACTTATTCCCCAAGCGCCCGACCGAGAATTCCTCAAAACCCAAATCCCCAAAACCCAAATCCCCAAAGCCTTGGACGCCGGCGGAAGTCCGCGAGGCGTTCGAGCGGTTCCGCAAGGCCAATCCGGAACCGAGGGGCGAGCTCGAACACCTCAACCCCTATACGCTTTTGGTCGCCGTCGTGCTGTCGGCGCAGGCAACCGATGCCGGCGTCAACCGGGTGACGCGCGCGTTGTTTGAAGTTGCCGACACCCCGCAAAAAATGCTCGCGCTCGGCGAACAGAAATTGCGCGATTATATCAAGACCATTGGGCTCTACCGCAACAAGGCGAAAAACGTCATCGCGCTCTCCGAAAAGCTGATCGCCGAGTTCGGCGGCGAGGTGCCACGCACCCGCGCCGAGATCGAATCCCTGCCCGGCGCCGGGCGCAAGACCGCCAATGTCGTGCTCAACATGGCCTATGGCGAACACACCATGGCAGTCGATACCCACGTGTTCCGCGTCGGCAACCGCACTGGGCTTGCGCCGGGCAACACGCCGCTCGAGGTCGAGCTTGGCCTGGAGAAGATCATCCCATCGGAGTTCATGCTGCACGCGCATCACTGGCTGATCCTGCATGGGCGCTACACCTGCCTCGCGCACAAGCCGCGCTGCGAGGTGTGCCTGATCAACGATCTCTGTCGCTGGCCGGAAAAGACGGTCTAGATTCTCTCCACGCAGCGGCCACACGGCCGCCTCTCGATAGCTGCATTCAACTTGTAGTGACTGCCGCAAGCGGCCTGATCGCCCGCGGCAGCGAAATATTGGCTTGATTGCACGGTTCTTATGCTCGGGTAACGGAGGCGGAACGCACATGGACCATACGGCCGCGCTGGTTTCGCTTGCGACCTCGGTTCCACCCCATCTGTTTCACCAGGGCGAAATCCTCAAAGCTGCGCGAACCGTGATGGCCGACCGCTATCCGCAATTCGAAACGCTTGCGAGCCTGTTTGCCAACACCGGCATCCGCCATCGTTACGGCGTCAAGCCGATGGAATGGTATCTCGAGCGGCGCGGCTGGCCGGAGCGGACGCAGGCCTTCCTGGAGGGCGCGGAAACCCTCTTCCTTGACGTCGTCCGCAAGGTGCTGGCCGAGGCCAATCTTGTCGCTGCCGATATCGACACCGTCGTGACGGTCTGCTCAACCGGCATCGCCACGCCGACGCTGGACGCGCGGGTCGCCCTGAAACTCGGCCTGCGGGCCGACATATCGCGCGTGCCGGTCTTCGGGCTTGGATGCGCCGGCGGCGTGTCGGGTCTTTCGATTGCATCGCGGCTGGCACAATCGCGGCCCGGCACCAACGTATTATTGGTGGCGCTCGAACTATGCACACTGGCGGTGCGTCATGACGAGCTGACCAAGGCCAATGTCGTCGCCGCCAGCCTGTTCGGCGACGGTGCTGCGGCCATCGTGCTGCGCGCCGGCGACGGCGGCGCGACCCGGATCGAGGCCACCGGCGAAAAATTGTGGCCCGATACGCTTGGCATCATGGGATGGAGCGTCGACCCGGAGGGTTTTGGCGTGATCTTTCAGCGCACGATTCCCGATTTCGTCCGCGACCATATGGGGACCGCGGTCGCCGAAATCCTCGCCCGGATGCAGCTTTCGATCGATCATATCGATCGCTTCGTCTGCCATCCTGGCGGCACCAAGGTGATCGTCGCGCTGGAGCGGGCGCTCTCGCTCGATCAGGGCGCGCTCGATCATGAGCGCGAGGTCATCGCCGATTACGGCAACATGTCGGCGCCAACGGTGCTGTTCGTGCTCGAACGCTTGCGCGCGCGGGGCCTGCCGAAGCGGTCGCTGATGACCTCGCTCGGGCCCGGCTTCACCGCAAGCTGTGTCGCGTTGCGGCACGCGGCGTGAGCCTCGCCTCGATCATCCTGACGCTGGTCACGCTGCAGCGGTTGGGCGAGCTCGTCTTGTCGCGCCGCAATACCAACAGGCTACTGGCACGCGGCGCGATCGAGGTCGGCGCCAGTCACTATCCGCTGGTCGTTTCGGTGCACGCGGCCTGGCTGATATCGCTATGGATCTGGGGCCGCGGCCAGGACGTCAATCTCCTGGCGCTCGCGCTCTTCATCGTGTTGCAGGGATTTCGCCTCTGGATTCTTGCAACGCTGGGATCGCGATGGACCACGCGCATCATCGTGCTGCCGGGCGAGCCGCTGATCGCATCCGGGCCTTACAAATATTTTTCGCACCCCAATTATGCCGTCGTCATTGCCGAAATCGCCTTGCTTCCGCTCGCGCTCTATCTGCCGGTGCTGGCGCTGATCTTCACGGCGCTGAACGCCGCGGTGCTCGCCATCCGGATTCGCACCGAGGCCCGCGCGCTCTCCGCCAACCGCGGCGAGCTCGCACGTACGGTCTCATGAACGACAAGTGCGAGCCTCGGGAAAAGCCGGCCCTCGCGACATGGGCGGGCTTCCTCCTGATGTGCCTGGGCATGTTCATGGCCATCCTCGACATCCAGGTGGTCGCGACCTCGCTGCCGACGATCCAGCGCGCGCTTGCGATATCTCCGGATGCGATGAGCTGGATCCAGACCGCTTATCTGATCGCCGAGGTGATCGCTATTCCCCTGACCGGCCTGTTCACGCGCGTGCTGTCCTTGCGCTGGCTGTTCGTCACCGCCGTCAGCCTTTTCACGCTTGCCTCCATCGGCTGTGCCTTTAGCGGCGGCTTTGCCGTGCTGCTGGCGTTTCGCGTGGCGCAGGGATTTTCCGGCGGCGTGTTGATCCCGGCGGTATTCTCGGCGGTATTTCTGCTGTTTCCGCGGCGGCTGCATGCCGCCGCCACCACCATCGGCGGTGTTACCGCGGTGCTGGCCCCGACCATCGGGCCCGTGGTCGGTGGCTGGATCACGGAGACCTGGTCCTGGCCGTGGTTGTTCCTCATCAATGTCATTCCCGGGCTGATCGCGGCCGCCGCGACGCCGCTGTTGCTGCCGCGGCAGGACACCGATTTCGGCGAGCTTGAAAAACTCGACATCGTCTCGCTTGTGGTTTTGGCGGCGGCGCTCGCAAGCCTCGAGATCGGACTGAAGGAAGCACCGCAGCGCGGCTGGCTGTCGCTTGTCTGTATCGCTCTGTTGGCCGCAAGCGCGGTCGGCATGATCGTGTGGATCGATCGCACCTTGCGCGCTGCCCATCCGGTTCTCCGGCTAATGACGTTGCGGCGGCGCTCATTCGCGGTCGGCTGCGCCTTGAGCTTTTGCCTCGGCGTCGGCCTGTTCGGTTCGGTCTATCTGATGCCGGTGTTTCTCGCGTTCGTGCGCCGTCACGACGCCTTCGAGATCGGCACCATCATGCTCGTCACTGGCGTTGCGCAACTCGTCACCGCGCCGTTTGCCGCCATCCTTGAAAGCCGCATCGGCGCACGCGTTCTGACGGCGGCCGGCTTCGCCTTGTTCGCGTTCGGGCTCGGCTTGAGTGCGATCCAGCCGCGCACCGCCGACTTCGACGAGATGTTTTGGCCGCAAATCGTGCGCGGCGTCGCCATCATGTTCTGCCTGCTGCCGCCGACACGCTTTGCCCTCGGCCCGTTGCCGGAAGGAGAAGTCGCGGACGCCAGCGGGTTGTTCAACCTGATGCGAAATCTGGGCGGCGCGATCGGCATCGCCTTGATCGATACGATCCTTTACGGCCGCAGCCGGGTCCATGCCGAGGATTTTCGCGCGCGGCTGCTTTCGGGGGACGTCAGTGCAGCCAAGGCAATCGGGCTCGATCCGTCGTTGCTTCTCAACCGCCCGCCGGGGCCGCCGGATGATGCTGCGATCGCCTTCGTCCGTCCCATGGTCGAGAGGGCATCGCTGGCGCTGACCGTCAACGAAGCCTGGGCCATGCTCGCCTGCGTCGCACTCGCAGCACTGCTGCTGGTGCCGTTTGCGCGGGACAAAAATTCGGAACTCTAGAGCGTCGGCACGCTGGTGCGGCGCGCAGGCTCGAGCAGTTCGGGCCGCGGGCCCGACAAGCGTTTATGCATGTGAACCATGAAGGCCATGCCGAACAAAGGCGTCGCCAGATTGACGATCGGGATCGACACGAAGGCTGCGATGAAGAGCCCCGCGGTGAATACCAAAGCCGCATTCTGCTTGCGCATTGCCTTGGCTTCGGCCGGCGGGCGGAACCGCATCGCCGCGAGATCGAAATATTCGCGGCCCAACAGCCATGCGGTCGCAATGAAGAAGGCGAGGAAGCCGGCCCCGGCGAAGAACACGAAGGGCAGCGCGATCAGATAGATCAGGATCGTCAGCAGCGCGGTCTTGATGCCCTCGCGCATCGCGAGCCCAAGCGGCAGCGCGCTGCCCGGGCGTTCCGCCGGATAATGTTCGCGCTCGACATGGTCGGCGACCTCGTCGACGAACACGCTTGCGACCAGCGAGGTGATCGCCGGCATCAGGAAGATGCCGCCGAGCACGACGCCGAGGCCGGCCGCAATCGACACGATCCAGGCAAGTACATTGAGCGGGGCATGGAAGCCGGGGCCGAGCATCGCTTCGCCCCAGCCCTCGCCATAGGTCGCAATCCAGCTCAACAGCCGCTGCAGGCCGATGGCCAGCACCGTGATCATCACCAGCGCAAGCCCGGTCGACCGCCACAGGATCGAGCGCATCGGCGGCGACAGGATTTGCGAAAGCGCCTTGACGGCGGCGTCCAACATGGCAGGTCTACCTTCTCTTGCTTCCCGCGAGAGGTAGCTACGCAAATAGCCCTCGGCAAGAGCCGTTTATGCGTCGAGCGGCGCATCATGCGGGCGGTGAAGGCATCGTTGCAGAGATTATATTTTCCAGAAGGCGGCTGAAGGCCTAATCTAGCTCTAGATAAGCGACGCGGGAGAAAACCATGACCGGAACGGGATTGCCGCTGGAGGGCGTGAGGGTCGTCGAGATGACCCACATGGTGATGGGACCGACCTGCGGCATGATCCTCGCGCAACTGGGTGCCGAGGTCATCAAGGTCGAGCCGCCCGCTGGCGACAAGACCCGCAGCCTAGGGGGCATGGGCACCTCGTTCTTCCCGCTGTTCAACCGGGGAAAACGCAGCGTCGTGCTCGATTTCGCCAAGCTAGAGGATCAGGAGACCATGCACCGGCTGCTCGCCAGCGCCGACGTGTTCCTGGAAAATTTTCGCGACGGCCAGTTGGAGAAGCAGGGGCTGGGCACCGATGAGCTGCGCAAAAGACATCCACATCTGATCGTCGCCGGCCACAAGGGGTTCTTGTCCGGGCCCTACGAGCACCGTCCCGCGCTCGATGAGGTCGTGCAGATGATGTCGGGGCTTGCCGCCATGACCGGCACCCGCGACAAGCCGCAACGGGTCGGCTCTTCCGCCAACGACATTATGGGCGGCATGTTCGGCGCGATCGCGATCCTCGCCGCGCTCTATCAGAAGCGCGGCGGCCGCACCGACGGCGCTGATATCCGCATCGGGTTGTTCGAGAACTGCCTGTTTTTGGTGGCGCAGCACATGGTCGAATATGAGATGACCGGCAACAAGCCGCGCTCGATGCCCGAGCGCGAACATGCCTGGCCGATCTACGACATTTTCGATACCGCCGGGGAGAATCGCATTTTCATCGGCGTCGTCACCGAAGGTCACTGGCAGAGTTTTTGTAAGGAGTTCGGCTTGCGGGAGTTTGCCGAGGACCCGGATTTGCGCACCACCACTGACCGCATCCTGGCGCGCGCACGAATTATGCCGCGCGTCGCCGAAGAGATAAAACGCTGGAATGTGGCCGAGCTTTCGGCGAAGCTCGACGGGCTCAACATCTGTTTTTCGCCGATCAACCGTCCCGAGGATCTTTTGCAGGATCCCCACGTGCTTCGCCCCGGCGGCCTCGTGAACAACATCAATGCCGACGGCAAGGCGTTTCGCGTGCCGGCGTTGCCGATCGAGTGGAACGGCGGCAATATCGGCGAAGGGCTGAAGGTGGCGGCGCTTGGCGCCGACACGTCGGCCGTTCGCGCCGAGCTCGAAGGTCACGACATTGCTTGACGACCAAAACCGCAGGGAGGCGCGCATGAGCCGCGTTCAAGAGATCTATCCCAACGACCGTGTGATCCTTCGCGAGGTGGGTCTCCGCGACGGCCTGCAGCTCGTGAAGAAATTTCCGTCGACTCCGGCAAAACAGCGCTGGATCCGTGACGAGTATGCCGCAGGCGTCCGGCATTTCGAGGTCGGCTCGTTCCTGCCCGCCAAGACCTTCCCGCAATTTGCCGATGTGCGCGATGTCGTCAAAACCATCGCCGAGCTTCCGGGCGCGCATGGCATCGCGCTCGCGCTCAACGAACGCGGCGTCAACGAGGCCTTGGCGTCGGGCGTCGCCGAAATCGCTACCGTGGTCTCGGCGACTGAAGAACACAGCCAGGCCAATGCCAACCGTTCGCGGGAATCGGCGGTTGCCAATGTCAAACGTCTTTGCGAGTTGCGCGACGCCAGTTCGCACAAGCCGGTCGTCAACGCCGCGATCTCGATGGCGCTGGGCTGTTCGATCGTGGGCCCGGTCGATCCGAACGAGGTGATCCGGCTGGTCGAAAAATGCCTCGAGGCCGGTGTCGATTTCATCGCCATTGCCGATACCGTCGGCTATGCCGGCCCGAAGCAGGTCGGTGAGTTGACCCAGGCGGTGGTCAAGCTTGCCGGACTAAAACCGGTCTGCGTGCATCTGCATGATACCAGGGGCATGGGGATTGCGAATGCGTCCGCGGCGCTGGATGCCGGCGCGCGCCTGCTCGACGGATCGCTCGGCGGTCTCGGCGGCTGTCCCTTCGCGCCGGGCGCGACCGGAAATGTCGTGTTCGAGGATCTCGTGTTCCTTTGCGAGAGCAAGGGATTTGCCACCGGCATCGATATCGACAGGCTGGTCGCGGTGCGCTCGATCCTGCGATCGGAAATGCCGGGCGAGACGCTCTATGGCGGCCTCGCCCGCGCCGGCTTGCCCTGTGGGACCGCGGCTAAAGCCGCTTAGGCGCTTAGGCGCGGTGCTCCGAAAAATAATTTTCGATAATATTTATGCAGCTATGCCGAGCTCATGGAACACTCCTCGCATGGCTGCTCGGAGCGCGTCGTAGTGCGCGTCGAGCAGCG
>Ga0213853_10491174_pt1 | contig 15345 bp, 16 predicted proteins | sample ABR_2016_MetaT_FD_164456 | JGI IMG/M metagenome (GOLD analysis project Ga0213853, IMG submission 164456) | Metatranscriptome of freshwater sediment microbial communities from post-fracked creek in Pennsylvania, United States - ABR_2016... | ecosystem: Environmental > Aquatic > Freshwater >...
CAAAATCAGCCCGAACAGAATGTTGGCGATGCGCGATCGCAGTGGATCGCCGAGCAAGCCGGTAAGCGACACGCCACCGAGCATCCAAAACAGATGGATGATCACGATCATGACCGTGAGCACGGCGGTCTTAAGGAGGGCATCGAACTCGCCGGAGGTCTCAACCAGCGTCGAGCCTGTGAACACGGCGGCGATCGCAAACCAGGCCTTGGGATTGGCGATCGCGAGCAGGAACCCCGCTACAAACGAAGGCGCCAGACCGTCGGCTACCTGTTTTGCAGGCGGCGGCGCGGTTGCAATCTTCCACGCCAGATAGAGGATATTGAGGCGAGCGAAAGCGCCGAGCCGAGGCCTGGGATCGACATCAGCAGCGCGACGACCCCCGACGCGACCGCCAGCGATGGCGCCCGACACAAAGCCGAGCGACGGGCGGATTCCGAACGCCGCGGTGGTCGCCATCACGGCGATGTTGGTCGGCGCCGGGCTTCCCATCAAGGCCACGGATTTAAGCACCAGCGCCAGCAACCACTGCCAGAATCCGCTGGAGAAAAGTAAATGCCCGGTCATCGCCAATCTTGTAACCTCAGGGGATGCCGATAACGCTATCGCCGCGCCCCGCGAACCGTCTTGAAGGATTGTGCGAAGATGCCTCAGGCCATCTGGGCCAAAGGGCCCGCATCGCTATTCGCGGGGGCTGCGAGGGCATTGAGCGGCTGGAAGCCCGGTTTCGCGGGCGCGCGTTTTCGCCGCATCGTCACGATAGCTATGCCATCGGCATTACGCTCGCCGGCGTCCAGACCCTTCATTACCGCAGCGAAGCGCGACACTGCCTGCCCGGCCAGTGCCACATTCTTGCATCCCGACGAGATCCATGACGGCGCAGCCGGTACCGGAAGGCTTTGCCTATCGCATCCTCTATATCGACCCCTATCTCGTTCAGGACGCATTGGGCGGCAGATCGCCTCCCTTCGTGCGCAATCCGATCGTCGATCTTGCGGCTCGGCAGAGCAACGCGCTTTCCGCCGTATGGGAGATGGAGCGCGTGATCGATGATGTCGGGCGAACCGACGTTCGTCGCCGCAGTCGCCGACATTGCGGCCTGTTGCGCGTGCGCAGTCTCATCGCCGCGCGCCCAGCCGATCGCCATCCGGTCGGAGAGCTGGAACGTGTGGCCGATCTCGACCGCTGGTCGCTGGTGCGCCAGTTTCGCGCCGCGTTCGGCACCAGCCCCTGTCGCTTTCGTACCCTGCGACAGCTCGATCGGGTGCGCCGGCTGCTGATGTCAGGCAGCGGCCTTGCCGATGCCGCGCTTCAAGCCGGATTTGCCGACCAGAGCCACATGTCGCGGCAGTTCAAGCGTGCCTATGGCCTCACGCCGGCGCGATGGGCGGCGGCGCTTCGCTGACAGCGGCTGCCCGTCACTCCGCCTTGATGCCGGACGCCTGGATGATCGGCCACCAGCGCTCGCTCTCGGCTTTCTGGAAAGCGCGCAAGGCCTCGGGCGATTGCTGATCGAGCGGGCTGATCTGAATACCCAGCTCCTCGAAACGCTGCCTGACCTGCGGATCGAACAGGATCTGCGTCATGGTGGCGTTGAGTTTGGCGGTGATATCCTTTGGCGTGCCCTTCGGCACCCAAAGCCCATACCACAGCGATGCAAAGAAGCCGGGCAAGCCCGCCTCGCCCGCGGTCGGAATATTGGGCGATGACGCTAGTCGCGCCTTGCCGGTGACCGCGAACGGCTTGACGCTACCGGCAGCGAGCAGCGCCGTGAAATTGGATGCTGGCTCGATCATGAAATCGATCTGCTCGGCCAGCAAATCCTGCATCGCCGGCCCGTTGCCGCGATAGGGCACGAATTGGAATTTGGTGCCGGTCGCCTTCTGAAACGAAATGCCGGTGAGATGGCCGACTGCGCCGACGCCGGCGATACCGACCGATGCCTTGTCGGGATTGGCCTTCAGCCAGGCGATCAGACCGTTCAGATCGTCGGCCGGAAGACTCTTCTTGCCGACGATCAATAACGGCTCGCTGCCGATCAGGATCACCGGGTCGAGATCCGTCAACAGATCGAACTGGAGCTTGTAGAGGCCGCCGGTCAAGACATGCGTGGTGGAAGTGCCGATGCTCAACGTGTAACCGTCGGCCGGCGAGCGGACCGCGCGGCCGACGCCGATGCTGCCAGCGGCGCCGCCGACATTCTCGATGATGACGGGCTGGCCGAGTTTCGCCCTGAGACGCTCGCCCAAGAACCGCGCCAAGGTGTCGGTTGCGCCGCCGGCCGGGAACGGCACGATCATCGTGATCGGGCGCACCGGATAATCCTGTGCTGCAGCCAGGCCGCTCCAGGAAAGACCCATCGACGCGGCGACGATGGCTGCGAGCCAGTTGCGCATTCATCCGCTCCGTAGCTCGGCTTGTTATTTGACTTATTCTTGGCTGGTTTCGCGCCGCCGATCAAATATGGCCGACGGCCTCGCGGCGGCGCCGCTCGGATTCTTCCGCATAGCGCCGCATCGCGTGGGCTTCGGTCAAAATCCCGATCGGGCGCCATTCGTCGCCGCTTTCGACCACCGCCAGCGATTCGGCTTCGGCGGCGTCGAACACGGCGATGGCTTCCTGGATGTTCATGAATGGATGCAGCACGACGTCCCTGCAGTGCAGGATACCGGCAAGCCCGCGCGCCAATCCGATTTCCGGCGCGTGCGCCTCGGCGACCAGCGCCAGCCCGGCATAGCGGCCGGCGGCGTCCACCGCGACCACTTGCGTCTTCGATCCCAGCGGGAATTTTTCGCGGAATTCCCCGATTTTAATGTCGGCATTCACGGTAGCGACGTCCGGGCGCATCAAGCGTCCCACCGTGAGATCGCGCAGCCAGCCGACATCGGCGGCGCTGCGGATGGTTTCACCGCGCAGATGCAAACGCCATGTGGCGAACGAGTAGCCGAACAATTCGCGGGTGATCTGGGTCGAGAGGATGACGGCGACCAGCACCGCCGTGGTCAGCCAGAGATTGCCGGTCGATTCCAGCGCGATGAACGACATCGTCAGCGGTCCGCCGACCACGGATGCCGACAGCGCGCTCATGCCGACGATCGCATAGACGTTCGGATTGAGGTCAAGGCCCGGCCAGATCGTATCAAAGCCGGCGGCGAACAGATGACCGCCGAGCGCGCCCAGAAACAGGGTTGCGAAGAACAGCCCGCCGCGAAAGCCGCTGCCGAGCGACACCACGGACGCGATTGCCTTCAACGCGAACATCGTCGCGATGGTGGTCAGCGGAATTGAAACGAAGCCGGCAAAATGCAGCGCGCCGTGGCCCGACGACATCACCTGCGGCGTCACCAAAGCGAGCAGACCGACCGCGAGACCGCCCAGCGCCGGGCGCAGCGGCGGCCAGAGGCGGATCTTCGACAGCAGCGTCTCGCACAGCGTCACGCCGCGCATGATGGCGATGCCGGTCAGCGCCGCGATGATCCCGAGCAGCGATGCAATGGCAAGATCGCGCCCGAGCACGTCGCCGACCGGCCCGACGCCGACGCCGAGCGACAACACCGTGAAGCCTTGGGCGACGAAATAGCCGGCGACCGCGGCAACGCCGACCGGCGTCAGACTGGCCGGCGTATATCCGCCGATCACGAGCTCGAAGGCATAGAAGGCGCCGGCCAGCGGCGCCCCGAACGCGCCGGCGATCGCGGCGGCCGCACCGCAGCCGACCATGATGCGCTGATCGACGCGGCGCAGATGAAAGGCGCGGCCCAGCGATGCGGCAAGCCCGCTCGCAAGCTGGGTGTAGCCCGCCTCCAGCCCGACCGAGGCGCCGACACCGCTCGACCACACCGTCTGCAACGCCACGATCATGCTGCCGCGAAACGACATCTGTCCGCCATGCAGCGCATTGGCCTCGATCGGGTCGATTTCGCGCGCCGGCCGCCATCGCGACAGGGCCAGGAACGCGAGCCCCAGCAGCAACCCGCCAAGGCTCGGCACCAGAAGCGCGCGCAACGGCTCGATCCTGAACTGGCTGGAAAGGCGGTCCCCCCATTCGAGGTTGAACAGCACCACGTGGAGCGCCTCGACCGCGGTGCTCATCGCCGCCACCACCAGTCCGCCGATCGTGCCGACCAGCGCGGCCAGGACCACCAGGCTCGTTTCGTGCGCGCGAACGAATGCCCGCAGCCGGCGTGGCGCTTCAAGATAACGCGATGAGGTGACCATTTGCGGCGTCCATCAGCGGCTAGATGGCGGCCGCCTGCCCTCGTTTAGCCGTCTTTAAGCCAACCTTGCAATCGGGCATGGCCATCGGATAAGCCCCTCAACGCTCTTCACAATCCCGTCACGCTGCATGTAGTATGTCAGCGCATGCTGCGTCGCAGCCGATATGGGAGTCAGGAGCGTTATTTGAACGCACATGTCTCGCAAGGCGGTTGGCCGGTTCTGGTACTGAATGCGGACTTCCGGCCGCTGAGTTATTATCCGTTGTCGCTCTGGTCGTGGCAGGACGCGATCAAGGCGGTGTTTCTCGACCGCGTCAACATCGTCGAGCACTACGACCGCGCGGTTCGCAGCCCCTCCTTTGAAATCCAGCTGCCGAGCGTGGTTTCGCTAAAATCCTTCGTCAAGCCGACCACCCATCCCGCCTTCACCCGGTTCAACGTCTTCCTGCGCGACCGCTTCATCTGCCAATATTGCTCGGCAAGCGACGACCTCACCTTCGATCACATCATTCCGCGCAGCAAGGGCGGCCAGACCACCTGGGAAAACGTGGTGGCGGCCTGTTCGCCGTGCAACTTGCGCAAGGGCAATCTGACGCCGCATCAGGCGCGGATGTTCCCAAGGCAGGCGCCCTTCGCACCGACGGTGCACCAGCTCCACCGCAACGGCCGGCTGTTCCCGCCGAACTATCTGCACGACAGCTGGCTCGATTATTTATATTGGGACACCGAACTCGATCCGTAAGCGTTCGGGCGAGGCACTTTTTCCGCAAATTGCCGCGCGTCTTGACTCGCCACAACTCCTGTTGGTGAACTGCCCCCGTGGCGAGAAGCCACCCACGTATAGAGCGGCATCAAGACGCCTCACCCCAACGGAAACGCCTCATGTTGATTCCCATGGCCGACGTGCCGCGCTGGTACGCCGAACGAAGAGCTCAAGACACGATCGCGGTCAGCCATGGCAAGGATGCCCTGACCTGGGACCAGCTCGAGCGCGGCGCCAATGCCCGCGCCCGCGCCTTTGCCGCGAAGGGTGTCAAGCCGGGCGATTTCGTCGCGATCGGCCTGCCCAACAGCAACGCATTTTTCGAGACCACGTTTGCAGTGTGGAAATGTGGCGCGACCCCGACCTCGCTGTCCTGGCGGCTGCCGCGCGGCGAGGCCGCAGCCGTGCTCGAGATCCTAAAGCCCGCGCTGGTGGTCGGCGGCGAAGCCGAGTGGAACGCACCCAATTCCTTGCCCGCCAATTTCGTGCCCGAAGGCCTATCGGATGAACCGCTGACCAGCCCGGTGGCGCGCTACTGGAAAGCGATGACCAGCGGCGGCTCGACCGGGCGGCCCAAGGTGATCCTCGATCATCAGCCGGCGGTGGTCGACACCGCCGCGGAGCAGTTGCTTGGGATCCCGCGTGGCGTCTCGCTGCTCAATCCGGGTCCGCTTTATCACAATGCCCCGTTCATCCTGTCGCACACCGGATTGTTCGCGGGCGGCCGCATGACGGGAATGGTGAAATTCGATGCCGAGGAAGCGTTGCGCCTGATCGAGGCCCATCGGGTGCAATGGGTCAATTTCGTGCCGACCATGATGCATCGGATCTGGGCGCTGCCGGACGAATTGCGCAACGCCTACGATCTGTCGAGCCTGCAAATGGTGTTTCACATGGCAGCTCCGATGCCGCCATGGCTGAAGGAAAGATGGATCGAGTGGCTCGGGCCTGAGCGAATCTGGGAGCTCTATGGCGGCACTGAGCGGCAGGGCGCTTGCGTGATCTCCGGCGTCGAATGGCTTGCGCACCGAGGTTCGGTCGGCAAGATCGGGGAATCGGCGGCGCTCCGCATCATTGGCGAAGACGGCAACGATGTCGCAGCCGGCGAAACCGGCGAGATCTATTTCCTGCCCAATGACGGCGTCGGCAGCACCTATCACTATCTCGGCGCCGAACCGAAACGCCGTCCCGACGGCTGGGAATCGCTTGGCGACATCGGCCGGCTCGATGCCGACGGCTATCTCTATCTTGGCGACCGGCTAGCCGACATGATCCTGCGCGGCGGCGCCAATATCTATCCGGCCGAGGTCGAGGCTGCGCTAACTGCGCATCCGAATGTACGCTCCTGCGTCGTCGTTGGGCTACCTGATCCCGAATTCGGACAACGCGTGCACGCCATTCTCGAACTTGACGAGGCCGCCGACGTCCAGACGGTTGCCGACGGCATGGGCGATTTCCTCTCCGACCGGCTCAGCCGCTACAAGCAGCCGGAAAGCTTTGAGGCCGTCAGCGCCGCCTTGCGCGACGATTCCGGAAAGGTCCGCCGCACGCTGTTGCGCGACGAGCGCGCGATGTGGCTGAAGGAAAACCGCCCTTTCCGGATCATGCCGAAGCCCGCGCGGGCGAAGACGGGTTGAGATGACGTTCCACCTTGCGGGAATAACAGGGAACGCCACATAATCTGCAAGTATTTGCCGAGCCAGCCGCCGCGCCGGTTCGAGTTAGCCGACTACGACACAAGGATTTTTTTCTTCCCTGTCGGCGAAAGCTCGGATTTACTCAACGTCCACTAACGCCCCCAAGGCCGGGAGATATCCATGCCCTCTTTGACCGAATGGAGAGTGCCGCCCGCGTATCAGCCTCGCCCGGGCGACTACAGTTTCGATCTCGATCGCGCGCTTTCCTCCGTGGTCGGCCTGCACTCCATCATCCCCGCCGACGCCTTTACCGCGGAAACGCTCGGAACCGAGCGCGCCGGCAATGGCGTCGTGATCGATGACGGATTGATACTGACGATCGGCTATCTCATCACCGAAGCCGAAGCGGTCTGGCTGCATCTCGGCGACGGCCGCGCGGTGGAAGGCCACGCGCTCGGCTTCGATTCCGTCACTGGCTTTGGCCTCGTGCAGGCGCTCGGCCGCATCGATCTCGACCCGCTGCCGATCGGCTCGTCGGCGGCAGCCAAGATCGGCGACCGCGTCGTGGTCGGCGGCGCCGGCGGACGCACGCGCTCGGTGGCAAGCCAGATCGCCGCCCGGCAGGAGTTCGCAGGCTACTGGGAATATCTTCTGGATGAGGCGATCTTCACCTATCCCGCGCATCCGAATTGGGGCGGCACCGGATTGATCTCGGCGAGCGGCGAGTTGATCGGCGTCGGCTCGCTGCAGCTCGAGCGCGAGCGTGAAGGCAAGGCCGAGCACGTCAACATGATCGTGCCGATCGACCTATTGAAGCCCGTGCTCGACGATTTGCGCAAGTTCGGCCGCGTCAACAAGCCGGCGCGTCCCTGGCTCGGGATGTACTCGACCGAGATCGACAACAGGGTCGTGGTGATCGGCATCTCCGCCAACGGACCCGCGGCGCGCGCCGAGCTCAAGGCCGGCGACGTCATCCTGGCGATCAAGGGCGAGAAGATCACCAGCCACGGCGCGTTCTACCGAAAACTCTGGGCACTCGGGCCGGCCGGCGTGGACGTGCCGCTCACCGTTCACCACGAAGGCGTGACCTTCGACGTGGTGCTGGCCTCGACCGACCGCGCGAAGCTGCTCAAGGCGCCAAGACTGCATTGATTGAGGTTGCGTTGATCAAGGCTGCATTGATTTCAAGGGAAGTACCAAAGGAAATGCAATGAGCGAGGCCGTGGTGGACGACATCGTGGCCGTGCTGCCGCCATTGCTGCAATCCTTGGAAGCGCTCGGCTTTGTGGCGCGGCGTCTCAATCCGCCGGACTTCGACCGCGTCATGGAGGCAGCCGGCGCGCCCGACCAGGCGTTGCAGGCGGTGCGTTCTCTTCTCACCGATTGGCCGGAGGAATTTTCGCAGATCCGGAATTCGCTCGAAGCTGCGAGCAGCGCGGCCCTTTCGGCTTTCGCCGGATTGCGCGCCGTGCAGCATGGCAATGGCGACCTGATCGCGGTGTTTCGCGCGCTGCGCTACGCGCCGCGGGCGCAGGAGGCGCTGTACCCGCTGGCGACACGATTTCCGCCGGTCAGCAGCTTCTTCCTCGATCCCGCTTCGCGCGAGGATTCCGACCTGCAGGCCCGCCTCGCCGAGCCTGCAGGTGCGGATACCGGGATCATGCACGACTATAACGAGCCCGGCGGCCGCGGCGGCTTTTCGCTTTATGTGCCCGAATATTACACGCCCGACCGCGCCTGGCCGCTGGTGATGGCACTGCACGGCGGCAGCGGCAACGGCCGCGGCTTTCTGTGGAGCTGGCTTTGCGAAGCCCGCAGTCACGGTGCGATCCTGGTGGCACCGACCGCCACCGGCCCGACCTGGGCCTTGATGGGCGACGACACCGACACGCCGAATCTCGCGCGCATCCTCGATTCGGTTCGATCGCGCTGGAACATCGATCCGAAGCGGATGCTGCTGACCGGGATGAGCGACGGCGGCACGTTCTGCTACGTCACGGGATTTGAGAGTGCCTCGCCCTTCACGCACCTTGCCCCGGTCGCCGCCACGTTTCATCCGCTGATGACGGAAATCGCCGATGCCGACAGATTGCGCGGGTTACCGGTGCACATCGTTCACGGCCGGCTCGACTGGATGTTTCCGGTGCAGGTGGCGCGGCAAACGCGCGACGCGCTGTCGGCGGCCGGAGCCGACGTGACCTACCGCGAGCTCGGCGATCTCAGCCATGCCTATCCGCGCGAGATGAATGCGCAAATCCTGAAATGGCTGAACGGGGAATGACCAAGCCGGCGATGGCGAAAGCGTGAACAACATACGGAACCATCGCTGCCCGAGCGCGTTATTGGCCGTCACCGGAGGACGGGAGGTTCGCCATGCGTGTTTTTCTGGGAATGATCTTGGGTGCGCTGCTATTGGTCGCGGGCGTTTACGCCTACGATTCGATGCAGACTTCCAGCGTCGCCAACGGCCAGGTCGCTCAGACCAACCGCACCATCGTGAATTGGGACGTCGCGGCAAGCGACTGGCACGCGCTGAAGGCTCGCGCCCATGACGACTGGATCAGGATCTCGTCGAAATAATCGGCGTTCCATCGCCGCACCGGAATCGGGCGCCTTCGCCGTCAACGAGGGAGCCTTTGCTTAGGGGCTAGTATGAAGCGCGGGCTCGTGGCACCAAGCACAAACCGACCTCATTCCCGACGCCGCGATCCCATCGGCGTCGCGCCCGATACACCGCTCCAACGCTTCATCCCTCGGGGTCGCGCCAAGCGCGATGGAAAACTAGCTAGTTCATCTTCGCCTTGCGCGCGTCCGCGATCACCTGTTCGAATTCCGCGATGGTCAATACGCCCGGGACGCGGAATTTTCCGACGATAAAGGACGGCGTGCCGCGGAAACCGAACGCGGTGGCCTGATCGTTGTTGCGCGCGAGAATGGCGTCGATCGCTTTCGCGTTGCTGGCAAGATCGCGCTTGGCGCGATCGAGATCGATGCCGGCGCCGGCGAGCAGTTCACTGATGCGCGGCTCGGTCAGTTTCGAATTGACGCCGATCAGCGCGTCATGCGCCTGGCTGTACTTGTCCTGGAATTTGCACGCCAGCGCAATCCGCGCCGCGACCACCGACACGGGGCCGAGGATCGGCCAATCCTTCAATACCAGACGGACCTTGCCATCGTCCTGCACCACCTGCCGCAGCTCCGGCTCGAGCTTGCGGCAATAGGGGCATTGATAGTCGAACCATTCGACGATGGTGATGTCGCCCTTTGGATTTCCGGTGACCGGAACATCAGGGTCGCGCAGCACCAGGGCTTCGGTCAGCACCTTTTCATCATTGCCTTGCGCGAAGGCCGCACGAGGCATGATGGCGGCAGCCGCACCGGCGCCCAACAGGCCGAGTGCGCCACGCCGGTTCAACCCGGCTGACTTGATTGGTTTATGCATCTTTGTTCTCGTTACGGCCCTTTACCAGTCTAGGCTCAAGATAGGGATAAGTTACGTGCCAGCATATAGAGCGCCACGAGAATAATGACCGCGGCGAAAACGATGTTCAGTGCCCCGCGCCGCTCCGACAGGTGCCGCGCCGAGCGCGTGCCGGCGAGACCGCCGGCGATGCCGCCGGCAATGAACAACGCGGCCAATCCCCACCAAACCAAGCCAGAATAGGCGTAGCTCGCGGCCGTGGTCAGGCCGAACGCGGTCACCGCAACCAGCGAGGAAGACACCGCGTTCATGATCGACATTCCCGTCGCCAGCATCAGCGCCGGCACGATCAGAAATCCGCCGCCGATGCCGAAGAAGCCGGACATGGTCCCGGTGGCGAGCCCAAGGCCGATGATGGCCGGCAGGTTGGTCAGGCTCATCTTGACGTCGGGCAGGCCGAGCCGGGCTCGCGTCTTCAGCATCAGCATCGCGATCACCAGCATCACCAGCGCGAACAAGGCCAGCAGCTTCTGGCCGTCGAGCATCTTGCCGAGGATCGAACCGCAAAAGGCGCCGACGATGCCGGCAGCCGCGAACACCAGCGCGCACGACCACACCACAGTGCCGCCGCGCGCGTGGTTGGACAAATTGACCGCGGCATTGGCCGCCACCGCAATCGCGCTGGTGCCGATGGCGACATGGGGGTCAGGGACGCCGACGACATAGACCATCAACGGCACCGCCAGGATCGAGCCGCCGCCCCCGACGAGGCCCAGCGAAAATCCGACCAGCATTCCTGATGCCAGTCCCAATACGCTCTGCGTGGCGGAGATGATCAAAACGGACGACTCGACTGCACCGCCGGACGGGCTTTCTTTTGGCGCGTTTTCCTCGCGCGAACCGGGAATCCGCCCCGCATCGGGTGCGGGGCAGGCTTTCGCTCAAAACCGCTATAGAAGAAATTTCTGCGGACCGCCATGCCGGTGGCACAAAGCTGCACCGCAGCAGAGCTCAGCGCACCAGCAGCGTTACCGCCAGCGGCACCAGCAGCGACGTCACCAGCGCATTGAGGCTCATGGCAATGCCGGAGAACACGCCCGCGACCGCATCGACCTGAAATGCGCGGGCGGTACCGATGCCGTGCGCGGCAATCCCGGCCGCAAAGCCGCGGGCGCGGAAATCGGTGATACCGGTCCAGTTCATCAAGGGCGTCACGATGATCGCGCCCATGATGCCGGTGAGGACCACCGAGACCGCCGTCAGCGACGGATCGGCGTGCAGCGATTCGCTGATGCCCATGGCGACGCCCGCGGTAACCGATTTAGGCGCCAGCGACAGAATGACCCCGCGCGGCAGCCCTGCTGCCTCCGCCAGCACCACCACCGAAATGATCGCGGTGATCGAGCCCGCGACAAGTGCCACCAGCATCGGCAGGATCGCCGCCACCACCACCTTGCGGTTTTCGTAGAGCGGCACGGCCAGCGCCACGGTCGCGGGCCCAAGCAGGAAATGCACGAACTGGGCACCTTCGAAATACGTCGTGTACGAGGTGCCGGTGACGAGCAGGAACGCGCCGGTGATCCAAATTGAATGCAGCACCGGATTGGCGAGCGGATGCCGCTCGGTCGCAAGCGACACCGCATCGGTAACCGCATAAACCAAAAGCGTCACCGTCAGCCAGAGCAGCGGCGATTGCGAAAGATAGACCCAGAGCGAGAACGGATTTTCGCTCATGGCGTATCCTCACCGCGCGTCATCAGCCGGCTCGCGAAAACAAACGTCGCGACGGTGGCGAGCAAGGTCACCACCACGGAGAGCGCGAGAATGACAATGATGGCGATGCCGTGTTCGGCCAACAGATCGAGCTGTTGCACCACGCCGACGCCGGCGGGGACGAACAGCAGCGACAGGTTTGCGAGCAACGCACGGCTGGCATTTTCCACGCCGCCTCCTTCCAAAGGCCCCCGAACGAGAAGGCTGAAGCGGTCGCGCGCCAGCAGCAGGAGCAAAAGGAGCATCAGCCCGATCACCGGTCCGGGCATCGGCAAGCCTAGCCCACGCACGAAGACTTCACCGATCAATTGGCACAGCAAGATGAGGCTGAGGCTTGCAATCATTGATCGTCCGCGCGGCGGGAACAACGCCCTATCAGGCGATCCCGGCCCGGCCTCGCAAAGTCAGCCGAGAAACTGCTCGGCGAAGATTGAGCCCGGCCGGACCGAAGGCGCAGCCGGGGTTTGTCAAACAGAAGGGATCAGCCCTTCAGCTTCTTGTTGCATTCGCTGTAGTAGCCGCCGCCCTTCTCGATCCACTTCATGCCGCCATTGCCGTTGGTGGTCTTATTGGCATTGTACTGATCGACGCAGGTGTGCATGCGCGCCTTGCCCGCGCTCTCCTTGGAATATTTCGGATCGACCGCAGACGGGAACACCGCCGGCCCGGACGGTGCTGGCGGTGCAGCGGCAGGGGCTGCTTCCTTCTTCGCCTCTTTCGCCGCGGGTGCGGCAGGGGCGGCAGCAGGTGTCGCATCCGCACCGCATTGCGCCTTGCGGAAATCGTTCCACTTCTGGCCGTTGAGCGTGCCGGCGGATTTGGCGGCCTGGTATTTCGCGCTGCATTCCTGCGTGGTCAGGGCCTGCGCCGGCGCGGTCGCAACCAGCGCGGCAAAACCCGACACCGCAACTGCGCACAATAATTTTGCTTGAATCGACATCCTTGGTCTCCCTCAGGGACATATGTGGGGCTGCCATCCTAGCGCAGCGACGGCGCATGACAACGGAGCGTCACAACCTGCCCGGCGAAAATATCGTGGCCGTACCGGCGGGAGGAATAGCTTTATTCATCGGCGGTTCATCATCGCAAGCCGACGTTGCTCCTCTTTTCAATCCCTTGAGGTGCATCCATGACGACGATCGCTTCCCGCACTGCCGCAGCCATAGCCTTTGCGTCCCTGCTGCTGATGAGCTCGGCCTATGCGCAGAGCACGGCACCCGCCGCGGCCCCTGCAGCGACCGAAAAGAAAGCCGAAAAGCCGCGCAGCGCGGCCTCGCTCGAATGCTCGAAGGAAGCCGACGCCAAGGGACTGCATGGCAAGGAGCGCAAGAAATTCCGCTCCGATTGCAAGAAGGAAGCGGCCTCCAAGGGCGCTGCCGACAAGGCGAAGTGACTGCTCTTGCTTCTCCCTCCCCTTCAAAGGGGAGGGTCAGAAAGGATCGGGACGCGCGCATTGCTGCATCGCGTTAGCGCAATTGTCCCGTTCCCACGGATTTGCCATAAGGCGCCGTGATTCAATTTCCTCTATCGACAGCGTTTGCCCTTCCCAGCCGCGCCAAAATCCTCAGCGCGATTGAAACGCTGGCGATCGGCACCGCCGGCGGCCTGCTGTTTCTTTGGGCAGGCCTTCCGGGTGGGCTGATTTCGGGCGCCATGGTCGCCGTCGGTATCGCGGCGCTTGCCGGACGCCGGCTCGCCGTGCCGCCGATCATGACGCAGACCGTGCTGGTGCTGCTCGGGATTTCGCTGGGCTCGCTCGCCTCGCGGCAACTGATCCAGCATATCAGCGCCTATCCGCTGACCATCGGCCTGCTCGCGCTGGCGACATTCTGCTCGACCTTCGGCTCCAGCCTCTATTTGCAGCGCTTCCATGCCTGGGACCGCACCTCCGCGTTCCTTGCGGCAAGCCCCGGCGCGCTGTCGCAAATCGCGATTCTTGCGGCCGAACGCGGCGCCGATGTGCCGGCGATCGCGGTAGTGCAGACTATGCGCGTGATCATTCTCACGGCGGCATTGCCGCTGATGCTGGCGCTGACCGGGCTCGCCCCGTCGTCTCCGCCGACTGTGGCGGCGGTGACAGCCTCGCCGGTCGAACTGGCCGAGTTGATTGCAGCTGCGGTGGCAGTATCGCTGTTGCTGCGGCTGATGAAATTTCCCGCCAGCTGGATGTTCGGCGCGATGATCGCTTCCAGCGTGATGCACGGCATGGGGCTCGTCGAAGGCGGGCTGCCGCAATGGGTGCGCGGTGTTGCCCTGGTCGGAATCGGCGCGCTGATCGGCACGCGTTTCGGGCGGATGAAGCCCAAGACCCTGCTCGGCCACGTCAACGCAGGACTCGGTTCGTTCGCCATCGCCATCGCCATTTCCGCGATCTTCGTCACCATCATCGTGCTGACCACCCATGTGCGGATCGCCGACATCACCGTCGCGTTCGCGCCGGGCGCGATGGACGCCATGCTGGCGCTGGCGCTGACCTTGCACATCGATCCGATCTTCGTCGGCGCGCATCACCTGTCGCGCTTCGTGTTCGTCACGATCGCAACCCCCGGCATCGTCCATTTGTTCGGACGGCCGCAGGAAGATGTGGACGATTAGGGCATGATCCCGAAAAGTGGAATCCGGTTTTCGGACAAGATCATGCCCAAAAAGATCAGGTTCGGCGGATTGTCCGGACGAGGCCCCACGCCGCGATCGCGGCCATCAACAGCGAGATCAGCACATTGTAGCCGGCGAGCGACAGGCCGAGGAAGCGCCACTGCACTTCGTCGCAACGCACGACCTTGACGGTGTCGAGACGCGACAACAGATCGCCGGCGCTGCCGAAATTTCCGATCTGGCCCGTGCAATCGGTCGGCCCCTGCCAGAGCTGCCATTCGACGCCGGCGTGATAGGTGCCGAGAGCCGCATTGGCGAGCACCGCTAGCGCCAGAATGGCGAGACCCGTCAGCAGCACAGGGCGCGGTGCGCCCTTGGCGGCTGCGAGCGCGACCAGCGCCGCGAACGACACGGCAAAATAATAGGCGTAGCGCTGCTCGAGGCAGAGCGGACAGGGCAGGATTTCCAGCACTAGCTGGAAGAACCAGGCGCCCGCCAGCGTTGCCGCCGCGATCGCCATGATCGCAAGCGATGCGGCCAGCGCCGGGGTCACGGCGTTGCGCGCGTAGGGTGGATTTGCGGTGGCGTCCAGCGTCACGGTGGCTTTCCCAGTGTGAGAAACGTCCTATCCCGCGCAATTAGCGCTGTCGAGGTGACAAGCCATCACATAGGCGCGGGTTGACCGCTGGTTCCCGCCGGCTATATTCCGCCGGCTTCGAAAGGCCCGGCCCGCTCTTGGCCGAGGCCGTGCGAAGGCCCCTGTGGCGGAACTGGTAGACGCGCTCGACTCAAAATCGAGTTCCGCAAGGAGTGCTGGTTCGATTCCGGCCAGGGGCACCAACTAGGCTGTTCAAGCCCGTTCTAAAGCGTCCGCAACCGTCCGCTCAGTGCTCGGAAACCCTTGAAAAATAGGCACTTCCGCGTACATTCTTGTTCGTC
>Ga0213853_10487369_pt1 | contig 15274 bp, 10 predicted proteins | sample ABR_2016_MetaT_FD_164456 | JGI IMG/M metagenome (GOLD analysis project Ga0213853, IMG submission 164456) | Metatranscriptome of freshwater sediment microbial communities from post-fracked creek in Pennsylvania, United States - ABR_2016... | ecosystem: Environmental > Aquatic > Freshwater >...
CAATATCGGCTCGACGGTGTGCGCATCAGTGCCGGCGGTTTCACCAATCTATCGCGCGATCACATGGACTACCATCCGGATGTCGCGCATTACCTCGCCGCCAAGCTGCGGCTGTTCCGCGAGCTTGTGATTGCCGGCGGCACTGCTGTGATCTCGGCCGATCATCAGTGCTCGCAGCAAGTGGTCGATGCGGCGCGGGGGCGCGGCTTGCGGATCGTCACCGTCGGCGGCAAAGGTGATGGCGCAGGTGAGGGCATTCGCCTGGTCGAGGCCGCGATCGATGGATTTGTGCAAAAGCTCAAGCTCGAACATCGCGGCCGCGAGGTCTCGATCCGGTTGCCGCTGGTCGGCGAATTCCAGATCGAGAACGCGCTGGTCGCGGCCGGCCTTGCGATCGGCACCGGCAGCGACGCGAGCGCGGTATTCGCAAGCCTCGAACATCTCGAAGGCGCAAAAGGCCGCCTTGAGCGCGTCGGCGAGCGCAACGGTGCGCCGATCTTCGTCGATTACGCGCACAAGCCCGACGCATTGGCAAAGGCGTTGCAGGCATTGCGGCCTTACGCCAGGCGCAAGCTCATCGTGGTGTTCGGCGCCGGCGGCGACCGCGACGCCGGCAAGCGGCCCTTGATGGGCGCGGTCGCGTCGGAAAATGCCGATCATGTCATCGTGACCGACGACAATCCGCGCAGCGAAAATCCCGACGCGATCCGTGCCGCGATCCTGGGCGCCGCCAAGGGCGCAACCGACATCGGCGACCGCGCGGCCGCGATCCGCGTCGCAATCGACGGGCTTGAGCCGGGCGACGCGCTGCTGATCGCCGGCAAGGGTCACGAGACCGGGCAGATCATAGGCGACCGCGTGCTGCCGTTCAGCGATCACGATGCGGTCGCCTCAGCACTTGCGCCGAGGGTTAAATGAACGGGCAACCGCTGTGGACCATCGCTGACGTGGCACGGGCATTGGGCCTGTCAGGACATTTTCCTGAAACGCCCATCGACTTCGTCACGCAGGACAGCCGCCTGGTGAAGCCGGGAAGCCTGTTCGTGGCGTTGAGCGGAACGCCGAGCGGCGGATTCATTTCGAGCTTTGCAAGTCACCGCGACGGATGGGAGTTTGCCGCCAATGCGCAAGCCGCCGGCGCGGTGGCGATGATCGTTCCACACACCATCGCCGGCGTCAGCGTGCCGCAATTGGTCGTGAAGGACACGCTGCTGGACGCACTGTGGGCGCTGGCGCGCGCGGCGCGGGCGCGCTTCAAAGGTCCGGTGATTGGCCTGACCGGCAGCGCCGGCAAGACCAGCACCAAGGAGTTCATCGCGGCCTATCCGGAGGCCTATGCCAGCCCGAGCAGCTTCAACAATTTCTGGGGTGTGCCGCTGACGCTGTGCAACGCCGACCCGCATGCGAGCGTGTGGGTGGTCGAACTGGGCATGAACCAGGTCGGCGAAATCGCGCGATTGAGCGAGCTCACACGGCCGACCGTGGCGCTCGTCGTCAACGTGCAGCCGGTGCATCTGGAGAAGCTCGGCAGCCTGGAAGCGATCCGGCATGAAAAAGTCAGCATCGCGCAGGGCCTGCCCGATGGCGGCGTGCTGGTGTTGCCGGCGGCAATAGACGCGCCGGAATGGAACGGCAAGATCATCCGCTTTGGCGAAGCCTCCGAGGTGCGCGAGGTGAAACATGCGGCGCGCGGCGAAAGCTGGGATGTCCAGGCTGACGTCGGCGGCGGACAAGTCGAGTTCAACCTGACGCCCGGTGCGCCGCACCGGCTTCAGAATGCGTTGGCGGCGCTCGCTGCGGTTCACGCCGCAGGTCTCGACGAGGCGGCACTGGCAAACAAACTTGGCAGCGTCGGCATCATGACCGGGCGCGGGGTCGAGCAAACCGCGGGCGGAGCCGTCTTGATCGACGACAGCTTCAACGGCAATCCGGCCAGCATGGTTGCAGCGCTGGACAGCCTGAAGGCACGGCCGATCAAAGGCGGGCGCCGTATCGCTGTTTTAGGCGACATGCTGGAGCTTGGCGCCGAGGCGCCGCTCTATCACAAAGAGTTGGCCAAGCATCTCGCCGGCATCGACGGCGTCTACTGCGTCGGCCCGCTGATGCGGCAGCTTTACGACCTGCTGCCGGCGGGCAAAGGGCTCGGCTGGCATGAAAACCCGGCGACGCTTGAACCGCAGCAAATCGCTGCCTTGCTGAGGAGCGGCGACGTCGTGGTGGTCAAGGGCAGCAAAAAAATGTTCTGGGTCAACAAGTTTGTGCCGAGGCTTGCGGCCGCCCTGCAGGCACGGGCCTAGATCAGCCGATACCTCGCGCTTTTCCGGGCTTCCCACCGGCAGGCGGGCCTTGTATGCCGTGACAAGCGACCGCGCCGATGGTTTTTTTCGATTCGCGCCGGCAATATCATTGCGGTTCTTGATCGTGGACGTCTTGGGATCGCCAAGTTCGAAGATGAAAACAACACGCTGGAAAAGCGCTCCGGACAACGCCGCGCGTTGAAACTGCGGCACAGGGCATATTGAATGTTTTACTGGTTGATCGAGCTTTCCAATACCGTTCCGGGTTTTGGCGCGTTCCGTTCGCTGCTCAACGTTTTCCGCTACATCACCTTCCGCACCGGCGGCGCGGTGGCGACCGGCGCCTTGTTCGTCTTCCTGTTCGGCCCCTGGATCATCGATCACTTGCGGCTCCGCCAGGGCAAGGGCCAGCCAATCCGTACCGACGGCCCGCAATCGCATATCATCTCAAAGAAAGGCACGCCGACCATGGGCGGCCTGATGATCCTGTCCGGCCTCGTGGTGTCGACCGTGTTGTGGGCCAATCCGCTCAACCCTTACGTCTGGATCGTGCTGGCGGTGACGCTCGGCTTCGGCTTCGTCGGCTTCTATGACGATTATCTGAAGGTGACCCAGCAGAGCCATGGCGGTTTTGCCGGCCGCTCCCGCCTCGCCCTCGAGGCGATCATCGCGCTTGCCGCCTGCTATGCGCTGGTCAAGCTCGGGCGCGACGTGTCGTCGACCTCGCTGGCGGTCCCCTTCCTGAAGGACATGATCATCAACTTCGGCTGGTTCTTCGTGATCTTCGGCGCGTTCGTCATCGTCGGCGCCGGCAATGCGGTGAACCTGACCGACGGTCTCGACGGGCTTGCGATCGTGCCGGTCATGATCGCGTCCGCGAGCTTCGGCATGATCGCCTATCTCGCCGGCAATGCGGTATTCTCGGATTACCTGCAGATCAACTATGTCGCCGGCACCGGTGAACTTGCGGTGCTCTGCGGTGCCGTGCTCGGCGCCGGCCTCGGATTCCTCTGGTTCAACGCGCCGCCGGCCTCGATCTTCATGGGCGATACCGGCTCACTGGCGCTCGGCGGCATGCTCGGTTCGATCGCGGTTGCGGTCAAACACGAGATCGTGCTGGCGGTGATCGGCGGGTTGTTCGTGCTGGAAGCGGTCTCCGTGATCGTGCAGGTGGCCTCGTTCAAGCTCACCGGAAAACGCATTTTCAGGATGGCGCCGCTGCATCATCATTTCGAGCAACTGGGCTGGACCGAGCCGCAGATCGTGATCCGGTTCTGGATCATCTCGGTGATGCTGGCGCTCGCCGGCCTCGCCACGCTGAAGCTGCGATAATGGTCGCGCCATCATGATCCCCGTCACTTCCTTTGCCGGCAAGACGGTCGCGGTGTTCGGCCTCGGCGGCTCGGGACTGGCGAGCTGCCAGGCGCTCAAGGCCGGCGGGGCGGAAGTGATCGCAGGCGACGACAGTGCGGACAACGTCGCCAAGGCCGCGCAATTAGGCTTCATCGCCGCGGATCTGCGCACCATGTCGTGGGCGAATGTCGCCGCGCTGATATTGACGCCCGGCGCGCCGCTGACCCATCCGAGCCCGCACCGGAGCGTCCTGATGGCGCGGCAGGCCGGCGTCGAGGTGATCGGCGATATCGAATTGTTCTGCCGCGAGCGGCGGCGCCATGCCCCGGATGCGCCGTTCGTCGCCATCACCGGCACCAACGGCAAATCCACCACCACGGCGCTGATCGCGCACCTGACGCGGGTTGCCGGCTACGACACCCAGATGGGCGGCAATATCGGCACCGCCATCCTGTCGCTGGAGCCGCCGCGGATCGGACGGGTCCATGTCATCGAGATGTCGTCCTACCAGATCGATCTGACGCCTTCGCTCGATCCCAGCACCGGCATCCTGCTCAACATCAGCGAAGACCATATCGATCGCCACGGCACGCTCGAACATTACGCCGCGGTGAAGGAGCGCCTGGTCGCGGGCGTGCAGCCGCAGGGCACCGCGATTGTCGGGGTCGACGACGGTTTTTGCCGCGACATCGCCGATCGCATCGATCGATCCGGCAAGCGCGTGGTCCGCATCTCCGTGAAGAATCCGCTGCCCGACGGCATCTATGTCGAGCACGAAACCATCGTGCGCGCCGCCGGCGGCGCGCGCAGCGAGATTGCGCGACTTGGCGGCATCGGTTCACTGCGCGGCCTGCACAATGCGCAGAACGCGGCCTGCGCTGCGGCCTGTGCGCTTTCGATGGGTGTCAGTAGCGAAACCTTGCAAAACGGCCTGCGCAGCTTTCCCGGCCTTGCGCATCGCATGGAACAGGTCGGCCGTCTCGGCAATGTGCTGTTCGTCAACGACTCCAAGGGCACCAATGCCGATGCGGCGGCGCATGCGCTGTCGTCCTTTTCCGACATCTTCTGGATCGCCGGCGGCAAGCCGAAGGCCGGCGGCATCACCAGCCTCGCCAAATATTTCCCGCGCATCCGAAAAGCGTATCTGATCGGCGAAGCCGCGCAGGAATTTTCCGGCACGCTCAGTGAGCGCGTGGCGCACGAGATGTCGCAAACGCTCGACGTCGCGGTGGCGAGTGCCGCGCGCGATGCGGAGGCCTCTGGGCTCGCTGATGCAGTGGTGCTGCTGTCGCCAGCCTGCGCGTCGTTCGACCAGTACCGCAATTTCGAAATCCGCGGTGCCACCTTCCGCGACCTCGTCACGGCGCTGCCCGGCGTCAAGCCGGTGGTGTGACACGTAGCCCGTGGGATGGGTTGAGCGCTTCGCGAAACCCATCGCCTGCGAGCGGCAATGATGGGTATCGCGGAATTTATCATCGGGTGCGCAGTCGCGCGCCTCGTCGGCTCCGCCTATCCTGCGCGCCGCCCGCCTCAAAACATCTCCAATTCATTAACCCTCTGGAAACCCTCATGGGCGACCAATGGGACGAACCCCTGTCTGTTGGGACCGCCCATGCTCTCCCGTGAAGAACGCAACCCGCTTTCCGCATGGTGGTGGACCGTGGACAAGCCGCTGCTCGGGGCGATCCTCGCGCTGATGCTGGCGGGGGTTATTCTGTCGCTCGCGGCGAGCCCGCCGGTGGCGACCCGAATCGGGCTCGACCCGTTCCATTTCTTCAACCGCCACGTGCTGTTCCTGCTGCCGTCCTTCATCGTCCTGGTCGGCGTGTCCTTTATGTCGCCGCGCCAGATCCGGCGCAGCGCGCTGATCGTGTTCGCGATCTCGATCGCGCTGATCGTGGCGACGCTGTTGATCGGACCCGAGGTCAAGGGTTCGCGGCGCTGGATTACGCTGATCGGCGTCAACATCCAGGCATCCGAATCCGCCAAACCCGCTTTCGTGGTGATGGCGGCGTGGCTGTTTGCCGAATCCACCAAGCGCCCGGAAATGCCGGCGACCTCGATGGCGCTGGTGCTGCTGATGACGCTGGTGTCGCTGTTGGTGATGGAGCCGGATTTCGGCCAGACCATGCTGATCCTGATGGTGTGGGGCGCGCTGTTCTTTATTGCCGGGATGCGCATGATCTGGGTAATGGGGCTCGCAGGCGCCGCGAGCGCCGGACTGTTCGGCGCTTATCTTGTGGTCCCGCACGTCGCCGGACGCATCAAGCGCTTCATGAATCCGGGCTCCGGCGACACCTTCCAGGTCGACACTGCGATGGAAGCCTTCTGGAACGGCGGCTGGTTCGGGCTCGGACCCGGCGAGGGAATCGCCAAACGCAGCCTGCCGGACAGCCATACCGACTTCGTGTTTGCGGTCGCGGCGGAAGAATTCGGCATCATCCTCTGCCTGGCGCTGGTCGCGCTGTTCGCCTTCATCGTGATCCGCACGCTGTCGCGCGCCTATGCCACCGAAGACATCTTCGCGCGGTTTGCGGCATCGGGGCTTGCGATCCTGTTCGGCGTGCAGGCTGCCATCAACATGTCGGTCAATCTGCAACTGATACCGGCCAAGGGCATGACATTGCCGTTCATCTCCTATGGCGGTTCGTCGATCATCTCGCTCGCCTACGGCGTCGGCATGATGCTGGCGCTGACGCGCATGCGGTCGCGCACCGAGATCGAGTCGATGAGCGCTGCCAGCGGATTGCGCAGCTACGCTTGACAAGCCTAGCTGCGCGTGACGGACGCGGCTGCGTCGGCTATTGAAAGCCATGAGCACTGAGCCCTTGATTCTGCTGGCCGCGGGCGGCACCGGCGGCCATCTGTTTCCCGCCGAGGCGCTCGGCGTCGAACTGATCAAGCGCGGCCTGCGCGTTCGCCTTGCGACCGACGCGCGCGCGCTGCGCTACAGCGGATTGTTCTCCAAGGACATGATCGACGTGGTGCCGAGCGAGACCGTGCGCGGCCGCTCGCCATGGTCGCTCGCGCGTACCGGTCTCATGCTTGGCTACGGCACCGCCGTTGCGCTCAAGCTGATCCGCCGCTTGAAGCCTGCGGCCGTGGTCGGCTTCGGCGGTTATCCGACCTTGCCGCCCTTGATGGCGGCGCGGTTGCTCGGCGTGCCCGGCATCATTCATGACGCCAATGCCGTGCTCGGCCGCGCCAACCGCTTTCTGTCGCGCCATGTCAGCGCGATCGCGACCTCGCTGCCCGGCGTGCTCGACCGCGATCCGGCACTGGCGGGAAAAACGACCACCGTCGGCACGCCGATGCGGCCGGCGATCCTCGCGGCTGCCGCGGTCAGTTACGTGCCGCCGGAAACAGGAGGGCCGTTCCGGCTGCTGGTGGTCGGCGGCAGCCAGGGCGCGCGCGTGATGAGCGATGTCGTGCCCGGCGCGATCGAGCGGCTCGAACCGGCGCTATCGCGGCGCTTGATCCTCACCCAGCAGGTGCGCGAAGAAGACATGACGCGCGTCCGCGCGGTCTATGACCGGCTCAAGATCAGCGCCGAACTCGCGCCGTTCTTCACCGACCTGCCGGCGCGGCTGGCGTCGAACCATTTGATCGTTTCGCGCTCCGGCGCCGGCACGGTGGCGGAGCTCGCCGCCATCGGCCGCCCCTCGATCCTGGTGCCGCTGCCCGGCTCGATCGATCAGGATCAGTTCGCCAATGCCGGCGTGCTTTCGAAGGCGAACGGCGCTTTGCGGATTGCGCAGGCCGATTTTACCTCCGACCGGCTGGCTTCGGAGATTTCCGCGCTCGCCGCGGAGCCCGCGCGGCTTGCCGCGATGGCGGCGGCGTCGCGCAGCGTCGGCCGGCTCGATGCCGCCGAACGGCTGGCCGATCTGGTCGTGAAAGTCGCCCGAATCTAGGCGATTTCTCGCAAAATTGCCCTTGTCATGGCGTGCCGAAGCAAGGCATCCAATACGCTCCATGACGGGAACAACTTCATGAGATTGCCGCGCGAGATCGGACCCATCCACTTCGTCGGCATCGGCGGCATCGGCATGAGCGGCATCGCCGAGGTATTGTGCAATCTCGGCTACACCGTGCAGGGCTCGGACGCGGCCGAAAGCGGCAATGTCGCGCGGCTGCGCGACAAGGGCGTCATGGTCACCGTCGGCCACAAGGCCGAGAATGTCGATGGCGCCGACGTGGTCGTGGTGTCGACCGCGATCAAGCGCGACAATCCCGAATTGATGGCGGCGCGGGCCCGGCGCATCCCGGTGGTGCGCCGCGCCGAGATGCTGGCGGAATTGATGCGGCTGAAAAGTTGTGTCGCGATCTCGGGCACCCATGGCAAGACCACCACGACCTCGATGGTCGCGGCATTACTCGACGCCGGCGATCTCGATCCGACCGTGATCAACGGCGGCATCATTAACGCCTACGGAACCAATGCGCGGCTAGGCGCCGGCGACTGGATGGTGGTCGAGGCCGATGAGAGCGATGGCACCTTCCTGAAGCTGCCCGCCGATGTCGCCATTGTTACTAACGTCGATCCCGAACATCTCGATCACTTCAAGAGCTTCGAGGCGGTGCAGGACGCGTTCCGCAGCTTCGTCGAGAACGTGCCGTTCTATGGTTTTGCCGTGATGTGCATCGATCACCCGGTGGTGCAGAGCATCGTCGGCAAGATCGAGGATCGCCGCATCGTCACCTATGGCGAAAACCCGCAGGCCGACGCGCGCCTGGTCGATCTGGCGCCGATGGGCAGCGGTTCCAGCTTCAAGGTCACCTTCCGCGATCGCAAGACCGGTGCGGCGCACGAGATCGCGGGTCTTACGCTGCCGATGGCGGGGCGGCACAACGCGCTGAACGCCACCGCGGCGATCGCGGTCGCGCACGAGCTCGGACTTTCCGACGACGCGATCCGCAAGGCGATCGCAGGTTTCGGCGGCGTCAAGCGGCGCTTCACCCGGACCGGCGAGTGGAACGGCGTCACCGTGATCGACGATTACGGCCATCACCCGGTCGAGATCGCCGCCGTGCTCAAGGCGGCGCGGGAATCGACCAATGGCAAAATCATCGCCGTGGTGCAGCCGCATCGCTTCACCCGTCTGCAATCGCTGTTTGAGGAATTCTGCACCTGTTTCAACGACGCCGACTCAGTGGTGGTGGCGGAGGTCTATCCGGCCGGCGAGGCGCCGATCCCGGGCATCGATCGCGATCACTTCGTGCTCGGCTTGCGCGCGCACGGCCATCGCGAGGTGATCGCGCTGCAGAAGTCCTCCGATCTCGCCGGCGTCATCAAGGGTCTCGCCGGCCGCGGCGATCTGGTGGTCTGCCTCGGCGCCGGCAACATCACGCAATGGGCCTACGCGCTGCCGGGCGATTTGAAGGCGCTGCGGTGAGCGTGGCCGCTTTCCCCGACATCACGCTCGACCTCAAGGCCGCGATGCCGCGATTGCGCGGGCGGCTACTGGCAAACCAGTCGCTGGCGGAGCTGACCTGGTTCCGCGTCGGCGGTTCGGCGCAGGTGCTTTTTACGCCCGCCGATGAACACGATCTCGGTTATTTCCTCGCACACTTGCCGAGCGAATTGCCGGTCTATGTCGTTGGCGTCGGCTCCAACCTGATCGTGCGCGACGGCGGCTTGGCGGGCGTGGTGATCCGCCTGTCGCCGCGGGCGTTCGGCGACACCAGCGCGGAAGGCGACGTCGTCAGCGCGGGTGCAGCCGCGCTCGACAAGCGCGTGGCAGAGACCGCGGCGGCCGCAAATATCGGCGGCATGGAATTCCTGTTCGGCATCCCCGGCACCATCGGTGGCGCACTGCGCATGAATGCCGGCGCCAATGGCTCGGAAACTAAAGACGTTTTGGTCGAAGCGACCGGCGTCGGCCGCGACGGTAAGAAGCTTATCTTCAACAATAACGACATGAAGTTCACCTATCGCAACAGCGGCGTCGCTCCCTCGGTCATCTTTACGGCCGCGCGCTTTCGCGGGGTCATCGCGGCGCCTGAAGCGATCCGCGCGCGCATGAACGAGGTGCAAAACCACCGCGAAAGCGCTCAGCCCATTCGCGAAAAGACCGGCGGCTCGACGTTCAAGAACCCGCCGGGCAACAGCGCCTGGAAGCTGATCGATGCGGCGGGCTGCCGCGGCTTAAAGCTCGGCGGCGCGCAGGTCTCCGAAATGCATTGCAATTTCCTGATCAACGCCGGCAGCGCCACCGCCCATGATATCGAGGCGCTGGGCGAGACGGTTCGGGCGCGGGTGAAGGAAAATTCCGGAATTGAGCTACACTGGGAAATCAAGCGGATTGGGATCGAACCGACGTGACGCGGATTACCATTCTTTTCGGGGGCACGAATACCGAGCGCCTGGTGTCGGTGGCATCCGCTCAGGCCCTGCATCAGGCCTTGCCCGAGGCCGATCTGTGGTTTTGGGACATCGCCGACACCGTGCATGAAGTGAGCTCCGAAGCGCTGCTCAACCATGCGCGGCCGTTCGAGGACGAGTTCAAGCCCGGCAACCGTGGCGTTCCACTCGAGCAGGCGCTGGATCAGGCCAAGGCCGAGGATCGGTTGCTGGTGATGGGCCTGCATGGCGGCAGGGCGGAGAATGGCGAGCTTCAGGCAATGTGCGAGATACGGGGCATCCCGTTCACCGGATCCGGCTCGGCCGCCTCGCATCTCGCCTTCGACAAGATCGCCGCCAAGCGTTTTGCCGCGCTAGCGGGGGTGAAAGCGCCCAAGGGCGTCGCGCTCGAACAACTCGATTCGGCTTTCGCAGAGTACGGCAAGCTGATCGCAAAGCCGGTAAGGGACGGATCGAGCTACGGCCTGATGTTCGTCCATTCCAAGCAGGATCTCGCCGCGGTCCGCCGCGCCGCCAAGACCGATGAGTATCTGATCGAACCGTTCATCGCGGGCGTGGAGGCGACCTGCGCCGTGCTGGAGCAATCCGACGGCTCGGTGATCGCGCTGCCGCCGATCGAGATCGTGCCAGCCGATGGCGGATTCGACTACGTCGCCAAATATCTTGCGAAGTCGACGCAGGAAATTTGTCCCGGCCGCTTCAGCCCCGAAGTCACCGCCGAAATAAAGGACCAGGCGCTCAGGGCGCACCGCGCGCTATCGTGCACCGGCTATTCCCGTTCCGACTTCATCGTTTCGGACAATGGGCCGATCTATTTGGAAACAAACACTTTACCCGGCCTGACCAAAGCTTCGCTTTACCCCAAGGCGCTCAAGGCCCACGGCATCGAATTTTCCGATTTCCTGCACGACCAGATCAGGCTCGCGGAACGGCGGGCGCAGAAATAGGGCGGCCTTTTGCGGGGCTGGGCGGCCGGATTTAGCAAGTCGAGGCCGTCGATAGCTAAAATTATTAACATTTTGCGGCAAACTACTCACAGGGCGGTCCAAAACGCGCCCGTAGCCAGGCCGTTTTTACACTTTGTTTACCAGGAAGTCAGAAGGTTAACGCTGGCGGCGCATGTGGCGCTTGGCTGACGGGGCGTGAGCTGTTGCGGATTTCCGCTTCGACGACCGCATCGAGGGAACCTCAACACCCAGCCCGGCAGGCCGAGACGTCATTTGTGCCAGAACTCGCAAGCGTTTGCGGGCAACACGTGACGAGCTCGTGCAATGATTGGTGCAGGACGCCTCGATCGATCGGCAAGATCGCTGGGGCCCCAGGCTGACCCGAAAGCGACCGCTATGGGCGCAGTCGTGTCGCTGCGCGAGCGGCTCTTCCGGCGCCATCCGCGCGCCAGGCCGGCGCTCGATCGCGCCCCCCCCGATCGCTGGATTGCCCTGAGAGAACGCTATCTGCCGGCCCGCTCCGGCATCGTCGCGACCGTGCTGATCCTGCTCGGCAGCACTGCCTTCGGTGTCGTGAAGGGCGCTCACGTCGAGGAATTCACCACGGCGCTGAGCGATACGCGCAACGCGTTCGCCAATTCCGCCGGGTTCCGGATCACTTCCGTTGCCATCAACGGCCGCAAGCAATTGACCCAGGACGAGGTGCTGGCGATCGGCGGCGTCAACGGCCGCTCGTCGTTGCTGTTTCTCGATGCCGCCACCTTGCGCGACCGGCTGAAGGCCACTCCATGGATCGCCGACGCTACGGTATTGAAATTTTATCCGGGCCAGCTCCAGATCGACATCGTCGAACGCACCGCTTTCGCGCTGTGGCAGCAGGACGGCAGGATCTCGGTCATCGCCGATGACGGCGCCGTGCTCGAGCCCTATCTGTCGCGCCGCTTTGTGTCGCTGCCGCTGGTGGTGGGCAAGGGCGCCGCAACCCGCGCGCGGGATTTCCTGGCGCTGCTGGCGCGTTATCCGCAGATCAAATCCGTCACCAAGGCTGCGATCTTGGTCGGCGAGCGGCGCTGGAATTTGCGAATCAAGGACGGTCTCGATGTCCGCCTGCCGGAAAACGATGTCGGCAATGCGCTTGCCGAATTGAGCAGGCTCGACAAGGAAGAGAAGCTGCTCTCGCGCGACATCGTCGCGGTCGACATGCGCTTGCCGGATCGGCTGACGGTGCAATTGTCCGACGATGCGGCCAAGGCCCGCGAAGAACTGTTCAAGGACAAGAAGCCCAAGAAGAAGGCCGGTGAAGCATGACCGGCCTTGACCGCAACCAGACGCCGAAGACGCGCCCGATGGCGAAGCGCACGGCGCTCGCGGCTTCCCTCGATATCGGCACCAGCAAGATCGCCTGCATGATCGCGCGGCTAAGACCGTGTCCGCCGAGCGGTGCCTTGCGCGGCCGCAGCCATGCCGCCGAGCTGATCGGCTACAGCCAGATCCAGTCGCGCGGCGTCAAGGCCGGCGCGGTCGTCGATCTCGCCGAATGCGAGCAGGCGGTTCGGCAGGCGGTGGCCGAGGCCGAACGCATGGCCAAGGTGCGGGTCGAGTCGGTGCTGCTTTCGGTTTCGGGCGGCAGGCTGCAGGGCCAGCTGATCGAGGCCGCCAGCGATATCCGCGGCGGGGCGGTCACGCCCGCCGACGTCACCCGCGTCACCTCGACCGGCATGCGCCACGCCACCGGCGAAGGCCGTACCGTGCTGCACGCGCTGCCGGTCAGCTACGCGCTGGACGGCGTCAAGGGCATCCGCGACCCCAGAGGCATGGTGGCGCGGCAATTCGGCGTCGATATGAACGTCGTCACGGCGGACGCCACCGTTGCCAGGAACCTGATGCTGGTCGTCGAGCGCTGCCACCTCAATGTCGAGGCCATGGCGGCGAGCCCCTATGTCGCCGGCCTGTCGGTCCTGTCCGACGACGAGGCCGACCTTGGCGCCGCCGTGATCGAGATGGGCGCCGGCTGCACCACGATCGCGACCTATTCGGCCGGCCGTTTTGTCCATGCTAGCGGCTTTGCCGTCGGCGGCCACCACATCACCATGGATCTTGCGCGGGGCCTGAGCGCCTGCATTGCGGATGCCGAGCGAATCAAGACGTTATATGGCACCGTGCTGACCGGCGGGTCCGACGCGCGTGAGTTGATGTCCGTGCCGACCGCCGGCGACGACCACGAGCGGGAAGTTCCTCAAATCGTATCCCGCGCCACCATTGCCAATATTGTCCGGCACCGCGCCGAGGAGATTTTTGAGATGGTCAGGGACCGGCTTGCGGATTCTCCCTTTGCGGCGGAGCCAAAGGCGCGAATCGTGCTGAGCGGCGGCGCCTCCCAGCTCAGCGGGCTGGTCGAGCTTGCGACCCAGATCCTCGGCCGGCCGGTGCGGGTCGGCCGTCCGCTCGGCTTCGGCCGGCTGCCCAACGAGGCGAAGAGCGCCTCGTTCGCGGTTCCCACGGGTCTCTTGGTCTACCCCCAATATGCTCATCTTGAACATGTCGAACCGCGGCATACGCGGCAGCTCAGGACAGGGACCGACGGCTATTTCGGAAAGGTCGGACGATGGCTTCGCGAGGGCTTCTGATGATTCTTTTCCGCACCTTCCGACTTCCACCAGAGCCCGCGGCCGCCGGCCGGGGCGAACCAACGCGCGCGTAATCGAGAGGCAACCATGGCACTCAACATCACTCCCCCCGACATCAGCGAGCTGAAACCGCGGATCACCGTCTTCGGCGTCGGCGGAGCCGGCGGCAATGCTGTCAACAACATGATCACCGCCGGATTGCAGGGCGTCGATTTCGTCGTTGCCAATACCGACGCGCAGGCGCTGACGATGTCGAAAGCGCAGCGCATCATCCAGATGGGCACCCAGGTCACCCAGGGCCTGGGCGCAGGCTCGCAGCCGGATGTCGGCGCCGCCGCCGCGCAGGAAGTGATCGATGAGATCCGCGACCATCTCTCCGGCGCCAACATGGTGTTCGTCACCGCCGGCATGGGTGGCGGCACCGGCACCGGCGCCGCACCCGTGATCGCCAAGAGCGCGCGCGAACTTGGCATCCTCACCGTCGGCGTGGTGACAAAGCCGTTCCACTTCGAAGGCCAGCGCCGCATGCGCACCGCCGAAGCCGGCATCGCCGAATTGCACAAGGTGGTCGATACCCTTCTGATCATCCCGAACCAGAACCTGTTCCGGGTCGCCAACGAAAAGACCACCTTTGCCGACGCTTTTGCGATGGCCGATCAGGTGCTGTATTCGGGCGTCGCCTGCATCACCGACCTTATGGTCAAGGAAGGCCTGATCAATCTCGACTTCGCCGACGTCCGCGCCGTGATGCGCGAGATGGGCAAGGCGATGATGGGCACCGGCGAGGCTTCCGGCGAGAAGCGCGCCTTAACCGCGGCGGAAGCTGCGATCGCCAACCCGCTGATCGATGACTCGTCGATGAAGGGCGCCCGTGGTCTGCTGATCTCGATCACCGGCGGCAAGGACCTGACGCTGTTCGAGGTCGACGAAGCCGCGACCCGGATCCGCGAGGAGGTCGACCAGGACGCCAACATCATCGTCGGCGCCACCTTCGACGAGAGCCTCGACGGCGTCATCCGCGTCTCCGTCGTCGCCACCGGCATCGAGCAGGCGCAGATCGCGCGCAGCTCGCCGCCGTCGCCGGCATCCGCCGGCAACGCCGCGCCGGAAAACCGTCTGGCCGATCTGACGGCGCGCCTGCGCGCCGATAATGCGCGGCTTGCCGAACGCACCCAGAAGCTGGAGGCGCACGCCCCCGCCGCGGCACAGCAGCGCTCGTCAAACAATGTCGAGCGCGCGGCGCTGGCGGCAATCGCCGCCGCGGTTGCGCCCGAGGCTCCGGCCGCGGCTGCGCCGGTGCAGCCCGCGTCCTATGGCGATGTCACGGTGCGTCCGATCGCGCAGAAGCCCACGCTGTTTCCGGATCATAATGTCGCTCCGGCGGCGTCCGAAGTGCCGACGCCTGAGGCATTCATTCCACAGGCGGCCGAACGGCCGCCGGCCCGCTCGCCGAGGATGCCGAAGTTCGAGGAGCTGCCGATGCCGGCGCAGGCCGAAATCCGGCAGGCCCGCGGCGAGGTCGAGGAAGACCATCCGCAAAAGAGCCGGTTGTCGCTGTTGCAGCGGCTTGCCAATGTCGGCCTCGGCCGCCGCGATGAAGGCAGCGAGCCGCCGATCGCGGCCCGCAGCTCCGGCCCGGCCATGCCGCCAATGCCGAAGCAGCCCCGGCGCGCCGAACAAGTCGCA
>Ga0213853_10157851_pt1 | contig 15211 bp, 12 predicted proteins | sample ABR_2016_MetaT_FD_164456 | JGI IMG/M metagenome (GOLD analysis project Ga0213853, IMG submission 164456) | Metatranscriptome of freshwater sediment microbial communities from post-fracked creek in Pennsylvania, United States - ABR_2016... | ecosystem: Environmental > Aquatic > Freshwater >...
CCGGCCAGCTTGCGAAACTTTGCTCGGCGCGCACCAGCAATGCCTCGGCATCCTCCGCCGTCGCTCCCGTGCGAGCCATCACGACTTTCTGGTAGATCTCGCGCCGCTGCAGATCAGGGTGGCTGGCCGAGACGATCCAATAGAGTTTGAGCAGATCGCGGCTGGTTTGAAGGGCATGAAAGGTCTCACGCGGAGACATCAGGAATGCCAGCGCCTCGTTGACCCAGGCCTTGGCTTTATCGCGCAGTGGCGAGTTCGCCGGTACGCCCGCGTCGCGCGCCAGCCACGCCCGAACGGTTCCCGGTGAACGGCCGAGTTCCCGGGCCAGGCGCTCCGGATCCGGATTGCCGCCGCTACGCCTGACAGCGTCGCGCACGAGTTCGGGCGAGTAAGACAAGCTGCTCTTGGCCGTCATCGAATTCTGCTCTGAAACTAGCTTAAACCCATCGGGGCAAAGTGGGAAGCAGGCGCTGGCCTTCATTTTTCGTGTCCCAGCTCGATCCAGGCCTCCAGCCGGAAATTCACCGGTAAAGACTCGACACCGGGGGCGGGCGAAAAATCGCTCCAGGCCGGACGAACCAGGCTATCGGCTCGGATCCTGGCATCGTCGGCACCGATGCTGCGCTTTTCGACCTGGGGCGCGATGCGCGTCACCCTGCCGCGTCCGATCGCCTGTCGCCCGCCCGTCAGCGTGAATTGCACCGGCAAGCCGACTCGAAGCCGGGGCGCGAGCAATTCCTCGACCTCGAAGCGGATCTCCAGCCGCGTCGGGTCGACCAGGCGAAACAACGTCGGAGCCGTCACGTCCGAACCGATGATGTCGCCCGGGTTGACGTTGCGCGTCATGACGACACCTGCGATCGGCGCAAGGATGCGCGTGCGCGAAAGAGCAACCTCCTGTTCGGTGATCGACGCGCGCGCCGCGGCCACCTGTTCCTGCGCGGCCCGCACCTCCTCCGGTCGACCCCCGGCGATCGCGCCGCTGGCGCGCCGCTGCGCCTCTTGGGCACGGGCCTGGGCCGCCCGCAGTTCGTGCTCGGCGGCAATGACCGCCTGCTCGCTGACGAAGCGCTGCTCGAGCAACTGGCGCTGCCGCTGCCAGCGGTCGCGTGCCAGCTCGGCTTCTTCGCGGGCCGCTTCGGCGGCAGCCGTCAAGGCTTCCTGCTCTTCCGGGCGCGGACCCAATTCGGTCAGCTTGAGCCTTTCCTTGGCGGCGCCGAGGTCGGCGCGGCGTTGCCTGACTCCTGCGGACTGAACGTCGCTTTCGATCTCAGCCAGCAGCTGCCTGGCGGCGACTGCGTCGCCCGGGTGAACCAGCACCCGCAGCACGCGACCGGCAGTCAGAGGACGCACTTCGATAATGCCGTCGATCGGAACGACCTGCGCCTGCGCCACGATGCGCTCGCGACCGGCCCCGCCTGCGACCGGCGGCGTCACCGAGGGCGACGGAGCGGCCGAACGCGCACGCCAGGCCAGCAGCAGCAACAGGGCGATCGCGCCACTCGCGGCCGCCAGGACCAGTGCACGGCGCGAGCTCAGGAGTTTCAATGCGTCTGCCCTTGGCCCGCCGGCGTCGGCGCCCACGCTCCGCCGTCGCCGACGATGCGGCCGTCGTCGATCTCGATCACCCGGTCGGCGAACTGGGTCAGACGTACGTCGTGTGTCACGAGCAGCACGCCGCGGCGCTCGTTGATCTGTTCTCGCAGCAGCCGCACCACCTCCAGGCCGGTATGGCGGTCCAGCGCGGCCGTCGGCTCGTCGCCCAGCACGAGCGAAGGATCGCCCGACATCGCGCGAGCGATGGCCACCCGCTGCCTTTCGCCTCCGGACAATTCCCCGGGCCGGTGATGCAGCCTTTGTCCGAGTCCCACGCGACCCAGGGATTCGGCCGCGAGCGCGCGCGCCCGCTCCAGCGGCATGCCCTTGAGTGCCAGCACCTCGGCGACATTATCGAGCGCGGTCAGCGCCGGGAACAGGTTGTAGGTCTGGAACACGAATCCCAGAGAGCTGCGCCGCACCTCTGCCGCGTGCCGGTCCGGCAGGCGCGTGATGGGCACACCGCACAATTCGACCTCGCCGGCGCTCGGGCGCAGCATGCCCGATAAGAGGCACAGGAGCGTGGTCTTGCCCGAGCCTGAAGGTCCCATCAGCAGCGCAAGTTCGCCGGCACGAACGTCCAGCGAGACTTCGCGCAGCACGGTGGTCTGGACTTGGCCCATGCGATAGCTCTTGGTCAGCCCGCGCGCGCGCACCAGTATCCGGACGTCCTTCGTCGGCGGCTCGGGCAGGCTCATCTCAACACCGTTGCGGCTTCGATCTTGAAGACGGCCGACAGGCTGGTCAGGCTGGCCATCGCACACATCAGCAATGTGCCCATCACGCTGACGGCGACCGTGCCCGGCGAGACGATCACCGTCAGGCCGGCCGACAGCAGAACGCGTTTGAGCAAAATGGCCGCGGTGAGCCCGCTGGCCACGCCGACCGCCGCCAGGAACAGCACCAGCCAAAGGACGAATTGCGCCAGCTCTCCGGGCCGCGCTCCCAGCGCCTTCAGGGTCGCCAGCTCGAGCAGATGCTCCTTGGTCATCGAATACAGGGTCTGTCCGACGATGACGCCGCCGACGAAAAGCCCCAGGATGGCCGTGAACAGCAGGGCCGCGCCGGCGCCCGAGCCGCCCACCCAATAGGCCTCGGTGCGGCGGCTCCAGTCGCCGGACTCGAGAATCTGGATGTCGGGCTGGCGCTTCATCCAGCTGATCAGATCGCCGGCACAACGCCGGTCCACCAGGTCGATGACGTAATACATCGCCTCGTTCTCACCGACGCCGAGCAGCCTGCGCGCCGTGGTCATCGATGCGAAGAAATAGGGGCTCAACGTAAACGATCGGATGCCGTCGGTCATGGCGGCCACCGTCACCTGCCGCGAGCTGATTTCGATCGTCTTTCCGATCGGCGAGGCCGTGAGCTGCAGCTTGTCGAGATCGGTTCGGTCCACGCTGATGCGTAGCGGCTGTTCGAGGTCGGCCGCATCGCCGTCGACGACGTTCCAGGGGATCGCCCGGCCCGGCCTGGGCTCGACTCCCACCACCAGGGCCGAGGATCGGGTCCCGCTGGCGACCTGCATGATCGCAAAGCCGTAGACGAGCGCGCGAACGTCGGCGACGCAGGGATGCGACAGCAGCAGGCTGCGCGGGCCGACCGAGACCAGCTGCGCGTAGTCGATGACTTCCAGCCCCGTCGGCATGGCCCACAGATCGCCCCCGACATGATCGATGACCGCCGATGCGCTGGTCTCGAAGCCGCGGTACAGGCCTACCTGCACGAAGCCCAGCGTCGAGGCCAGGGCGACGCCCAGCAGGGAGGCGATCAGCTTGCCGCGGTCGAACAGCAAGGATCGGATGGCGATGCGCCGCATCCCGCCGCTGCCTTATCGCGGGTTGCTGCGGACCAGGAAGCCCCGCAAGACGGCGGCGATCGCGTCCGGATGCTGATCGACCAGGAAATGCCCCCCCGGCAGGCAGACCGACTGCAGGTCCACGCAGCGACCGCTCCACTCTTGACGAAAATCGAACAGGCGATGCATGAGCCCGCCTTCACCCCAGACCGCCAGGCTGGGGCAGCGCACTTTGACCTGCCAGTCGGCGGCGTCATGCACCAGGTCGACCGTCGCGGCCGCCCGGTAATCGCAGCAGGATCCATGGATCATCGCCGGATCGCGCCAGCAGCGCCGGTACTCGGCAAGCATCTGGGCATCGAAATCGCGCAGGCGCGCGGCACCCCATCCGACCAGGCAGGTTTCGTAGAAGAAGTCCGGATCCGCTCCAATCAGGCGCTCGGGAAACGGCGCCGGCTGCTGCAGGAAATACCAGTGCCAGTATGCCCGCGCGAGTTCACGGTCGACCCGCATGAACATCGTGTAGGTCGGGACGATATCGATCACGGTGAGGGTCCGCACGGCTTCGGGATGATCGAGCGCCATACGATGCGCCGTTCGCCCGCCGCGATCGTGACCCACCACGTCGAAACGGGGAAATCCCAGCTCACGCATCAGCGCAAGCTGATCGGCGGCCATCGCGCGGAACGAATAATTGGCATGGTCCGGCGCCCCCAGCGGCTTGAAGGAGTCCCCATAGCCGCGCAGGTCGGAGCAGACGAGCGTGAAATCGGCGCTCAACAGCGGCGCGACCCGGGCCCACATGGCCAGGCACTGCGGAAACCCGTGCAGCAGCAGCACCGCGGGTCCGCGACCGCCGACCACGCAGCTCAGGCAGCCGCCGTCGATTTCAACCCGCCGATGCACGAATCCTTCGAACATATGCGCTCTTTCGCCGGACCGGAGCCAACCCGCATGACCGCTGCGTGACGCCGATGGACGCTTTATCGATAATTGGCAGTTTAACCACGGCGACGCTTCGCGAAGCCCGGGCCGGCGTCAGGCCCGCGCGCGAGCGGCGTGCTTAAATACTCCATGCACGAATCTGGAGCCAAACCGATGGAGACTTATTACAAGCCGCAGGACCTGCCGCGTTTCGGTGAACTCGCCAGGGGCAACGCCGAGCTCTGGGACAAGTTCATGGCCTACTACGGCGCGGTCTTCGCCGAAGGGGCGCTGACCGAGCGGGAAAAGGCCCTGATCGCGCTGGCGGTTGCGCACGCAGTCCAGTGCCCCTATTGCATCGATGCCTATTCGCACACCTGTCTGGAGAAAGGGTCGAACGAAGAGGAGATGACAGAGGCCGTTCACGTCGCCTGCGCGATCCGGGGCGGGGCGGCGCTGGTGCACGGGGTCCAGATGCGCAGCGTGGTCGAAAAGCTGGCGATGTAGGGCGCCGGCGGCACGACGATTCGATGGGCGCGACCCTCTTCGCCCGAGCCGATCCGCTGGCGAGCGCCGAGGAGCAGCGCCGCCGCCTGGGCGCGGCGGCGCCGTGGGTGCCGTTCGTGCAGCGCATGGGCGAGAGCGCAATGGCGCCCTTGCGCGCCATCGGCGTCGATGTCCTGCAGATCAACGTCGGCAAGTTCTGCAACCAGACCTGCCGCCACTGCCACGTCGATGCCGGGCCCGAGCGGCGCGAGCAGATGAGCGAAGAAACCGCCCGACTGTGCGTTGACGTTCTCGCGAAAAATCCGATCCCGACGGTCGACATCACCGGCGGAGCGCCTGAACTCAATGCGAACTTCCGCTGGATCGTCGAACAGGCGCGCGCCCTGGGCCGGCGGGTGATCGACCGCTGCAATCTGAGCGTGCTGCTGCTCAAGCCGCAGGCCGACCTGGCCGGCTTTCTCGCCCATCACGGCGTCGAAGTCGTCGCGTCCTTGCCGCATTACCTGGCTTCCACGACCGACGCGCAGCGCGGAGCGGGCGCATTCGCGCGATCGATCGAGGCGCTCCAGCTCCTGAACCGCCTGGGCTACGGCGTCGAAGGCAGCTCACTCGTGTTGACGCTTGTCCACAATCCGGCGGGCGCCTTCCTGCCGCCCCGGCAGGATGCGCTCGAGGCCCAGTATCGCCGCCAGCTCGGACGCCGCCACGGAATCGTCTTCAATCGCCTCTACACGATCACGAACCTGCCGATCAGCCGCTTCCTGCAGTTCCTGATCGAAAGCGGCAATTACGAGGACTACATGCAGACGCTGGCGAATTCCTTCAATCCATCGGCCGCCAGCGCCGCGATGTGCCGACGGATGATTTCGGTCGGCTGGGACGGATCACTTTACGATTGCGACTTCAACCAGATGCTGGAAACGCCGCTTCGCACCGGGGCCTGCCGGCATATCCGCGACTTCGATCTGAGCGAGCTCCAAACGCGGCAGATCGCCATGGCCAATCATTGCTACGGATGCACCGCCGGCGCAGGTTCATCCTGCGGCGGCGCCACCACGTGAGCTCGCCTGCCGCGGCGGCCGCCGGCCCGCAAGCCTGGCTCGGGACCGACGCAGGCCGCCTCGAATACCTGGACCTTCCGGCGCGGCGCTCCGGGCGCCCGGCGCTGCTCCTGATGCACGAGGGCCTGGGGGGCGTTCGACACTGGCGCGACTTTCCTGCGCGCCTCGCCGCCGCCACCGGCTGCCGCACCGTCGCCTACTCGCGCTTGGGCTTCGGACGCTCGCCGCCGCGGCTTACGCCGTGGACGCCGCGTTTCATGCATGAGGAGGCGCTGCAGCTGATGCCAGCGATCCGCCGGCGGCTCGACCTGGATCGGGTCGTGTTGCTCGGCCATTCCACCGGAGCCTCGATGTCTTTGATCCACGCGGGCGAAGCCGGGCTGCCGACGGCGGGCGTGGTCGCGATCGCCCCGATCGCCTTCATCGAGGATTCCAATCTTCAATCGATCGGAAGGATGCGCGAGCGATATCCCGGCGAGCGCCTGCGCGAGAGCCTGGCCCGTTACCACGACGACCCCGACGCCGTCTTCTTCGGATGGGCCGACACCTGGCTGGACCCGGCATTCCGTCACTGGAGCCTTGCGCCTTCGCTGCCCGGCATTCGCTGCCCGATCCTGACGATTCGGGGAGAACGCGACGAATACGTCAGCGGCGCCCAGACCGAGGCGATCCGTCGCCTGGCGACGGCCTCGCCACGCATCGACACTCTCGAGCTGCCTGCCTGCGGACACGCACCGCATCGCGACCAGCCTGAGGCGGTGATCGATGCGCTGCTCGGCTTCCTGGAAGGATTGCCCGCAAATCTTCAGGAATTCAGCCCAGAATAAAGTGGCCTCGGACTCAAATAAGGCCCCGTCATCGCGCCCCAGGCGGTGGCGCGTCGAAGTCAGGACGAGAAGGCCTGGATGCCCGTCTGCGCGCGGCCCAGGATCAGGGCATGAATGTCGTGCGTTCCTTCATAGGTGTTCACGGTTTCCAGGTTGATCATGTGGCGCATCACGTGGAACTCGTCGGCGATCCCGTTGCCGCCGTGCATGTCGCGGGCCATGCGGGCGATCTGCAGGGCCTTGCCGCAGGAATTACGCTTGATGAGCGATACCATTTCGGGGCTGGCGTTGTGCTCGTCCATCAGCCGGCCGACCCGCAGGCACGCCTGAAGCCCGAGGCTGATCTCGGTCATCATGTCCGACAGCTTGAGCTGGACCAGCTGGTTTGCCGCCAGCGGTCGGCCAAATTGTTGGCGATCGAGCGTGTATTGCCGGGCGCGGTGCCAGCAGTCCTCGGCGGCCCCGAGGGCACCCCAGGCGATTCCATAGCGCGCCTGGGTGAGGCAGCCGAATGGGCCCTTGAGGCCGGTGACCCCCGGCAGAAGCTGCCCGGCCGGTACGAAGACGTCCTGCATGACGATCTGACCGGTCACGGAGGTTCGCAAGGACAGCTTGCCCTCGATTTTCGGCGCCGACAGCCCCTCCATGCCCTTATCGAGCAGAAAGCCGCGAATGGCATCGTCCTCGGTCTTGGCCCACACCACGAAGACGTCGGCGATCGGCGCGTTGGTGATCCACGTCTTGGCGCCATTGAGCCGGAATCCACCATCGACCCGGACCGCCCGGGTTGTCATGCCACCGGCATCGGAACCGTGATCGGGCTCGGTCAGGCCGAAACAGCCGACCCATTCGCCCGTGGCCAGCCGCGGCAGGTAGCGGTCGCGCTGGGCCTGGGTGCCATAGGCGTCGATCGGATGCATGACGAGCGAGGATTGCACGCTCATCGCCGAACGGTAGCCCGAGTCGATGCGCTCGACCTCGCGCGCGATAAGGCCATAGCAGACATGATTGACGCCGGCGCAGCCGTAACCGTGCAAAGTCGCACCGAGCAGGCCGAGTTCGCCGAACTCGTTCATGATCTCGCGGTCGAAACGCTCGTGCCGGTAGGCCTGGATCACGCGCGGCAGCAGCTTGCCCTGGCAGTAGTCCCGTGCGGCATCCCGCACCATGCGCTCGTCCTGGCTGAGCTGCTCCTCCAGCAAGAGCGGATCGCTCCACTGGAATTGCGACGCGTTCTTCGCCATCGAATCGATCCTCCCGCGCGGTATCCTGGAAACTCGCCGCAGGCCAGCCCGCGGCGATGCTGCTTGCCGGTAAAATCCCCCATCTGATCGCATTTTGCACGCTGGGCAGGCTTCGGGCCTGCCCGCCTCGACCTTCGCGCCGCACGCGCGCAGCGACGGCGACGAACGACGACCCATGAAAGTCACCCCGATGCCCAGCCTGGGCCATGGATTCTCCATTGCGGACCTGTATCACCGCGACGGCCTGCTGCGCCTGGATCGGCACTTCCTGACCTGCCTGGAGCAGGCTGACGCGCAGCTGCACGCGGCCCTGCTGCAGGCGCGGGCCCAGGCGGGTCGGGTTTCGCGTTCGGCGGCCTCGGAGCTCGTCGTGAAGCTGGGGCCCTTGCTGGACGGATTCCTCGCCGGATTTTTCGGTATCCAGGACGAGGCGGCACGATTGCGGCGGAGCCACCTCGAGCTCGAAGTGCTCTTCAAGATCAAGCGCGACTTCGTCCAGCGCCAGGCGGCCAAGGGGATCCGGCCGGCGGAAGCCGAAGCACTCGACGGCGATGCCCTGGGCCAGCGGCTCGCCGAGTTCATGGGCGCGAATCCGGACGAATTGCTCTTTGCGCGCAAGGTCCGCCAATGGCAGCAGGACGAGTCGGCACACGGCGAAGAGCTGGGGGCGGCCCTGAAGTACGCTGCATGGGCCGTGCACACGGCGGCGGGAAAAAGGCGTCACGAACACGGGCTGCTGTTCAAGCTCCCCGAGAGCGTCGATCCCAGGGAACTGGTGCGCGCCGCGCGGCGCCATGACGCCGACGGCGCCACCGAGTTTCGCATTGACCCGGCCCGCCTGCGGCGGCGCAAGGGCTTCGAGCTCACGGACGAAGGTCTCGACCTGGCCGGCGCACTCGACCAGGCGCATTACTGCATCCAGTGTCATCCCCAGAAGAAGGATTCCTGCTCCGATGGCCTGAAGGAGCGCCCTGCCAAGGACGCGACGGCAGCGCTCGTCTACAGGAAAAGCGCATTTGGCGTGACGCTCGCGGGCTGCCCGCTCGAGGAAAAGATCTCGGAATTTCACATGCTCAAGACGCAGGGCCATGCGATCGGCGCCCTGGCCGTGATCGTGGTGGACAACCCGATGGTGGCCGGAACCGGGCACCGCATCTGCAACGACTGCATGAAAGCCTGCATCTACCAGAAGCAGGAAGCGGTGGACATTCCGCAAGTCGAAACACGCACGCTCAAGGACGTCTTGGAGCTGCCTTTTGGATTCGAGATCTACAGTCTGCTGACACGCTGGAACCCCTTGAACCTGTCACGACCCTATCCCAGGGCGCCCACCGGCCGCAAGGTCCTGGTCGTGGGCATGGGGCCGGCCGGATACACGCTGGCCCACCACCTGCTGAACGACGGGCATACCGTGGTAGGCATCGATGGCCTGAAGATCGAACCGCTGGCGCCCGAGCTGGCTGGAGCGCGGCCCGACGGGAGCCGCGCGGAATTTGACGCCCTGCAAGACTTCGCCCAGCTGCGCGAGCCCCTGGATACGCGCCTGTTGGCCGGTTTCGGGGGAGTGGCCGAATACGGCATCACGGTGCGATGGGACAAGAATTTCCTCAAGCTGATCCGGCTTCTGCTCGCGCGCCGTGCGCAGTTCGCGATGTTCGGCGGGATTCGCTTCGGCGGCACGCTGGATCTGGACGACGCGATGGCCTGGGGTTTCGACCACGTCGCCCTGTGCATGGGCGCAGGCCGGCCCACGATGCTCGATGTGCCGAACGGGCTTGCCCGCGGAGTGCGGACTGCGTCCGATTTCCTGATGGCCCTGCAGCTCACGGGCGCCGCGAAGGACGACTCGATCGCCAACATGCAGCTGCGCCTGCCGGTGGTGATCATCGGCGGCGGCCTGACGGCCATCGACGCGGCCACCGAGTCGCTCGCTTACTACGTCGTCCAGGTCGAAAAGTTCCTGGGCCGCTACGAAACGCTGGCGGCAGACATCGGCGAGGACGCGATCCGCGATCGATGGGACGATCTTGACCGTGAAATTGCCGAGGAGTTTCTCGCGCACGCGCGCGCGATCCGCGCCGAACGCGCCGCCGCGGTGCAAGATGGCCGCGAGGCCCGCATCGCCGAACTGCTGCAAAAATGGGGTGGCGCCCGCATCGTCTACCGTCGCCGCCTGATCGACAGCCCCTCGTACACGCTCAATCACGAGGAGGTCGAAAAGGCCCTTGAAGAAGGCATCTCGTTCCTCGAGTGCCTCGCCCCGCTGCGCATCGATGTTGACAATTTCGGCGCGGTCAGGGGCATCGCCTTCAGCCGCCAGGTCCGGGCCGAAGACGGCGCCTGGCGCAGCGAAGGCGAGCTCTGGCTCACCGCCCACACCGTGCTGGTGGCGGCCGGCACCTCGCCCAACACGGTTCTGGCCCGGGAGGACGCGGTCCATTTCAAGCTCGACGGGCGCTACTTCGCCGCCTGCGACGAGGACGGCGCGCCGGTGCAGCCGGCACACGGCCAGCCCAAGCCCGAGCGCGCCGATGTCCTGCTGTCGCGCCTGGCCGACGGCCGCTTCGTCAGCTTTTTCGGTGACCTGCATCCTTCTTATTCGGGCAACGTCGTCAAGGCCATGGCCTCTGCCAAGCAGGGCTACCCGAGAATATCCAAGGTCCTGGATACGCGTGCCCCGGCCTGCGGACTTTCCACCGAGGAGTTTTTCGCATTCCTGGCGGACCGCCTGCTCGCCAGCGTGCAGACGGTCCAGCGCCTGACCCCGGACATCGTCGAGATCGTCGTTCGGGCCCCGGCCGCTGCGCGCCGCTTCCAGCCCGGGCAGTTCTACCGTCTGCAGAACTTCGAGATCGACGCCTCAGTGGTTGCAGGCACGCGCCTGCTCGCCGAGGGCCTGGCGCTGACCGGTGCCTGGGTCGACCGCGAGCGCGGACTGGTTTCCTGCATCGTGCTGGAAATGGGCGGCTCGTCCAACCTCGTGGCACGCATGCGCCCGGGCGACCCGGTCGTCCTGATGGGACCGACCGGCGCCGCGACCCGCATCGAGGGCGGCCAGACGGTCCTGCTCGCCGGAGGAGGCCTGGGCAACGCCGTGCTGTTCTCGATCGGCCAGGCCTTGCGGGCACGCGGCTCCCGCGTGCTCTATTTCGCCGGCTACAAGAAGTCCATCGACCGCTACAAGATCGAGGAAATCGAGGCGGCGGCCGACGTCGTCGTCTGGTGCTGCGACGAGGCGCCGGGCTTTGCGCCGCGCCGTCCGCAGGATCGCGCTTTCGTCGGGAACATCGTGCAGGCGATGGAGGCCTACGCGACGGATCGGCTGGGGACGCCATCGATCCGCATCGATCAGGTCGACCGGATCATCGCCATCGGCTCGGATCGAATGATGGCGGGCGTCGGCAAAGCGCGGCACGATGTCCTTCGGCCGCACTTGAAGCCGGGCCATTGCGCGATCGGATCGATCAACTCGCCGATGCAGTGCATGATGAAGGAGATCTGCGCCCAATGCCTGCAACGGCATCGCGATCCGCGCAGCGGCGTGACATCGGTCGTGTTTTCCTGTTTCAACCAGGACCAGCCCCTGGACGCGGTGGATTTCGCGTCGCTCAACGAACGCCTCAAGCAGAACGCGCTGCAGGAAAAGCTCACCGCGCAGTGGCTGGAGCATTGCGCGCGCCAGGCATCTGCGCCCACCGTCTGAGCGTGCCGCGCCCTAGCGGATGAAAGTGTCGATCGCGGGATTCGCGCGAAGTCGGTTCAGATCCTCGATCGTGGGCAGCTGCGGCCGATCGCGCTCGCGGCTTACCAGGCACAGGAATCCCAGGGGCGAATCGGGCGCTGCGCGGAACTGGTGCCAGGTCATCGGGGGCACGCTGACAAGGTCGCGCTCGTCGACCTCGTAGATCCGGTCGCCCACCAGGCAGCGCCCAGGACCGCGCAGGATCATCACGGCGTGCGGATGCTGATGCCGTTCCAGCGTCGTATGGCCGCCGGCGGCGACTTCGAAGTAGCGCCATTGCGAGCCGCCGGCATCGTCGAACAGCACCTGGCGGGTCACCGCCTTGAAGGAGTTATCGGCCGCCTGCTTGTAGTGCAGCGTATCGACGCCCTCCCAGTGTCCCTGGGTCAGCGCCCTGCGCAGGATCGTTTCGCTCATCGCGGCAGGACCTTGCGTCCGACACGATCGTCCAGGGACGCTTCCTGCGCAACATGCACGCGCGCAACGAAAGCCTCGGCCCTGGCACGCACCGATCCGCCGCCGGCTGAGGGGCCGGCCAGCAGATTGCCTCCAATCAGCAGCATCACGTCAGATCCGAATTCGCCGAGCATTTCACCGACCCGATCCACGCTCATCCCGCCCGCGGGCACCGGCAGAGTATCGCGGATGCCTGCCAGCGGCTCGCGTGCGCGCTGCGCGATGGCCCGGCAGGTCGATGCATCATAGGAAAATCGGCCGCCGAAGTTGGGAAAAATCGTCGCGTCGGCGCCAAAGAGGCGGAAAAGGCGGCCCAGGAGCAGGGGCGGGGCGATCCGCCCGCTGCCTGCCAAGGCCGGATGCGCGATGATCGGCACGCCGGCATGTGCCCGCACCTGCTCGACCAGGGTCGGCACGCCGACGATCATCGGGCACACCAGCACCGCACCGACGCCCTCTTCGCGCACGATGCGCAATTGTTCGGCCATCCGGGCCGGTCCCCCCGAAAGGGTCGGCGCGTAGATCGCCCGCCCCGGCGCGGGCCGCCGGCTTGCCGCGGCGCTGACGGCACGCTGCACGGCCGCCACGCGCCGGGCAAACGGAGCGTAATCCTGGTCGGCGATGCCATGATCGTCCTTGATGACGTCGATACCGGCCTCGGCGAATACGGCGGCCAGTTCGGCCAGGCGTTCCGGCGCCAGGCCCTGCGGCTTCAATGCCGTGCAGGTCAGCGCGCGAGGCGGATGACCGGCCTCCAGGCCGAGCGCGGCGCGCCATCCCGCCACGCCGAATCGAGGCCCAGGCAGGGTTGCCAGCAAGTCATCGGAAGCTTCCAGGTCCAGCAATTCGACATCCGGCTGCAGCGAACAATTGCCAAAGAGCATGTTCAGCAGCTGCCCCGGCTCGGACCCCGTGGTGCGAAATGCCAGGGAAAGCTGCACCTCGAAACATCCGGCGCGATCGCCCGGCACGTGTCCGATAGCCTCGACTCGCGCCACGATTTCATCGCGCACGAAGGCATCGTCGACCGCTTCCAGCGGCATCTCGATGCTCTGCTCGAGCGCCAGGGCGCGCGCGCGGGCCTCGATGCCTTGCGCGGCGCATTCCAAGCGATAGGTCACGAGGAGGCGACCGGCGCCGAGCGCCCTGCCCCGGGTGTTCGTCAAGTTCGTTTCCCTTCGGCCCGCAGGAAACGGATCGCGGACCCAGCCCTACTGCGCCGCCGACCAGCCCCCGCCCAGGGCCTTGTACACGGCCACAAGCGAGGTTCCGGCGTCCGTCTGCGCCTGTGCCAGGCCGTCACGATCATTGAGCAACTGGCGCTCGGCGTCCAGCACGACCAGAAAATCGGTGACGCCCGCCTCGAATCGCAAGCGCGCAAGCTCTGCGGCCCTTTCCGAGGCGCGGGCCGCCTTGAAAAGGCTCTCGGCACGGCGCTGGTTGCGGTTGAAGGTGATCAAGGCGCCCTCGGTTTCCTCGAGCGCCGTCAGGACGGTCTTTTCATACTGGGCCAGCGCCGAATCGGCCCTGGCTTCGCGCTGGACAATGCGGGACCGTATGCGTCCGAAGTCGAACACGGTCCAAGCGATCGAGGCCCCCAGGTTGTAGTAGTAAGCCTGCCCGCTGTTCAAGGCTCCGAGCGTGGAGGCGTTCAGTCCAAGCAGACCGCTGATCGAGACGCTCGGGAAAAGGTCCGCCTCGGCCGCTCCGATGTCGGCCGTGGAGGCAGCAAGCTGGCGTTCGGCGATACGGATATCCGGCCTGCGCCGCAGCAGCGAAGCGGGGGTCCCGATACCGTCGATGGGAGCCAGGCCCGGCAGCGGTTGCACCTGGCTGACCAGCGAATCGAGCTCCGACGGGGGGCGGCCCGTCAGCACGGCCAGGCGATATCGCGTCAGTTCGATGTTTGCCTCCAAGGTGGGGATGACCGCCCGCGTGTCCTCGACCTGCCCCAGGGCGCGCGTCGTGTCGAGCTCCGTGCCCCGTCCGGCGTCCAGGCGCGCCTGCACCAGTTCGAGGTTCGATTCCTGATTCTGCAAGGACTGGCGCGCCAGCTGAAGGCGCAGCTGCAGGCCGCGCAACGCGAAATAATTACGCGCGACTTCGCCCGTCACGCTCACCTGGGCCGCCGCCACTCCGGCTTCGGCGGCCGAGACGCTCGCCGCTGCCGACTCGGAGGCCCGCGAAAAACGGCCGAACAGGTTGACCTCCCAGTTGGCATCGACAGAGGCATCGAAGGCGTTATGGGTGCGATTGCTCCGAGGCCCCGGAAACTGCGTCTGCGGAATGACCTGGCGACTGGCGCTCAAGCCGCTGCCGATCGACGGATAGGCCTGCGCATCCACGCCGAGCCGGACCGCGCGCGCCTCGCGCAAATTGGCCACCGCGATGCGGATGTCGTGATTGGCCTTGAGCGCATCGTCGATGAGGCCGTCGAGCTGCAGGTCGTCGAAGCGCCGCCAGAACTCGCGCGCCGGCTCCTGGGAGCTGCCCGCGGCATTGACGAAGGAATCGGCCGCAGGCGACGGCGGGGTCCGGTAGTCCGGTCCGAGAGCGCACCCGGTCAGCAAGAACAGGAGGAACCACGCGCCCCAAGCGGCATGCTTATTCATCATGCGGCCCCCGTGGCTGGACCTGCAAGGTCGCAGCGCCGGCAAGCGCCGCGCGCCGCGCCGGCCGCAGGCTGCGCAACAGGACGTAGAACACTGGCGTCAGGAAGATGCCGAAAGTGGTCACGCCGAGCATGCCGCTGAACACGGCGATCCCCATGGCGCGACGCATTTCGGCCCCGGCGCCGGTGCCCAGGATCAGCGGGATCACCCCGGCGCAGAAGGCGACCGAGGTCATCAGGATCGGCCGCAATCGCATTCTGCAGGCGTGCAACACGGCATCGAGCATCTTCTCGCCGCGAGCCTCCAGGTCGCGCGCGAACTCGACGATCAGGATGGCATTCTTGCAGGCCAGTCCCACCAGCACCACGAAGGCGATCTGCGTGAAAATGTTGTTGTCGGCCGGAATGCCGAAAAACCCGCTCAGCCACACCCCGAGAATGGCAC
>Ga0213853_10050517_pt1 | contig 15149 bp, 10 predicted proteins | sample ABR_2016_MetaT_FD_164456 | JGI IMG/M metagenome (GOLD analysis project Ga0213853, IMG submission 164456) | Metatranscriptome of freshwater sediment microbial communities from post-fracked creek in Pennsylvania, United States - ABR_2016... | ecosystem: Environmental > Aquatic > Freshwater >...
GAGGTCGCCATTTCGCAACTGCCCCATATGGCCGCGTTGGGACAATCACAGGCATATCCTTACGTGCTGATCGCGGTTTCGCTGATTGCGTCACATGCGATCAACCGATGGATCGTCACCCCGGTCGACTCCTGGAGGCAGGCGCGCATTCGGAAATCGGCGACCGGACCCGCTGAAGTCGCAATATCGACGACGGCACAGCCGGCCACCGGCTGAGGCGGCGCGCCCTACGCTGCCTTCCGATCCTCGGCGAGATTGGCGAGCTGGCGCAGGATTTCGGTGGTGCCGGTCAGCCGCTCCTCCGGCGTTTCCCAGTCCTGGAAGAACACCACCTTCATGTCCGGCCGCACCCGCGCCGCCTGGCCGTGCTGCCGGATGAAATAGACCAGCCGGTCCGGCTGCGCGAACTTGTTGTCGCGGAAGGTGATGACGGCGCCCTTCGGCCCGGCGTCGACCTTCTCGACATTGGCCCTGCGGCAATAGCCCTTGATCGCGGCGACCTTGAACAGATAGCGCACCTCGTCCGGCAGCATGCCGAAGCGGTCGCGCATTTCGGCGGCGAAATTGTCGAGCTCCTCGTCGGTATCGAGATCGGCGAGCCGCCGGTACAGCGATAGCCGCACCGACAGGTCGGAGACGTAATCCTCCGGGATCAGCACGGGCATGCCGATGGTGATCTGCGGCGACCAGCGGTCGGCGGCGGGTTCGGCGACGCCGGCCTTGAGGTTGACGATCGCCTCTTCCAGCATGGATTGGTAGAGCTCGAAGCCGACTTCCTTGATATGGCCGGATTGCTCCTCGCCGAGCAGATTGCCGGCGCCACGGATGTCGAGATCGTGCGAAGCGAGCTGGAATCCGGCGCCGAGCGTCTCCAGCGATTGCAGCACGGTCAGCCTCCGCTCGGCCTGCGCCGTGATCTTCTGCTGCGCCGGCAAGGTGAACAGCGCATATGCCCGCAGTTTCGAACGCCCAACCCGTCCGCGGAGTTGATAAAGCTGGGCGAGACCGAACATGTCGGCACGATGCACGATCAGCGTATTGGCGGTCGGAATATCGAGGCCGGATTCGATGATGGTAGTCGACAGCAGGATGTCATACTTGCCGTCGTAGAACGCCGACATGATGTCCTCGATCACGGTCGGCGCCATCTGGCCGTGGGCGATCGCGACCTTCACCTCGGGCACATTCTTGTCGAGAAAATCCTTGACGCCGGCGATGTCTTCGATCCGCGGCACCACGTAGAACGCCTGCCCGCCGCGATAGCGTTCGCGGAGCAGCGCCTCGCGGATCATCAGCGGATCGTGGGGTGCGACGAAGGTTCGTACCGCGAGGCGATCGACCGGCGGCGAGGCGATGATGGAGAGATCGCGCACACCGGTCAGCGCCAGCTGCAGCGTGCGCGGGATCGGCGTAGCGCTGAGCGTCAGCACATGCACTTCGGCGCGCAGTTGTTTCAGCCGTTCCTTGTGGCTGACGCCAAAGTGCTGTTCCTCGTCGACGATCAGGAGGCCGAGATCGCGGAACTTGATCGATTTGCCGAGCAGCGCATGGGTGCCGACCACGATATCGATCGAACCGTCGGCAAGCCCCTTCTTCACCTGCGTCAGTTCCTTCGGCGGGATCAGCCGGGAGGCCTGCGCCACCTTGACCGGAAAGCCGCGGAACCGATCGGTGAAAGTTTTGGCGTGCTGCCGCGCCAGGAGCGTCGTCGGCACCACGACCGCGACCTGCTTGCCGTCAAGCGCTACGGCGAACGCCGCGCGCAACGCGACTTCCGTCTTGCCGAACCCGACGTCGCCGCAGATCAGCCGGTCCATCGGCCGGCCGGTTTCGAGGTCCTTCAAGGTCGCATTGATGGCGCCAAGCTGGTCGTCGGTCTCCTCATAGGGGAATCGCGCGCAGAACTCGTCATAGACATGCGGCTGCACCGGCATTTTCGGCGCTTCATGCAAAATGCGCTCGGCCGCGATCTTGATCAGCTCGCCCGCGATCTCGCGGATGCGGTTCTTCAGTCGCGCTTTGCGCGTCTGCCAGCCGGTGCCGCCCAACCGGTCCAGCTCGACATTGGTCTGGTCGGAGCCGTAACGCGACAACAGCTCGATGTTTTCGACCGGAAGAAACAGCTTTGTCTCGGCGGCATAGTGCAGCTCGAGGCAGTCATGCGGCGCGCCGGATACTTCCAGCGTCTGCAGGCCGATGAAGCGGCCGATACCATGCTCGACATGAACCACGAGATCGCCACTACTGAGGCTCGTGACCTCGGAGATGAAATTGTCGAGTTTGCGGCTCGCCTTGCGTGGGCGGACCAGGCGGTCGCCCAAAATGTCCTGCTCGCTGATGACGGCGACGTCGGCGGTCTCAAAACCGGATTCCATGCCGAGCACGGCGAGCATGGTCTCGTTGCGCGGCGTTGCCTGCACGGTGCGCCAGGCATTGACGCTGGTGACATTCGAAAGCTTGTGATCCCTGAGCATGCTCGTCATGCGGTCGCGCGAGCCTTCGCTCCACAGGGCGATCACGACTTTCTTGCGTTGCGCCTGCAGGGCCTGCACATGCGCCACCACGGCCTCGAACACGTTGACGTTGCTGTCGGTGCGCTCGGGCGTGAAGTTGCGCCCCTGTCGCGCGCCGGCATCGACCACGCCCACGCTCTCCTCGGGCACGGCGAATGCCGTCAGCCGCGCCAGCGCGGTCTCGCCGAGCCGTTTCGACCACTCGTCCTCGGTCAGATAGAGCCGGTCGGGCGGCAGCGGCTTATAGACCGCGCCGCCTGCGGGATGCTCCAGCGCCTCGCGCCGAGCGTCATAGTAATCGGCGATCTGCTTGAAGCGTTCGCGCGCGGCATCCTCGCCTTGCGGTTCGATTGCGATCGGTGCATCGCCGAGATAATCGAACAGCGTGTCCATCCGCTCCTGGAACAGCGGCAGCCAATGTTCCATGCCGGGATGGCGTCGGCCCTCGCTGACCGCCTCATACAAGGGATCATCGCGCCCGGGCGCTCCGAATTCGGCAACATAGCCCATGCGGAAACGGCGGATGGTGTCGGTGACCAGCTGAAACTCGGAGATCGGCACCAGGTCGAGCGAGCGCATGTCGAGCAGCGTTCGCTGGGTTTCGGCGTCGAACGAGCGGATCGATTCCAGGCTGTCGCCAAAGAAATCGAACCGCACCGGCTGATCGAGGCCGGCCGGAAACAGGTCGAGAATGCCGCCGCGCACCGCATATTCGCCGGGCTCGCGGACGGTCGACGACCTGACATAACCATTGTGCTCCAGCCAGGCGATGATGGAATCCATCGGCACCACATGGCCGGGGGCAACCGACAACGCCTGTGCCGCAACGGTGTCGCGCGCGGGGACCCGCTGCACGATGGCGTTGACCGTGGTCAGCACGATCAGCGGTTTGTCGCTGCCAGCAAGGCGGGCGAGCCGCGCCAGTGTGGTCAGCCGCTGCGCCAGGATCGCCCCATGCGGCGACACCCGATCATAGGGCTGGCAGTCCCAGGCCGGAAACTGCATCACCGGCAAATCCGGTGCGAAAAATTCCAGCGCGCGAGCCAGTTGCTGCATGCGCGGCCCGTCGCGGCACACCACCGCAAGGCTGATCGCGGGCCGTTTCGGCCGTGCCGCGATCGCGCGCGCGAGGTCGGAAATGACGAGGCCTTCGGCGCCCTCCGCCACGTTGGCGAGCGTCAGCGCGCGGCCGGGCGCCAACAATTCGGCGGGCGATTTGGCTGGCTGCTTCATGCGTCGCGATCCGCCGCACGGAACGCCTTGATGCGGTCGAACAGCGCGCCCTGATATTCGGCCACAAGCGGCCGGTCGCCGGTCAAGGCCGCGTAGAGGTCAGGGTCGGGCACCTCGATCAGGCGTTCGAACTGGAGCAATTCGTCGTCCGAGAGGCTGACGATCTCGGCATCGGCAAAGCGGCCGAGGATGAGATCCATTTCCCGGATGCCGCGATGCCAGCAGCGAAACAACAGCCGCTTGCGGCGGTCGTCGAGGCCGCCGCTCGATCGTATCGATCCGGTCATGGTTGATCCATCCCAACGCCAAAAGCCCGGACGTGCCGGGCGGGCTTGATATAGCGACGGGAGCGGCTGTTGTCAGCCCTGGTTCCCAATTATCAACCGCGTCGTCATTGCCGGGCTTGACCCGGCAATCCATCATCTCTTGAAGGATGGATGCGCGGATCAAGTCCGCGCATGACGAGAATGTTGATGCGCCCTCTCCTGCTCAACCCGCTGTTTGCACCGGTGACCAGCCTTGCCGGCATCGGGCCGAAGCAGGACAAGCTGTTGCGCTATCTGCTCGGCCGCGATGAGACGCCGCGGCTGGTCGATCTCCTGTTGCATCTGCCCTCGAGCGTGATCGATCGCCGGGCGCGGCCGAAAATCCGCGATGCGGTTCCGGGAACCGTGGTGACGCTGGAGGTGACGGTCGACCGCCACCGGCCGCCGCCGCCGCGCAATTCGCGCGCGCCGTATCTGGTCTATGCCAGCGACGATACCGGCGATGTGGTGCTGACTTATTTCCGCAGCCTGCCCAGCTATGTCGAGAAACTGTTGCCGGTCGGCGCCAAGCGCTACGTCTCCGGCACCTTGCAGATGTATGACGGCGTGCCGCAGATCGTCCACCCCGACCGCGTGGTGGATGAAACTGCGTTCGCAAAGCTCTCCGGCATCGATCCGGTTTATCCCCTGACCGAAGGCCTCGCGCTCGGCTCGCTCAGGCGCGCGATCGCATTAGCCCTGCAAAAGCTGCCCGACCTGCCGGAATGGATCAGCCCGGACGTCATCCGCCGCTGCCAATTTCCGCCGATCAAGGAAGCTGTGAGCCGCGTGCATCTGCCGGTCGAGCTGTCGGATATCCTGCCCGACGGCCCGTTCTGGTCGCGGCTCGCCTTCGACGAATTGTTGGCCGGTCAACTGGCGCTAGCGCTGGTGCGCGCCCAGCTGCGCCGTCCCGCCGGCGACCGCCATGCCGGCGACGGCGATCTGCGCAACAGGATCATCGACGCGCTGCCCTACGCTCTGACGGTATCGCAGCGGCAGGCCGCCGCGGCGATCGCGGAAGATCTGCGCCAGCCGGTGCGCATGCTGCGGCTGCTGCAGGGCGACGTCGGATCGGGCAAGACGGTGGTCGGACTATTGGCGGCCGCCGCCGTGACCGAGGTCGGCAAGCAGGCGGCGCTAATGGCGCCGACGGAAATCCTGGCGCGCCAGCACATCAAGACCGTCGCGCCGTTGGCCGAACGCGCCGGGCTTCGCGTCGCGATCCTCACCGGCCGCGAGAAGGGCAAGGAGCGGCGCGGCATCCTGGAGCGGCTTGAAGCCGGCGAGATCGATCTGGTGGTCGGCACCCATGCGCTGATCCAGGACGACGTTGTGTTCAAGGCGCTGGCGCTTGCGATCGTCGATGAGCAGCATCGTTTCGGCGTGCGCGAACGCCTGGCGCTGACCTCGAAGGGTGACGCCGTCGATGTCTTGGTATTGAGCGCAACGCCAATCCCGCGCACCTTGGTTCTCACTTATTTCGGCGACATGGACGTCTCGGAGTTGCGCGAAAAGCCGGCCGGCCGACAGCCGATCGATACCCGTGCGGTGCCGGAGAGCCGGCTTGGCGAGGTCATGGACGCCGTCGGCCGCGCGCTTTCCGCGGGAAAACGCGTCTACTGGATCTGTCCGCTGGTGGAGGAATCCGAAGCTGAAGGCACCGATCATCTCACCAACACCACCAAACGGTTCGAGAGCCTGCAAAAGCGTTTTGGCGAAAAAGTCGGGCTCGTCCACGGCCAGATGAAAGGCACGGAGAAAGACCGCGTCATGGCGCAGTTCGCCGCAGGCGAGATCGGGCTGCTGGTAGCGACCACCGTGGTCGAGGTCGGCGTCGATGTGCCGGCGGCAACCATCATGGTGATCGAAAACGCCGAGCGCTTTGGGCTCGCGCAACTGCATCAATTGCGCGGCCGGATCGGCCGCGGCTCGGAGGCTTCGACCTGCCTCTTGCTCTATCACGAGCCGCTCAACGAGATGTCCAAGGCGCGGCTCAACGTCATCCGGCAGACCACTGACGGTTTCCGGATCGCGGAGGAAGACTTAAAGCTGCGCGGCGAAGGCGATGTGCTCGGCATCCGGCAGAGCGGCCTGCCCGGCTATCGCATCGCGCGCTCCGACGTGCACAGCCAGCTCATCACGCAGGCCCGCGACGAGGCGCTGCGCATCATGAAGGACAATCCGAGGCTGAAAGGCGAGCGCGGCGAGGCGCTGCGCTGCCTGCTCTATCTGTTCGAGCGCGATGAGGCGATCCCGCTGATCGGCGCGGGTTAGTTCCTGATTTACGGCGTGAACAGGCTGGATTGCTTGGTTGCTTCGTCTGCAGGTACCGGCTGCAGCGAGGCCGTATGTGCAACCCGTGCTGCATTGGCCATGCCGGCTAACGCCGCGATCTTCTTTTGCGGATCGGAGCCCGGCTGCACCACGCCGCAGGACATGATCAGGGTGGCGGCGTCTTCGGCGCTCATCTCGACCTCGATGATCTTGCTCTTCGGCACATAGAAGAAGAAGCCCGTGGTCGGGTTCGGCGCGCACGGCAGGAACACCGAGATGTGCTCCTCCCGGCTTGGAAGATTGTTGGCGATCTCCACGCTCGGCGCCTGCGAGATCAGCACGATCGACCACATGCCGGGCGAGGGAAATTCGACGAGGCCGACGCGGCGGAAGCTCGACCCCTGCCCGGAGAACAGCGTCTCGAACACCTGTTTCAGGCCGCGATAGATCGCGCGCACCGCCGGAATCCGGCCGAGCAGCTTTTCGCCGAGATCGACCAGGGTGCGACCGATGAGGTTTGCGGTGAGGAAGCCGAGCAGCGTCAAGGCGATTACGGCCACGATCAACCCGGAGCCCGGCAAGCCGAACGGCAGATAGGTCTCGGGGCGATAGGCAATCGGCACGAAGGGACGCACCAGGCCGTCGACCCAGGTCACGAACCACCAGGTCAGGTAAAAGGTGATCGCGATCGGCCCGGCGACGACCAGGCCGGTCAGAAAATAGTTCCGGAACCGGGCCATCAGGCCGCTATGGGCGTCCGGCGCAGGCGGCGCCGGGGTCGCGGTCGGGGGCAGATCGTCGCGGAAGGTCATTCGGGTTCCAGGTCGGGCGAAGACTACTCAGCTATGGTCTTCTAGCAGATTTTGGAAGACCGGCGCGAGCCGGAGGATCGCGACTTATTCAACCGTGACCGATTTGGCGAGGTTGCGCGGCTGGTCGACGTCGGTGCCCATGATCACGGCGGTATGATAGGCCAGAAGCTGCACCGGGATCGCATAGACCATGGGCGCAAAGATTGCGGCCATGTCGGGCAGCACGATGGTGACCAGCGACTCGACGGGCGCCTCGGCCGCCCCCTTGGCATCGGTCATCAGGATGATATTGCCGCCGCGGGCCGCGACTTCCTGCATATTCGAGACGGTTTTTTCGAAAACCCGGTCGAACGGCGCGATCACCACGACCGGCATGTTCTCGTCGATCAGCGCGATCGGCCCGTGCTTGAGCTCACCGGCGGCGTAGCCTTCGGCGTGGATGTAGGAGATTTCCTTCAGCTTCAGCGCGCCCTCGAGCGCGAGCGGATAGCTGGTGCCGCGGCCGAGATAGAGCACGTCCTTTGATTTTGCGATCTCGCGCGCCAGTTTCTCGATCTGCGGTTCGATCGCAAGCGCCGCCGCCATCAGACGCGGGATCTCGACCAGCCCATGCACCAGCTTGGCCTCGTCGGCATCGGACAATTCGCCGCGCGCCTTGCCGGCGGCGATCGCGATCGTGGCCAGCACCATCAACTGGCAGGTAAAGGCCTTGGTCGAGGCGACGCCGATTTCGGGACCGGCCAGCGTCTGCAGCATCGTCTCGCTCTCGCGCGCAATCGTCGAGGTCGGCACGTTGACGACGGCGAGCGTGTGCAGGCCCCGCGTCTTGGCGTAACGCAGCGCGGCCAGCGTGTCGGCGGTCTCGCCGGATTGCGAAATGACGATCGCGAGATCGCCCTTGCGCAAGGGCGCTTCGCGGTAGCGGAATTCGGAGGCGACGTCGAGCTCGACCGGCACGCGGGCGAGCCGTTCGAACCAGTATTTCGCGACATAGCCCGCGTAGCTCGCCGTGCCGCAGGCGGTGATCGAGATCCGCTGGATATCCTTGAAGTCGAACGGCAGTTTTGCCGGCAGCGACACCCGTTCGGCTGCCATGTCGACGTAACGCGCCAGCGTGTGGCCGACCACCTCCGGCTGCTCGTGGATTTCCTTGGCCATGAAGTGGCGATAATTCGCCTTGTCGACCAGGAATGACGACGCGCCCGACTTCAGCACCTCGCGATTCACCACGGCGCCGTGCTCGTCATAGATCACGCCGACCTCGCGGGTCAGCACCACCCAGTCGCCGTCCTCGAGATAGCTGATGGTGTCGGTGAACGGCGCAAGCGCGATCGCATCCGACCCCAGATACATCTCGCCGTCGCCATGGCCGACCGCGAGCGGCGATCCCTTGCGGGCGCCGATCAAGAGATCGCCATGGCCTTTGAACAGAAATGCCAGCGCAAACGCGCCGCGCAGCCGCGGCAGCGATGCCTTCACCGCTTCCTGCGGCGAGGCACCCTTGAGCAGGTAGGAATTGACGAGATGGGCGACCACTTCAGTGTCGGTTTCGCTCGCGAATTTGGCGCCCTGCTTTTCCAGCTCGAGCCGCAACTCGCGAAAGTTCTCGATGATGCCGTTGTGAACGACGGCGACGTTGGCGGTCGCATGCGGATGCGCGTTGCTCTCGTTCGGCTTGCCGTGGGTGGCCCAGCGGGTGTGTCCGATGCCGATGTGACCGGAGAGCGGCTCCGCGCGCAGGCGCGTCTCGAGGTTCTTCAACTTGCCCTCGGCGCGGCGACGATCGAGATGGTCGCCTTCGAGCGTGGCGACGCCCGCGGAATCGTAACCGCGATATTCAAGGCGCTTGAGCGAATCCACCAGTTGCTCCGCGACCGGAGCACGACCGAGAATGCCGATAATGCCGCACATGCGGATCAATAACCCCAAATCGACGAGAGTGCGTCGAAAATCCGCGTCTTTCTTAGCGAAAACGCGGTTCGACAGTTACTCAATAATTATTGCGGATTGAGACAGTGTTAAGCGAGAAGCTTAACAAATGCAGTCAAGCAAAGACTAGGCATGATCTTGCCCGAAAACCGGTGCCCAGCCTCGGGTCAAGCCCGAGGGCATGCTTTTCGGGATCATGCCCTACTTGCCTTTCGGCGCCTTGTTGCGGGTTTTCATCTCGCGATAGCGCTTGGCGCCGCCCACGCGGTTGTTTTGCGGGCTGCGCTCGACGGCAAGCGCGTCGTCAGGCACGTCTTTGGTGATCACCGAGCCCGAGCCGATGTAAGCGCCGTTGCCGATTTTGACCGGCGCCACCAGCGAGGAATTGGTGCCGATGAAGGCACCCTTCCCGATCGTGGTCTTGTGCTTGGAAAAGCCATCATAGTTGCAGGTGATGGTGCCGGCGCCGATGTTGGAATTGGCACCGACTTCGGTGTCGCCGATGTAGGAGAGATGATTGACCTTGACGCCCGCTTCCAGTGTCGCCGCTTTGGTCTCGACGAAATTGCCGATGCGCGCGCCCTCGCCGAGCGAGGTTCCCGGCCGCAAGCGCGCATAGGGGCCGACGGAAGCGCTCTTGCCGATCGAAGCCTGCACGATATGCGAGAACGAATGGATCACCGCGCCGTCGGCGATGGAAACACCGGGACCGATCACCACGAACGGCTCGATCGTCACGTCGTTGCCGAATTTGGTATCGGCGGCGAGATAGACCGTCTCCGGCGCAATCAAGGTCACGCCGGCATCGAGCGCTGCCTTGCGCAACCGCGCCTGCATCGCGCTTTCGGCTTCCGCAAGCTGCGCCTTGGTGTTGATGCCGCGCACTTCATCCTCGCTGGTCTCGATCACGACCGCCTCCAATCCCATGTCCCTGGCAATGGCCACGGCATCGACGAGATAATACTCGCCCTTGCTGTTGGCATTGCCGATCTTCTCCAAAATTTGAAGCGCCTTGCGCCCGTCGAACGCCATCACGCCGGCATTGCACAGCGTGATCTTGCGCTCCGCAGGGCTGGCATCGGCATGCTCACGGATCGCCACCAGATGATCGCCCTCGATCACGAGCCGGCCATAGCCGGTCGGATCGGCGGCGCGGAAGCCGAGCACGGCGAGCGCCGCTCCGTTTTCCAGCGGCGCCCGCAGGCGCTCGAAAGTCTCGGCCGAAATCAGCGGCGTGTCGCCAAACACGACCAAGAGATCGTCCGCGCCGCGCGCGATCGCCTCGCGGGCGGTGAGCACGGCATGCGCGGTGCCGAGGCGCTCGCGCTGAATGAAGGTCGCAGCATCAGGGCGCAGGCGCCGGGCTTCGTCCGCGACGGTCTCATGGTTGGGCCCGATCACCACGGCGAGCGCGGCGCCGGCTCCATTCGGGCTCGCCTCCAGCACATGCGCCAGCAGTGACCGGCCGGCCACGGGATGCAGCACCTTCGCCAGACTTGCGCGCATCCGGGTGCCCTCGCCGGCCGCAAGCACCACTGTCAGGCTGGATCGACCAGTCATAACTTTCCTTGTTCATCCGGGCAGACGTCGCGCCCGCCGCCGTCATAAGCCGTTTTCGCCTCCCCGCAAACGCCCGGGATTCAAGTCGGGGGCGCATTTCCTGTTAATGTTCATGCGTGATTCGGGAGGGCTCGGCGCGGGCCTTATGATTGATGGCAAAGGATTCCGACCGTTTGGCCAGCGCCTTCGGGACTGAAAATACCGGCGGCCTGCTGTCCGGACTCTTGGCCGAGGAGAACGAGTTCGACCGCAGGGCGCTGTGGCGGATCGGATCATGGGGCGCCGCTGCGGTGGCCGCCGTGGTCGTTGCGGTGATGGCCAATCAGACCTCGCTCGGATGGCGCCGCGACCAGCTTGCGGCGGCCGACCTGACGCGTCAGGCCCAGCAATTTCAGGCTCTGACCAGGGAAAGCCAGAGCGAGACGCGGCGCCTCGCGTCCGCGGTCGACACCCTCAACAACGATCGCGACCGGCTCTATTCGCGCGTCACCGTGCTGGAACAGGGACTCGATTCGGTGACCGGCGCGATTGCGCGGCAGAACTCCGCCACCTCGCAGGCACCAGTGTCGGGTGCCAAGCCTGCGGCCACCACGGAGGCGTCACCGCCAGTGCAAAGTCAGGCCGCGGCGCCAGCGGTCGCGCCGGTGGCAACAGCGGTTGCACCATCATCGGCTGCGCCGGTGACGACGACGGTCTTGGCCAAGATGGATCCCACGCCGAAGACGGATGCGGTCCCGAAATCGGATAAGCCGCGCACTGAGGCCGCGGCCAAGGAGCACAGCCCGGCGGCCCCTCCACCCACCCTTCCTACGGCTTCAGTTGCGCCAGCGGCGACCCAGCCGACCCCGGCAACGCCGCTGATCGCGGCCAAAACGATCCTGGCACCGCCCGATCCCGGCGCGCCAAAGCTGATTGAGCCGGAGAAGCCGGTTGTTGCGAAAGCCGAGGAGCCGCCCCCAGCCGATGTGACTGCATCGACCGCCGAGAAGCAGCCTGACGCCGCGGATACCGCCAAAGCCTCCGTGCAGCGAACCGAGTTCGCGGTCGACGTCGGCAGCGCCAATTCGATCGGCGGTTTGCGCGTGCTGTGGCGCGGGTTGATCAAATCGAATTCGGACCTCGCTGCCCTGCGCCCGATCATCATGGTGAAAGAGAGCGCGACCGGGCTCGGCATGCAGCTTCGGCTGGCCGCGGGTCCCCTTACCGACGCTGCGGCTGCGGCGAAAATCTGCGCTGCTCTGGTCGAAAGCCAGCGGACTTGCGAGACAACCGTGTTCGATGGCCAGCGCCTCGCAATGAGGGCCGACGAGCAGCCGCTCCCGACTGTCAAGCCGCCGCCGCAACAGCATCGGCGAAACTACTCCTCAAAGCGGGCGAAATACGACGATTCCCCGTCAAAGCCTGAATCTTCGACCCTGTCGCGATGGTTCGGCCGCGACACGTCCGAGCAATAAGAGAAGCAATATCAGGCTATTGAAGCTTCCTTCTCAGGCGTTTTCGCGGGAATCCTGCCAATCGGGTTGTCCGCTCATGCATTCCCGACCATATTCGAAGCCCATGAAGAAGAAACCGTTCCGCCTCTCGCCCTATCAGGTGCAATTCCTGCTGATCGTCGGCTTCGTCACCGTCGGCTATGCGCTCTACTTGCGCTATCTCGCCATCGAGTTCTCGCAGGTCGCGCTCGCTTGCGATGCCGGCTTGCAAACCATGCTGTGCAAGAGCCGGTCGGTCGCAACCTATCTGTTCAAGAACTCGGTTTTCGGCAGCGTGGCGCTCGTGATCGCGGCGCTGCATGTGATCCGGCCATCGATCGTGCTCCTGACCGGCGGCCTGATCGCGGCGGGGCTCGGCATCGTGCTCTACAACGTCGCGCTTTCGGGGATTGCGATCGGGTTACTTATTTTGGGATTTGCACGGCCCGCGCCTGCCACAGCGTGACGGCGAACAAGAAATAGATCGCGCAGGTCCACAGCGACTGCCAGTTGTCGCGGCCTTCGTTGAAACCCGTATAGATGGCAGCCAGCGCCAACACGCCGGCGAACGTCGCTTCCGCGATCGGGCGCCTGCCCTCCTGCGGGCGATTGAGCACAAGCGTTGCGAACGGCACCACCGCCATGGTCAGCGCGGCATAGGGAAAATCCTTGTAGCGCGGGTCGAACACGAAACCGAGCGCGGTCTCGGTGCCGATCAGCGCCGTCACCAGCAACGCTATTCCCAATAGCCAGGTCAGGAGCGATCGGCTTCTGCCTTCGTGCGGTCCAAGCAACTCCAGAAATGTCGGTAGCGCACGCCCAGCCATCAGCGCATGGGCGCAAAGCAGCGGCGAGGCGATGGCGGCGGCGAGTAGCGCGCCCCATTGCAGCCAGCCGCCAAAGCCGTAGCCTTCGTAAAACATCTTGTCGGCGGCGATGCCGAGCAGAATGCCGCCGGTCGCCGCGCAAATGGCGACCGCGATCCAAGACGTCAGCCGCGGCGTCCACGGCCTGCGCCGCAAGGTCAGCACGGCGGCAGCGAACACGAAAACGCTAAAGCCCATGCCGCTTGCCATCTGCGATTTCCAGAGCGGAAAGTTGCTGATCGCCTCGCCCGGCGGGTATTTCAGCGCGCGGTGCACGGAATCAAGCAAGCCCCAATAACCGCCGACGGTGCCCTCGAGCTGACGCTTCCAGGGCTGGTCATAGGCCTCGATCAGATTGACGCGAAAGTTTTCCTGCTTAGCCAAGAGCAGGATTTCCGAGACCACGCGGGCCTGATTGGTGCGCGACGGCAGCGCGCCCTCGCGCATCCGTCCCTGGCTCGGCCAGCCGGTCTCGCCGATCAGGATTTCCTTGCCGGGAAACGCCACTGCCATCCGCCGCCGGATCGAATCGACATGGGCGGCGGCAAACTTGGCGCGGATCGGAAAATCCTCCCAGTACGGCAGGATGTGAATGGTGACGAAATCGACGACGTCATAGATTTCGCGGTTGCGTAGCCAGTATTCCCACACGTCGGCATAGGTGACGGGAACGCTGACCTGCGCTTTCACCGAGCGGATGATGGCGGCGAGATCGTTCGTCGTCATCTCCCCGCGCAACAGCACCTCGTTGCCGACCACGAGCGAGGTGATGGTGCCGGGAAATTGCTTGGCCAAGCTGACCGCGGTCGAAATCTGCGCCAGGTTCTTCAGCCGGTCGCTGCCAAGCCAGATGCCCTGGATGACCTTCAGGCCCACTTTCGCGGCTTGCGCGGGCACCTGATCGAGGCCGTTCTCGATCGAATAGGTGCGCACGCAGTCGGATATTTTGGCGAGCTGGGCGAAATCCTGGGCGATCTGCTCGGGGGCGATGCGGGTGGTGAGCAATAGCGGCGACTGGGTGTCGCGGAACGGCGCATAAGAGACGCACAGCAGTTTTGCATTGGGATCGATCGGCGCGCGGGCAAGCGTGATGGGCGTGGCCAGCCACCACCACACGGCAGCGATCGCCCCTAGGCATATGAGCAGAAGCGCCAGTGGCGTACGAAAAGAAATCGGTTCAGTCCTCCTTGCGGGGAAGCGTCGATTAACCGGTCACCGGCCATCTGCCAAGGGGACAAGCAAGGGGACAAACAGGAGCCCAAACAGACATGCAAGGCGGCGCGCGCCATCGGTCAGGTGCTGCGGCTTTACCACGAAGCGATAAAGTTGTGACTTTGCTGGACAAAATCCGAAATACCCGTCATCAGATTCGGCTGGCGGGGTGAACCCGACGGTCGTGAACGCCGGGAGGCGACCGCAAGGGTACCGTCTCCGCCGCATTGGGGACCTATTTGAACGGCATCAAACCGGCGCGTCCGCGGGGCTCTAGCTGTGGACTGCCAACCAACCGGGGATTTTATGCGTCGACGGGTGCTTCAGCTGAAAAGTTCGGTTTTGCGTCATCTTGCGGTCCCCGCGTTCGCACTTCTGTTCGGTACCGGGGCTGCCTTTGCCCAAAGCGGCGATGTCCGCGCCCAGGACCAATCGGCAAAACCCGCCAATTCGACGCCTGCGGATACGTCCAAGGACAACCAACGCAAGACCGACGAATTCGTCGAAGCCCAGCAGGCGATCAACGGCCCGGCCGGAAACCCCGAATGCGTCTGGCTCGGCCGCCGGGTCGTGGTCCTGATGTGGCGCGATGATCTCGATACCGCCTTCCGCCACCTCGACCTCTACGACCGGTTTGGCTGCCCGGGCGGCCATGTCCAGGCGGCGTTCCGCTGCCTCGTGCGGTTCTTCGGCCAGATCGATCCCAAGGTGCCGGATAGCCTTTCCGGGCACGTCCATGCCTGCTGGATCAACCCGGCGGCCCAGCCGCAGACGGCGGCTGCAACCCAGCCGGCGGCGCCCACGACCGGAACCGCCGCGGCGCCTGCGGCAGCCGCGCCGGCGCCCGCCCCCGCCGCTGCCCCGCCTGCCAAGTAGCATCGTCGGGGCTCCCTAAATTCTTTGTAACGAGCTTCCCGAGGCGAGATGCGATGTTTTGGTGAGGAACGATCCGCCAATTTGGCGGTTGGCA
>Ga0213853_10229388_pt1 | contig 15091 bp, 13 predicted proteins | sample ABR_2016_MetaT_FD_164456 | JGI IMG/M metagenome (GOLD analysis project Ga0213853, IMG submission 164456) | Metatranscriptome of freshwater sediment microbial communities from post-fracked creek in Pennsylvania, United States - ABR_2016... | ecosystem: Environmental > Aquatic > Freshwater >...
ACCGCTGCAATTGCGGCCAGAAACCGGGAGTGAACGATCAGGTCAAGATCGATGAGATTGCACCCGCGCTCTCCGCCAAGGAAGCGGAGAACATGATCACAACGAACTTGCCGCCGATCGATCATCACGGCGAGACAGTGGAGCAGGTTGGCCGGAATTCTATTGGCGTGCGGCTGCCCTACGATCGGAAATTCATGGGGGCAGAGCCATGGCAGCACGGCAGCGGCCGGTGTTTTCAGGCCCTATGGTGATGGGGTTTGCCGACACTGCGATGTATTGCTGCGTCATGGCGGCGATGGGCGCCGGCGTCATTCCAGTGATGGCCAACCTCAACATTACCTTTCTCAGGCCTGCGCGCGCGGCCGACCTGATCGCCGAGGCTCGCATCGTTCGACGTGGTGGGCGGCTGCATTATCTGGAATGCTGGCTCACGTCGGAAGGCGAGGCCGAGCCTTGTGCGCACATCACATCGACTTATCGCGCATCGAAGCGCTGAAGATTGCCGCGCGCGCCCCGAAAATCGCCGAGCCGACGCGCACATGGGTGGCGCCGAGCTCGATCGCGATCGCAAAATCCGCGCTCATGCCCATCGACAGATTTTTCAGTCCGTTACGCGCGGCGATCTTTGCGGTCAGTGCAAAATGCGGCGCCGGCGGCTCGTCGACCGGCGGAATACACATCAGGCCGGAAATCGTCAGGCTGTAGGTTTCACGGCAATTTTTGATGAAGGCGTCGGCCTCGCCGGGGGCGACGCCCGCCTTCTGCGGTTCCTCGCCGGTATTGATCTGGACGAACAAGAGGGGCCGCTTGTTCTGGGATTGGATTTCCTTGGCTAACGCCTGGCAAAGGCTGACCCGGTCGACCGAGTGGATGGCGTCAAACAGCGCGACGGCCTCTTTTGCCTTGTTGGACTGCAGCGGCCCGATCAGATGCAGCGCGAGCCCGGGGTAAGCCGACATTAACGCTGGCCATTTGGCCTTGGCCTCCTGCACGCGATTTTCGCCGAAAACGCGCTGTCCGGCCTCGATAATCGGCGCGATCGCCTCGGCGCCGAAGGTCTTGGACACGGCAATCAACTCAACCGACGCGCGATCGCGGCGCGCCTCCTTGCAGGCGCGCGCGATCTCCTGCTCCACCACGGCAAGCGCGCTTGGTGAATGCGGGGTTAGGTTTGCGGGATTTTCGCTCGTCATGTCACCTGATGATCGCAGATTTGTGGGAGTAGCTCCAATTTTACCGAGTTCAGGAAAGGCTTTTTGAACCCTTCCCTCTACCGTGTGCTGGGGTGGGGAATAACAATGTCCAACCTCAGCTGCAACCGCAAGAAGGCGAAACTCAAGCAGCTTCTCCGACTCCGCGCGCGGCTTGCGTTGCTGGCGCTGATTCTGGTTGCGCCCTTGATGCTGGATCGTGTCCGTTCGCTCGAAGATACCCGTTCCAAGCAGCTTGCGCTTGCATCCGCTGAACTCTCCAATCTCGCAAGGCACAGTGCTGATGCGCAACGGGAAGTGATCTCGTCAGTCGAGACCTTGCTGAAATCGGCGGCCTATATCCGCGCCTCGGCCGGCGGTATCGGCTGCAGTTGCGATCTGTTGCGCGCCAGCCTGCCTGCCAATTTGCCGTGGATACGCAGCCTGTTGATCGTCGGCAGAGACGGCCGCGTCCAATGCTCGACCAACAACGTCTATCTCGGTGTTGATCTCAGCGAGCGCGACTATCTCAAGAAGGCGCGCGAGACCCGCGAGCTTGTCTTCAGCGACTTTCTGTTCGCCAAGCTCACCAACAAGCCCGTCGTGATCGCGGCCTATCCGGTATCCGCCCTCAATGAGGAGGCGGATTCGGTCATCCTTGCCGCCGTCAATCTCGACTGGATGTCGAAGATCATGAGCAATCTCGGCGGCCAGCCCGGCATCTCGGCCGTGCTGATCGACGGCGCCGGAACCGTGCTGGCGGCGCCGGCGGGTCAAGCAAGCCAGATCGGCCGTCCGCTCGACAACGAGCCGCTGCTCTCCGCCATCGCTGATGCGGCAATCAATTCGGACCAGGCGGAAGGATCGCTTTCGTTCACCGCCGCCGACGGCTCGAAACGCGCGATCAACTTTGCGCGCGTTGCCGGCACGCGCTCACGCCTCATCATCAGCATCGACGAAGCCAAGGTGACGGCCGCGATCAACCGCGACATTCGCACCGCCTATCTGCAACTCGCCTTCGTCAGCCTGTTCGTGCTGCTGGGGGCGCTGATCGCCGCCGAGAAACTCATCCTCCATCCGATCAAGATGATGGCGGCAACGGCAAAGCGTTTCGGCCAGGGCGATTGGTCGGCGCGCGTGTCGCGCGTCTCGCTGCCGGCCGAATTCGTATAATTGGCCCGCGCCCTCAACGCCATGGCGGCGCAGCTCGGTCAACGCGAGCGCGATCTCGTCGCCAGCAACGATCGTCTCACCGTGATCGCCTCGATCGACATGCTTTCCGGGCTCGCCAACCGCCGCGGCTTCCACAGCCGGCTCGATTTCGAATGGCTGAGGGCCCTGCAATATGGCCGCGAGCTGTCGCTGCTGATGATCGATGTCGACCACTTCAAGCTCTACAACGACACCTATGGCCATCCCGAAGGCGACGCCTGCCTCACCAGGCTCGGCGAAACGCTGTTTGGAATTGCCGCCGAGACCATGGGCTTTGCCGGCCGCTATGGCGGCGAGGAGTTTTGCCTGCTGCTGCCGAACACCGCCTCACAGCGTGCGATCGAGATCGGCGAAATGGTCCGCACGGCGGTCCGCAGCCTTGCCCTGCCGCACGCGACCTCCAGCCATCAAGAGGTCACCGTCAGTGTCGGCGTCGCCGCCACCCACCCGAACGCCGGTTTGCAGCCGGGCGATCTGATCGAAGCGGCGGATGCGGCGCTCTATGCAGCCGAGCATCGCGGCCGCAATACCGTCGTCGAGCACGGCTTCGTGCGCGGCCCGGTCGCCGGCGGCGACATCGCGATGGCGGGCTAACCCGCCATTTCTTGATCAAGCTCGTTCTCGCTCACCACCCGGTTGCGCCCGGTCTTCTTGGCAAGATAGAGCGCGCGGTCGCAGCGCTCGATCAAATCGGTGATTGCCTCGCCGAACTGAAACTGTCCGACCCCGATCGAAACGGTGACGCCGGGAAGAATTTCGCCGGTCGAGCGGCGGGTGATCTGACGTGCCGAGATCGAGCGGCGAATGCGCTCGGCGACCGCCTTGCAGGTGGTAAGATCGGCGCCCGGCAGCACGGCGATCAGTTCTTCCCCGCCATATCGCGCCGGCAGGTCGACCTCCCTGACGTGCTCGCGCAAGGCCTTTGCCACCAGGCGGAGCACCTGATCGCCGACGCCGTGGCCGAAATTATCGTTGAACCGCTTGAAGTGGTCGATGTCGATCAGCAGAACGCTGAGCGTCTCTCCCGTTTCCATCGCCGCCATCTGGGCCTTGCGCAGGAACTCATCGAGCGCGCGGCGGTTCGGCAGGCCCGTAAGGGTGTCGGTCTTGGCGCGCTCCTCCGATTTGTTCAGGGAGTCGCGGATCGCGTCGAGCTCCCGGGATTTTTCATCAAAACTCACTTCCAGCTTGGCCGCGCGCGCCGCCGCCTTGGCCAGCTCGCTCATCAAGCCCTCGACCAAGGATCTCGGATCGACGCCGGCCTCGGTCTGGTCGGCAACATCGCTGATGGCCTGCATGTGCGTGCGGTTGTCGGCAATGGCCGTGGTCAGGAACCGCTTGGCGGACGTCATCACCGAATGCAGCTGCTGCGAAGCGTTGTTGATGACGGCATCCTCGGCCACCACCTGGGATCCGGCATAGGTCGCAAACAGGTCGCGATTGGTGTCGGCGTCAAATTTTCGCTTGTTGCCGATCAGGATGTCGATGGTGCGCTGGAGATCGGGAGACGAGCCGAGCGCGTATTTGAACCAGACGTGAAAATTATTGGGCGTCGCCGGCACGCGCTGTTCGGCCATCAGCCGCATCGCCCGTTCCGCGACCGAAGTGGCGTATTCGAAATCAAGCTCCTCGAAGGCGGCGATCGTCACGGCTTGCGATGACTTTCTGTCGGGTTTGGGTGCTCGTTTCGGAGGAAATGTCTCACGGAAGTGTTAATCCGGCCTCAATCCGCTACCTCCGGATCGCCACGGGCATGGCGGCGACTGGCCCTGCCGCCACCCCCAAGCCGTTGACCCCCCGGCTGCTTTTGTGGCCTAGTCCGCCCGCCCTTTGATTGGCGCGAATCCCCTAAAAAGCCACGCGATTCCATGACCTCCGAACGCTACAACGCCCGCGAATCCGAGCCGCGCTGGCAACGCCAGTGGGATGAAAAGGCGATTTTCGCCTCCAAAAACGCCGACGGGCGGCCGAAATATTACGTGCTCGAGATGTTCCCCTACCCGTCCGGGCGCATCCATATCGGACACGTCCGGAACTACACGCTGGGTGACGTGCTGGCGCGCTACATGCGCGCCAAGGGCTTTAACGTGCTGCACCCGATGGGCTGGGACGCGTTTGGGCTACCGGCGGAAAACGCCGCGATCGAGCGCAAAGTCGCGCCCAAGGCTTGGACCTACGACAACATCGCCGCGATGAGGAAGCAGCTGCGGTCGATCGGGCTCTCGCTCGACTGGAGCCGGGAGTTCGCGACCTGCGATCCCTCTTATTACAAGCACCAGCAGAAGATGTTCCTGGATTTTCTGCGGGCCGGCCTCGCCGAGCGCGAGAAGCGCAAGATCAACTGGGACCCGGTGGACATGACCGTGCTCGCCAACGAGCAGGTGATCGACGGCCGCGGCTGGCGCTCCGGCGCCGTGGTCGAGCTGCGCGAGATGAACCAGTGGGTTTTCAAGATCACCAAGTACTCGCAAGAACTGCTCGAGGCGCTCGATACGCTCGACCGCTGGCCCGACAAGGTGCGGCTGATGCAGCGCAACTGGATCGGGCGCTCGGAGGGTTTGCTGATCCGTTTCGCGCTCGACCCGGCCACGACGCCGGCGGGTGAAACCGAGCTGAAGATCTTCACGACCCGCCATGACACGCTGTTTGGCGCAAAATTCATGGCGATCGCGGTCGATCATCCGCTGGCGCAGGCGGCGGCAGCGAAAAATCCAAAGCTCGCCGAATTCATCGCCGAGGCGAAGCGTCACGGCACGGCGCAGGAAATCATCGACACCGCGGAGAAGCTCGGCTTCGACACCGGCATCAGGGCGATCCATCCGTTCGATCCGGACTGGAAGCTGCCGGTCTATGTCGCGAACTTCGTGCTGATGGAATATGGCACCGGCGCGATCTTCGGCTGCCCGGCGCACGACCAGCGCGACCTCGATTTCGTCAACAAATACGGGCTCGGCAACACGCCGGTGGTGTGCCCGCCGGACGTCGATCCCAAGACCTTCGTCATCACCGATACCGCTTATGACGGCGATGGCCGCATGATCAATTCGCGCTTCCTCGACGGCATGACCATCGAGCAGGCCAAGGAAGAGGTGGCGAAACGGCTGGAAAATGAGCTCCGCCCCCTCCCCAACCCTCCCCCGCATGCGGGGAAGGGTTGGGTGAGGGCTGTCGGCGAGCGCCAGGTGAATTTCCGGCTGCGCGACTGGGGTATCTCGCGGCAGCGCTATTGGGGCTGCCCGATCCCGGTGATCCATTGCGAAAAATGCGACGTGGTGCCGGTGCCCGACAAGGATCTCCCGGTGCGGCTACCGGAAGACGCGACCTTCGACAGGCCCGGCAACGCGCTCGACCATCATCCGACCTGGAAGCACGTCAACTGCCCCAAATGCGGCGGCAAGGCACTGCGCGAAACCGACACCATGGACACGTTCGTGGATTCGTCCTGGTATTTCGCGCGCTTCACCGATCCGTGGAACGACCGGGCGCCGACCACACCAGATGTCGTCAACCGGATGATGCCGGTCGATCAGTATATCGGCGGCGTCGAGCACGCGATCCTGCATCTGCTCTATAGCCGCTTCTTCGTCCGCGCCATGAAGAAGACCGGCCATATCGGCATGGACGAGCCGTTCGCCGGCATGTTCACGCAAGGCATGGTGGTGCACGAGACCTATCAAAAGGCAGACGGCAGCTATGTCACGCCGGCCGAGGTGAAGATCGAGACCGGCGCCAATGGCAAGCGCGCCACGCTCTTGACGACCGGCGAGGATATCCAAATCGGCGCGATCGAGAAGATGTCGAAGTCGAAGCGCAACACGGTCGACCCCGACGACATCATCGCGACCTATGGTGCCGACGTCGCCCGCTGGTTCATGTTGTCGGACTCGCCGCCCGACCGCGACGTGATCTGGAGCGACGAGCGGGTGCAGGGCGCCTCGCGTTTCGTGCAGCGGCTATGGCGGCTCATCAACGAGTCTGCCGATATCGCCAGGACGAAACCCGCAACGCGGCCGGCGTCGTTCGGCTCCGATGCGCTGACGCTCCGCAAGGCGGCTCACGGCGCGCTGGACAAGGTGTCCACCGGCATCGAAAGACTGCATTTCAATGTCTGCCTCGCCCATATCCGCGAATTCGCCAACGCGCTGGCCGACGTCCTGACGCGACCGCAAACGCCCTCGCCCGATCTGAAATGGGCGGTCGGCGAGGCCGCCGTCATCCTTGTTCAACTGTTCGCGCCCATGATGCCGCATCTGGCCGAGGAGTGCTGGACCGCGCTCGGTGAGCCGGGCCTGATTTCGCAGGCGAGTTGGCCGCAAATCGAACGCGATTTGCTGGTTGAAGACACGGTGACGCTGGTGGTTCAGGTCAACGGCAAGAAGCGAGGCGATGTGACGGTGGCCAGGGAAGCCCAGAATCCGGAGATTGAGGCTGCCGTTTTGGCCCTCGATACGGTAAAATTCGCCCTCGGTGGCAAGGCCGTGCGCAAGGTGATCGTGGTTCCCATGAGGATTGTGAATGTCGTCGGCTAACATCCGCATCGCCGCCCGGCTCATGGCCGTGGCCGCCTTGGCGGCGCTGACGGCCGGCTGCTTCCAGCCGATGTATGCCGAGCATGCCGACGGGACGCCCGGCCTTCGCGACAAGCTGCTGACCGTGGATCTGCCGCCGGTGGACAAACCCACCGCCTCGCGCGATGCTCGGATCGGGGTGGAAATTCGCAATGCGCTGGCGTTCAAGCTCTACGGCACCGCCACCGGCGCGCCGCCGCTATACAAGCTGATACTGCGCTTCACGACCAGCCGCTCGTCGCTGATGATCAGTCCGACCACCGGGCTGCCGACCAGCGAAACCTACGGCATTGACGCGCAATTCAATCTGGTCGAGCTTGCGACCGACAAGTCGGTGATGAGCGGCTCGACGTTCTCGCGCGTGTCCTACGACATGCCCGGTTCCTACCAGCGCTTCGCCCGCTCCCGCGCCTTCCGCGACGCCGAGGATCGCGCCGCCCAGGAAATCGCGGACAAGATCCAGACCCGGCTGGCGTCGTTCTTCTTCGCCGGCACCTGATCTTGGTCGCACTGCGCGGAAAAGAGATCGACGCCTTTCTTTCGCGGCCCGATCCAGGCCGTCCCATCATCCTGCTCTATGGTCCCGACGCCGGCCTGGTGCGCGAGCGCGCCGATGCGCTGTTGGCGTCCGCGGTCGATGATCCCAACGATCCCTTCTCGCTGGTCAGGCTCGACGGTGACGAATTGTCCGCCGAGCCGTCGCGGCTCGTCGACGAGGCGATGACGGTGCCGCTGTTCGGCGGCCGCCGCGCCATCCGGGTGCGCGCCGGCTCGCGCAGTTTTGCCAGCGGCATCGATACCCTGGCCGATACGCCGCTGAAGGATTGCCGCATCGTCATCGAAGCGGGTGAGCTCCGGCCCGAATCGCCGCTGCGCAAGGCCTGCGAGCGCGCCAAGACCGCGGTCGCGATCGGTTGCTATCCCGACGGCGAACGGGAACTTGCAAAATTGATCGACGATGAGCTGCGGATCGCAAATTTGCGGATTGCGCAGGATGCGCGCGCCACACTGATGGCGCTCCTGGGCGGTGACCGCCAGGCCTCGCGCAACGAACTTCGCAAGCTCACCCTTTATGCCCATGGCAAAGTCGAGGTCACCCTCGACGACGTGATGGCGGTGGTCGCGGACGCCTCCGAGCTCAAGCTCGATCCGATCGTGGACGGGGCGTTTGCCGGCAAGCCGGACCTGGTCGAAAGCGAATTCGCCAAGGCCATGGTGGCCGGCACCTATCCCGGAATCATCATTTCGGCCGCGCAGCGCCAGGCCGCCTGGCTGCACAAATCGGCGCTGGCGATCGCCGACGGAACGCCGCTTTCGACTGTCCTGGAGGGCGGATTCCCACGCCTGCATTTTTCGCGAAAGGCTGCGGTCGAAACTGCGCTGCGCCAATTCAACCCCGCGCGGCTTGCTGCGATCATCGATCAGCTCGCGACCGCCGCGCTCGACATGCGCAAACAGCCGGCGATTGCCGCCGCCATCGCCCAGCGCGCGCTGCTTTCGATCGCGGCGAATGCGCGAAGAAAGGCTTAAGGACTCCGCGCCAGTCTGCGCATGACCTCGTCGAGCTGTTCGAGGTTGCGGTAGCTGATCTGCACGCTGCCGCCGGGATCGCGATGATTGACGCTGACCTTCAGCCCGAGCGCGTCGCTGACCCGTTTCTCCAGCGCCGCGGTGTCGGCGTCCTTGGTCTTGACGCCGCGCGCCTTCTGCGGCTTGCGCTCCGGCACACCCTCGACATGCGCCAGCGCCTCGGCCTGCCGCACATTGAGGCCCTCCTCGACGATGCGCTTGGCGGCAGCCAGCGGATCGGGAACCCCAATCAGCGCGCGGGCATGCCCCGCCGACAGCTGGCCGGAGGCGATATAGGCCTGCACCTCGGCCGGCAGTTTGGTCAGCCGCATGATGTTGGCGACATGGCTGCGGCTCTTGCCGACGATCTTTGCGATATCTTCCTGGCTGCGTTTGAACTCGCCCGCGAGCGCATGATAGCCCTGCGCCTCCTCTATCGCGTTGAGGTCTTCGCGCTGCACGTTCTCGATGATCGCGAGCTGGAGCGCGTCGCTATCGTTGACCTCGACCGGAACGATCGGCACCTCGTGCAGGCCTGCGGCCTGCGAGGCGCGCCAGCGGCGCTCGCCGGCGATGATCTCGTAGCGGTCCTGGGCGCCCTTCACCGGCCGCACCACGATCGGCTGGATCACACCGTGCTGCTTGATCGACTCGGCAAGCTCACCGAGCTCGGTATCGGAAAAGGCGCGGCGCGGATTGCGCGGGTTGGGCTTTAGGAACTCGATCGGCACCTTGCGCTGCGCGCGCGGCCGGTCGACATGTGCGGCCTCGCCGCCGATATCGCCGATCAGACTTGCAAGACCGCGGCCCAGCCGCGAACGCGCTTCGTCGGCCATCGCCAACTCCCTTGGATTCACTTGGCACCACTCCGGTTTGGATGTTGTTGTTTTTCATTCGAGGCCTGGGGCGCCTTGATCAATGGCCTTGGATCAATGGGTCCGCAGCTCGCGCTCGCGCTGGATCACCTCGGTTGCGAGTTTCAGATACGCTTCGCTGCCGACGCATTTCAGGTCATACACCAGCACCGGCTTGCCGTAGGACGGCGCCTCAGAGATCCGCACGTTGCGCGGGATCATGGTTTTGTAGACCTTGGATCCCATGAACTGCCGGACGTCAGCCACGACCTGGTTCGACAGATTGTTGCGCGAATCGAACATGGTCAGCACGATGCCGTGGATCGACAGGTTGGGATTGAGCGTGGTGCGCACCTGCTCGACCGTTTGCAATAGTTGCGACAGTCCCTCGAGCGCGAAGAACTCGCACTGCAACGGCACCAGGATCGCATCCGAGGCCGCCATTGCATTGACGGTGAGGAGGTTGAGCGACGGCGGGCAATCGATCAGCACATAGGTATAATCGGTGTCCTCCGTGACGTTGGTGTTCAGCGCAGCGATCGCGTCGCGCAGACGAAAGGCGCGGCCGGGCGTCGTGCCGAGCTCGAGCTCGAGACCGGAGAGATCCATGGTCGAGGTTGCGATGTGCAGCCGCGGCACCGCCGTCGGCACCACCGATTCGCGCAAGGGCGCCTCACCGATCAGGACGTCATAGGTCGAGCAGTTGCGGCTGCGGCGATCGATGCCAAGACCGGTGGACGCATTGCCTTGCGGGTCGAGGTCGACGATCAGGACTCGCTCGCCGATCGCGGCCAGTGCCGTGCCGAGATTGATCGCGGTCGTGGTCTTGCCAACCCCGCCCTTCTGGTTGGCGAGCGATAGGATGCGGGGATGTCCGGCCGGCTTTTGTACCTTATCCTCTTGATATATTTGATCAATTACGGTCATGCGCGGTCGCTTTTTGCTGTCGCGGATGGGTTGTTGCGCCGCTCGGCACTGTCGAGCTCAACGATCCAGCCCTGTCCGCAACTCCGGCTGGAGTGAAGTTTCGGCTGGATATTCCAATATTTAGTGGCCTCGGTCAATTCGGCCTCTACATCTTGGCCCTTGAGAAACAACGCTTTCGCACCCCTCCGCACCAGCGGTTGCGCAAGGCCGATGAGTTGATGTAGCGGAGCCAGCGCCCGGGCTGTGACGCAATCAACCGGCCCGGTGATTCTATCCACAGTATCTCCGATCTCGGCGAGATGCACGGTCCCGGGCGAGGCTGTGACGCGAAGCGCTTCGCGCAGGAAGGCGGCCTTCTTGCTGTTGCGCTCGACCAGATGGACCATCGCGCCCGGCGTCTCCGCTAATGCGCAAGCCAGCACCAGGCCGGGAAAGCCGCCACCGCTGCCGAGATCGGCCCAGACTTTCGCCTGCGGAGCCAAGGCCAAAAGCTGGAGCGAATCGGAGACGTGCCGCGTCCACAGGTTTGGAAGCGTGGAGGGTGCGACAAGATTCGTCTTCGCCTGCCACTCCAGGAGCAAGGCGACATAGCGATCGAGCCGATCTTCTGTTTCACGTGAAACAGGTGTCAGCGCCAGCGCCGCCGCCTTGTCGGAAACTCCCGGAGCTGAAGCTGGCTGTCGCAAGGGTGGCTCGTTTCACGTGAAACGTTCTAGGCGGTCGCCTTCGAACTCTTCCGTCGCGCCTCTCGGCGAAGATACGCAGCAAGGATTCCCAGCGCCGCCGGCGTCATGCCATCGATCCTCCCGGCCTGCCCGAGCGTGCGTGGTCGGCTTGCTTCAAGCTTTGCGCGCGCCTCGTTGGAAAGCCCGGGGACGTCGGCGTAGTCGACATCGGAGAGCAGCAATCCTTCATCGCGCCGGAAGGCATCGACGTCGGCCGTCTGACGCTTCAGATAGACATCGTATTTGGCGTCGATCTCAAGATGGGTCGCGATCGCTGGTTCAATGGCCGACAATTCCGGCCATATGCCGGCCACCTCGCCCCAGCCGATCTCGGGATAGGCCAGCAACTCAAAGGCAGAGCGGCGGTTGCCGTCGCGGTTGAGCGAGAGGCCATATTTCGTGGCTTCATTGGGCGTGATCGTAAGCGACTTCGAAAGCGACCTTGCCGCGTCGAGCGCCGCCATCTTGGCACCGTGGCGAAGCGACCGCGCGCTGCCGACGCAACCCAGCGCGATGCCCTTGTCGGTCAGACGCTGGTCGGCATTGTCCGCCCGAAGCGTCAGCCGGTATTCCGCCCGCGAGGTGAACATCCGATAGGGCTCGGTGATCCCTCGGGTCACGAGATCGTCGATCATCACGCCGAGATAGCCGTCGGCGCGATCGAATACGATCGGCGCAGCTCGGCCCGCGGCCAATGCTGCATTGAGCCCGGCAACAAGTCCCTGGGCCGCGGCCTCTTCATAGCCGGTGGTGCCGTTGATCTGTCCGGCCAGGAACAGTCCGGGCAGCCGCTTGGTTTCTAGCGTCGGATCGAGCTCGCGCGGGTCGAGGTGATCGTATTCGATGGCATAGCCGGGCCGAACCATCTTGACCCGCTCGAGGCCGGGAATGGTCGGCAAGATCGCAAGCTGCACCTCTTCCGGCAGCGAGGTCGAGATGCCGTTCGGATAGACCGTGGTGTCGTCGAGCCCTTCCGGCTCCAGAAAAATCTGGTGCCCGTCGCGGTCGCCGAAGCGGACGATCTTGTCCTCGATCGAGGGGCAGTAGCGCGGCCCGATGCTCTTGATCTTTCCGGAATACATCGGCGAGCGATGCACGTTGGCCCGGATCATCTCATGGGTCGCGGGCGTGGTGCGGGTGATCCCGCACTGGATTTGCGGCGTCGTGATGCGCTCGGTCAGGACCGAAAACGGCTCCGGCGGATCGTCACCGGGCTGCATCTCGACCGCGGACCAATCGATCGTGGTTCCGTCGAGCCGCGGCGGCGTCCCGGTCTTGAGCCGCCCGAGCGTGAAGCCCACGCGTTCGAAGGACCTCGAAAGTCCCATCGCCGGCGCTTCGTCGACTCGGCCAGCGGCCCAGTTCTTCTCGCCAAGATGGATCAGCCCGCGCAGGAATGTGCCTGTCGTGATGACCACCGCCCCTGCCCGCATGTCCCGGCCACCAGCCAGACGAATCCCGGTGACGCGACCGTTCGAGACAATCAGCTCGTCCGCCTCGCCTTCAACCACGCTCAGATTCTCGGTCTCGCGGATGGCCGTCTGCATCGCCGCCGCATAAAGCTTGCGGTCGGCCTGGGCCCTGGGACCGCGTACCGCCGGACCCTTGCGGCGATTGAGCATGCGGAACTGGATGCCGGCGGCATCGGCAACCCGGCCCATCAACCCATCGAGCGCATCCACCTCGCGGACCAGGTGGCCCTTGCCGAGCCCACCGATCGCGGGGTTGCAGGACATCGCGCCGACGGTCGCAAAGCGGTGGGTCACGAGCGCCGTCCTGGCGCCGATGCGCGCGGCGGCGCTCGCGGCTTCACAGCCGGCGTGGCCGCCGCCGATGACGATGACGTCAAATGATTCCTTGAGTGATTCCTGGCCTGCGATCATGGCGGCGACTTCTATCGCGGTTAGGCAAAACCCGGAAGACGTTTCACGTGAAACATCCGGTCTTCGCAGGTCGCCCGCCGATCTGTTTCACGTGAAACAAGATGCGTTAACCATAAACTTTAACCAGCCGGTGATCGGTTTGAACGAAGTACTGCTGCTACTTTCCGATACAGAATTCCCGGAAGATCACGTCCAGAATATCCTCGACATCGACCCGGCCCAAAAGCCGTCCGAGCGAAGCAGCCGCCGCCCGCAGATCTTCCGCCGCGAGCTCCTCGCCCTCGCCGACCACGACCAGGCACCGCCGCAACGAAACGGCCGTCTGCTCCAGCAGCTCGCGTTGCCGGAGTCTGCTGATGAGCCCGCTTTCGGTCGCGCCGAAAAACGCCTCGGCGAATTCGACCAGCGCCGAAATCAGCTCCGCTAGCCCATCGCCGCGGCTCGCCGAGATCGCGAACATTGGCTCGCCCGCCCCCTGCCCGCCGCGCGACTGCGCCGCTGCGGTTTGCCCGACCGCCAGATCGCTCTTGTTGCGCACCGGCCAGATCGGCGCCGTGCCCGCGCGCGGCATGTTGATGTCGTGCTCCGCATCGCGCAGCCACAACACCAGATCGGCTTCCGCCGCACGCGCCCTCGCCCGCCGCACACCCTCCTGCTCCACGGGATCGTCAGTCTCGCGAACACCCGCGGTGTCGATCACGGTGACCGGATAGCCGTTGAGGTCGAGCTGGACTTCGATGACGTCGCGCGTGGTGCCGGCATGCGGCGAGACGATCGCGACCTCGCGCCGCGCCAGTTGATTCATCAGCGTCGACTTGCCGACATTCGGCGGGCCAGCGATCGCGATCACCAAGCCGTCGCGCAGCCGCTCGCCCCGCCCCTGTGCCGCAAGCACCTGTTCGATTTCGCGAAGCAGCGTTTCGATGCCGGCGAGCGCCGGCGCGATCAGCTCGGTCGGCACATCGCCCTCGTCGGCGAAATCGATGCCGGCTTCGATCAAGGCGGAGGCCTCGATGATCCGCGCGCGCCAGTCCCGCGCCCGGTCACCGAGCAGGCCCTGCAGTTGACGCAGCGCCTGGCGGCGTTGCCGATCGGTGTCGGCATGGATCAGATCGTCGAGACCTTCGGCCTCGGTGAGATCGAGCTTGCCATTCTCGAAGGCACGGCGCGTGTATTCGCCGGGCTCCGCGGCGCGCACATCCGCAATCGTCGACAGTGACGTGAACAATGCGGCAAGCACCGCGCGTCCGCCATGAACATGAAACTCGGCGACGTCTTCGCCGGTGACGCTCGAAGGTCCCGGAAACCACAGCACGATGGCGTCGTCGATCGGCTGCCCGTTCGCGTCGCGCAACAACGCCCGCGTCGCCAGGCGCGGACGCGGAATCTTGCCGGCGAGCAAAGTGAGCGCCGCGCTGGCTTGAGCGCCCGATATCCGCGCGACGGCGATCGCGCTCGGCGGCCGGCCCGAAGACAGCGCAAAGATGGTCTGGTCCTTTGGATGCATCGTCTATTTGTGCTTGAGCCTTTGAGAAGGCAACGCAGTTTGGAATTCCCGAGCCGGCCATTCAACCGCGCATGCGGTGCCTGCTGCGCTGCAGCAGGGCTCCAGCAAATTTGCTGCGAAAATCAACCGCTTAGCTCCATCGATCGATGCTCATCCAACAATTCTCTATTGATTTCAATGGCTTGAGTGAGACCAGGGCAGACATCGCGGTCCCCGCCATGTTGCAGCCACGCTGCAGCATGAATTGCACCACGATCCTGCCATGAAAAAGGGCGCCGACTTGCGAAGGCGCCCTCCTCCAAAAACCGCTGAACCGGTCAGGTGTTCATCGACTCGAAGAATTCCGAGTTGTTCTTGGTGTTGCGCAGCTTGTCGAGCAGGAAGTCGATCGCATCCATGGTGCCCATCGGATTGAGGATCCGGCGCAGCACGTACATCTTCTTCAGCACCTGCGGATCGGTGATCAGCTCTTCCTTGCGCGTGCCCGAACGCGAGATGTCGATCGCTGGGAATGTGCGCTTGTCAGAGACCTTGCGGTCGAGAATCAGTTCCGAGTTACCGGTGCCCTTGAATTCTTCGAAGATCACTTCGTCCATGCGGCTGCCGGTATCGACCAGCGCGGTCGCGATGATGGTGAGCGAACCGCCCTCCTCGAT
>Ga0213853_10555270_pt1 | contig 15057 bp, 13 predicted proteins | sample ABR_2016_MetaT_FD_164456 | JGI IMG/M metagenome (GOLD analysis project Ga0213853, IMG submission 164456) | Metatranscriptome of freshwater sediment microbial communities from post-fracked creek in Pennsylvania, United States - ABR_2016... | ecosystem: Environmental > Aquatic > Freshwater >...
CCTGGGAATACGATCTGTACCTGAGCGCCTATCCGAACGGCTACTGGGCCTTCAATCCGCTCGCCTGGCAATTGCTGTTCGTGTTCGGTGCGTGGTGTGCGCGCGGCGGCGCCCGGCGCATGACGCGGATTCTCGCCTCGCCGGTCACGCTATGGATTTCGGCTGTCTACCTGTTCGCCGCGTTCTGCGTGACCATGACCTGGTATTTCCCGCAGCTCAATCATCTGATGCCGCGCCGGCTCGAGCAGTGGATGTATCCGATCGACAAGACCGATCTCGACGTGCTGCGCTTTGCGCATTTCCTGGCGCTGGCGGCGATCACGGTGCGTTTTCTCCCCAAGGACTGGCCGGGGTTGAAGTCGCCCTGGCTGCGGCCGCTGATCCTGTGCGGACAGCATTCCCTGGAGATTTTCTGCCTCGGCGTGTTCCTGGCCTTTGCCGGGCATTTCGTGCTGGCCGAGGTCTCCGGCGGTGCTGCGCTGCACGCTCTGATCAGCGTCTGCGGAATCGTCATCATGTCCGGCATGGCGTGGGTGATTTCATGGTACAAGCAGGCTGCCGACAAAAATGCCTCGCGAAAGGGCAGCATCGGCAACGCTGATATGGCAGGAGGGAGTTTATGAGGTCGCGGGGCTTCCTGGGCCTGATGGTGCTGACCGGCTGTTTGGCCGCGACGCCCCTCCATGCCGAGGACAATCCGCCAAGCTGCGAAGTGCCGGCCTACCTGTTGTCGACCGAGAGCGCCCTGCCGAAGGTCGCGGACGCCGTCAAGGAGGGCCGGGCATTGAACATCCTGGTGATCGGCAGCCGCTCCTCGACCATCAACACATCCGAAGCAAGCGCCTATCCAGCCCGGCTGCAGGCGATGCTGAAAGAGAAATTACCGTCAACGGCCGTTAACGTATCCGTAGAACTACAGATCAAGAAAACCTCCGAAGAGGCGGTGGGCAGCTTCGTTAAGCTTTTGGAGGACAAGAAGCCTACTTTGGTTATCTGGCAGACCGGGACGGTCGATGCTATGCGATCGGTCGATCCCGACGATTTTCGTGGCGCCGTCGACGAAGGTGTTGCTGCGCTGCAAAAGGCGGGAGCCGACGTGGTCTTGATGAATCTGCAATATAGTCCGCGGACGGAGACGATGATTTCCACGCCGCCTTACTTGGATAATTTGCGCGTGGTGGCGCAGGAGCATGACATTCCGTTATTCGATCGCTTCGCCATCATGCATCAATGGAACGATCAGGGGGATTTCGATCTGTTCAGCGCGTCGCACGGCATCGAGCTTGCCAAACGCGTTCACGATTGCCTCGGCCGCGCGCTTTCGACATTTGTCATCGACGCCGCTCGTATCGGCCCGGCCCAGCAGAACTGAGGATTTCTTGAGTTGATGACGTTGCGGCGGTCTCAAAGCCCTTTTGCACCCGTCACATCGCTGGCTGCATCCGCAGTCGCGGCGCTCTTGCTGCTCGCGCCGGCCTTGAGCTTGCCGGCCCGCGCGCAGACCGCCGGCCAGCTCGTGCAATCGGCTCAAACGACGGCGCCGTCTGACAGCAAGGCGGACGCGCCGCAGTCCTCGGTCACGACGGGTGCCGCCTCCGCCGACCAGGCCAAACTGCCGGAGCAGAAGAGCCTCACCGCAAAAGCGATCGACAAGGTCAAGCAGGTCGCGAAATCGGCCAGCGATATTTTCAGCCGCGTGCCCTGCTTGCCGCCGAAGGGCGGCGCCCCATCGTTGGGATCGCTGCCGCATGTCGCGAGCAAGCTCGCTTCCGGCCAGCCGGTCGTGATCATCGCGTTCGGCTCGTCCTCGACGAATGGTTTTGGCACGAGCTCGCCTGAATTCACCTATCCGAACCGGCTCGCGGCACAGTTGCACCGGCAATATGCGACCGCCGACATCACCGTCGTCACGCGCGGCAAGGGCGGCGATGACGCGCCCGAAATGATGAAACGGTTGCAGGCGGAGGTACTCGACATGCATCCGGATCTCGTGATCTGGCAAGTCGGCACCAATGCCGTGCTGCGCAACCTCGACCCCGCGCAGACTGCCGGGCTCGTGGAAGACGGCGTCGCGCGCATTCAGGCCTCAGGCAGCGATGTCGTGCTGGTCGATCCGCAATATTCGCCGCGGATCACCGAGCGCGCCGAGAGCGCAAGCCGGATCGTGAATCTGCTCGGAAGGGTCGCAGCCCTCCGTCACGTCGGCATTTTCCCGCGCTTCGAGGTGATGCGCGACTGGCATGAGAAGCAGGCGCTCCCGATCGACACTTTTGTCATCGCCGACGGCTTGCATATGAACGATTGGGGCTATGCCTGCTTCGCGCAATTGCTCGGCGACGACATCATCAAGTCGGTCGGCCAGATCAAGCTCGGCGTCAACGTGCCGGCCAGCGTGCAGACCTACCGGCCGATGTGATTTGAGCGAATAGGGAGTAGCGAGTAGCTTCGTAGGGTGGGCAAAGCGCTCTTGCGCCGTGCCCACCATCCCGATTTCAACATGATGCAACATGATAGGCACGCGGAGTTTATCATCGGGCGCGCATTCGCGCGACCCGTTGGCTTTGCCCACGCGTTCTCGCATCACGCCTGCTCCAGCGCCGCAAACAGATCCTCGATCAGGTCATCGGCATGCTCGAGCCCGGCCGAGAAGCGCACAAAGCCTTCGCTGATGCCGAGTTCGGCGCGCGCCTCCGGCTTCAGCCGTTGATGCGTCGTGGTGGCGGGATGGGTGACGAGGCTCTTGGCGTCACCGAGATTGTTGGAGATCAGCGAGATCTTCAGCGCATTGAGAAAGCGGAACGCCGCCGCCTTGCCGCCTTTGACCTCAAACCCGACCAGCGTCGAGCCCGCGCGCATCTGTTTCTTCACCAGATCTGCCTGCGGATGATCGGCGCGGCCGGGATAGAGCAGCCGCGAAATCTTGCGATGGGTCGCGAGCGCGTCCGCCACTTTGGCTGCGGTTTCGGTCTGCGCGCGCACGCGTACCGCCAGCGTCTCCAGCCCCTTGAGCAGCACCCAGGCGTTGAACGGCGACAGCGACGGGCCGGTCTGGCGCATGAAATTATGGATGTGCTCGGCGATGAAGGCTTCGGAGGAAAGGATCATGCCGCCGAGGCAGCGGCCCTGGCCGTCGATGTGCTTGGTCGCGGAATACACCACGACATCGGCGCCGAGCGACAGCGGGCTTTGCCAGAGCGGGGTCGCAAACACATTGTCGACGATCAGCCGCGCGCCGGCGGCATGCGCGATCTCGGCGATGGACGAAATATCCAATACGTCCAGCGTCGGATTGGTCGGGCTTTCCAGAAAACAGCTCTTGGTGTTTGGCCGCATCGCGCGTTTCCACTGCTCGAGATCGAGACCGTCGACCAGGCTCGAGGCGATGCCGTAGCGCGGCAGCAGATCCTCCACCACATAGCGGCACGAGCCGAACATCGCCTTGGGCGCCACGACGTGATCGCCGGCCTTCAGCGGCGCCAGCACGGCGGTCGTCACCGCGGCCATGCCGGTTGCGGTCGAGCGGCCGGCTTCGGCGCCTTCGAGCTCGATCATGCGGCGCTCGAACATCGAAATCGTCGGATTGGAATAGCGCGAATAGATGTAGCCGGGGTCTTCGCCCTTGAACCGCGCCTCGCATTGCTCGGCGCTGTCGTAGACATACCCTTGCGTGAGAAACAGCGCCTCGGACGTTTCACCGAATTCCGAACGGATGGAGCCGGAATGGACTAGCCGGGTTTCGGGACGATAGCGGGCGGTTGGCGAAGCCGACGCAGATTTGGACATGTGACCGCCGTCGTGACCACCTTGCAAATGGTCACAAAAAACCGGCCTGGAAAATTCCACAGGCCGGGATCACACTGTCCCCGGCCTGTTTAGCGATTTATTTAACGTGGCTGCAAGCCGGCCGGCTCAAATCACCACGGGATAAGTCATGCTCTTATTCCGCCCCGCCCTTTCCGTCAAGGCGGGCATCGGATAACCGGTAAAAGGCTTAGTTTAGGGGTTTGGATGACATCGGGGCCGCCGCCCAAGGACCATATCGTGTCGTTTTCGCTTCCTACCCACGCCAGCGGCATTTTGCCGGATCGCATGATCGCGGCGATGGCGGACAATGGCCTGATCCTGCCGGCCTATCCCTTCGTCGAAAGCCAGATCCAGCCGGCGAGCCTGGATCTGCGCCTTTCCGACATCGCCTATCGGGTGCGCGCAAGTTTCCTGCCCGGACCGGGCGCGACGGTGGCCGAGCGGATCGACGAACTGAAGCTGCACGAGATCAGCCTTTCCGATGGCGCGGTGCTGGAGACCAACTGCGTCTACATCGTGCCGCTCTTGGAGAGCCTCGCGCTGCCGCCGAAAATCGTCGCCGCGGCGAACCCCAAGAGTTCGACCGGGCGGCTCGACGTGTTCACCCGCGTGATCGCCGACGGCACGCGCCGCTTCGACATGATCGGCGCGGGCTATCACGGCCCGCTCTATGCCGAGATCAGCCCCAAGACGTTCCCGGTGCTGCTGCGCGAAGGATCGCGGCTCTCGCAAGTGCGCTTCCGCACCGGTGAAGCCATTCTCGATGCCGACGAGCTCGAGGCGCTGCATGCTGCGGAGCGCCTGGTCGATAGCGACAAGGCAGATCTGACCGGCGGGGTGGCGCTCTCGGTCGATCTTTCCGGGGCAGGCTCAAAGGGCTTTGTCGGTTACCGCGCCAAGCGCCACACCGGCGTGGTCGATGTCGATCGCCGCGGCGGCTATGCGGTCGACGAATTCTGGGAGGCGATCGCCGCACGCGGCGACGGCAGCCTCATCCTCGATCCAGGCGAGTTCTACATCCTTGCCTCGAAAGAGGCGGTACAGGTGCCGCCGGATTACGCCGCCGAGATGGTGCCGTTCGATCCGCTGGTCGGCGAATTCCGCGTGCATTATGCCGGCTTCTTCGATCCCGGCTTTGGTTATGCCGGGGCCGGCGGGCAAGGTTCCCGAGCGGTTTTGGAGGTGCGCTCGCGCGAAGTGCCGTTCATCCTCGAGCACGGCCAGATCGTCGGCCGCCTGGTCTACGAGAAGATGCTGTCGCGGCCCGCTGCGCTGTACGGCCAGCGCATCGGCTCCAACTATCAGGCCCAGGGCCTGAAGCTTTCCAAGCATTTTCGGGTGTAGGCGAGCGATGCGGGCTGCGACCCGAGCGGCTGCTTCAAAACACCCGATATCCACACACTTTTCCTGCGGTGCAGCAATATGACTGCCTTCGGCAAGATGCGTCTTTCGGCCGCCGCCAGCTGATTGTACCATCGCCTCGAACGAACGCTCTGATCCGGTGCATACGGCGCGGGGAAACAACGAACAACGGGGACAATTTAATGGCTATTGCAATCACGCATGGGACGTTGTCCGAATCCGATCATAGCGCGCAGCTGCGCAAGGCGGTCGTCGCATCAACCATCGGTACCGCAATCGAGTGGTACGACTTCTTCCTCTACGGCACTGCGGCGGGGCTTATTTTTGGTAAGCTCTACTTTCCCAACGAAGATGCCTTGACTGCGACGCTCGCGGCCTTTGGCACCTATTTCATCGGCTTCGTCGGGCGCCCGATCGGCGCTGCGATCTTCGGTCACTACGGCGACCGCATCGGCCGCAAGGCGACGCTGATCGCCACCCTGCTGTGCATGGGCATCGCGACCTTCCTCATCGCATTCGTGCCGACCTACGCGGAAATCGGCATCTGGGGCGCGGTGATTCTCACGATATTGCGCATGCTGCAGGGTATCGGCGTCGGAGGCGAGTGGGGCGGATCGGTGCTGCTGGCGATGGAATGGTCGCGCACCCACGGTCAACGCGGTCTGGTGGCTTCCTGGCCGCAGTTCGGCGTGCCGTGCGGCCTGTTTCTGTCAAACCTTGTCGTCCTTGGAGTGAGCCAATGGACGGGCGACCAGTTCGTCGTCTGGGGCTGGCGGATTCCCTTTGCGCTCTCGATCATTCTCGTCGGTGTCGGTCTATGGATTCGCCTTGGCATCCTCGAGACGCCGGTGTTCCAGCAGCTCCTGGACAACAAGAAAATCGAGAAGGCCCCGATCATCGAGGTCTTCAAGAAGCATCCGAAGGAGATATTGCTGTCGGCATTGCTGCGGATGGCCGAGCAGGCGCCGTTCTACATCTTCACCGCGTTCATCTTCGCCTATGCCGTCGGCACGTTGCACATGTCGCGCAATCTGATCCTCACCGCGGTATTGGTGGCCGCTTGCGTCTCGTTCATTACCATCCCGTTGTCGGGCCACATCTCCGACCGCATCGGGCGCAGGAAGATGTATCTGATCGGCGCGGCGACGGTGGGCCTGTTCGGCTTCCTGTATTTCGGAATGGTGGACACCGCGATTCCATCGGCCGTGTTCATTGCCATCGTGCTGTCGCTGATCCCGCATGACATGCAGTATGGGCCGCAGGCGGCCCTGATCGCGGAGGCCTTTACGCCGCGGTTGCGCTACAGCGGTGCGTCGCTGGGATATCAACTTGCGTCGGTGATTGCCGGCGGTCCGGCGCCCTTGATCGCGACCGCCCTGTTCGCCGCCTATCACTCCGGCTACGCGATTTCCATCTACATCGCCGTTTGCGCGGTAATAAGCCTGGTGGCGGCGGCGTTCATGCCCGACTACACCGGCAAAGACATTTCGATGGAGTATGACGACTGACGCAAAGGTGCAACGTCGATGGTTAAAGAGGGCCTGGGCTTGTCCAGGTCCTCTTTATTTTTTGTCGGGCATCGCCGCTTATATCGAGGCGGAAGACCGGCCGATGTTTGCGGCCTCTGCTATAATATTCATGTTAATCGACCGACGCAGCCGCGGCTGTGCGTAAACGAGGTTAGGACAGGGATGGCTGAGACGGTCAACGGCGCGCAGGAGAAAAAATGGCTGCGATGGCGAGCCGTCGCCGATCTCTACCACGCCTATTTCACCGGCCTGATCCTCACCGTGGTGACGCGCCGCGGCACGGCGGATGCCGCCGAATTCGTGTTCCGGGTGTTTCGCCGCCAGCAGCAGGAACGCTTTCTGCCCGGCCTTGAAAAACTGGGCTTAAGCCATCTGCCACCCGCGGTGGCGGCCGCGCAATATCACTATCTCTCCAATTGGATCGGCGGCGTCCATGTCGAATACATGTACGAGACCGACCGCAAGGCCTGGATCCGTTATCCGCCGCCGCGCTGGATCTGGAAGGGCACGGCGATCTGCGGCGTGCCCGGCGAAGTCTCGCGCGCGATGCTGCGCGGCTGGCACGCCAATAATGGCGTAGCCCTCGGCAATTTGAAGCTCGGCTTCGTCTGTACCAAGCAGAGCGTCGACGGCCAGGACGGGCTCGAAGGCTATTACTGCGAATACGATTCCGAGCTCGAGCTCGATCAACGCCTGGTGTTCGCGCGTCATCTCGAGGCGCCGCTTTTCGATCCCAAAACCGCGCCGGCCTTGCCGGTTGCGAGCTGGCCGAAACCGCGGCTGGAAAAAGCCTATCGCAACTACGCGATGGAATATGTGAAGACCGCTGCCCCCGTGATGGTGCAATTGTTCGGGCCCGAGGATGCCGGCTATCTCCTGCATCTCATCGGAAAACTGATCGGCATGCAGTATTTTGACGAGACCGCGCAGGCGCTCGGCGGCAATCGTGGCGGGCCGAAGGATTTTGCCGCATTGATGTGTGCGCTGTTTGAAGCGCAGGACGATGCCGTCGGTATCGACGAGTCCGGCGGCACATTTGAGATCAGGCAACAGAGCTGGAAGCTGATGGCCGACGTTGCCGACTATCACCCGGTTTGCGCCAAACTCCTTGAGGGATTGTTCGAGGGGCTCGCGGCCGGATGCGGCCGCCATATCCCCGTAAGCATGAGACCGGCCCCCGTCGGCAAGGCACCGTTCGTCTGGTCGATCGGCTAGAGTGCCTGACTTCTTCTCCCTCTCCCCGCCTGCGGGGAGAGGGTTGGGTGCGGGGTCTCTCGACATCATCAGACTTGCGGTGGGTCCCCCTCACCCGGACCGCTTGGCAATCCGACCTCTCCCCGCGAGCGGGGCGCGAGGTGAAGATGAGAACGAGCCTGCAATCGCGCAGGCCCCCAATGCGCTTGGCGCACATGGAATCCGGCGCGCCCATGCTAGGAAACGCACCCCGCACCGGTTCGCAAGCCCGGCGCCGGTCTGATGTTGCGCCGGAACAAGAAATGCCCGATATCTCCGTCGTCGAGATCCCCGTAGACGAGCAAGAGCGTCCGCTTCCGCCGCCTCCGGCGCCGATACGCAACGCGCTGGTCGAGGGTCCGATCCTGCCGACGCTGCTGCGGCTCGCATGGCCGAATGTGATCGCGCTTTCGGCCGGCACCTGCGTCGTCATCGCCGAGACCTCCTATATCGGCCGGTTGGGCGTGGAATCGCTGGCGGCGATGGCGCTGGTGTTTCCCTGCGTGATCCTGACCATGACCATGTCGGGCGGAGCGATGGGCGGCGGCGTGGCCTCGGCCATCGCGCGGGCGCTCGGCGCCGGCGATGTCGATCGCGCCTCGACCTTGGCCGCGCATGCGCTGCTGATCGGCATCTCGTTCGGGCTGACCTTCATGCTGGGCATGCTGATCTTCGGCCCGCGACTTCTCGAATTGCTCGGCGGCCGCGGCAACGTGCTGGCGCAGGCGATTGCGTACACGCAGATATTCTTCGGCGGCGCCGTGGTGCCCTGGCTGATGAACACGATGGCCGGCGTGTTGCGCGGCACCGGCAACATGAAGCTGCCGTCGCTGATGATCCTGTCGTCCGCGGTCTGCCAGATCATTCTCGGCGGCACGCTGGGCCTCGGCCTTGGCCCCATCCCGCAATTCGGCATGCGCGGCGTCGCCTCCGGCTCGCTGATGGCCTACACGATCAGCATCTCCGTGATGGGCTGGTACCTGTTTTCCGGCCGCGCGCGGGTCATTCCAAAACTCAAAGGACTTCGCATTCAATGGGCGATGTTCATCGACATTTTGAAAGTCGGCGCGGTCTCCTGCCTTTCGCCGCTGCAGTCGGTGCTGACCATCAGCATTTTCACCCATCTGCTGGCGCGGTTCGGCACCGCGATCCTCGCCGGCTACGGCATCGGCGCGCGGCTTGAGTTCATGCTGACGTCGCTGGCGTTCTCGGTCGGCATCGCCTCGGTGCCGATGATCGGCATGGCGATCGGGGCGGAGCGGATTGCGCGCGCCCGGCGCATCGCCTGGACCGCGGGCCTGATCTCGTTCGTCTCGGTCGGCGCGATCGCCAGCATCATCGCCGTCTTCCCCGACCTCTGGGTCAATATCTTCACCGGCGATCCGAGCGTGCGCGCCGCGAGCCGGCAATATCTCTCCACGGCGGCGCCGATGTACGCCTTCATCGGGCTGGCGATGTCGATGTATTTCTCCTCGCAAGGGGCGGCGAAGATGCTGGGGCCGGTGCTCGCGCAGACTGCGCGGCTGTTGTTCATCGGCATCGGCGGCCTTTGGCTGTCGACACACGGGGCGAGTGCGGCGAACTTCTTCGCACTCGCCGCCGCCTCGATGATGGTGCTCGGCGTGCTGTCCTGCTTGAGCGTCATCCTGACCCGGTGGGGACCGAAGCACGAGGCGGTTGCGATCCGCCCGGCGCTGTCGGGGATCGGCGAGTAGCGTATCTTTTGGTGTTAGCGCTTACGGTGATGGCGGTGACCGCCGCCGCCGAAATTCGCCATCCGCATCATGGGCCCGATCATGCTCATGATGTCGCCGCCGCCTCCGCTACCGATCATGCCCATGATGTCGCCGCCGCCATAGCCGCCGGGGATTCCGCCGCCGCCGAAGTTGCCGGGAATCATCCCGCCAAAACCGCCGCCGCCCATCATGCTGCTGAAGTCGCCGCCGCTGCCATCCATCATGCCGCTCATCATCGGGCCTATGGTCTGCATCAGCATGGCAAAACGGCGCTTACCCATCTTCGCCTTCATCATCTCCAGCATCGGCGCCATCTGGGTCATCATGTCGCCGCCGCCGCCTCCGCCGCCAAAGCCTGCGAATTGGGCCTTCGCGGGCGCGCTCGTCAGCGTAAACAGCAGCAGCACCGTGGCTGCCTGGCAAATGACCTTGTCCGCACCCGTCATCATCAGCTCCTCGCGTGCGTAGCCCCGCGAAAGCGGCGCAAACCGGACGCACCCCAGGAGGCTTAAGGATAGCAGGGCGGGGCTTCTGTGAGAAAGATCACACTGGCGCTCCGGCCGGCACTGTCCTCAACACCTTCTGCATCGCAGCCGCGGCCTGATCCATCTGGCCGCCGATATAGGGCGCGATTTCGTGCGGCAGCACGTCGACGGTCCAGATCAGGCGGCAGCGCTGCTCGCCGTCGGCGATCACCTGCACCGAGGCGCTGTGCTGCTTGATCCGCTCGCTGATCACGGCATAGACCAGCCGCCGCCTTGTGTCGTCGCAATCGACCAGCAGCTCGCGCGCCAGCGTGCCGTTGGCGAACGAGACGATGCGGGCCTCGCCGTCGAGCCTGGTGTCGAGCACGAAGCCCGGCACGAGCCGTGTATGCAGCGCACCGAAATCGCGCACCGCGTCCCAGACCTCGCTTGCGGGCGCCTCGATCGGAATGTCCTTGTGAATGGATGCCATCGTTGTAGTCCTTCTTGTTAGGCCATCGTTGCGAGGTCCGATAACGACGAAGCCGTCATCACGTACACACCGCCTCGACATTGTTGCCGTCGGGATCGATCAGGAACGCGGCATGGTAGGTCGGGCTGTAGTCGGCTCGCGGTCCGGCCGGGCCGTTGTCGCGGCCGCCAGCCTTGATGCCGTCTGAATGAAATTTCCGGATCGCTGTGTGGTCGGGCGCGCGGAAGGCGATATGCGCGCCTTGGCTCTTCAGCCCCTTGTGCAGGTAAAGCCATAGCGCCGGTTCGCCTTTCGGCCCGAAGCCCGCGCCATGGTCGCCGCGCGAGCACAGCACGTAACCGAGCGGGGCTAGTGCGGCGGTATAGAACCGCACGCTGGCGTCGAGATCGCCGACTTTTATTCCGATGTGGTCGTACATGATCATCTCCATAAAGACGCGCATGGGACACGCGAACTGGAGACGACCCTAGTCAGTTGAGGGCAAGCCGTTCTTGGAAAATCTTGCGCTTGCCGCGGGAGGCCTGCCGGAACTTCAGCGGCGAGACGCCGGCGGCGCGACGGAAGGTGCGGACAAAGTTGGAAAGATCGCCGAAACCGACGTCATAGGCGATATCGGTGATGGAGCGTTCCTCGTCGGTCAGAAGCCGCGCGGCGTGGCGGAGCCGCGAGCGCACCAGATATTGGTGCGGGGTGACGCCGAGCACGCCGGAGAACAGCCGCAGGAAATGGAACGGGCTGAGGCCGGCCTGGCCAGCCGCGCCTTCCAGGTCGATTTCGCGTTCCGAATGGGCATCGATCCACAGCGCGGTCTCCACCGCCCGGCGGCGGTCCCGCGACGTTGCCGGCGCCGACTTGCGCGGCCGCCCGGACACCATTTCGACAAAGCGGCTTGCGAATAGCTGCCCGACCTCGTCGAGCCCGACATCGCTCTTTCTCTCGGCCGCGGCCTGCGCCAACTCACCTAGCACCATCAATTCGGGCAGCGGCGGCAGGGCGCCGATCTGCCAGGTCTCGGCGCGGTCGCCGATCGCGTCCGCCAGTTCCGGCGTCAGGAAAAACGACAGGCACTCATCGCCGCAGACGTGGTCGTGGGTACAAACATATTCGTCGCCGGGATGACCGACCAGCACGGATCCCGCCACCAGCTCGAAGAAGCGGCCGCGGCTATGGCAGCCGAAGCTGCCCTTGCGCACGTAGGACACCGAATGGCAGTGGTACCGCTCCGCAAACGGTGCATCGCCGGGCACGGCGGTGCAGCGGAAGTCGGACACGGTCACGGACGGCCGCTCCAGCAGGGTGGTCCTGATCATGCCCCAAATCTAGTTATGCGGGCGCGGCGGGGCAACCGGCAGCAGCACGTCGAAAAGGGTCTTGCTGTGGGCCGGGTGGATGCCATCGATCGACAGCAAATGGCGTCTTGAGATGGTGCCGCCGTTCGGCGAAATTTCGTCCGCGTAGCTGTCCAGCACGCGATGGCAGGGCACGATGATCATGAAGGGATTCTTGGCAATCGCCTTTGCCACCGAGCGCGCGGCATCCGGGGCCCCCAGACGCGTCGCGATTTGCGCATAGGTGCGGGTTTCGCCGCGCGGGACAGCGCGCGTGAGCTCGTAAACGCGCTGGTTGAAGATGTGGATGCCGAGCATGTCGAGGGTGACGTCGGAAAGATCGCCGTCCCGGCCGCGTAACAGCGCCACCATGCCGTCGATCGCGATTTCGGTATTCATCGGCGGGCGGGTTTCGCGCGCCTGCGGATAGAGTTGATACACGCGCCGGCGGGTGTCGATCTCGCGCGCCTCGGGCAAATGTACGGCGACGACGCCGGCATCGCTCCAAACGATGCCGCAACGGCCGATTGTCGTGTCGAATATGGTGTAGCCACGCCCCATTACGCCACCCAACCCCCGGCGAGCATCATAACACGTCATGAACGGCTGCACCTGGAATCTTCAGATTAAGGGGTGGGGCGGCCAGCACTTACGCGGAATGGATGCGCCGCGAGCGCTCCTCATAGGCGGCTGCCTCCGATGCCGGCAGCCGCTCAAGCCGGACCGCCACATGCTTGTGGTACGGCGTCGCAGCGATCGGGTCGCAGTTACCGCTGTCGGTCAACGCGTTGACGCGGGGGCCGTTGTTCAGCCGCTCGCCGTCATTGGCCGGGTAGGACTGCCCATAGCCGTGCGGCAGCGCCAGCTGGCCCTGGCGCAAACTGTCGTCCACCTTGCAGCGGACGACGAGCCGTCCGGCCGGCGATTTCACGGCAACCCACTCGCCGTCGTTTGCGCCGAGGGACTGAAGATCCCTGGGGTTGATCAATAGGGCGCCATCCGGATCGTCGCGGCGCCAGGCCGGGTCGCGGAAAATCTGGTTGGCATTGAACATGCGCCGCTGTCCGGCAGCGAGCACGAACGGATAGTCGTTGGCAGGGTTTGCCGCCTCAGGGTCGAGCTTGTCCAGCCATTGCAGCATCGGCGCGATGGCGAGCCTGACCTTGCGGTCGGGATGGCTGATCAGGGACCAGACCTCGTCATAAGCGTGCTCGGTAATGGCAGCACCACTCCGGGCGCCGACGATGGCGTCGAACAGCGCATCGCCAAGCTGATCGTCCGGCACCTGTTCATTCACGCCGAGCGCGCGTCCCACGGCCTGCGGTGCACGTTTGGCGCATGCGAGCGCCGCCTGCCAGAGCGGCGCCGCGGCGGCCGTTCCGTCCGGCAGCGTCGCGCCCAGCGTGTTGTAGAGCACCAGCGAGCCAAGCGCGGCGGCGGAGGGATTGGCCGCCATGAAGGCGCGAAATAAAGCGGCGAAAGCGGCGCGCGAGCCAAACGCCGCTTCGCGCAGCGGCGCCAGCGCGTTGTCGCCCGGAAGCAGCCCGAGCGCGCGCGCAAGCCGCGTGTAGATCTCCGGCTCGGGCAGGGTGCCCTGGAGCGGCGGCAGCACGCCGGCCCGCACATGGAAAAAGTTCTTCGGGAATTCGAAGTTGAACAGGGTGAATTCGGTCTTCTCGTATTGCGAAGAGGCCGGCAGCACGTAATGCGCAAGCCGTGCCGTCTCGGTCATGGCAACGTCGACCACGACGCAAAGCTCGAGCGCACACAGCGCCTTCTCCACCTCCGCGGTGTTGGCCGCGGTGTTGGCTGGGTTCGAGCTGTCGATCCAGACGCCGCGCAGGTGGTCCGGATGATCTGATAGTACTGCTTCGGGAAAAACGTTGGGCGGCAACAGGCCCGCGATCACCTCGCTCTCGGTCGGGGCGAACCTCTGGTTCGGCGAGTTGCCCCACAAGGGCTGCAGCCAGGTGTGCAACTGATTGGTGCCCTTCCGGCCGAAACTGCCGGTCAGCATGATCAGAAGCTTTTCCAGGTAGGAATTGAGCGTGGAGTTGACCCCCTGCTGGATGCCGAGCTCGACCCGGACGGTCATGGCCCTGGCAGTGGCGATCATGTCGGCGCATTGCTCGATCTGCGCCAGCGGAATGTCGGCAGCCGCGGCCCATCGCTCGACGGGAATGCGAAGCAGGGCCTCCCTCACCTCGCTAAAGCCCATCGTGTGCCGCTCCAGGAATTGGTGGTCGAGCGCGTCGTGGCGCACTAGCGTCGCCAGGATCGCAGCCAGCAGGAACGCGTCGGCGCCCGGGCGAACCGCGAGATGCAGGTCGGCCATCTCGGCTGTCTCGGAGCGGCGGGGGTCGATGACGATCATCCTGCGGTTCGGATCCTTCCTGATCTGATTCAGCTGATCGCGCGCGTTCGGGAAGCCGTGGGCGATCCAGGGATTGGCGCCGATCACGAACAGCAGGTCGCAATGATGGACGTCCTCGGCGGTGTGGCAGGTCTGGCTGCCGAACATGTGGCCGTTGACCCAGAAGTCGCCGGTTTTTTCCTGCGACAGCGCATTGAAGACGTGGCGCGAGCCGAGCGCGCGCAGCACGGCGGTGGCATAGGCGCCGCCGGCATGACTGCCCTGGCCGCCGCCGCCATAGAGGGCAAGGCTCTTGCCGCCGTGGCGATCGACCAGGTCGCGCAGCCGGCTTGAAATTTCCGCGATCGCGGTGTCCCATTCGATCGCCTCGAACTCGCCGTCGGCGCGGCGGCGCAGCGGCTTGGTCAAGCGGTCGCGGTGATGGGCGTAGAAGGGAATGCGCGCGGCCTTGTTGCAGAGATAGCCCTGCGATTTCGGATTGTCGCGGTCGCCGCGCACCTTGGTGATGCGGCCGTCATCGATCAGGATTTCGACGCCGCAATTGATGTAGCAGAGATTGCAGGCCGTCTTTCGCCATTCGCGTGCCGACATCGCAAGGAACTCCCTGTTTCGGATCCCGTCCGCACGCGCATATTACATGATGATCATCATAAAAACAACCGCAGTTGATGCCATGAGGTCGCCCGCGTGAGCCGGCTCGAAATCGGATGACGTTCCAACGGGCGCGGAGTGCG
>Ga0213853_10155142_pt1 | contig 14989 bp, 11 predicted proteins | sample ABR_2016_MetaT_FD_164456 | JGI IMG/M metagenome (GOLD analysis project Ga0213853, IMG submission 164456) | Metatranscriptome of freshwater sediment microbial communities from post-fracked creek in Pennsylvania, United States - ABR_2016... | ecosystem: Environmental > Aquatic > Freshwater >...
CATCGCATTGTTCCCTTCTGGTTGCTGGTCTAGGTGCCTAATTGGCAACGGGCGAGGCGCGGTGGTCGACCATGAACCAGCTGTCGCTCTGATTCTCAAAGATGCTTGCACCACAGTTGGCGCCGCTCGTCGCCTCGCCGGCCTGTTCTTTCCCTGCGCGTTCTCGGAATCGTTGACCGGCCGCTCCCTCTGAAGCAAGCCGACCACAACATCTTGTATCGGTGCGCGGCGGCTGGCAATACCGTCCAAAGCTCGCCAGGTAATGCGGCGCAGTTTCTGGACTACGGGGATCCTTCTGCGCTGCCGCCGACATCGCAGGGACGGGAAGGCACGCGAGCATTGGAGCGTGGTGGAGAACGGTCGTTTGAGCGACGGACGGGTAGCGCAGCGGCAGGTGCTGTACCTGGGCGAGATCAACGCCAGCCAGCGCGAGGCGGATACAAGCACGAGTGATTTGTCGGGTCCTTCGTGGGGGCGTGGGCCCGGTCAGGGCGAGCACGCTATTCTTGCGCCGCCCCGCGGGAACAGCATCGTCCCCGCGGACCGCGATCGTGCAGATCCAATGAGGCCAGCGGTCGATAGAGGCTGGCTGCCTGCAAGCGGAGTTTTTGAACTCGAAGTTCCGACCCGATGCGGTCTAACCAAGCATGGCAAGAGCAACATTCGGATCGGAATTCTGGAATACCAGCGATACACGACTTTGGCTGTCTTCCCGGAAGCGAGCATCATTCTGGATTGTCGACCGGCGCCGGAAGGACGGCTTCGCGGAAGAGTCGGTGCGACATCGCAATGGCCGCTGCGGGCCGACGTGCAGTAATTGCGAGGTTCCGAATCGCCAACCTCCGAAATGTCACGCCGCGAGTTCCGTGTTTGTGAGAGACCGCGGCCCAACTGGCCGGACGGCCCACCTGATGGAAGGGCAAGGCGGATGAACAAGTGGCGATGCTGGCTTACGCCCGTTCGATTTGCAGTGCATGGGCTTCCCGGCTACGCGTCGGCCTCCAGCGCCAAGCGCGCGATGGTTCCGGATCGGCTCTCGCCGCGCGCTTTCGCGCTCGCGTCGATCGACGCCTCGGCCGCCTCGTGAGCGTTGTCGAGCGCCTCGTCGAGCGTGTCGCCGGCCGAGAAGCATCCGGGCAAATCGGGCACGGCCACGCCCCAGGCCGTGCGATCGGTTTCCGGTTCGATCGCCATCGCAAACCGAATCGAAGACCCCTATGTTTCAGACTTGCCTGCATCAACGGCTGGTTCACGAGCCCTGCGCCGAGGTCCTTCTTCGGATGGGGACGCCGATGTGCGCACTTCGCTCGGAAGCCTGAGCGTCTTCGCCGGTCGCCGGTCGCCGGCGAGCGGATTCAAAGTCCGCCGATGATTTGGCGGCGCTTCTCGTTGTACTCGCCCTGCGAAATGAGGCCGTCTTCGAGCAGCTTGCGGAGCGTCTGCAATCGCTCGGCGACGGTGCCGTACGCGGCGGGCGGGATGGGCGACGTGGGCACTGAGACGATCGTCGGCGACGCAGCGGGGGGAGTCGCAACGGGCGCCGCTTCCGCGGGCAAGGCCGCAGACGGGGCGGGCGCCGACGTTCCTGGCGTCGAGGACACGACCGGGGTCGCCGTCCCCGCGGCCGGCGACGGCGGCGCCTGCGTCGCGGAACTCGCAGCGGGTGTCAGACTTTGGAAGGTGATCCAATCCCCGCGCGTTGCCGCGGCAACGTCCGCGCTGGCCGCGACCACGGCCTCCCCGCTGGGGGCGGCTCGGTGCCCGGTCGCGAAGTCGCGCGCCGACGCCATCTGGGCCGTCATTGCGCGGCGAGCCAGGCCCACGATGACGTTCAGATGGCCGTCGGCCCTAAATACGCGGCCCGTCGTGATGGACTGCGCTGCCCCGCCCACCACCGCGGGCGACGCGACCGCGAAGCAGACATCCTGGTCCGGCGTCGCGTATCCAAGCGCTCGAGCGATCGGTGTCGAGATCTCGTCGAGTTCCCGCGGGCCGAGTAGCGGCGCATCGCCTTGTGCCGGAATCACGATGCGCGCCAGCCGGTCGCGGACCATGTCCCCTGCATAGGCAACGACCGGGTGCTCGTTCGGCGGGCTTCCGGGTTCGCGCGGCTGCAGCCTGACGTATGAGACCGTGCCCTGGTATTTGAAATCCGGCGGCGCGGCCTGCGCTGGCTTTGCCGCTGCGGCGCTGGCACGATCGGCCTTGTTGGAGTCGCCGCCGATCCAAGGGAGGTGCGAGCATCCTGCCAGCAGGGCCGTCAACGCGGCCACGCCGACTTTCTTTGCCTTCATCGAGTTTCCCTGCGCCCGGACGATGCGCCGGGATTCTACTTGCTGACCCCGGCAGTACGATTCGGGCATCAGCGATCGCCCCGCGCGTCGCTGCGACGACTTCGTCGAGGATCGTCTCGACTTTACCTGTGACCGAGTGTTCGCCGTGCACGACGCCTTGCCCGACAGCCTGATCTGACCGGTCTGCCCAAGGCGACCGGCCTGCCCAAGCGGACGCTGCTGGCCGACGGATTCGAGCAGGCGCTACGGGCCGGCCATCGCACCGGCAAGACCACCGGCTTGCTGCTGATCGACCGGGACCGATTCAAGGAAGTCAACGACACGCCGGGTCACCACGTCGGCGCCCCCCTGTTGTCGCAGATCGGGCCGCGGCTGGCCGCCGTGCTGCGCAGCGCCGATACCGTCGCCCGGCCGCGCTTCGTGAGGTCCGCACGCGGGCACCGGTCCGGTGCGCGCGCTCGCACGCAAGCCATGCCGAGCGTCGGGCGCGAGGCCTGGGCCGTCTTGTTGATTCGCTTTGCTAGAATGACGAAAGTCGCTCGACTGCTCCGCGGCGCAGCGTCTCGAACGCGCGGGCCGCGGCAGTTGGACAACCCAATCCTCCGCCAGACCCCTCCATTGCGCGTCCTCTCGGTGTCGTGGCCGCCCCAGGCGCTGCACCGGCAGGGCTGCGCGTGCAAGGGCCTGGCGCGAGCCCTGCCGGCAAGGGTCGCGATCGCGACGCATTTTGCGCCAACGATTCCCGCGCGCCCGACCTCAACTTGCGACTGCAATGAATTTCGTCCGCGACGTCCTGTCCGCCTGCCCATGACCATCCTTCAGATCGCCGTTCTCGCCCTTGTCCAGGGTCTTGCCGAACTGTTGCCCGTGTCGAGCTCGGCGCACGTCATCGTGGCCGAAAAGCTGATGGGGCTGGACCCGACGGCGCCGGCGATGACGCTGCTGCTGGTGATGCTGCATACCGGAACGATGTTCGCGGTCATCGTGTTCTTCTGGCGCTCGTGGCGCGAGACGTACTTCTCGTCGGCCGGCGCCTTGCGGCGCAATGGACAGCTCGTTGCGCTGGCGACCCTCGTGACCGGCGTCGTCGGCCTCGCGCTTCAGCAGGCGATCAAGCATCTGTTCGCCGGCGGCGCGGCGGACTTCGAGATCGAGCAGCTGTTCGGCAATTCGACGCTGATCGCCTGCGCGCTGGCGTGCGCCGGGCTGCTGATCCTCGTGTCGTCGCGCCGTGCCGCGTCGGCGACCGGAGACGTCGCGGCACGCAGCGCCGCCTGGATCGGTGCGGTGCAGGGCTTGTGCCTGCCGTTCCGCGGCTTCTCGCGCTCGGGCGCGACGATCTCCAGCGGCCTGCTGCTCGGCATCGGCCAGCGGCGCGCCGAGGAGTTCAGCTTCGCGCTGGCCGTCGTGCTGACGCCGGCGGTGATCGTCAAGGAGGCGCTGCGCGCCCTTCATGCCGCCGCGGCCAGCACCGGTTCCAGTGCGGTGGATCCGTGGCAACTGGCCGGCCCGAGCCTGATCGGCATGGCGCTGAGCTTCGTTGCCGGCCTCGCGGCACTGCGCTGGCTGTCGCGCTGGCTCGAGCAGGGTCGCTGGCACGTCTTCGGAATCTATTGTCTGGTTGCGGCGATCGTCGTGCGCGTCGTGGTTTGACGGGCGGTCGAGCGTCGCCGGTCAACTAGCGCCCTCGTTCGGCGCCGCGCGCGGCGCTCGGCGCGCCGGCGCGCATGTCAGAATCGCCGGGTGGACATCTCGGGGCCTTGATTGAAGAGCACTGGGCGACCCATCCGGCGCGGCGCGGCGCAGGACCCGGTCCGGGCCGACCTGCCGCCGGCCGACGATCCGGTGACGCGCGAGCGGCACCGCGTGCAGATGGCCGATATCGCGCGGATGGCGGGCGTATCGGTCGCGACCGTGTCGCGGGCGCTCAGCGGCAGCCCCCTGATCGCGAGCCAGACGCGCGTGCGGATCGCGGAACTCGCACGATCGGTCAACTACACGATCAATGTCGGCGCGAAGAATCTGCGCCTCGGGCAGAGCCGTACCATCGCCGTCGTGATCCCCTACGACCGGCAATCGCGCCAGCACATCTCCGATCCGTTCTTCCTCGCGATGCTCGGCAGCCTTGCCGATGCGCTGACCGAGCGCAGCTTCGACATGCTGGTGTCGCGCGTCGACGCCGACCGCCTCGACGAGGCGGCCCTACCGTACGACACGGGCGTCGTGCTCGGCGTCATCCTGATCGGGCAGTGGCGCCACCACGACCAGCTCAATCGCCTGGCGGGCCGGCGCGTCCCGATCGTCGTCTGGGGGGCGCAGATGCCGCAGCAGCTGTACTGCAGCGTCGGTGGCGACAATCTTGCCGGAGGCGCACTGGCGACGCGGCATCTCCTCGACCACGGCCGCCGGCGCATCGTCTTTGTCGGCGACCCGCACCTGCCCGAGGTCGAGCAGCGCTATCGCGGATACCTGCGCGAGCTCGAGAACCACGGCATCGCGCCCGACGAACGCCTGTGCCTCGAGGTGCCGTTCGAAGCCAGCCTGGCGCGCGCCGCGATCTGCCGACTCTGTGATGCTGCAATCGATTTCGATGCGGTGTTCGCGTGCAGTGACGTGCTCGCGATGGCCGCGATCCAGGGGCTGCGGGCCAACCATCGCGCGGTACCCCGATCGGTCGCAGTCGTCGGATACGACGACATCGCCTGGGCCAGTCATGCCGATCCGCCGCTGACGACAATTCGCCAGCCGATCACGCTGGCTGGCGTCGAGATCGTCGACGCGCTGCTGGCGATCGTCGCGGGCGAAGAGGTGCCCCCGCGGACCCTGCCGGTCGAACTGGTCGTCCGCGAGAGTTCGCTGGGCTGACGCCGGGCTGGGATTCCCGCCACCGGCGCGCTGGCAGCCCGCCGCCGGGGCGGCGCCGGGCGCCACGCCGATCACGCATTCGCGTTCTCGATCGTGCATTGCAGCGAACAATGCGCGGCAGTCCGGCCGAACGGCGTTTCCGTCTCAACCGATTGCATGGCGTCGGGTCGCTTCCGCGCATCCGGCGTGGAAATCCGGTTCGTTTGTGATGCAGTGCCGCGCACCCGATTTGATGCAATCGATTGCATCCATGCCGCGATCCGAATAGATTCCGGTCACGTCGCGCGAGGTCCGGACCCGGCAGTGAGTCGGGGCGAGACCGCACCGCACGGCGCCGACGCGCCAAGGGCGTTGCGCGTGCGATCCGGTCAGGTCGACCGGTGCTGCCTGCGTCCCGGTCGCATAAGAACGCAAAGAGCTGGAGACAGGGATGACCCGGAAACCGATACCAAGCCACGCGGCGCTTGCCGTCGCGCTCGCTGTACTGACCGTCAGCGCGCGTGCGCAGGACGCGCCGACGACGCCGGCGGGTGCAGGCTCCGATGCGGCCGCGCCCGCGGCTGCGAATCCGCAAGACGCGCTGGACCTCGACAAGGTCATCGTCACGGGCACCTCGAAGGCCGTCACGAAGATGCGTTCCAGCGTCTCGATCAGCACGGTCGGCGCGGAACAGATCCAGGACAGCCAGGCCACCAGCGCGACCGAACTGCTGCGCGCGATACCCGGTGTGCATGCGGAGTCGAGCAGCGGCGAAAGCAACGCGAACCTGTCGGTGCGCGGCATTCCGATTTCCGCGGGCGGATCGCGCTACGTCCAGTTCCAGGAGGACGGGCTGCCCGTGCTGCAGATCGGCGACCTCGACTTCCTGACGCCCGACAGCTACATCCGCGCAGATCGATACGTCGACCGCGTCGAGGTCGTGCGAGGTGGATCGGCGTCGACGCTCGCGACCAACGCGCCCGGCGGCATCATCAACTTCATCGGCAAGACCGGCGAGGAGGAGGAGGGCGTCGTCGCCGTCGAGAAGGGCCTGAGCTTCGACGAGACGCGCTACGAGTTCGGGCGCGGCGGCGCGCTCGGCGCGAAGACGCGCTTCTACGTCGGCGGCTTCTATCGCGACGGCGACGGCCCGCGCAAGGGCGGCGTGCCGGTCGAGAACGGCGGGCAGTTGCGCGCGAACATCACGCAGCAGCTCGACAACGGCTACATCCGGCTGAGCCTCAAGGAACTCGACGATCGCACGCCGACATATCTGCCGGTGCCCGTCAGCACCGTCAACGGCAACATCCAGCCGCTGCCGGGGATCGACCCGCGCACCGCGAGCCTGTATTCGCCTTACCTGCTGCCGGATGCCGCGCTGACCGGCACCAATGGCCGCGCGGTGTCGAACGTCAACGACGGATTCAGCGCCACGTCGACCGCATTCGGCGCCGAGGCCGGGCTGGACGTCGGCGGCGGATGGACGCTCGACGAGAAGTTCCGCATCGCGAAAAATGGCGGCCATTTCCTGGGCGTCTACGCGCCGGGCGGCGTCGCCGCGGCGCCTGCCGGGACGACCTTCCTGACCGGGCCGCACGCGGGCCAGGCCTATGCCGGCAATGCGTTCACCGCCGTCGTGTTCAACACGTCGATCGACAACGCGAACCTCGCCGTCAACGACGTCAAGCTGTCGCGTCGCTTCGCGCTCGGTGGCTCCGGCGACCTGACCGCGAGCGGCGGGCTGTATACGTCGTCGCAGCGGGTTGCAATGACGTGGAACTTCAACCAGTATTTGATGCAGGCGATCGGCGACAAGCCGGCGATCCTGTCGTCGTCGATCGACGGCACGCCGGCCTTCGGCGGCTGCTGCGAGCGCGTCATCGACGCGACGTACCGGATGGTGTCGCCGTACCTGAACCTGACGTCGACGATCGGACCGGTCAACCTGGACGGAAGCGTGCGGCGCGACGCGCAGAAGGCGAGCGGCTACTACCGCGAACCGCCGACGACCGGCGCGCCCTACAACCTCGCGACGCTGAACGATCCGGGCCGCTCCGGGGTCATCGACTATTCGAAAAACCATACCTCGTATTCCTTCGGCGGCAACTTCCTGATCAATGCCGGCCTCTCCGTGTTCGGCCGCTACAGCGACGGCGTGGCGTTCAACGGCGATCGCATCGCGTGGGGCAACCCGATCGACGGCTCGACGCCGATTCCGATCAACGAGGTCAAGCAGATCGAGGGTGGCGCCAAGCTGCGCGCCGGACCCGCGAGCCTCTTCGTGACGGTCTTCCAGGCGAAGACCGCCGAGTCCAACTACGACCTGACGACGCAGCTGTCGACCGCATTCCACTATGCGGCCACCGGCGTCGAGCTCGAGGGGGCCTATGTCCTCGGCAATCTGCGACTGAGCGGCGGCCTGACGCTGACCAACGCGAAGATCACCGGCACCGCCCCGGGTCAGGAAAGCCAGATCGGCAGCACGCCGGCGCGCTGGGCCCACACGCTCTACCAGGCCGCCGCGAGCTACGACCTCGGACTCGCGAAGGTGGGGCTGAACGTGGCTGGAACCTCGTCGTCGCAGAACAGCGGCAACACGCTGCCCGGCTTCGCGGTCGTCAACGGCTTTGCGCGCGTCGCGATCACGCCGTCGACGACGCTCGCGCTGGGCGTCAACAACCTGTTCAACCAGATCGGCTATACCGAGTCGGACGGGCCCGGCAACGCGCGCTCCGTCAACGGGCGCACGGTCAAGGCGGGTCTGACCTACGCGTTCTGAATGAAGAACCAGGTCCAGCTCGTCGCCTACGTCGATCGGCTCGGCGGCGCGTCGCTGCGCGAACTGCGCGCGCTGCTGCAGGGGCCGCTGGCCGGGCTGTTCGGCGGCGTCCATCTGCTGCCGTTCTTTCACCCGATCGACGGCGCCGATGCCGGCTTCGACCCGATCGACCATACCTGCGTCGATCCGCGGCTCGGCGACTGGGCCGACGTCAGCGCGCTCGCGGCGGACGTCGACGTGATGGCCGACGTGATCGTCAACCACGTCTCGTCGAGTTCGCCGCCCTTCCTGGACGTCCTCGAGCGCGGCGCCGAGTCCGGCCACGACGGGCTTTTCCTCCGATACGCGGACGTCTTTCCGGACGGCGCCTCCGAGGAGGAGCTGCTGTCGATCTACCGGCCGCGGCCCGGCCTGCCGTTCACGGCGGTCGCGCTGCGCTCGGGCGAGCGGCGGCTGTTCTGGACGACCTTCACCGCGGGCCAGATCGACATCGACGTCGAGGGGCCCGCGGGCCGCGCCTATCTGGAGGGCATCCTGGATCGCTTCCAGCGCAGCGGCATCCGGATGGTCCGGCTCGACGCGGTCGGCTACGCGATCAAGCGTGCCGGGACGAGCTGCTTCATGATTCCGGAGACCTACGCGTTCATCGAGCAGTTCGCGGCGCGCGCCCGCGCGCGCGGCATCGAGGTGCTGGTCGAAATCCACGCGCACCACCACCGGCAGATCGACATCGCTGCACGCGTCGATTGGGTCTACGATTTCGCGTTGCCGCCGCTCGTCCTGCACGCATTCCAGCGCCGCAGCGCACGGGCGCTGAAAACCTGGCTCGCGATCAGGCCGACCAACGCACTCGTCGTGCTCGACACGCACGACGGCATCGGCATCGTCGACATCGGCGAGGACGCGACCGACCGTGCCGGCCATCCCGGGCTGGTCCCGCCCGAGGAACTCGGCGCGCTCGTCGAGTGGATACACGCGAATTGCGCCGGCCAGAGCCGCGCCGCGACCGGCACGGCCGCGTCGAACCTCGATGTCTACCAAGTCAACTGCACCTATTTCGACGCGCTCGGCCGCGACGAGCACCGCTACGTCGCCGCGCGCGCACTGCAGTTCTTCGTTCCCGGCATACCGCAGGTGTACTACGTTGGCCTGCTTTCCGGCGGCAACGACATGGCGCTGCTCGCGCGCACCGGAGTCGGTCGCGACATCAATCGCCACTACTACGCGCGTGACGAAATCGAATCCGCGCTGCAAACATCGGTCGTCCGCCGGCTGCTGGACCTGATCCGGATGCGCAACGAACATCCGGCGTTTTCGGGCTCATTCCGCGTCGAGCCGTCCGGCGACGACGTGCTCGATCTGCGCTGGGCGCATGGCGACGCCCGCGCGCGGCTGCGCGTCGATTTCGCGGCCGGCGATTATCAACTCGATTGCACGCCGGCCGCGCCGGTCACGCTCGGCGCCGTGCCGTCAACTTAGTCGCACGGCGCCGGCGAGCAGCGCATACGCGCCCGGCGATGGGCGCGGCGTCCAGGCGATGCGGCGCTCCGTGTCCGCGACGGGGGCCGGCGCGATCGTCGCGAGGCGCGCTGGGGGCGCCGGCCCGGTCGGATCGCGTCGACCGACGGTGCAGGCGATGAAGCGGATCTTGATCGTCATGATGACCACCTCCTCGGCTCGTCCCGGGACCGTCGCCGCGATCGAGTCGATCGCGGCGACGGCATGCCTGGCCGGGCCGCTGAACTTCGGGTGTACCAAAGGGAGGTTGTCGAAACGCTGCCGGCCGAAAGGGGTGGCCAGGCGGATGCTCTGCTGCTCGACACGCCGTCCCGCTTTTCAGCAGGATGGCGGCTTGGGAATGGACTTCGGCCGGTGATCCTGCTGGCTAGATTGCAGATCGACTAGGGCTACAGTCCATGGGGTTTCCCCAGAATCCAACACGTTGCGGATGATGGTCGTACCGGGCGGCGGTGTCAATCGCGCTGCCGCAAGCGGGCGACCGGCGTGGGTCGAACGGCGCCCGAGCGGCGCCGATCCAGCGCGCGGGCGCCGCTAGACGGCCGGAAAGCTCGCGCTGAACGTCGACCCGGCACCCGGCCGGCTGCCGATCTGCAGGCACCCGCCCATCAGTTCGAGCAGGAAGCGCGACAGCGCGAGGCCGACGCCCGGCGCGCTGCCGTCGGCGATCCTGGTCGCGGCGTCGTCCAGCGGCGCGAACAGGCGCGACATCTGATTGCTGGCGAGGCCGCTGCCGGTGTCGTCGACGATCAGCTCGACGAAATCGCCGCGATGCGCGACCGACACGACGATCGTTCCTCCGCCGCGGCTGTTCTTCATCGCGTTGGCAAGCAGATTCTCGGTGACCTGCCGGACCCGGTCGGAGTCGATCCGCGCGGGCCACGAGGCCTTGCGCGGGATCCGGTCGACGACCACGACGTCCTCGACGCCGGCGTGTTCGGCGAACTGCGCGACACAGTCGCTGACGACCTCGAGGACGTCGCAGGTCACCGGCTTGAAATCGTCGCGGTTCAGGCGGCTGCTGGACAGGTCGAACATCTCGTCGACCAGTTCGGCGATCTGCCAGGCGCTGCGCAGGATCGTCTCGCCGCAGCCACGCAGCGCGGATCCGGCGGCGGCCTCGCGTTCGAGGACTCGGGCGGAATCGAGGATCGTCCTCAGCGGCGCGCGCAGCTCGCTGCTTGCGCGCACCATGAACGCCGTGCGCGACCGGTTCGCACGCTGCGCGACGTCGCTCTCGAGCTCGCTGACCCGGATGCGCCGGCGCGCTGTAATGTCGATCGCGACGCCGCCCAGCTTGACGATCCGCCCCTCCTCGTCGCGGAAGGCCTCGCCGCGCGCCTCGATCCAGCGGCGGCTGCCGTCGGGCCGTTCGTATTCGAGTTCGAGCTCGTAGGGCGCTCCGCTCCTCAGCGTCTCGGCGACGGCGTCACGCAGCCGCGCGTAGCTCTCCGGCACGTAGATAAGCGCCTGTTCGGCGAAGCTCGGCGCCATCCGCGCGGCATCGCGCCCGAAGATCCGGTAGAGCTCCTCGGACCACGTGACGAGGTCTGCCGCGACCTCCCATTCCCAGCTGCCGATGCGCCCGATCCGCTGCGCCCGGCGCAGTTCGGCTTCGCGCCGGCGCAGCAGGTCCAGCGCGCGTTGCCGCTCGACGGCTTCGGCGCGCAGTGCGGACTCGGCCTCCCTGAGGTGCGTGATGTCGGTGACCTGGATCATGAATCCGAGCACGATGCCGTCGACGACATCGGGCATGTAGGTCACGAGCCCGTGCCGCTTCACGCGATCGGGGCCCGTGATCTCGCGTTCGAAATTCTGGCTCTGGCCACGCAGCGCCGCGCGCATGCTCGGTTCGTCGCGGGCGAACAGCTCCGGTCCGAGGATCTCGGCGACCGGACGTCCGGCGGCGCGCTTGCCCGCGGGACCGAACCACACCGCCATCGCCGGGCTGGCGTATCGATAGGTCAATTCCCGATCGCAGTAGGCCTGGATCGACGGCAACTGCTCCGCCAGCAGACGGAAATAACGGCTCTTGTCCTGCAGCGTCGTTTCGTTCATCGTTGTCTATCTGGAAGCCCTTCCCGGCGGGCGCCGCGGCGCCGTCGAGTGCCCGGCCAATAACAACGCCGCCGTAGGGAGAATCGAAGATACACCCGGCGGTGCGCGGTGCCGGCCCGATGGCGGACTATTTCTTGTTGTCGACGAACGATCGTCGCGTCGTCGTCAAGCGCGCGTCAGAACTGCGTGCGACGTTCTGCGCGCGGCGCAGATTGGCGCGACAATGCGCGTACCCTGAGCAGGCGGAGCGATCGACCGCGATCACGATCCGACCGGCGCAGCGAGCGGGGAAAGCGATGATCGTCGAACGCATCTGGACCGCAAACGCCTATCGGAACTTCAACTACCTGGTCGTCTGTCCGGATACCGGCGAGGCGCTCGCGATCGATCCGCTGGACCACGCGAAGTGCCTCGCGACCGCGCACGCCAGGGGTTGGCGCATCACGCAGATCCTCAATACGCACGAGCATCACGACCACACCGGCGGCAATGCGCCGATTGTCGCCGCGACCGGCGCCAAGGTGCTCGCGCATCACCGCGCCGGCGCGAGCATCGCGGGCGTCGACCGCGGCCTGCAGGCGGGCGACATCATCAAGGTCGGCAGGCATGTCGAGCTCGAATGTCTCGACACGCCCGGCCACACGATGTGCCACGTCTGCCTGAAGGCGCATGCCGACCGCCCGGCGCTGTTCACCGGAGACACCCTGTTCAATGCCGGAGCGGGCAATTGCCACAACGGCGGAGACCCGCGGGCCTTGTACAAGACCTTCGCCGGCCAGCTCGCGGCGCTGCCGGACGACACCGTCGTTTATCCGGGTCACGACTACATCGAGAACAACCTGCGCTTCACGCTGTCGCTCGAACCCGACAATCGTACGGCGCGGGAGTGCTTGGCGGTCGTCGCCGGCCACGACCCCGCGCGCTCCGCGGTGACGACGCTGCGCGAGGAGCGCCAGTTCAACACGTTCATGCGCTTGGGCAGCGCGAGCCTGGTTGCGGCATTGCGCCAGAGGTTTCCGGAACTCGGTGACCGTCCCGACGACCAGAGCTTGTTTGTCAGACTGCGTGAACTGCGCAACAGTTGGTAGATTGGACTAATATGGTCCGGGATATGGTCCGGGAATGCCAAGGCCTTCGAGGCGCCGCCTGCGCGGCGCTGCGGACTCGCCCGGCGAAGTGGGCCAGACCGCTCGCGGCGCGGCGGGTGCTCGCGGCATGATCATGTTCTGATTTGGAGATCGGCGATCCTACCGCTAACGTCCGGCGCCGTTCGCGTACAGACTCCAGCGAGCATGCCGCCCAAGAGCCTTGCCCTGATCGATGACGATGCCGACTTCGCGCGTGTCATCGGCGAGGCCATGGAGCAGCGCGGCGTTCCGGTCCGCACGTTCGCCGATACCCATGCGCTGCTGGCCTCCGAGCACGCGTTCGACTTCGGTTTCTACGTGCTCGACCTGATGGTTCAGGGCAGCGATGTCTACGATCTGATCCGCCAGTTGCGCCGCCGCACCGCCGCCGGCATCGTCGTCGCGACGCGCCAGTCCGGCGCCGACGCATTCTGCGCGGCACTTGGCGCCGGTGCCGACATGTTCCTCGCGAAGCCGATCGGCTCCGACCAGGTCCTGCAGGCGGTCGAAGCAGTCAACCGCCGGGCTGCGGGTTCCGTGCTCGCATCGATCCCCTGGCAGTTCGACCGGCGCGCCGGGCGACTGGTCACGCCATCCGGGTTGGCCGTCGAACTGAGCGCCAGCGATCTCGTCGTGATGGACTGCTTCATCGAAGCGCACGGCGCCTCGGTCACCCGCGCCGACCTGTGCCGCCGGCTCGGGCGCGAGCTGACGATCCGCAACTACAACTGGCTGCATGCGACGATCTACCGCCTGCGGCGGCGCATCGAGCGGGCGACCAACGAGGTCCTGCCGGTGCAGTCCCAGTCGCGCGTCGGCTACGTGTTTCGCGCCGAGCTTGCCGACGTTTGATTTTGTATTGTCATGATCGTCCGATTGACAAGCAAAATTGCCATGTGTATCGTTTTACCGATCGATTTCACAAAAAGATCGAAACAAGATCGAGAAAAATCGAGAAAAAATCGAGACAAGGTCGATTGAGTAATTCGGTACAGCGCGGAATGGCGCTTTTCCCCTTTTTTCACGACTGATCCGGGCTGCCGCAGCACCGGCAGTAGCCAGAATAAGACTAGGAGACCCCATGAAGGCATGCCTGAGCGGCGGGTTTGATCTCGCCGGTAACCATCGCAATCGCATCGCCGCAGTTGCCGTCGCGACCGTGTTCGCCGCCGCCTTGGGCGCCAGCGCCAGCGCCGGCGCCGCGCCGCCGAAAGTCGTTGCCGGGCCGAGCGCCGACGCGAAGTGTTTCGCGCCGTGGAGTGCGTCGACAAAGTACTTCCAGTTCCCGGCCAAGAAAGGACCGTACCGGGTCGCGCTCGCCAACGGCTACATCGCGAACACCTGGCGCATCCAGATGATCAAGACCGCCAAGGCCTATGCCGCGCAACCTGAGGTCGCGTCCAAACTCAAGGAATTCAAGGTCGTATCGACCGGCGAGGACGTTGCCGCGCAGATCGCCGCGATCAACAACTTCATCGATTCCGGCTACGACGCGGTGGTCGTCAACGCGCAGAATCCGGCGGCGTTCAAGCCGGTCATCAAGCGCGCCAACGAGGCCGGCGTCGTGCTGGTCGCGTTCGACAACATCCTCGACACCGAGGAGGCGATCAACGTCAACGTCGACCAGAAGGGCCTCGGCAAGTACTGGGCCGAATGGCTGGTCGGCAAGGTGCCGAACGGCGGCAAGGTGCTCGAGGTGCGCGGCGTGTCGGGCACCTCGGTGGATCGCGACCGGCACGATGGTATCCAGGAGGTGCTGAAGGCCTCGGGCAAGAAGTGGGAGACCGTCGAAGTCAGCGGCAAGTGGGACGACCCGACCGCGCAGAAGGTCACTGCCGACGCGATCGCAGTGCACAAGCACTTCGACGCGATCACCGCGCAGGGTGGCGACACCGGCGTGGTCCAGGCGATGATGGACGCGAAGCACCCGTTCGTGCCGTTCGGCGGCGAAACGGAGAATGGTTTCCGCCGCTTCTGCGCGAAGTATTCGGCCCAGGGCCTCAAGTGCGCGTCGGGCGGCACCGGGCCGGCGCAGGTCGCCGTGGCGATCAAGACCGCGATCGCGGCGCTCGAAGGCCAGGTCGTGCCGCAATCGATCAAGCTGCCGCTTGCGCGCGTCGAGGATCCCGATTTTCAGGATGGGCGCGACTTCTACGGCAATCAGTCGGACAATTTCTTCGTCGGGAATTCGTTCCCGACCTGCGGGATCAACTTCACCGCCCAGGAGATCATGGGGCAGTCCGAAGCGAACAAATAGTCGCGAGCCTCCTCTCCTCTCGCGGCACTTGCAGCGCAGCGTCCGGGAACGGCGCGGACGATCGGCTTCCGGCGGTGAGCCGGGCGGCCGCGCGGCTGGCAGGCCGCGCCCG
>Ga0213853_10371561_pt1 | contig 14962 bp, 10 predicted proteins | sample ABR_2016_MetaT_FD_164456 | JGI IMG/M metagenome (GOLD analysis project Ga0213853, IMG submission 164456) | Metatranscriptome of freshwater sediment microbial communities from post-fracked creek in Pennsylvania, United States - ABR_2016... | ecosystem: Environmental > Aquatic > Freshwater >...
ACTGCTCACGGCGCGCTCCGCGATTCCCACGAGCAACAGCGAGGCGCTGACCGCGAGCACGCGGGAACTGGACACAAATCAGCGCGAACTCCTGCGGCTCCAGTTTGAACTCGATTCGCTCGAATACGATCTCGACTACCTGAAACGCGGCCCCATCGCGCAGCTCGTGCTCGACTGGCTGACGGAAAACCAGAGCCGCACGGTAAGTTTCCACCGTTTCCAAATGCTCGCGTGGACGCTCGTGCTTTCGATCATCTTTCTCTCGCGCGTGCTCGATCAACTCACGATGCCGGAATTCAGCGACGCAGTGCTCGGCCTCATGGGCATCAGCTCCGGCACATATCTCGGATTCCGGCTGCCGGATCAAAAGCCGGCATAGCGCGTCACACCGCCGGCAGAACCCTGTACCGCGACTCGATGAAGAGTTCGCGATTTTCCGCGGAGTCCTCCATTTTTTCCGCTGCACGCCACGCGCGGTAGTGCTCGCGGTGGATGGTTGCGTGCTCGGTCCGCGCGCCGCGCCCGCGCGCCAGTTTCGCCAGCGCCATCGAGAACGCCTTGTGCGAAAGCATGTCGCGTCCGGGAAAAAAGAAGTCGCAGTCGGCCTCATTTTCAAAATCCACGAGCACGAGCGCCATGCCCGCCATGTCTGCGGGCAGACCGCGATCCGCGGCCCACGCCTCCGTGAATTCGTTGACTTTTTCCCAGTTCATCGCGGTGAAGGTGATCCGGGACGCGGCATTGCGCAAGCGCGCGTGGCATCCGCTACGGCGTCGCGTAGGGCGTGGCGAGGACGCGGTAATATTGGCGCTGCACTCCGGGCTGCACGGGAATCGTGTAGCTGGTCGAGAAATTCGGCCACTGGCTCGCGGGTGCGACGGGCGTCCATGTGGTGAAGTCGGCGGTGCTCTGCACGGTGTACTGCCAGTAGTAGCCGGAGCCAGGCCACGTCATGGTCATCACGCCCGAGACCGCTGGCGATACCGCCACGGCGGAGGACATCATCGCGGCAGCGCCCGGCGTTGCAGCAGCAGCAGGCAGCGCGACGAATGGCTGCGGCAGCGTGGTGCTTTGCGCGGTGGCGGGGATGCTCATGTTGCCCGCGGCGTCGAATGCCTGCACGGTCACGTCGTAGCTTGTGCTCGGCGTGAGGCCGGAGATCGTCGTTTGCAGAACGGTGCCAGCGACGGTGGTGCTCACGATCTGATCGTTGTATGGCGGCGGATGGATGCGTGAATCGAGATGCGTCGCGGTGATCTGGTAGCCGGTGACAGCGACGTTGTCCGTCGAGGCCGTCCACGTCGCGCGGACGCTGCTCCAGCCGAGTTGATCCATCACGAGTCCGCCCGGCACGCTCGGCGCGACGAGGTCGGTGCCCGCGGGATAAACCTGCACGGTGTAGCTCTGCGTGTAGGTGCCGCTGCCGTTCGTCGCGGCGAGCGTGAAGGTCGCGGTGCCTTCCTGTCCGGCGACGGGCGTCCATGTGAAGCTGCCGCTCGTGCCCGCCGGTGAATTCCACACTGCACCCGCAGGCGCGCTCACGACTGCGAGCGTCGGCGCAGGCAGTCCGCTGCCCGTGAAGGTCACGCTCGTGAATGCCTGCCCTACGACGGCGTACGTGCCCGCGTACGGCCCGTTGTTGCCATTCGTGATTCCGGGCGGCGCGATGTACGTCGTCATGAAGCCCGCGGAGACGTAGCCCGATTTGTTTCCAGCCGCATCCACGGACGCGAGGAAGTAGGGATACGAAGTGTAAGGCGTGAGCCCGGAGAGATGCAGCGACGTGCCGGTGGTGCTGCCGATGGCCGTGTAGTAGGTGGTGCTGCCGGATCCTTTCGGACTGTGGACGACGGTTCGCTTGTAGAGGACGTAGGCAGCCACACCGACATCATCCGTCCCCGGATCCCACGAGATGTCCGCAGTGGTCGAGGTGACGTTGGCAACCACGACATTCGTCGGCGGCGTCGGCGGCGTGGTGTCGGGCACGGCGGCGAGAACATTGAAAGTGGCGGTCTGCGCGATGGTGCCGACGCTGTTCGTCGCGCGGAAAATCGCGCTCTGCGTGCCGACCTGCGCGAGCGTCGGCGTCCACGAGACGAGGCCCGTTGTGCCGTTGATCGTCATGCCCGCAGGGCCGCGATCGAGAGAGAAAGTGGGACGCGGCTTGCCGACTGCGGAGATGGCGTAAGTCCACGGAGTGCTCTGCACGATCGTCGTCGAGGGTGTGGAGGAAATGGTCGGCGCGAGCGTGGTGGCCGGGCGCGTGTCGAATTGCTCGATGTAGATGCCGTATGCGCCGACGAAGTAGATGTAGCCGTCGGTGCCCTTCACCGCGACGGAATAGGACTCGTCGTAAGTCGTCGTGCCGACTTGCGCGAAGGAGTTCAGCACGGGATCGAACGCCCACACCTGATACGAAGTGACGAGATAGATCAGCCCGTCCGCACCGGACACCGCGCGCGCGAACGCCTTTGGCGCGGTGATCGGCTGCGACCATACATTTTGCGAGATGCTGTAAACTGCGGGCGTCGCGCCGAAGACGATGATGCGGTCGCCGCCGTCGTAGCACATCGGTCCCGAGACGGACGCAGGCAGAGTCGCCGTCTGGCCCGCGAGCGTCGCCCAGCTTCCCGCGCCGCTCGTGCCTGCGGTGTAGCGGTAAAAGAGATCGGCAGCCGCGTTGTAAACGTAGATGCGGCCAAGATTGTCGGTCGTGCTCACCGCAGTCGTCAGCGCGGAGGGCATCGCAGCGACGCTGCCGGCCGAGGGATAACTCCGCGCGCTCCCCACGGCACCGTCACCATTGGCTCCGCCAAAAAGAATCACGCGACCACGGCTGTCCACCTGCGCGCCTGCATAGCTTTGCGAGTCGGTGCTGAGCGTTCCCGCGAGCGTGAACGCCGAGCCCGCTGTGAGGTAATTCCAAGTCGCGGCATTGGTCGTCGTGCTGCCGTTCGACGCGGGGCCGAAGCAATACATCGTGCCGCCATTCAGCACCGCGATGGCAGCCGACGACATGAATACGCCCGACACCGTGGTCCCGAGCACCGTCGCGGCGGGAAGCTGCACAGGCGCGAGCGTGACCGTCATCGGCGAAGTGCTCACCGCGCTCTGCACGCCATGCGGATCGGTGCAGGACACGCGCACCGTCCACGCGCCCGACGTGGTGTAAGTGTGCGGGACCACCGTGCCCGTCGCGCCGCTCACCGTCTGCACGGCGCTACCGTCGCCATTCCAATCAATCGTGAAATTGAAAACATCGCCCGCGCTGCTCAGGTAGCTGCCCGTCGCGGTGAGCGTGACGCTCACCGGCGTGCCCGTCGTGGTCGTCGCGGGCAGGCCCGCAATCGTGAGCACGGGCGCGGTCTGGTAGCCGACGGTGAAAGTGCCGATCAGCGTGTCCGGCATCACGTTTCCCGCGATGTCGGTCACACGATTCGAGGCGACGTGAATTTCATACGTGCCGTTGTCCTCCGGCCCCCACGTTCCGCCCGGCCCCGCGATGGTGTAGCCCGCGTTGATCGTCTGGCTGTCGAGCGTCGTCCACGAAGTGCAGACGCCCTGCGTGATCGCGCCGCCCGGCGCCTTCACATACACCGCGCCGGTGCCCTGCACACTCGCCGTGAGCACTTTCTCGTAGTCCCAAAATTTCACCGCGATGTTCACCGACGGCCAGCCGACGTACGCAGGCACCGTCGTCGCCGTCACCACCGCGAGCGGCGGCTGCGTGTTCGGCCCCGTGTGGCGCGTGAGCACGAACGCGTGCTCCTGCCCGGCGACGAGCCCGTGGCCGACGATGTCGCCGCCGTTGTCAATCGCGAACGCCTCCTCGATCGTCCACCCGGCGGTCGGCGGGATGAGCGCGTTCAGATCCTTCACCGCGCCACCCGCGCCGAGCCACGCGACCGCGTGTGACACGCCGTTCGCATCCACCGAGGTGCCGACGACGTCGCCCGCGTCGTTAATCCCGTTTGCGCGCGAATGGTGATAGTAGTCGAGATAGCCGAGCGCCGTCATTCCGACTCCGTCGAAATAGACAAACGCGCGGGTGTAGGGGAACGAAGTGCTCGTGGAATAAGTGGACCAGCCCGCGACCTGCCCGCCCGCATTGATCGCCGTGGCCGCGGAAGTGTTCCCCCCAAGCGTGCCGAGCGAAATGAGATTCCCACTGACATCCGTACGGAACGCGCGCGTTCCGCCATTCACCCAGCTCGCCGTGCCCGCGACCTGCCCCGCCGCATTGATCGCAGCCGCCGCGCTCGTCCCCGGCTGATCCGCGCCATTCAAAGTGCCGAGCAAATTCATCGTGCCGCCGCTGCTCAGCGTGAAGCCGAGCGTCGCGCCGCCCGTCGTCGTCGTGCCCGCGACCGTGCCGAGCGAATTCACGCCCGCAACACTCACCGGATCGCCCGGCGCGACGGAGCCGATATCCGTGAGCGTGCCGAGGAAAGACACGAAGCCGCGCGACACGCCCGCCGCATTTTGCGAAGTGCCGTAGAAGCGCCCGTCCGCACCGAGCGCCGTGATGCTGTTGAACGATCCGCCCAGCGATCCCGTGTCCATGATTCCAAAGCCGCTCTTCCAGATCCACGCGCGTGTCGAATTCGCATTGGGCTGCGAGTAGCCGCCGACCGTGCCGTTGTCGCTGACCGCCGTCGCAAAAGTCGGCGCACCGTTGAGCGGACCGAGGTCCGTGATGTTGTAAGTCTGCGCGGCGAGCGTGCCGCACAACGCAAACAGGAGGAGGAACGGGGGCGTTTTCATGGCGATATTTGGCTGGAAAAATGCACCGCAACAGAACGACGTGAACCGAAGCGGGACACGTCTGATATTATCCGTGACGGAATCGTTCTGATAATGAATTTACAGATGCTTTTCGGACAATCTGCGCATCGCATGATGACAATTGCCGCCTTGAGGAAGTCACATGATTGAGTCCCGCAAAAATGGTTGACGCCGTCGTGCCGGAAAGGGCGAAGCCAGCACGCGGGGCGCGATGCGGGGCGCAGCCTTTGGACTGCGGCGGCTTGACACCGCAGTCCAAAGGCTGCGCCACGCTCACACGGTCTTTCCACGCAGCCGGCTTTTCGTGAAACAAAAACGTGGCGGACTCCGCACGAATCGCTACCGCGCCTCCAACGAGGGCTGCTGCTCCCACTTGCCAAGTTGCGGCGCGCGGAAACCGGCCATGCGCGTGAGCAGCGCATCCGCGTCGCTCTCGACGAGCAGCGAGGCAAGATGCTCGTTTCGCAAGAACTGTTCGTCCGTCGCGTGGCGCAGGAAGGTGAGCAGGTGATCGTAGAATCCTGCGACGTTCAGCAGGCCGACGGGCTTTGCGTGAAAGCCGAGTTGCAGCCATGTGAAAGTCTCGAACAATTCCTCCAGCGTGCCGATGCCGCCGGACAGCGCGATGAAGCCGTCGCTGAAATCCGCCATGAGCTGCTTGCGCTCGTGCATCGAGGCGACGACGTGCAGCTTCGTTACGCCGGTGTGGCCGAGTTCCTTGTCCATGAGCGCCGTCGGAATCACGCCGATGACTTCACCGCACGCACGCAACGCGCCATCCGCGACAGCCCCCATCAGCCCGACATTTCCGCCGCCGTACACGAGTCCGATACCCCGCGCGGCGAGCAGCGCGCCGAGTTGCTCCGCCGCCTCGCGATGGACCGGATTCGCGCCCGACGACGAGCCGCAATAGACGCAGACGCGCTTCATTTTTTCCCGGCGGACTCCGCGCCTCCCGTTCCGAATGCCGGCGGCGGCGGAAGATTCCACGCCTTCCATTTCGCGGCGTACTCGGCGCGCGGGAGCAGCACGAAATGCGGCTTTGCATCCGCACGCAGCCATCGGATGAGCGAGACGAGATCCGGCTCGGCCATCACCGTGCAGCCCACGCTCGGCTTGTGCGGCGCGCGGCGGAGGTGGAGGAAAATCGCGCTCCCCTGCCCCGGCACCGGCGGGTCGGCATTGTGACGCAATTCGACAAGCCAGCGGTACGCAAAGTCGCCGGGCCGCATCCGCTGCTTCGCATACCACGGCGGCGGATTTTTCGGATCCACGACCACATGCCGGTTGTACTGCGGGTGGTTCACGTCATCTATCCACGCATCCGCGGCGGTGACGGTGTGAAACGGATAGTCGCTCCCGGCGGGCAGCGCGCTGTCGTACGTGTAGATCGTGCCGATGCGAAAAACTCCCGCAGGCGAACGCCCATCGTGCTCGACTTTGCGCAGTCCCTTTTCCTCCTGCCCGTGGACGCCCGATCCCCACGCCAGCCCGTGCTTGCCGTAGAGCACCGTCCACGGTTTTCCGACCGCCTTCCACTCGCCGCCCGCGCGCTCGAATTCCTGCGCGCTGCCCTCGAACGCATCCCACGACGGCGCGATCGCAACGACAAGCTGGCGCACGCCGTCCAGCTCTGCCGCGCGCACGGTGGAGGAAAAAAGGAGCGGCATCAGCGCAATGAAGATCGTGAGGAAGCCGCGATGCCATCCCGTAGCCGCGCCTGTCAAAGCGCGGGCCGATCGAATGCCTGCGTAAAGAGTGCGCTCGCTCTCACGAGCGCGGCTGCGGTTGAAAAAAGTTTCCTCATTTCGGGCGCGGGGGGTGCTAACCACTGTGCCGCCCGTGATTCGCCCACCACGCCTGCTTTCAGTTTTCGTGATCATGATCGCGACTTTCGTGGCGTACTGGCCCGCGATGCGCAACAGCTTCGTGTGGGACGACACCGCGCTCGTGCTGCGCGACCCGCTCATCCGCTCGTGGCGGCTCACGCCGGATGCGTTTCGCGAATTTCTTTTCCTCGATGCGACGGCGAGCAATTTCTACCGCCCGCTTCAGCGCATGACCTTCATGGCCGACTACGCGCTGTGGGGCATCGCGCGATCCGAAGGCGCGAAAACGTCCGCGAAGACCGGCGCACCCGACACCGGCGACGGCGCGGATGTCGCGGCGGTGCAGGGCGAGCCGCAGCCCGGCTGGCATTTCACCAGCGTGCTCATCCACGCGCTCGCCGCGCTCGCACTGCTGCGGCTGCTGCGCGTGTGGTTCGGCGAAAATGCGGGCTGGTGGCCGCTGGCGGGCGCGCTCGCGTGGACGCTGCATCCGCTGCACACGAGCGCAGTGACCTATGTGAGCGGACGCGCCGATCCGCTCGCGGCGCTGTTCATTTTTTGCGGACTCGCATTCGTGGCAAAGGCGCACGCAAAGGGCGCATTCGTCCCCGGCGATCGCAAGGCGGCACGCGGCATCATCCTCGCCGCCGTGTGCGCGTTCGCGGCAATGCTCTCGAAGGAAAGCGGCGTCGCGCTGCTCATCGTGTGGCTCGTGTGGGTGATCGTCCGAGCGCCGCGTGATCCGCGCGGCTGGGCTTCGTGGATCGCCGCGGCGGCGATTTCCTGCGGGGCGTATGCGGCGCTGCGCACGACGGCGGCACGCACGCCGGTGCCCGCGTCGTCCGAGAGCGCGCCGTGGCAGGCGCGTCCGATTCTCGTCGCACGCGCGCTCGCGGAATACGCGGCACTTTTCGTCGCTCCGCACTCGCTGCACATGGAGCGCGATGTCTCGACGAATCCCGTCGGCAACCACGATGCAAACCTCCGCAACGGCCGTCTGCGCGAGGCGCAGACGCTCGCCGGTATCGCCATCGCAGCCGCACTCGTGTGGTGGTGGCGGCGCGCACGCAAGTTTGCGCCGGATGCCGCGCTCGCGCTCACGTGCGCGGCGGTAACTTGGCTGCCGATCAGCAATGTCTTCCGCCTGAACGCAACCGTCGCCGAACACTGGCTCTACGTGCCGAGCGCATTTCTGATCGCCGCGTTCCTTTCCACCGCGCGCGCACTCGTTCCGCAGCGTCCGCAACTTTTCACCGCGATGCGCGCGGCGGCGGCGCTGTGGCTCGCATTCCTCGCAGTGCAGACGTGGCGGCAGCAGGATTACTGGCACGAGGAGCGGACATTTATCACCGAGACCACGCAGCGTGCGGGACGCGGCGCGCGGATGGTGATCAATCTCGGCCAGCTCGCGATGATGGACGGCAAGCCCGGCGAGGCGCTCGCGCTGTTCCGCGAGGCGCTCGCGATGGAGCCGAAGCTCGCCATCGCGCATTTCAACATCGCGACCGTGGCAATCCGCAAGAAGGACTACGACACCGCTCTCGCCGAACTGACGCTCGCGGAAAGCTCGCCGCTTTTTGCCGCGGAGATCACAGTGCTGCGTGCGGCAATTTCGCAGGCGAACACCGGAAAACCGCGGCTCGACATGCTTGGCGATGCCGCCAGCAGCGCCGGACGCAACTGGTCCGTCGCCCGGCAATACCCGCTCGCGCTCATCGCATCAGGTCGCGCGGACAAGGCGTATGAGGACGTGCTGCGCCAGCTCACCGGGCATCCGTACCGCGCGGAATCATGGCGCTTTCTCGGCGAGATTGCCGAGCAGCTCAAGCAAGCGCCTCTCGCCGTACGCGCGTACACCGAGGCCGCGAACCGCGATGTGCGCGACGACACCAGCCGCGCACGGATTCGCACACTGAGCACTTCCATGTGATCGGCCGCGCGGGGAAAACCGTTCGACTTCGCGGGACGCAGTGCTTACGCAAAACGCGATGTTCACCAAGCCAGACAGCGCGCTCGTCATCGCCGGACACGGCTCGACGCTGAATCCCGATTCGAGCGCACCGACGTGGGCGCTCGCCGAGGAAATCCGCAGGCGCGGCGTCTTCGGCGAGGTGCATTGCGCTTTTTGGAAGGAGGAGCCGAGCTTCCGGCAGGTGCTGCACTGCGTGGATCGCGGGGACGTGTACGTCGTACCGAATTTCATCAGCGAGGGCTATTTCACAAAGACGGTGATCCCGCGCGAACTAGGGCTCACCGGCGATGCGACGCGCATCGGGCGGCACACGGTGAAATACTGCGCGCCGGTCGGAAACCATGCGCGCATGACGGAGCTGCTGCTCAAGCGCGCCGCCGACATCGCGCCGGGCGTGCCGCCGGAAAAGACGAGCCTTTTCATCGTCGGCCACGGCACGGACCTGAACGAAAACTCCGCCGTTGCGGCGAAACGCGAAGTGGAACGCATCGCCGCACTCGGTCGCTATCGCGAAGTGCTGAGCGCATACATGGAGGAGGCGCCGCTCATCGCCGAATGGGACAAGCTTTCCACGAGCCCGAATGTCGTCGTCGTGCCGTTTTTCATTTCCGACGGGCTGCACAGCTACGAGGACATTCCCGTGCTGCTCGGCATCGCGCCGGAATCGCCCGGCGCGGCGAGCGCGAACCGCGCGGCGGTGTTTGCGAACAATCCGTACCGGCTGCGCGGGCGCACGCTGTACTACGCGAGTTCCATCGGCACGGAAGCGGGTTTTGCGGAGGTGATTCTTGACCAGGTGGCGGCTTTCGATTCAAGCCACCCCGCGTGATGCGCGACACGACACAGAAACTCGAACGCTGGCTGCGGGCCGGAGGAAAGCGCGTCGGGCAATTGTCCATCACGCCGGCGAACGGCGGCTGGGAACTGCGGCACGCCGACGACGCGGAGCGAAATGATCTCGCGCAATTCTCAAAATGCGACGACGCGCGCACGCTCGCGAATCTCGACGACGCGGGCGCTTTCCGCCCGCTGAAGACCGCACCGACCTTGCGCCACGGCTGGCGGCTTGTGTTGCCGGACGCGCATTCGCTGCGGCTCGCACTCGAATATTTCTATCCCGCGATGCTCGGCGTGTGGCTCGCGCATTCGCGGGGCGAAGTGACGCCAGTGGAACTGCACGACACGCTCGCACGGCAGACGGGCATGTACCGCATCACGCAAAAGCTCACGAACGAGCAGGCGCAGCGGCTCATCGCGAAACAGTGCCGCGCGACGAGCTGCATGAAGACAATCCTGTGGCGCATCAGCCGCGACGTCACAGTACCGCTGCTGCCGCCGGGGAAATTCCGCGCGGATGCCGTGCCCGCCGGCACGATGCCGCTGCTCTGCCAGGAGGCGTGCAATTTTCTCGTCGCCGCAGCGCGCAAGATGGTGAAGGATGAAACGCTCGCGCCATGATTCTCCGAGCGCGCACGGTCATCCCGGTCAGCGGAGTCCCCATCGAGGACGGCGCGGTCGTCGTCACGGGCAACACGATCACCGCCGTCGGCACTTTCGCGGAAATTCGCGCGGCGCATTCCGGCGAAGTGACCGACCTCGGCGAGCGTGTGCTGCTGCCGGGCTTGGTGAACGCGCACTGCCATCTCGACTACACGATGCTGCGGCGCTCGATTCAGCCGCAGCGCAGTTTCACGGATTGGATCGGGCGCATCAATGCGCTCAAGCGCAGTCTCGGGCCGGACGATTATCGCGCGGCAATTGTGCGCGGATTCTCCGAGCTGCGGCGCTGGGGCACGACGACTGTCGCGAACATCGAGTCATTCGCCGAACTGCTCCTGGACCCGCCCGCGAGCCCGCTGCGCACGTGGTGGTTTCTCGAGATGATTGATGTGCGGCACCAGGTGCCAAGCGGGGAGGTGTCGAGCGGGATGCTCGCGTTTTTTGAAAAATGCGACGCACGGCGCGGCGGCTTCGGCCTCAGCCCGCACGCGCCCTACACGGCATCGGGTCCGCTCTACGAAAGCGTGACCGAGGCGGCGGCGGCACTCGACATGCCGGTGATGACGCACGTCGCGGAATCGCGCGAGGAGTGGGAGATGTTCCGCCACACGCGCGGCGAGCTTTACGAATTCATGCGGCGCCTCGGGCGCTGGATGGAGGACTGCCAGCGCGGGCACACGCCGCTGCGGCATGTGTTTCATCACACTCCGTTCGGCCCGCGTTGGATTCTCGCGCACATGAACGAACTCGACGACTCAGACTTCACGCTGCTCGCGAGCATCCCGCGCACGGACCGCCCGAGCATCGTCCACTGCCCCGGCAGCCACCGCTACTTCCGCCACGCGGCGTTCCCGCTCGCGAAGCTGCTCGAACTGCGGATGAACATCTGCCTCGGCACGGACAGCCTCGCGAGTACGTACACGCTCTCGATGTTCGACGAAATGCGGATCCTCGGCGACCGCGAGCAATGGCTGCACCCGGCGGAAGTCATCGCGATGGCGACGCTGCACGGTGCGCGCGCACTCGGGCTGAACGCCGGAAAAATCGCGCCGGGCGCATTGGCGGACTTGATCGCAATCCCGCACGATGGCAGCTTCCGCGATGTCCACGCCGCCGTGATTGCAAATCGCGAACCCGTCGCGTGGATGATGATTGATGGCCAAATCCTCAGTTCATAAGGCGCACCGTGCGCTCGTGATTTTTTCCGCCGTGCTTTTGTTCGGCGGCAGTGCCGTCGGCGCGACGAAGAAGCGCGCGCCATCGAAGCCCACGCCGACTCCCACACCCGCGCCGCTCGCACCGGGCGAACTTCCGCTCGCGGCAAGATCGGCGATCCTGCTCGACGAAAAAACCGGCGTCGTCCTTTACGAAAAAAATCCGGACGACATGCAGTATCCGGCGAGCGCGACGAAGATTCTCACGGCGCTGCTCGTGATCGAAAAGGGCGACCTCGATACTAACGTCACCATCCAGCCCGAGGACACGAAGGTCGAGCCGAGCGCGCTCGAATTCAAACCCGGCCAGCAATACACGCGCAGGCACCTGCTCTTCGCACTGCTGCTGAAAAGCGCGAACGACGTGGCGCTCGCGCTCGCGCGCGACAATGCGGGGAGCGTCGCGGCATTTGCGGAAAAGATGAACCGGCGCGCGGAAGAACTCGGTGCGAAGGCGTCGCATTTCACGAACCCGCACGGGCTGCACGATCCGCATCATTTCACGACGGCGCGCGACCTTGGGACCATTGCGCGCTTTGCGATGCAGCAGCCGCTTTTCCGCGAAATCGTCGCGACGCCGGAAATCGGCATGGCGCGCGGCGACGACTGGGTGCAGCTTAAAAATCACAACAAGCTGCTGTGGATGCTCCCCGGCTGCATCGGCGTGAAGACGGGCTACACGCGGCCCGCGCAGCAGGTGCTCGTGAGTTGCGCGATCCGCTCCGGGTGCGAGGCGCTTTCCGTCATCATGCACTCGGACAGGCCGGGCATCTGGAATGACTCGAAGACGCTGCTCGAACATGGCTTTGAGAAACTCGGCGCGCCCGCGCCCGCGCCGGTGCCTGCCGGCACGCCGAAAAGCGAACCCGCAGCCGCGGAAGACGGAAAATAGCGGGTAGCGGCGTGGGTGCCGCAACCGCGTTTACCCGAACAGCTCGCCCTCGCGCTTCGGCACGGCGATGCCGAGTTTTTTGTAAGCGAGCGGCATCGCGACGCGGCCTTGCGGCGTGCGCTTCAGGTAGCCTTGCATGATCAAGTAAGGCTCGTTCACGTCTTCGAGCGTGCCTGCGTCTTCACCAACGGCGACGGCGAGCGAACTGACTCCGACGGGGCCGCCCTCGAATTTCTGCACGAGCGCTTCGAGGATGCGCTTGTCCATTTCGTCGAGGCCGTCGCGATCGATGTCGCGCATTGTGAGCGCGGCGTCGGCGACTTCTCGGGTGATGCGGTTGCCCGCGCGAACCTGCGCGAAGTCGCGCACCCAGCGCAGCAGATTGTTCGCGACGCGCGGCGTACCTCGGCTGCGGGCGGCGATTTCGAGCGCGCCCGCATCATCAATCTCCGCGCTGATCAGCCCCGCGCTTCGGAGGATGATTTTCTGAAGCTCCTCGGCGGTGTAGTAGTCGAGCCGGCAAGTCATGCCGAAGCGCGAGCGCAGCGGCGCGGTGATCATCCCGGCGCGCGTGGTCGCGGCGATGAGCGTGAAACGCGGGAGGTTCAGGCGGACGGAGCGCGCGTTCGGGCCCTGGTCAATGATGATGTCCAGCTTGTAGTCCTCCATCGCGGGGTAGAGGTATTCCTCGATGATGCGGGAGAGCGCGTGGATTTCATCAATGAAGAGAATGTCGCCGCGTTCGAGGCCGGTGAGCAGGCCCGCGAGGTCGCCGGCTTTTTCGATGGTCGGGCCGCTCGTGCATTTGATGTTCACGCCCATCGCGTGCGAGAGGATGTGCGCGAGCGTCGTTTTGCCGAGACCGGGTGGGCCGCTGAGCAAAATGTGCTCCAGCACGTCGCCGCGCTGCCGCGCCGCCTCGACCATCACGAGGAGTTGCTCGCGCACTTTTTCCTGCCCGGCGAATTCGCTGAACGCGGGAGGGCGCAGCGAAATGTCGAACGGTGTGTCGGGCGCTTCGGCGATGGTTTGGGCGTATTGGTCAGGCACGGTTGAAAGGTGTGTCGCAGCGCGGTGCGGTTGCAACTCTCAAGCGGGCGGCGGGCTCTTGCGCCCCCGTCCGCGGCGAGCGCGCGTGCAAAGTGCGCGGAAAAGAAGGATGAGGCCGGTGACGGTCGCGATGCCGGCGGCTGTCCACGCCACGGCCCTCGGGAAAAAAATGGCGAACGCGGCGAAAACGAGCACGGGCAACGCGGCGACCAGCAGCGCGAAGGCGTGCCCGGAGTCCAACACACGCTGGCCGGACACCGCCGCGGAGACGGTGCGCGTGAAACGCAGCGCACCCGCGGTTGCGCGCACGAGACTGCCCCGCGCGGGGCGGCTGCGCGCACGGTCCCCGCACTCCGGGGGAATGCGGATGCGGCGGCGCTTTTTCAGGACGATCTCCGTGGCGTGTCCGAGATCGCATTCAAACATTGCGGCCATCTCGCGCGCGAAGGCTTCGTCCTCGACGGCAACATCCAGTTCGTAATTCGTGAGCCAGCTCGCCATGTTGAGATTCGTGGAGCCGACGCGCGCCCAGCGTTCGTCGGCGACCGCGGTCTTGGCATGCAGCATCGAGCCGTTCCACTCGAATACGCGCACGCCCGCCTCGATCAGCGGCCGGTAGCCCGCGGTCGTGAACGGGCGGAGCCACGGCAGATCGCTGCCGCCGGGCACGAGCAGGCGGACATCCACTCCGTCGCGTGCGGCGGAACGGAGCGCGTGAACATAGCTCGCCGTGCCGGCAAAATAGGCGTCCGTGATCCACAGCCTGCGCTGCGCGAGCGCGGCTACCAGAAGATCGAGCCGGTAGAGTGCCGAGACGTTTGGCGTGGTCGCGACGATGCGCACGGCGGTGCCGCCGACCGGCGCGGGGATCGCGAGCGAGGCGATTTCGTCCGCGGGAATGGCCGCGCCGTTCTGCGCCCATATTTGCGCGAAGGCGCAGACGATGTCCGAAACCGCGGGGCCGCGAATCTCCACACCGGTGTCGCGATACGGCTCGATGCCGCGCTCCGGATCGCCTAGCCAGACATCGCTCACGCACACGCCCGAAATGAAACCGATGAGCCCGTCCACGACGAGCGACTTTCGATGGTCGCGGCTGAGCCAGTTCATTTCACCGCCAAATCGCGGCGGGTTGTGATAGCGCACGCAGCCGCCCGCCCCGACGAGCGGTTCCCAGAAACTGCGCGGCGTGGTGAAGGAGCCAAACCAGTCGAGCAGCAGGCGCACTTTCACCCCGGCTTGCGCACGCGCGGCGAGTTCGTCGCGAAATGCGCGCCCGATCGTGTCCGCACGGATGATGTAGTTTTCAAAATGGATCGCGTGCCTTGCGGAGCGGATCGCATCGCGCCATGCCGCATAATTTTCCGCGCCGTCACGCAGGAGGCGCACCGCATTGCCCCCGACGAGCGGCGCCCCGGCGGCGCGGGAAAAGGCGTGTTCCGCGACTGAGCGTGCGTGGACGAGCGGACCCGTCGGATCACTCGCTGTGGGGATCGGGGAGTTCAATGCCCGAGTAAAGCGCAGGAGCGATGCACGACTCAATGGTGAACGGCGGCCCGCAAGACCGTGTTCGACGCGTCCGGGATTTTCCTTTTGCCTGCGCGGCGTGCGCCACCGTTCCGCAGTCCTGCTTCTGGTCATCACTTCGCTGCTGTGGAGTCTTGGCGGCGTGCTGCTGAAGTCCGTGGAGTGGCACCCGATGGCAAAGGCGGGGGCGCGA
>Ga0213853_10139619_pt1 | contig 14898 bp, 14 predicted proteins | sample ABR_2016_MetaT_FD_164456 | JGI IMG/M metagenome (GOLD analysis project Ga0213853, IMG submission 164456) | Metatranscriptome of freshwater sediment microbial communities from post-fracked creek in Pennsylvania, United States - ABR_2016... | ecosystem: Environmental > Aquatic > Freshwater >...
CTGGTGTACTGGGCGTCGACGTACAGGCGAAGGTGCTGATATGCGGGTGCGTTCACGAAAGGGATTTCCGAAGAATCAAGCAGCGCGACGGAAGGGTTCCACAACGGGAACGGGATTCTGCGATACCAGACGTTCCGCGATGAAGGGCGTGGACTGCATGTGGTAACTCGTATTAAGCAGCGATGTCGTTGTCGATAATTGGAATAAACGTCGGCGCGTGTCCGTCCGCGTCGGACGCCGGCCGGTTCCACCTCGGAAGTCGGTGCGATGCGTGGGATCATGCCGCGTTTCCGATCGAAGGACGCGGAGTCGAGGAGCCGATGAACATGCGCATCGAAACGCGGCGAGGGGTCGTCGAAGGGCTTGCGGTTGATGGGGTGCAGTCCTACCTGGGATTGCCCTATGCCGCGCCGCCGGTCGGCAGCCTGCGCTGGATGCCGCCGCAGCCGCCGGCGCCGTGGACCGGCGTGCGCCGCGCGCAGTACTTCGGCGCGCGTCCGGTGCAAGTCCATCTCGACAACGACATGGTGTTCCGCGATCCCGGCCCGAGCGAGGACTGCCTGACGCTGAATGTCTGGACGCCGGCGGCGGGGCCGGATGCGCGCCTGCCCGTGATGGTCTGGATCTTCGGCGGCGGCTTCGAACTCGGCGGCACCTCGGAGCCGCGCCAGGACGGCGCGAACCTCGCGCGCAACGGCGTCGTCGTCGTGTCGATGAACTACCGCCTCGGCATTCTCGGCTTCATGACCAGCGGCGCGCTGGCCGCCGCTTCCCCGCACGGTGCCTGCGGCAACTACGGCCTGCTCGACCAGCTTGCAGCGCTGCAATGGGTGCACGACAACATCGCGGCATTCGGCGGGGATCCGGACAAGGTCACGCTGTTCGGCGAGAGCGCCGGCTCGATCTCGGTGTGCGCTCATGCGGTGTCGCCGCTGAGCCGCGGCCTGTTCCATCGCGCGATCGGCCAGAGCGGCGGCGCGGTCGGGCTGCACCCGGAGATCTGGTTCAGGCCGCGCGCCGCGGCGCAGCAGCAGGACGACCGCGGCGTGCAGGCGATGTTTCCGGGTGCCGCGCTCGCGCAGTTGCGCGGGATCGACGCACGCGCGCTCGTCGAGGCCGCGAACCGTGCGCCGGTCGGCGGCGGTGCGCGCGTGCGCTTCGGCCCGCAGATCGATGGGTATTTCCTGCCCGCCGACCCGGCCACGGTCTTTCGCGCGCACGGCCAGCATCGGATGCCGCTGCTCGCCGGCTGGACCCGCGACGAGCAGCCGCCGCCTTCCGGCATCACCGCCGCGCAACATCGCGCGGACATCGAAACGCGCTTCCCCGACCACGCGGCCGAATTGCTGCGCCACTATCCGGCGCCGGACGACGCGCAGGCATTCCGTGCCGCGTCCGACCTCGCGACCGACCTGTGGGATGTCGTCTCGTCGACGCGCCGCTGGCTGCACGACCAGGACGCCGCGGGCCTTCCGGCCTACCGCTACCGCTTCGACCTCGCGCCGCCCGACGCACCGTACCATCCTGGTGGACACGCGGCATTCCACTCGGCCGAGATCCCCTTCGTGTTCGGCAACCTCGACCTGATCGAAGGCTGCGCGTGGCGGCCGGAACATCGTCGCCTCAGCGCGCAGATGCAGGCCTACTGGACGCGATTCGCGCGCGACGGCAATCCCAATGGTGCCGGCCTGCCGCAATGGCCTGCCTGTACCCAGGCCACCGGCGAATGCGTGATGTCCCTGGGCCGCGAGGTCATCGCGGCAACCGACCACCATCGCGAACGGCTGCGCTTGCTGGACGCGCTCGACTTGAACCCGCGCAGCTAGGCGCTCAACCTTGACGCGCCGCAGCGTGGCAAGCGCCGGCCCGGGATCCCAATTGCCGGGCGCCGATGGTATCGTTACCAGCATGCAAGCCCAGGCCGCCCGGCGTCCGTCCGGATTCGATCTATCGGGGCGCATCGCGCTGATCACCGGCTCGTCGGCCGGCATCGGCCGTGCGCTCGCGTTCGGGCTCGCGCGGGCCGGCGCCACCGTGGTCGTCAACGGCCGAGACGCCGCGCGCGTCGCGGCAACGCTCGATGCTCTGCGCGCCGACGGCCAGACGGCGCATGGCGCGGTCTTTGACGTGACCGATGCCGCGGCGGTCGACGCCGGCGTCGGTCGCATCGAATCCGAAGTCGGGCCGATCCGCATCCTCGTCAACAACGCCGGGATGCAGCGGCGGATGCCGCTGGAGGACTATCCGCTCGAGACCTGGCGCGAACTGATGCGCACCAACGTCGATTCGATGTTCATCGTCGGCCAGGCGGTCGCGCGGCGCATGATTCCGCGCCGTGCCGGCCGCATCATCAACATCTGCTCGGTGCAGTCCGAACTCGGGCGGCCGAACATCGCGCCGTACACGACGTCCAAGGGCGCGGTCAAGATGCTGACGAAGGGCATGGCGATCGACTGGGGACGCCACGGCATCCAGGTCAACGGCATCGGACCGGGCTATTTCAAGACCGAGCTGAACCGCGCGCTGGTCGACGACGAGAAGTTCTCGGCCTGGCTGACCGGACGCACGCCGCTGGGCCGCTGGGGCGAGGTCGACGAGTTGACCGGCGCGGCGGTGTTCCTCGCGTCCGACGCGGCGAGCTTCGTGACCGGGCACATCCTCTATGTCGACGGAGGCGTGACGGCAACGCTGTAGCGTGGGGCATGCAGGCAGGACGCCGGCAGGAACAAGGCGATCCCGCACGGATCGCCGCAACCGGACCGGTTGCGGAACAAGAAACGACCGCCCGCGGGCGGCAGGGAGCAGGAGACCTTGGATCAGGCCGTGCGCACCGGAGCGCTGGTGACGTTTCGCGGGATCGTCAAGCGTTTCGGGGGCACCGAGGCGCTCAAGCGCGTCTCGTGCGAGGTCATGCCCGGCGAGATCGTCGCATTGCTCGGCGAAAATGGCGCCGGCAAGTCGACGCTGATCAAATGCCTCGCCGGCATCCATCAGCCCGACGAAGGCGCGATCCTCTATCGCGGCAAGCCCTACCGCCACCAGCCGCCGCGCTTCGGCGAGCGGCAGCCCGTGGCGTTCATCCACCAGGACCTGGGCCTCGTCGAATGGATGACGATCGCCGAGAACATCGCGCTGGCGATCGGCTACCCGCGGCGCCGCGGACTGATCGACTGGCGCGCGACCGAGGATGCGACGCGCGCCGCGCTCGCGCAGGTCAACTGTGCGCTCGATCCCTCGACGCGCGTGCGCGACCTGACGCGCACCGAGAAATCCCTGGTCGCAATTGCCCGCGCGCTGAGCGTGCAGGCCGACGTCCTCGTGCTCGACGAGCCGTCCGCATCGCTGCCTGCCGACGAGGTGCATCGGCTGTTCGATGCGCTGCGACCGCTGAAGGCGCGCGGCGTCGGGATGATCTATGTCTCGCATCGCCTCGACGAGGTGTTCGAGATCGCCGACCGGATCACGGTGCTGCGTGACGGCGCGCTGGTCGGCGAACTGCCGGTCGCCGCGACCACGCCCGAGCAGCTCGTCGCCTTGATCGTCGGGCGCGCGCTCGAGGGCTACGTCGGCGCGCCGCGCGCCGTGGCACGCGCGCAGCGCCTCGAGGTGCGCGGCCTGGCGGTCGACGACGCCGGACCGGTCGACTTCGCGGCCGCGCGCGGCGAGATCGTCGGCCTGGTCGGACTGCGCGGTGCGGGCCAGGAGAAGATCGGCCGCGCGCTGTTCGGCGCGCTGGCTGCGCGCGGCGAGATCCGGCTCGACGGCGCGCCGATCGTGCTGGACGGTCCGGGCGCCGCGATGCGCGCCGGCATCGGGCTGATCGCGCGCGACCGCGTCGAGGAATCCACGGCCGCCGGCCTGTCCATTCGCGAGAACACGTTCCTGAATCCCGGCGCCAGTGGGCGCCGCCTCGCGTCGCTGCGTTCGCCGCGTCGCGAAGGGCGCGACGCGACGGCGATCGGCGCGCGCGTCGGCCTGCGGCCGAACGCGTGCGACCTTCCGATCGAGGCGCTGTCGGGCGGCAACCAGCAGAAGGTCGTCGTCGGCCGCTGGCTGGCGATCGGCGGACGGGTACTGATCGCCGAAGACCCGACCGCCGGCGTCGACGTCGGCGCGAAGGCGGAGATCTATCGCCTGCTCGACGGCGCGCTCGCGGGCGGCCTCGCGGTGATCGTCGTGTCGACGGATTTCGAGGAGATCGCGCGGCTGTGCCACCGCGCGCTCGTGTTCTCGCGCGGCCGCATCGTCGCCGAACTGGCCGGCGCCGACCTGACGATCCAGCGCCTGATCCATTGCGCCTCGGTGGCCGGCGCCGCCGCACAGGCCGCCTAGGAGAACCCCGTGGCCTCTTCGATCAAATCGACCGCGCTCGAGCCGACCCGTGCCGAACTCGCGCGCGCCGGTGCCTGGGAGCGCCTGCGGCGCCTGGTGCCGGTCTACGGCCTGATGGTCCTCGCGGCGGCGCTGGCGCTGCTCTTCACGATCCTGCTGCCGGACACTTTTCCGACGCTGCTGAACCTGCGCTCGATCATCTCGGACAAGGCGATCATCGCCACGCTGTCGCTCGCGGTGATGATCCCGATGGTCACCGGCAAGATCGACCTGACGGTCGGCTACGGTATCGTGCTGTGGCACATCCTCGCGATCAGCCTGCAGACCAGGTTCGGTTTCGCCTGGCCGGTCGCGGTCGCTTGCGTGCTGCTGCTCGGCGCGGGGGTCGGTTTCCTGAACGGCCTGCTGGTCGAGGTCGCGCAGATCGACTCCTTCATCGCGACGCTCGGCATGGGCACGGTGCTCTACGCGATCGCGATGTGGCACAGCCAGGGCCGGCAGATCGTCGGCGTCGCGCCGGACGGTTTCTATGCGATCAACGGCACGGATCTGTTCAAGCTGCCGATCACCGGCTTCTACGTGCTCGCGCTGGCGGTCGCGCTGTGGATCGTGCTCGAGTACCTGCCGCTCGGCCGCTATTTCTACGCGATCGGCGCAAATCCGAAGGCGGCAAGCCTCAACGGCATTCCGGTGCGGCGCTACACGATCGTCGCCTTCGTCGCCTCGGGCCTGCTGACCGCGTTCGCCGGCGTGCTGCTCGCGTCGAAGCTGCGCATCGGCCAGGCGAGCGTCGGCCTCGAATACCTGTTGCCGGCGCTGGTCGGCGCCTTCCTCGGCTCGACGACGATCAAGCCGGGGCGCGTCAACGTCTGGGGCACGCTGGTCGGCGTGACGATACTTGCGATCGGGATCTCGGGCATCCAGCAGTTCGGCGCGTCATTCTTCGTCGAGCCGCTGTTCAACGGGGCGACCTTGCTGGTCGCCATCGGCATTGCCGGCTACGCGCAGCGCAGGCGCGGTGCCGGTTCTTCACGAACGACCGCCGCCGACGAGCGGACCGAAAATCGGACCGACTATCGAACCGACAATCGGACCGACAATCGGACCGCCGCCCGGTCCGGCGGAAGTTCCGCTTCGAAACCAACCACGACTCAAGGAGACAAGACATGAACAGGATAGGCCTGCTCACCGGCGCCGTCGCGCTCGCGCTGGGCGCAACGCTCGCCCATGCCGACGACTATGCCGACATGGCGACCAGCAAGGCGAACGCGGCGACCGCGCGCGCCAACAAGTGGGACGGCCCGACCTCCGGCCCGACCGCCGCGAAAGGCAAGAAAATCGTCTTCGTCGCCGGCGACATGAAGAACGGCGGCATCCTCGGCGCTTCCGAGGGCGTCAAGGAGGCCGCCGCCGCGATCGGCTGGACCCTGACCGTGATCGACGGGCAGGGCGCCGTGTCGAGCCGCACCGCGGCGATGAACCAGGCCCTGACGCTGAAGCCCGACGGCATCATCGTCGGCGGCTTCGACACGAAGGAACAGCAGGTCGCGTTCGACGCGGCCGCGAAGTCCGGCACCGCGGTGGTCGGCTGGCATTCGGGCACGCGGCCCGGTCCGGAGCCCGAGGCCGGCATCTTCGCGAACGTCACGACGATGCCGCAGGACGTCTCGAATACCGCCGCCTACCAGGCGATCGCCGACTCGAAGGGCAAGGCCGGCGTCATCATCTTCACCGATTCCCAATACGAGATCGCGGTGTTCAAGGCGCGCGCGATGGAGGCCGCGATCAAGAAGTGCGGCGGCTGCACGGTGCTCGAATTCGTCGATTCGCCGATCGCCGAGAGCTCGCAGCGCATGCCGCAGCTGACGACGACCCTGCTGCAGAAGTACGGCGACAAGTGGACCTACTCGCTCGCGATCAACGACCTGTACTTCGACTTCATGGGCCCGTCGCTGTCGGCTGCCGGCAAGAAGGGCGACGGCGCGCCGAAGGCGATCTCGGCCGGCGACGGCTCGGAATCCGCGTTCCAGCGCATCCGCGCCAAGCAGTACCAGGCCGGCACCGTGCCCGAGCCCTTGAGCCAGCAGGGCTGGCAGCTGGTCGACGAACTGAACCGCGCCTTCGCGAAGAAGCCGTGGTCGGGCTACACCTCGGGGATCCATCTCGTGACGCCGGACAACATCGCCTTCGACGGCGGCCCGCGCAACGTGTTCGACCCGGACAACGGCTATCGCGACGAATACAAGAAGATCTGGGGCGTGAAGTAGCTTGGGGCTGGTACACGCGATGGACGCACCGGCATCCATCGCGTGAACAGCCCCTAGGTCCGGCGCCCCTTTCCCGCAGGCGGGAGGGGGGCGTTCGAACCTGGAATCGATACGCCCGATCCCAGCACCCAGCGCCGCGACTGTGCCAGCGAAGCCGCCGGCGCGAGTTGCAGATCGAGCACCAGCGCGTCCTCGTCGGTCCCCGGAACCTCGAGCGTCGCGAGCTGCGAGTCGAGCAGCGCCGGCGGCATGAAATGGCCGCTGCGCGCCTGCATCCGTTCGAGCAGCAGCGCGCGCGTGCCGACCAGGCAGACGAAGCGCAGCGGAACGCCCGCCGCCGCACGCAGCCGGTCGCGGTAGGCGCGTTTCAGCGCCGAGCAGCCGGCGACCGCGAGGCCGGTCTCGCGCGCCGCCGCGCCGCAGGCCCGGCCCACCGCGTCGAGCCACGGTGCGCGATCGTCGTCGTCGAGAGGCTGCCCCGCCGACATCTTGGCGATGTTGGAGCGCGGATGCAGGCTGTCGCCCTCGATGAACGCGCAGCCGAGCGCCGCCGCAAGCGCCGCGCCGAGCGTCGACTTGCCGCAGCCGCTGACGCCCATGACGACCACCGCGCACGGGTGCGCGATGCCGCGATGCCTTGCCGCGTGCCGGCCTTCGGTGTTCATCGGGGATCCGTGCGCGCGCGCGTGCTCTCGCGCGCCTCGATCGTGTATCCCAGATCGATCGATCGCGATGCGTCGGCCGGGCGCGCCGCATCGCGCAGCGTCGCGACGATCAGCTCGGCGGTGCGCCGTCCGATCGCCTGAGCGTCGATGCGCACCGTCGACAGCGTCGGCACCGACTGCCGGCCGAGCTCGAAATCGCCGAAACCGAGGATCGACACGTCGCCCGGAACGTCGACGCGGCGCCGGCGGCATTCCATCATCGCGCCATAGGCGGCGAGGTCCGAGACCGCGAAGACGGCGTCGACGCGCGGCATCCTCTGCAGCAGTTCGGACATCGCGAGCGCGCCTTCGGTGTACGACAGCGGCGGCGGACAGGGCTGCACGACGAGGTCGGCCGCCTGGCCGGCCTCGGTCAGCGCGGCCGCGAAGCCGGCCAGCCGGGCCTCGCCGCGATGATCCCGCGCCGGCCCGGCGGGCGCTGGACCGATCGCCGCGATGCGGCGATGGCCGAGCAACAGCAGGAAGCGCGCCGCGGCGCGCCCGGCGTCGTGATTCGAGAACCCGACCGCCCAGTCGAGCGGGCGCTGCGGCAGGTCCCAGATTTCGACGACCGGCAGCCGAGAGTCAAGCAGCGCGCGCGTCGTCGCGCGCGTGTGCACGGTGCCGGCGACGACGAGCGCCTCCGGGCGCCGCGCAAGCAGCGAGCGCACCTGGCGTTCCTCCTCGTCGAGCTGGTAGAGCGTATAGCCGATGACGAGCTGGTAGCCATGGCGGCGCAGCGTCTCGGTGATCCCGTGCGCGGTATCGGCGAAGTTCGCGTTGACAAGGGTCGGCAGCACCGCACCGATGAAACCGGTGCGCCCCGAGCGCAGGCTGGAGGCGACGCGGTCCGGCACGTAGCCGAGCTTCGCGATCGCGTCGTCGACGCGCTGGCGGGTCGCCTCGGCGACGGCCGCCGGATCGGTCAGCGCGCGCGAGACCGTCATCGTCGAGACGCCGGCGAGCCGGGCCACGCTGCGCATCGTCGGCGGAGAGCGGGTCGTCATCTCGGAGACGTTGGTCGGGTGCGGAATCAAGCTTCGGTACCCGGCCTCGCTGGTCGGCGTCGGAAGTCGGTCGCGGAATTCATCTGCGGTCGTCGGCTGCGGTCGTCGGCCGCGATCGTCTGCCGCTGACGTCGGTCACCGTACCAGCCCGCGCGGCTCGCGTCCGGCGCCCGGCTGGATTCAGAAGTGAACCGTGACCTTCACCGAGCGGCTGCGGTCGACGGCCAGCGCGAAGGCTTCCGCCGCGCGCGCGAGCGGCACGTCGTTCGTGAGGACCGGCGCGACGTCGATCCGTCCCGACGCGATCAGCGCGACCGCGGTGCCGTACTCCTCGGCACAGCGGAACGCGCCGATGTAGTCGATCTCGCGCGACTGCAGGCGATTGACCGGCACCGGGGCATCGCCGGGCGGCAGCATGCCGACCTGCACGACGGTGGCGCCGGGGCGGACCACGCCGAACAGCATGCCGACGACGGCCGCCGCGCCGGTGACCTCGAAGCCGTAGTCGAACCAACCCTTGCCCTCGCGGTAGCGATCCAGCCTTTGCGGGTCGCGTGCGGTGTTGATGACCTCGTCGGCGCCGCAGGCGCGCGCGGCCTCGAGCGGCTGGTCGACGATGTCGACGACCGTGATGTGTCCGGCCCCCTTCGCGCGGGCGGCGAGCGTCGTCATGCAGCCGATCGGGCCGGCGCCCGCGATTATCACCGAGCGTCCGAGCAGTTCGCCGGCGCGCTCCACCGCGTGCAGGCCGACCGACAACGGTTCCGCCGCCGCGGCGGCGCGCCAGGACACATGGTCGGGCACCCGATGGCACTGGTCGGAACGCACCGTCAGCCGTTCGCGGAACGCGCCCTGGATGTGCGGAAACACCGCGGCGCTGCCGAAGAAGCGCATGTCGCGGCACAGGTTGCCGCGGCCGCGGCGGCAGTAGTCGCACGCGAGGCAGGGTCGGCTCGGATTCACCGCGACCCGATCGCCGGGTCGCACGGTGCGGACCGCCGCGCCGGTCTCGGCAACCTGTCCGGAGACCTCGTGGCCGAGGATCAGCGGCTCGCGCAGCGCGAAGTCGCCGACGCGACCCTTGAAGTAGTAGGACAGGTCCGATCCGCAGATGCCGCCGGAGCGGAACTCGAGGCGGACCTCGTCGGGCGCCAGCGGTGCCTCGTCGACGGATTGAATCAGCAGGTTTTCGGGTCCGTGCAGGACGGCTGCGCGCATCGGTGGCCTCGACAGGTCGGTGGTCGGCGAGTGTGGCGACCCACGCATGTTAACGATATCACGATCGGTTCGGCAAGCGGCCCTGGCGGCGCGCGCCGTCGCCGATCGGCGCGCTGCGCGCTGCGTGCAGCGCTCGCTGCGGTGCGGCGATGCGCGCCGACGGCCATCGGTGTGCATCGATCGTCACAAGGCCACGGCCTCCAAGTAAGATCGCGCGGCACAGATCCCCGGCCGCCGGTGCGTCGCGAGGCGCCGTGCCGCGACGATGCCGGGGCGGCGAGGAGACTTTCATGTCGGACTACGTGACCCGCGACCCCCGCTTCAACGCGCTGTTCTTCGGCAACGCGCGGCTCGAGAAACTCTGGACCGGGTGCCGCTGGGCCGAGGGCCCGGTCTACGTGCCGGCAGGCCGGTATCTGCTGTGGTCCGACATCCCGAACGACCGACTGATGCGCTACGACGAGACCGACGGGTCGGTGTCGGTGTTCGCGACCCCCTGCGGCTATCACAACGGCCATACGCTCGACGCCGAGGGGCGCGTCGTTGCCTGCGAGCATGGCAACCGGGCCGTCTCGCGCATCGAGCACGATGGATCGCGCACCGTGCTCGCGGCGCACGTCGACGGCAAGCGCCTGAACTCGCCGAACGACGTCGTTGTCAAGTCCGACGGCTCGATCTGGTTCACCGACCCGACCTACGGCATCGACACCTCGTACGAGGGGCATGCCGCGAAATCCGAGATCGGCGCCGCGCACGTCTACCGGATCGATCCGCAGACGCGCGCGGTCACCTCGGTCGTGACCGACATGGTGCGTCCGAACGGGCTGGCCTTCTCGACCGACGAGAAGATCCTCTACGTCGCGGACACCGGCGCGACGCACGTGCCCGGCCTGCCGGCGACGATCCGCGCCTATCCGGTGGCGGCGGATGGCCGCTCGGTCGGCGCGGGGCGCGAATATGCGCGCTGCGAAGCGGGCCTCTTCGACGGATTCCGCGTCGACTGGCAGGGCAACATCTGGGCCTCGTCGGCCGATGCGGTGCGCTGCTACGCGCCCGACGGCACGCTGATCGGTATGGTCCCGATCCCCGAAGTCGTCTCCAACGTTTGTTTCGGCGGGCCGAAGCGCAACCGGCTCTACATCACGGCGACGAGCTCGCTGTACGCGATCTACCTGAATGCCCACGCGGCAGGCTGGAAGATTCCGACCCCGGCCTAGTGTTCGCCACTGCGCGCCCCAGCGGCCGCCGGGGCGGCGCCGCTGCGCTGCCGTAGAATCGCGTGACTGCCGGCGGGTCGCCCGCCGCCCGGCCCGCCGGCCGACCTGCCCACCGGCATCTACGAGGCCGACCGCCCCGCGGCGGCCGGACACGCGATGGTCCCGAACCTGCTCGCACCGAAGTTCCTGGTGCTCTACGTCTTCGTCTTCTCGTCCCTCTACCAGCACTTCCGTGGCCGGGCGCGGCTGCCGCTGCGGCGCCAGCTCGGCAACCACGCGACGCTGTTCGCGCCGTACAACGTGCTGCTGTACTGGTTCTCGGCGGTGCCGGGTCGCCCCTACCTCGATCCGAAGGCCTTCCCGGAGCTCGCGACGCTGCGCGACAACTGGCAGACGATCCGCGCCGAGGCGCTGCAGCTCTACACGGGCGGCAACATCCGCGCCGCGACCGGCCACAACGACATCGGCTTCAATTCGTTCTACCAGCGCGGCTGGACGCGCTTCTACCTGAAATGGTACGGCCAGCCGCAGCCGTCGGCCGCGGCGCTGTGCCCGCGCACCGTCGCGCTGGTCGAGTCGGTGCCGACGCTGAACGCGGCGATGTTCGCGGTGCTGCCGCCCGGCGCCACGCTGAACCTGCATCGCGATCCGAGCGCGGCGTCGCTGCGCTACCACCTCGGCCTCGTCACGCCGAACTCCGACCTGTGCCGCATCGTCGTCGACGGCGAGGCCTACTCGTGGCGCGACGGCCAGGACGTCATGTTCGACGAGACCTACCTGCATACCGCCGAGAATCGCACCGACCAGGCGCGCATCATCCTGCTGTGCGATGTCGAGCGGCCGCTGGTCTCGGTGCCGATGCGGGCGCTGAACCGCTGGTTCGGGCGCACGCTGATGCGCGGCGCCGCGACGCAGAACGAGGCCACCGAGAAGGTCGGCTGGATCGGCCGGCTCTACGGGCCGGTGGGGCGCGCGAAGGAAGTCCTCAAGCGCCTCAAGGCCGCCAACCGGCGCGTGTTCAATCTCGTCAAGTACCTGGCGATCGCCGGCGCGCTCTACTGGATCTTCCTGCGCTGACGCGGTGCCCGCGGTGCCGGCCGCGGGCGTCCGAACTCATGGCGGTGGCAGCGCGTCGAGCGCCGCAGCGATCGCCTCGGTGTAGGCGCCGAACTCCTGCAGGTCGCCGTGCCCGGCTCCGGGCACGGCGACCAGCGTCGCGCGCGGGTTCAGCGCGCGCAGGCGCCGCGCGTGGGCGAGCGGGATCAGCTCGTCCCGGTCGCCGTGCAGCAGCAGGATCGGCTGCTCGATCCGCGCGACCTCGCGGAAGGTCTCCAGCGGATAGCGCAGCAGCGCCGCGGGCAACAGCGGATAGTGCAGCCGCGCGAGGTCCGTCATGCTCCAGTAGGGCGACGCGAGGATCGTCAGGTCCGGCTGCGCGCGTGCCGCCAGCACGGCGGCCAGGTCGCTGCCGAGCGAACGTCCGTAGATCACGCGGCGCATGCCGGCATAGCGCGGCGCGATCGTGTCCCAGGCGCGCGCCACGTCGGCGTGCAACTGGGCCTCGCTGTCGATGCGACCCGTGCTCTTGCCGTACCCGCGGTAGTCGATCATGAACAGGTCGAAGTTCGCGCGCCGGTAAAACGGCGTGTTGACGAACCAGCTCGCGAGGCTGCCGGCATTGCCGTGCAGGAAGAAGACGACGCCCTTCGGATGCGGAAGCTTCAGGTGCAGCGCATCGAGCACCGCACCGTCGACGGCGATACGGACCTCGGTCACGTCGGGCATCTCGACGAAGGCGTGATCCGCGGCCAGCACGTCCGGCTGGAACAGCAGCGCCTCCTGGCGCCAGTAGGCTGCCGCAAGCACCGCCGCGTACAGCAGCGCCAGCACCGCCAGCAGCACGATGGCACTGGCCGCCATCAGCGCGGCCACGCGCGAACCGCGGGACGGGAGCATTGGAGTCGCAGCGCGACGGGCTCGGCGGCTACCGGCGCTCGACGAAGCGCCGCACCCGGGCCGGCGCCGGCGCCGCGAGCGTGCCGACGCTCACCCAGCGCACCTGCGCCGCGGCCGGCACCGCGCTGCGCAGGAACAGCACGGCGCCGTCGCGGTGCAGCACCTTGATGCTGAACTTAGGCAGGAAGCGCCGCCACCCGCCGGCATCGGCGCGGACCGTGACGAGTCCCTTCTGCGCGGGCGCCGCCGCCACGCGCCGCATCAGGCCCCGCTTGATCGCCTCGGTGCGTGCCGGATCGACGACGGCTGGCTCGATCGCCTCCAGCATGGCATCGCGCAGTTCATCGGGCAGTTCCTCGCAGTCTGTGCCGGCACGGCTACGCATAGTCCGGTTCCCCTCCTTGCCCGGCCAGGATGCCCCTGAGCTGTCGGTAGGCGCCCACGAGGGTCGTCTTGACGGGTACCCAGCGGCATCGCGCTGGCCGCTCCGAACGCCTTGACGGCCGCTTTCGCGCGTCCCGGTCCACGGTCCGCATCCCCGGCTGCATTCTTGCGCCCTCGTGATGAATACGCAAACGGCGGCCGTCCGGCTTAGGCGGCGGCCGTCCGGCTTGAGCGGCGGCCGCCCGGCTGCCCACTACAATCCCCGCCGTTGCCGCCGCGCGGCGGCGCTGCAAGCGCTCACGGGCCGTCCTTCGTCATGCGCATCCTGGTGGTCGAAGACGATACCCTGGTCGCCGACGCGATCAAGCGCGGTCTGGAGCAGGTCGGCTACGCGGTCGATGCGGTCGGCAGCGGGGAGCAGGGCGAGCAGGCGCTGCGCCTGGAGCATTTCGATCTCGCGGTCGTCGACATCGAACTGCCGCGGATGGACGGGTTGGAGCTGATCCGGCGCGTCCGTAGTGCCGGGCGGATGATGCCTATCCTGATCCTGACCGCGCGCGACCGGATCGAAGACCGCGTCGAGGGGCTCGAGCTCGGCGGCGACGACTACGTCGTCAAGCCCTTCGCGATGGCGGAACTCGCGACGCGCTGCCGGGTGCTGATCCGGCGCAGCCGCTCGATCGTCGTCGACGAGATCAGCCTCGGTCCGCTGCGCCTCGACCTGCGCGCGCGCCGCGCCTGGGCGGCCGAGCTGGCGCTGCAGCTGACGCCGCGCGAATGGTCGGTGCTCGAGATGCTGGTGCTGCACGCCGGCGAGGTCGTCGGCAAGAAGCGCCTGATGGAGACGATCACCGGCTGGGATCGCGATCTCGGTCCCAACGCGGTCGAGACCTATGTCTCGCGCCTGCGCGCGAAGATCGAGGGCAGCGGCACGCGGATCGCCACGGTGCGCGGCCTCGGCTATCGCCTCGATGAGCACCTTGACTGAGCCGGCGCCCCCGAGCGCGTCGCTGCGCCGGCGCCTGCTGGTCTGGCTGCTGGCGCCGCTGATCTCGGTGCTCGCGCTGAGCGTCATCAGCGGCTACAAGCTCGCGATCGCGCCGGCGATGGTGGCCTACGACCAGGCGCTGGCCGACGCCGCGGTCGCGATCGCCGCGCACCTGGACGTCGTCGACGGCCGGCCGCGGATCGCGCTGGCGCCGCAATCGGTCGCGATCATCCGCGTCGATCGCTTCGACGAGATCTTCTTCTCGGTGATCGGGCCGCACGGCGAAGTGCTCGCCGGCGACGAGGGTCTGCCCGCGCCGCCGCCCGGCGAGGACACGATCGCCTATTTCGACACCGCGTTCCGCGGCAAGCCGCTGCGGGTTGCGGCCTACCGGCGCCTGACCGATGCCGGCAACGTGACGATTGCCGTCGGCGAGACGATGGTCAAGCGCCATCGTGCGGCGCGCAATGCGCTGCTCGCGCTGCTGTTGCCGAACCTGACGCTGATCCTCGCCAGCCTCGGGCTGGTCTACGGCGGCGTCTGGATGGGACTCGCGCCGCTGTCGCGCTTGCGCGACGAGATCGAGCACCGCTCCGCCGAGGATCTTCGGCCGCTGCACCTTGCGCCGGCCCCGGGCGAGATCCGCCCGCTGGTCCAGGCGGTCAACCGCCTGCTCGAGCGGCTGCGCGAATCGGCGGAGGCGCAGCAGCGTTTCCTTGCCAATGCCGCGCACCAGCTGCGCACGCCGCTCGCCGGACTGCAGGCGCAGCTCGAGGGTTGGCTCGAGCGGGTCCGCGCCAAGGGCCGGCTCGGGATCGAGGCGCC
>Ga0213853_10038285_pt1 | contig 14878 bp, 13 predicted proteins | sample ABR_2016_MetaT_FD_164456 | JGI IMG/M metagenome (GOLD analysis project Ga0213853, IMG submission 164456) | Metatranscriptome of freshwater sediment microbial communities from post-fracked creek in Pennsylvania, United States - ABR_2016... | ecosystem: Environmental > Aquatic > Freshwater >...
ATCCATCCTACCCAGGACGAATTCATCCTGGTGCAGGATGGCATGCTGGACCTCAAGCTGGACGGCGTGTGGGTCAAGGCCAATGCCGGAGACCTGGTTCGGCTGCCCCGCGGCATTCCGCATGGCTATTTCAACAGGTCGGACAAGCCGGCGCGAGCGCTGTTCTGGGTGTCGCCGACGCAGAAGCTCGAAGCACTGTTCAATCGACTGCACAATTTGACGGATGTCGAGGAAATCGTCCGCATCTCGGGCGACCACGAGGTGAACTTCCTGCCTCCCGAGGCCAATGACTGATCGGAACGTCCGGCGTCTCTCGGGCCGCACAATTGCTTTAAATATAAAATATCTCTTTTCATACGTTGCGGTCCTGATTAGCATCGCCGGGTCGAAATCTACCGGAGACCCGGCGTGGCTGTGTCTAGCCCCATGAAAAGCAAGGACGGCCGTTTCGCCTATGAGGCCGCCGGCAATCCTGACCTGCCGGCCCTGGTGTTCGTGCACGGAATCGGCGGCGCGGCGCGGGCCTGGCGCGGCCAGATCGAAGCCTTCGGCGATCGCTATCGCGCCATCGCCTGGGACATGCCGGGCTATGGCGGCTCGGTGCCGCTTGCTGCAGTCAGCATTGCTTCACTCGCCGACGCCTTGCAGGATTTCCTGCAGCAGATCGGCGCAACTAAACCAGTCCTCGTCGGGCATTCGATCGGCGGCATGATTGTCCAGCAATGGCTGGTCAAGTATCCACGCGCGGCCGCCGCCATCGTTCTCGCGCAGACCAGCCCGGCCTTCGGCAAGGCCGACGGCGACTGGCAGAAATCATTCATCGACGCGCGGCTTGGTCCGCTCGATCGCGGCGAGACGCTTGCTTCGCTCGCGCCAAGATTGGTGAAGGAATTGGTGGGCGACAATCCGGACGCAGGCGGCGCGGCACTCGCGCGCGACTGCATGGCCGATGTGCCCGAAGCGAGCTACCGCGCCAGCATGCTGGCATTGCTGGGATTCGACCAGCGCAACGCGCTCAAGGATATCAAGGTGCCGACACTGGTGTTGTCAGGCTCGAAAGACAACAACGCGCCGGCGCCGATGATGGCGAAGATGGCGACCTACATTCCCTCGGCAAACTACGTCGAACTCGAAGGCGCCGGCCATCTCGTCAATCTCGAACGCCCGCAAGCTTTTAACGCGGCGCTGGACCGATTCCTGAAAACAATAGAAGTGGCAGCGTAATGACGGCACCAGTCAGCAAAACTGCAACCGCATTGGATAAGGTCGCCCTCGACGCGCCGATCTTCGATCCAGGCGCGTTTCGGCTCAGTGACGAGCAGGCCTCGATCATCGTGCAAGCGCGCGAACTCGGTCAGACCGTGTTCGCCGGCCGCGCCGCCGTCTACGACCGCGACGCGAAATTCCCGACCGAGAATTACAAGGACTTGCACCGCTCAGGCCTGCTCGGCATCGCGATCCCGAAAAAGCATGGCGGTCTCGGCGCCGGCTACCAGACCTACGCCCTCGCGGCCGCCGAGATCGGCCGCTATTGCGGCGCCACCGCATTGACCTGGAACATGCATGTCTGTTCGACGCTATGGTCGGGGCCGTTGGCTGACGACCTCGACATGGATTCCACAACCCGCGCCGAGCACGAGCGCCGCCGCGCCATCCATTACAAGCGCATCGTCGAGGACGGCGCGATCTACTCGCAGCCCTTCTCGGAGGGCGGCGCGGCTGCTGCTGGCGGCGTCGCCTTCGGCACCGAGGCCAAGCCGGTCAGGGGTGGCTGGCTCGTCAACGGCAAGAAGATCTTTGCATCGCTTTCGGGCCATGCCGACTATTACGGCGTGCTCTGCACCGAGATCGCGGAAGGCGAAAAGGCCTCGCGCCGCAACACGCTCTACCTCGCGCTGCCCGCCAAGGCCGACGGCGTTTCGGTCGTCGGCGACTGGGATCCGCTCGGCATGCGCGGCACGGTTTCTCGCACGCTTCTGTTCAAGGACGTGTTCGTGCCCGAGGATGCCGCGCTGTTGCCGCGCGGCGTTTATTTCCAGGCGGCGATGCGCTGGCCACACATGTTCCTGACGCTGTCGCCGACCTATATGGGTCTCGCCCAGGCGGCCTATGATTTTACCGTGCGCTATCTGCGCGGCGAGGTTCCGGGCACACCACCGGTCAAGCGGCGGATGTATCCGACCAAGCAGATCGCGGTCGCCGAAATGCAGATCAAGCTCGAGCAGACCAAGGCGATCTGGTTTCAGGCCGTCACCGAAGCGCGCGCCAATCCGACCAAGGAGCAAGTGCTGCGCGCCTATGCCGCGCAATATTCCACGATGGAGGGCGCCAACGAGATCGCGACATTGGCAATCCGCACCTGCGGCGGCCAGGCCATGCTGAAATCGCTGCCGCTGGAGCGGATCTATCGCGACAGCCGCTGCGGTTCGCTGATGCTGCCGTGGACCGCCGAACTCTGCCTGGACCGCATCGGCCGCGAGGCGTTGTACGAGACCGACGAATCGGATGACTGACAGTGGACCTCTGCAGTCTGATCGAACGTAACGCTGCCTTCGCTCCTGACAAGCCCGCCATCCATTTCGAGGGCAACACGCTGAGCTATGCGGCGTTCGCTCACCGCATCGAGCAGACGGCGCGGGCACTGAAGGCCGAGCTGGGTGTCAATCGCGGCGATCGGGTCGCGATCCTCAGCCTGAACCGCCCGGATTATTTGGTATTGCTCTACGCCTGCGCGCGGCTCGGTGCGATGCTGGTGCCGTTGAACTGGCGCCTTGCCGTTGCCGAACAATCGTTCATCCTGTCGAACGCCGGTGTCAAGGTGCTGGTGCTGGAACAGGCCTTTGCAGCGATCTTGCCGGCGCTTGCGGAGAGCCAGCCAAAGACCAGCATTGTCGGGCTCGACTTTGCGCCTGCGGCCGGCAGCGCATTCGATGCTCTTCTCACCAATGCGCGTGGCGACGGCCGCAATCCGCACACCGATCTCTCCTGTCCAATGTTGATCGTCTACACTTCCGGCACCACCGGAAGGCCCAAGGGCGCCGTGCTGCGCCAGGAAGCGCTGCTCTGGAACGGCGTGATGAGCCAGCACATGCACGGTCTTACCTCGCAAGATCACGTGCTGACCGTGCTCCCCTTCTTCCATGTCGGCGGGCTCAACATCCAGACCACACCAGCGCTGCAGCTCGGCGCGACCGTGACCATCCACGCGCGCTTCGCGCCGGACACAACGCTCGCGGCGTTCGCGCGCGACCGTCCGTCCCTGACCGTCCTGGTGCCCGCGATCATCCAGGCCGTGACCGATCATCCCGGCTGGATAAGTACTGACCTGTCTTCCTTGAAGGCGATCTCGACCGGATCGACCATCGTGCCGCCGCATCTGATCGACCGCTTCGTCGCACGCGGCGTGCCGGTGTTGCAGGTCTATGGCTCGACCGAAACCTGCCCCATCGCCATCTACACGCGCCTGGGTGGTGATCTTTCCCGCGAAGGCTCGACCGGCCTCCCCGGCCTGTGCTGCGAAGCCGTCGTTATCGATGACGCTGGCAACGAACTGCCGACAGGAACGCCCGGAGAGATCGCAGTGCGCGGTCCCAACGTCTTCTTTGAATATTGGGGCAACGAGGCAGCTACGCGGGAAGCGCTGCACGATGGCTGGTATCGCACCGGCGACATCGGCCGGCGCGACGCCGACGGCTATTTCTGGGTGCACGACCGCAAGAAGAACCTCATCATCTCCGGCGGCGAAAACATCTATCCGGCGGAAGTCGAGCGCGTGATTTTGGAACATCCTGAGGTCAGCGAATGCGGCGTGATCGGCCGCGCCGATCTGCGCTGGGACGAGGTGCCGGTTGCCTATGTGATCAGGCGGCAGGGCTGTCGGCTCGAGGCGGAAGATTTGAAGACGCACGTGCAGGGCCAACTGGCCCGCTTCAAGGTGCCGCGCGATATTGTCTTTGTCGACGATTTGCCACGAACCGCGCTGGGCAAGGTCCAGCATTTCATGCTGAAGCAACTTGACGCGCGGGTGCGCGTGCAAGGAGATGCGCTGTGAAGATCGCAGTGCTCGGCGGGGGCAACGGCTCCTTTGCGGCCGCCGGCGATTTCGCGCTTCAAGGCCACGAAACCAGGCTGTGGCGGCGCGACAAGAACATGGTCAAGGCGCATCGCGCGGCAGGTTCCCGGATCGCGCTCAAGGATTCGAACGGGCGGCACGATCTTCAACTGGCACTGGTGACATCCGATATCGCCGAGGCCGTCGACGACGCTGCATTGATTCTCTGCCCTACTCCCGCGTTCGCGCAGGCCGACATTGCCAACAAACTCGCGTCATATTTGCGCGACGGTCAGGTGATGTTTCTGCCGCCGGCGACCTTCGGTTCGATGATTTTCGCCTCCGCCATGCGCGATGCCGGCAATCGCGCAAGCGTCAGCTTCGCAGAAACCGGAACGCTGCCATGGTTGACGCGCAAGCACGGCCCGTTCGAGGTCGCGATCACCAACCGCGCCAAACGGCTGCCGGTCGGCGTGTTCCCGCTCGATCGCGCCGACCACGCGCTGGATGTGATTGGGCGCGCGTTGCCGGGCGTCATCGAGCCTTGCGGCGATGCGCTGTCGGGCGCGCTGATGAATGCCGGGCCGATCATTCATCCACCGCTGATCATCATGAACGCCGGACCGATCGACCATTTCGAGCGCTGGGATATCCACAAGGAGGGCACGCAGCCCTCGATCCGGCGCGTCACCGACGCGCTCGATGCCGAACGTATCGCCGTGCGCGAGGCGCTGGGTTACGGCGCGCCGCATTTTCCGCTGGCGCATCATTATGCCAGCGACGGCGAAATCTGGATGTATGGACGCGGCTCGCATGACCGCCTGACCGATTCCGGCGACTGGCGGGAACGGCTGGTGCTGACCGAGCACCGCTACATGCGGGAAGATTTGCGGCTCGGCCTGTCGTTCCTGGTCTCGGTCGCTGAACTCGCCGGCGTCGCCACGCCGCTGGCAAAATCCTTCCTTACTATTGGCGGCGCGATCTGTGGCGAGGATTTCATGAAGAACGGCCGCACACTCGCAAGTCTCGGCCTTGGTGGGCTCGATCGCGGTCAATTGCAAAAACTGTTGCGCGAAGGTTTTAACCAGTGACCGCCACGCGCCCTGCGATCGCTTGCCCCGTCGTTTGCCTTGGCGCCGGCCGGATGGGCCGCGGCATCGCCGTGGCGTTCGCCTATGCCGGCCACGACGTCACCATGATCGACGTCAAGGCGCGCTCCGCCGGGCAGTTTGAGAAACTCCGTGCCGAGGCACTCGACGAAGTCAGAAAGACGCTGGCGAGCCTTTCGCGGTTCGGCCTGCTGAAGGAGACGGAAGCCGAAATCGTGATGGCGCGCGTTTCGGTGGAGCCCGTAGATCTGAGCGCCGCGGCCCTTGCCGGCGCCGGCATCGTGTTCGAAGGCGTGCCCGAAATGGTCGCCCTCAAGCGCGAGGTGCTGGCAGCCGTGTCAAAGAACGTCACTTCTGAGGTCATCATCGCCTCGACCACGTCCACGATCCTGGTCGATGATCTCTCCGGCGCCGTCGAGCACCCCGGACGCTTCCTCAACGCGCACTGGCTCAATCCGGCCTATCTGATCCCGCTGGTGGAGATTTCGCCGGGGAAAGCGACCGATCCGGCCATCATCGCCAAGCTCAAAGCGCTGCTCGAGGGCATCGGCAAGGTACCGGTGGTGTGCGCCGCCACGCCCGGCTTCATCGTGCCGCGGATCCAGGCGCTCGCCATGAACGAGGCGGCGCGGATGGTGGAAGAAGGCGTCGCCAGCGCGGAAGAGATCGACAAGGCGATCCGCTACGGTTTTGGCTTCCGCTATGCCGTGTTGGGTCTGCTGGAGTTCATCGACTGGGGCGGTGGCGATATCCTCTATTACGCCAGCCGCTACCTCGAAGGCGCGCTCGGCAGCGACCGTTATCGCGCACCCGATGTGATCTCACGCAACATGCGCGAGGGCCGCATCGGCCTGCGCACCGGCGCCGGCTTCCTGGATTATTCCGGCCTCGATGTCGATGCCTATCGCGAGCAGCGCCTGGCGGCGCTGGTCGGCATGCTCAGGCACTTTGGGCTCGCCCGGCCGCCCGTGCTGGACAAATAGTCCTTATATTTGCGCGTATTCTTGTCGCAAAACCGGTACCCACTCTTGCGGACTACGCGCTAACCAAACACATCCTGCAAAACGCCTTCGCGCACCACGGCGACACCATCAAGTTCGATCGTCGTGCCCATCATCGGCAAATCGAAATGCCCTGCGGTGTAGCGTCCGGCGAATTCATTGGCGCCGGTCGAAAACAAAAAGTTGCCGGCGACCGCCCGCAGTTCGGTGCCGTTGGTGTCGCGCTGGTCGTACATCGACAGCGCCTCGTAGCGCGCGCCGGGATTCATGCCGAACCCGACATGGGAAACCGCATAGGCTTCGCGGTCGCCCCAGGCCGCGAGATAGGCGCGCATCATCGCCGCATCTGCGCCCTCGCCCGCGAGATCGGTGACGTAATCGTCCTTGAGCGTCATCTTGACCGGCGAGGTCAGGTAACGCTTGAAGGTGAGATTGATGTCGCCCGGGGCCATGACCAGCGTGCCGTTCACCGTGCCGGTCTTGGGAAAGCTGACGACGATGCCGCCCGGCCAATGCGCCAGCGTGCCAGGCTTGTCGGTCCAGCCCCAGACGCCGACGGTCGAAGCCCCGGCCATGTCGACATCGAGCTCGGTCCCCGCTTTTGAAGTCACGCGCATCCGCTTGGTCCCGCGCAACATTCTTGCTGCCGCCCGCACCCGCTTTTCCAGCGCCGTATCCGGCACCATGCGCTCCAGCGCTTCCGGGTGTTCATTCGAGATCACCAGAATGCGGGCGCCGGCCTTGAGGATTTCCGGCGTCTCCACCGCGTGCATCAGGCCTTCGATGGTGCAATCGACGACGAAGCCCGCCTGCTGCAGTGCTGACACGACCGGCGCCAGCCGCTGAATGGCTTCGCTGGCGCCGGTGGAACGGATTGGCACGATCTGCCGGTTGCGCGGCGTCGGCACGATGAGATGAAACGGCCGGGCACCCATCCGCAGCAGCGCAAGCTCGGCGAGATGCACATTGAGCGCTCGCGACTGCGTCTCCGAAAGGATCGCGGCGGTGTCACCCGATTTGACCGCGCAACGCTCAAAGATCTCGCAGAACGCGTCGATCCATTTCGCTTCGATGCGATCCGCCAGCATGACCTATCTCCATTTCGAACGTTGCATCAGACCTCCGGAAAGCCCCGCAGCAGGAACGACCGCAGCGCTTCCAGCAAGCCGTTGAGGATCAGTCCCAACAGCGAGATCGTGATCAGCGGCACGAACATGTCGACCGCCTGAAAGGTGCGGGCCGCGGTGACCAGGAGATGGCCGAGACCATCGGTCGAGGTGATCATCTCGGCCAGGAACACCACGATGCAGGAAATTACCAGCCCAATGCGGCAACCGGTGAGGATCGAAGGCATCGCCGCCGGCAATATCACCTTGAACAGGATCTCGCGGGACGACGTGCCGGCCGCCATCGCCGACCAGATCAGCTTCTGCTCAACGGTCGAGGCACCGTAATAGGTCGAGAGCAGGATCGGGAACAGCGCGTCCGCGGCAACCAGCGTGATCTTCGATCCGTGGCTGAAGCCGAGCAGCAGCAGCAGCGCCGGATAGAGCGCGACTTTCGGCAGCGGCGCCAGCACCCTCACGAGCGGACGCACCACGGCATTGACGGCAGGATTGGCCGCTGCCGCAAGACCGATGCTGACGCCAAGGACCACCGCGATTGCAAATCCCGCAAACAGGCGAAACAAGGTGGCAGCGATCTGCTGCTGGAAGGAGCCGGTCACCAATTGTTGCGCGAGCCGAACGAATACGGCACCGGGCGGCGGCAACAGCGTGACCGGCGCATAGCCGAACGACACCAGCGCCTGCCACACCGCAATCAGCAGCGCGATCGGCACCAAGCCAAGTAGAACATCGGTTGTAAGCGCGCGCGCGTTCATGAAAAGCTCAGGGGGATATCGAATTGCGGCTCGGACCATTTCACCAGCCGGGCACGCATTCGTTCGAACAAGGCGTCCAGCCCAATGCCCATCGCACCGACAATGATGATCATTGCAAACACAGTATCGTACTGCCCCATGTCGAGCGCGTTGAACAGGATGTTTCCGGCGCCGGACTGCCGCGCGATCATCTCGCTCGTGATCATGGTGATCAGCGCCAGCACGAGTCCGGTGCGGCAGCCCGTCAGGATTTCCGGCAGCGCCGCGGGCAGTACGATCCGGATCAGGCGTCGCGGCGCCGACAGTCCCATGGCGGCGCCCGACCACAGCATCTTCTCCTCGACCGCCTTGGCGCCTTCAAAGCTGTGATAGATCACCGGCAGGCTGACGCCGAGAAAGATCACGAGTGTCTTTGCGATGTCGCCGACGCCGAGCCAGAGCATGATGATCGGCATCAACGCCGCCTTCGGTACCGGATAGATCACCATCAACAGCGGATTGAAGAACGAGGCCACGGTGCGGCTGCGGCCCATCATGAGCCCAAGCGGAATAGACATCGCGACCGCCAGGCCGAAGCCGATCGCCATCCGACGGAGCGACGCTGCGATGTTGATCAGCGCTTCCTTGTCGCCGAGGATCGACGGGATCGCGCGGATCGCTTCGATCGCGGTCGGGAAACTGTCGTTGTTGAGCGCGAGCGAAGCGATCTGCCAAACCGCCAGCAGGCCGAGGCAGGCGAGCACGGGCGCGGCGCGCGCGAGAATGGCACGAGGTGACATCACGGCCGCAACTCGGTTTCGTCGCTGTCATCGAACATGCGCTCGATATCGACGAGGTATTTCTGGTAGCGGGGATCGAGCAGAAGCTCGGTGCGGCGGCGCGGGCGCGGCAGGTCGATATCCACGATCTGCCTGATGCGGCCGGGCGAGCGCGTCATCATCACGACCTTGTCCGACAGGAACACCGCCTCCTCGACCGAATGGGTGACGAACAACACGGTCTTGCGGTCGCGCTCCCAGATGTTGAGCAGGTCGTTCTGCAGTCGCGTGCGCGTGTGGGCGTCAAGCGCGCCGAACGGTTCGTCCATCAAGAGCACGGCGGGATGATAGGCAAGCGTCCGCGCCAGCGCGACGCGTTGCTTCATGCCTCCCGACAATTCCTTTGGGTAAAAATCCTCAAAGCCCTTCAGCCCCACCATCTCGATCAGCGCCCGGCTTTGCGCCTCGGCGTCCGCAGGTCGCACGCCTTGCTGGCGAGGGCCGTACATCACGTTGCCAAGCACGCTCTTCCAGGGAAACAGCGCAAACTCCTGGAAGACCGGCCCGCGATCCGGACCCGGGCCTGTGATCGCCCCACCCTTCATCCTTGCCGCACCTTCCGTCGGATTGACAAAACCGCCGACGATATAGAGCAAGGTCGATTTCCCGCAGCCGGACGGCCCGAGGATGGAGACAAACGCGCCGTCCTCGACGGTGAGCGAGATATCCGACAAGGCGAGATGGTTTTGACGCCCCGAGGTCTGGAAAACCTGCGAGACATGGTCGATCTCGATCATGGCGGATGCCGGCTTCTTTTCCGGCGCGGGCCCCGCCTGAACACTCGATCGCGATGGCGATACCGTCATTCCCGCTTCTCTGGCACGGCAACCTGCCCGGCTGTCACTGGTCGGAGGCGAACATAGCGGAAAACCGCCGGGACTGGCGATGCGGCCTTCCGGCTGAGAGCGCCTGCTTCTAATCGAACCACGGCCACTCCGCAGCACCTGCGTGCGTGACCGCGCCGCCTGGGGCCTGGCCGACCAGACGGGCATATTTGGCGAGCGCCCCTGCGCGATGCCGCGGCGGTCTCGGCTTCCAGGCCTGCCGCCGCCGTGCGAATTCCTGCTCGTCGACCAGAACGTCCATCCGGCGCGCGACGGCATCGATCCTGATACGATCGCCGTTGCGCACCAGCGCCAGCGGGCCGCCGACAAAGGATTCCGGCGAGACATAGCCGATGCACATGCCGCGCGTGGCGCCGGAAAACCGCCCGTCGGTGATCAGCGCGACCTTCTCGCCCATGCCCTGCCCGTAGATCAGCGCGGTGACGCCAAGCATCTCGCGCATGCCCGGACCGCCGACCGGACCTTCGTTCCGGATCACGAGCACTTCGCCAGCCGCATAGTTGCGGTTGCGGACGGCATCGACGCAGCTTTCCTCGTCTTCGAATACGCGCGCGGTGCCTTCGAACACAAGGTTGTTCAGGCCGGCGACCTTGATCACGGCGCCATCGGGACAGAGATTGCCCTTGAGCACGGCCACGCCACCGTCCGGCATGATCGGCTTGCTCAGGGAATAGATGACCTCGCCGTCGGGTGCATTCGCGCTGCCATATTCCTCGGCAATCGTCTTCCCCGTGACCGTCAGGCAAGTACCGTCGATATGACCGCTTTCGACCAGCGCCCGGATCACCACGGCGGTGCCGCCGATGTCATAGACATCCTTGGCTGTATATTTGCCGCCCGGGCGCAGATTGCCGATCAGGGGTGTGCGTGCGAACACTTCGCCGACATCATCGAGGGTGAAGCTGATGCCGGCTTCGTTGGCGAGCGCCGGCAGATGCAGCGCGGCGTTGGTCGAACCGCCGGTGGCGGCGACAATAGCCGCGCCGTTTTCCAATGATTTGCGGGTGACGATCTGACGGGGCAGCGGACCGCCGCGCTCCAGCATCGCCATCACAAGGCGTCCGGCATGACGCGCCACCTGCGCACGCTCGGGATAGACGCCCGGAATCATCGACACGTTGGGCATCGTCAGTCCCATCGCCTCGGAAACCATCGCCATGGTGTTGGCGGTGAACTGTCCGGCACAAGCACCGATCGTCGGCAGGCAGGTGCGCTCGATGCCCTCAAGCGTCGCTCGATCGATTTCGCCGGTCATGAAACCGCCGACCGCCTCATAGGAATCGAGCACGGTCAGCGTCCGCCCCTCGAACCGGCCGGGCAGCGCGCTGCCGCCATAGATGAAGATCGATGGTAGGTTGCAGCGGATCATACCCATCATCACGCCGGGAAGCGTCTTGTCGCAGCCACCGAAACCGATCAGGGCGTCGTAGGCTAGGCCATGGACGACGGCTTCGATCGAATCGGCGATCAACTCACGCGAAAACAGGGAGAATTTCATCCCCTCATGGTTCATGCTGATGCCGTCGGAGACGGAAATAGTGGTGAACTCGCGCGGCGTGCCACCCGCCTCCGCGATTCCCGCTTTCGCGGCCTCCACCTGAAAATCATGGGTCATGTTGCAGGGCGTCTGCTCGCCCTTCATGCTGACGACCCCGATCATGGGTTTTTCCAGCTCCGCGTCGTCGAGCCCCATCGCCCGCATGAAGGCGCGATGCGGCGCCCGATCGAGGCCATCGGTCGTCACGCGGGATCGCCATTTCTTCATGCGCACAAGTTCTCCGGACGGTCCGGCCCCAATCACGCCCAACTTTGCCTGAGGCGCCTGCTGCTATTGCAGCGGCGCGACGATGGTCGGGTGCTTGAATTGCGCGACGTCGAGCTTCGGCAGCATCCCGGTCTGCGCGTAGATGTCGAGCATCTTCTGGATCGCCGGGAAATTCGGCGCAGCTCCTGGATCGCGCCCGAAATCATTGTCCTTGAGGAGATAGGTGTCGAGCACCGGTATCGGCGCCTTCAGCACTTCAGAAACGACCTTCAAAGTCTCTTCGCGGTTGGCGAGCGCCTTCTTCATGCCGGAGGTGATATCGCGCACGTAAGCCTTTGCCAATTCGGGGTTCTTGTCAACGAAGTCGGCGCGGCAGGCTTCCAGAATATGGACGATATTCGGCATGGCCTGATTAAGCGAAAACAGTTTGCGGGTGCCGCCCTTGGCTTCAGCGCGCGCCGCGAAGGGCTGGTTCATGTTGACGGCATCGACACGGCCCTGGCGCAGCGCATCCTCGGAGACGGCGAAGCCCACTTCGACCAGCTTGATGTCCTTGGTGGGATCCACGCCGTTCTGCTTCAGGAGCATGTTGAACGGCCCCTGGGTGCCGCCGCCAATCACGGATATGCCCACCGTCTTACCCTTGAGGTCGGCAATGTTCTTGATCGGCGAGTCATCCATCACCGCCCAATAGACCGAAAAACCGCCGGGCTTCTCGAACACATGTTGTGCCACGATATAGGCCTTCAGGTTGCCGCCGACCACGCCGTTGGCAAGCGACAGCGGCGCCTGGGTCGCGCAATCGAGCGCGCCGGCAGCCAGCGCCTGCGTCATCGGCGCGGTACCCTGGAACTGCGTCCACTCGACATTGTAGGTCTTGCCGAGATCGGGGAATTCGGCCGGCCTGCGCATCATCCAGTATTTCGATTCCTCGGCCGGAATGGTCCAGCCGACGCGGATCGTCTGCTGCGCCTGCGAAGCGCCCACGCTGCCAAACACGCAAGCCACCGCCCCGGCCGCTAGGACCAATTTCAGAACCACACGCATCTTTCGCCACTCCGTTCTGTCCGGCGCCGACAGGCCCCATCGCCATCGTTTCAGCCGCAAACCTTTCATGGTTCAAACAATCAGGCAAGCCATTGGAAGCTCGCCCAGATTCGCCCGATATGGTCAGGATCTGTGCTAAGGCGCTTATGGCGCAGGCGTTTCGACAATGAAGGAGAAGCGGAAATGACCGGACAAGCAGCCGAAAAGCTCGGCTATCTCGGGCTTGGGATGATGGGATTTCCGATGGCGCGGCGGCTCATCAACGCAGGCTATCACGTCACGGTCTGGAACCGCTCTGCCGGCAAGGCGGCCGCGCTGGAGAAAGCCGGCGCGAAGCTCAAGGCCCATCCCGGCGAGGTAGCTGGGGCAGCAAGCATCCTGTTCATGTGCGTCACCGACGCCGCTGCCGTTGAGGAGGTCGTGTTCGGTGGCGCTGGTCTTGCGGAGGAGCCCGGCGCCGGAAAACTGGTCGTCGACTTCTCCTCGATCCCTCCGGATGCGGCGCGCGACATCGCCGCACGACTGAGGGCCATGAACGGCATGGGATGGGTCGACGCCCCGGTTTCGGGCGGCACCAAAGGCGCCGAGGAAGGCACGCTCGCGGTCATGGCCGGAGGCGATGCCGCCGACGTCGAGAGGGTGAGGCCCTATGTGCTCGCGATGGCGCGAAGGCTCACCCATATGGGCCCGACCGGCGCGGGCCAGACCACGAAACTCTGCAATCAGGTGATCGTCGGACGCGCCATGGCGGTGCTCGCGGAGGCGACACGGCTTGCAGTCAACGCCGGGATCGATGCCGGCCGGCTGCCGGAGGCGCTGACCGGGGGCTTTGCCGATTCCATTCCGCTGCAATTGTTCGTGCCGCGCATGGTGCAAGGCATTCACTCGCCGCCGTTCGGCCATATCGCGACGATGCTGAAGGATCTCGACACGGTGGCCGACGTTGCGCGCAATACATCGAGCCCGGTGCCGATGGCGACGCTGGCAGGACAATTGTTCAGGCTGGCCCAATCGTTACGCGGCGCGGATGCCGATGCGCTGGAGATCTACAAACTGTCGGCTTCACACGTTGGTTGAACGCAGGTCTCAACCTTCAACCTGGCAGGGATCCCACATCTGCTGATACCGGGGATCGGTCTTCTTCGTCTGATCCGTGAGCGCGCCGGGCCTGACCGTTGACTTCCCCTGTTTTGCGATCGGGCTGAACCGCGCCTTGGAAAAATGGGCTGCCTTCGGCGTGCCCGCAGCCGGCGTAACCGGCGCCGATTGGGCCTGCGCGGTTGCGACAGCCAAGAACCCAATTGCGGCAGAGCCTAGGACCGTTACAAAGGCCATACGCATCGAGGTCTCCAGAAGTTGAGGTTGCCTTGCAATGTACAACCCCGCCGGTGTCAAAACATCTGCCGAATTGCCCGTTCCCGGACAAATGAAGGCCTGGGTCTTGGGCGGTCCGGATCAACTCTCGCTGCGCGAGAAGCCAACCCCGGTTCCCCGACGCGCCGAGGTTCTGGTCCGCATCGATGCGGTCGCGATCTGCGCCACCGATCTCGAAATCATCCACTCGGGCTCGCCCGCAAGCATCGAGGGCGGCCTGCCCTTCAACAAGAATTTTACCCCCGGCCACGAATACATGGGGACCGTCGCAGCGCTTGGGCCTGATGTCGACGAATTTGCGATCGGCGAGCGCGTGACCGTGGAAATCCATGCCGGTTGTGGCCAGTGCAAGCGCTGTCGCCAGGGCATGTATACCTCGTGCCTGAACTATGGGCGGCCCGAGAAGGGTCACCGCGCCAACGGCTTCACCACGGACGGCGGTTTTACCGAATACGCCGTCAACCACATCAATACGCTGGTGCGGGTACCCGATAGCATGAGCGATGCCGAGGCAACGCTGGTCGTCACGGCGGGAACCTCGATGTACGGTCTGACCGAGCTCGGCGGGCTGGTTGCCGGCGAAAGCGTGGTCGTGATCGGCCCGGGTCCGATCGGATTGCTCGCGGTTGCCGTGGCCAAAGCTCTCGGCGCAAGCCCGGTGATCCTGACAGGAACGCGCAACAAGCGCCTCGCCATCGGCCAGGAATTCGGTGCGGATCGCGTCGTCAATATCAACGACGAGGACGCGGTCGCTATCGTAAAGCAGCTCACCGGCGGGATCGGCGCGGATTATGTGATCGAATGCGCGGGCTCGGAGGCAACCATCGACCAAGCCATCCGCGTGACCAATCGAGGGGGAAAAATCTGTCTTGCCGCGTTCCCGCATGAGCCGGTGACGACGAATATCGCGCATCTCGTCCGGAACAACATCTATGTTTACGGCATTCGCGGTGAGGGTCGCAGCGCCACCCACCGCGCGATGGAGC
>Ga0213853_10802612_pt1 | contig 14786 bp, 16 predicted proteins | sample ABR_2016_MetaT_FD_164456 | JGI IMG/M metagenome (GOLD analysis project Ga0213853, IMG submission 164456) | Metatranscriptome of freshwater sediment microbial communities from post-fracked creek in Pennsylvania, United States - ABR_2016... | ecosystem: Environmental > Aquatic > Freshwater >...
AGTATACCCGTTTTCAGTCAAGAATAGTATCTGTCCGACCCCGACCTGAACCGGGGTCGCGGCCGGGATGATTTCCGGCCGTTTGCCGGTTTCGCGCTCGACGGTGTCGACGGTATTGAGGCAGACGTCGAAACGCACGCCTTGCGCGATCAGGCTCTCGACCAGCTTGCGGTTATCGTTGCCGGTACGCAACAGCTCGATGCCGGGACCGAACGTGACCACCTCGACTGCGACCTTGTCGGGGTCGTAGAACTTCAAGAGATTATAGGCGACGCTGATCACAAGCGCCTGCCGCTTCGGATCGTTGTCCGAGAGCTGCAGCACCACCTTGTGCTCGGCGAACGGCTTGTCCCGCAACGGCGCCTGCTGGGCGCGGGCGGCGGGTGCGACCAAGACAAGCATGAGGGCAAGGACGGTAGCAAGCATGAAGGCAAGCATCAGCGCCGCGCCCGGCACGCAGGCGAGCCGCCGACATGCCGATAAAAACTTCATCCTTGCTCCCCGATGCCCGGATTGCCGTCGACGCCTTTCAGCGTGAGGCTGGGGGTTTGCCGGTTCGACGGCTTTGCCGAGCGCAGATGCTTCGCCACCACATCCCATACCGGCGCGCCTTTCTGCTCATTGACCGATGCCCAGCCGGCGACCTTGTAGCTCTTGCCGGCCTCGAGCGGACGGCCGCTTGCCAACTTCAGCTCGGAGATCCTGCGGCCGATATTTTCCGTTGGCGCGCAAGTATAGGACAGGCCGCCGACGCGGACCATGTCGCCGCCCTGCTGATAATAGGGGTCGGCGTTGAACAAATTGTCGCAGACGTCTTCCAGCACATCCTTGATCTGGCTCCCGGTCATCTGCTGCACATAGGTTTCCGGATAGCTGATCGCGGTTTCCGACAGCACGTCTTCCATGGTCAGCGATTGGCCCGCAAGCGCGGTCGCGCCCCAGCGAAAACCCGGCGACAGCGCGATCTCGGCATTCAATTCCCCGAGCAGGGCGTCGCAGATCAACTGGTCCACCGGGCCGGAAAAATTGCCGCGACGATAGAGCAAACGGTCGGCGGTTGCGATCTTGTCGGACCATGCCGCCGCCTGCGAGCCGCGCATCTTGTCAATCAGCGCCGCCATCGCAGCATCAGGCTTCAGCAGTTCCGAAAACACCGGCAGCAGGCGGTAGCGCAAATCGCTGACTTTTCCCTTTGCGAGCTCGAGATCGAGCACGCCCAGGAATTTTCCGTTCGAGCCGGCATTGCTGACGAGCGTGACGCCACCCGCGTTCTTGACCGCAACGGGTTGCGGTACCGCGTCATGGGTGTGGCCGCCGAGGATGACGTCGATGCCGGTGACGCGGCCCGCAAGCTTGAGATCGACATCCATGCCGTTATGCGACAGCAGCACGACCGCGTCGACCTTGTCGCTGCTGCGCAAGCCGTCGACCAGCTTCTGCAATTCCTCGTCGCGGATTCCGAATTTCCAGTCCGGCGTAAAGCGCTTCGGGTGCGCGATCGGCACATACGGAAAGGCCTGCCCGATCACGGCCACGCGATAGCCGCCGATCTGCTTGATGACGTGCGGCTTGAACACGCGCCCCGATGCCGGATCGAAGGCCTTCGCATCGTTGAACGCGGCTTCCTCGGTGAGGTAGACGTTCTGCGCCAGGAATTCGCCCTTGAAGCGTTCGAGATTGACGCGCAGCGCCGCCTCGCCATAGGTGAATTCCCAATGGCCGGTCATCGCCTCGATGCCGAGCAGATTCGCCGCTTCCACCATGTCGGCGCCCTTCATGGCGTTGGCGAGCCCGGTGCCCTGCCACAGGTCGCCGCCGTCGAGCAGCAGCGAGCGCCCCTCGCCAACGTCGTTGCGCAGGCGGTCGATCAGCGTCTTGAGATGCGCAAAGCCGCCGAGCTTGCCGAAACGCCCGGCGGCTGTTTCGAAATCGAGCGCGGTGAAGGCATAGGCGTCGGCGCTATCGGGCCTGATGCCAAAGCGATCGAGAAAGGCGCGGCCGACCAGATGCGGAGGACGGCCCTGCATCTCGCCGATCCCGATATTGACGCTGGGTTCGCGGAAATAGACCGGCAGCAACTGCGCATGGGTATCGGTCAAGTGCAGGATGCGGGCATTGCCGAAGCGTTCGAGATCGTAGACGCTGGGGCTATCGGCGGCGCGGGCAAGTCGCGGCAGCCCGCCGGATAGTGCGGCCACACCCGTCAATGTCAGAAAATCCCGGCGGCGGATTTTCATCGCGATGTCTCCGCGGCTTTCTTGTTTGAGCATAATCTTTTCGGAAAGACAGTTTCCACTTTTCCAGATCATGCTGGCCGTTATCGTATTTCCAAATCCTTCCAGCGTTCTTTTTCGCTGGTCGCCTGGAAGCTCGAAGCCTTGGCGAGTGCTTCAGCTTCCTTGGCTTGCGCCACCGCCTGGTCGAAATCGCCGCTCTCAGCAGCTTTTTTCGCCGCCGCCAGGGTCGCCGCCGTCGTGGTCCATTGATTGCGCAAGCTGGCGGCTTCCTTGTTGGCGGCTTCGGCCGCGGCGTAGGCGGCCTTGAAGTCGGCCTCGGACGCGGCGAGGGCGGATGTCGCGCCGGCCACCAGCAACGCAGCAGTCAGAAGAATATTTCTCGTGAGGCTCTTCATGGGCGCGCTCCCGGCCCGGAGATCGGCAGTCCGTTGCTCAGATAGGATAGATAATATTCGAGGTCGCGATATTCCTCGTCCTGCGGACTAAGCGGCACGCCGCGGATCTGGCTGTTGCAGGTGGTGAAGCGCCGGCTGGTCGTGCCCATGCCGCTCCATTCGGAACGATAGATCGGCATCGCATTCAATATCCCGAGCGCGGGCGCCAGCACTTCGGCGCGGATCCGCTCGCCCGGCTCCTGCACATGACAGGTGGCGCAGGAGAAATTGAGCTGGCCCCGCCGGGTATAGAAATATTCCTTGCCCTTCTGATAGGCCTGCAGTGCACGCGGATCGCCTGGAATCTTGATGTCCATCGGCTTGCCGCGCGAGGTGAACGCCATATAGGCGGTGAGCGACGCCATCTCGTCCTTGACGTAGGAGAACGGAGCTTCGCCATTGGCCTCGCGGCAGCGGTTCAACGCGAGCTCGAGCGTTACAACCTTGCCTTCCTTGTCGTCGAAATAGGGATAGTTCTGGCGGATGCCGATGCCCTTGTTGGGAAAGCAGTCGCCGTAAGTCTTGCCGTTCTTGAACGGCGTCGCAAACATCTGCTTGCCGGATTCGAGCGCGAATTCGTAAGGCGGGAATTGTTCCTTTTCCTCCCATTGCCGGTGCAAATCCTCATTCATCGAATAAGGACCGTTGACGAAATCCTCGAGCTTGAGCTTGGGGAATTTTGTCGTGAAGTATTTCTGGAACGCCTTCGCGTCGGCCACGGGGTCGGGCGTATCGGCCGCGATTGCCGCCGGCGCCGCCAATGCCAGCGTGGCCAGCGCGAGCGCGGCTGAGACAAGCGAAGTCGCTTTACCCATGCTCATTGCCGCAACTTCACAATATCTTCGCCACGGTCGCGTCGGACGCGCCCTTGTTGTCGACCCAGCCTATCTTGAGGTCGTCCCCCTTCTTGCCGCCCTTGAACGAGAATTTGACATAGGGGTCCTTGGAGACGGCCGGCCCCCAATCGGCGACGAACACGGCCTTGCCGTCATATTCGAAGGTCAGTTCCTGGATGAAATGCGCCGGGATGACGGCGCCTTGCGCGTCCTTGACGAAGCCGGAATCCATCGGATGTTGGATCAGCGCCTGGACTTCGGTGATGTCGCCGTTCGAAGTGGCGCGTACGCGAATGGTCGATGCCATCAGAACACTCCATTGTTCACAATTTTGCGCATGATCTTGTCGGAAAACCGGCCTCCGCCTTTCCGGGTCATGTGCGTCAGCCGCCGCAACCGCCGACGGTGACTTTGACTTCCTTGGTTGCGCTAAAAAGCTTGCCGCCGGCTTCCACGATCGCGATCACGTTGCTGGTTTTCTGCATTTTGAGCCGGTTGGCCACGCTCGGCATGGTTCCTGCAGGAATCTTGTAGGACGCGGCCAGCGCGTTCGGGTTTTCGCTCACGAAAAATGAGATCGAGGTCACGTTATCAAGCGTCGTCGCGACCGAGACCGGCACCACCGCGCCGTTCTCGGCGATTTCCGGCGCATCGAGCTTGACCTTGTCGGAGGCTTCCGCGGTCTTGCCGTAGAGCGCCTTGATCGCATCGGCATCGCTCTTCTGCCTGAAGGCGTCTTCGGGATATTTGTCATTGGCGGCCGCCACGGCCGGCGCCGTGCCGAACGCAGCATTGCCGAGGCCGAACAACGCGACCAGGCCCGCGCCTTGCAGGATCAGGCGGCGCGTCGCCGGAAAGCCGTTGTCTGTCATCATCTGAAGTCTCCAGGAAAGCGCTTCGTCATAAGGGCTGTGCGTCAAAGGGTCTGCAGGAAATCCACCACCGCGTCGATCTCCTGTTCGGTCAGAATACGGTTTCGTCCGAACGGCGGCATCACGGTCGTAGGCTTGCGCTGGGTTTCATCGGTAACAATGGCGACGAGATCGCTGCGGTCGGGATATTTGCTTTTGATGTTGGTCAGCGGCGGCCCGATGGTGCCCGGCAGGTCGCCACCCTTGATCTCATGACAGGTCAGGCAATTGCCCTTGCTGCGATCGAAAGCGATCTTTTGCCCCTCGGCGGCAGCGGATTGCGCGCGGGCGGGACCGGCTGATGCCGCAACGCCGGTCATCAGCGCCAGCGCAAGCGCCGGGATCAGGACCGGCTTGGTCGAAAGCGTTTCAATCAACGGCGTTTCCTGTAACTCTACCTAACTCTACTTCGGTTGCCTAACCTACTTCATCGTGTCGAGTGGTCCGGTCGTGCGCGGCGTCAGATTTCTGCCCTCGGCCGTGGAGGTGATCTTGATGTCGGCAGGATTGGCGCAGCCGCTCATGCACGGTTTGGCCGCGGTATCAGGTCTTGGATCGGTCCAGATGAAATTGTCGCGATTTTGCATTTTGACTTTCGGCAGACTATCCCGATCGGCGACGAATTCATTGGGGACGGCATCGTTCAGGTTCAGAATATAGGCGGTCAAAGCATAAACGTCATCGGCTGACAATGTGTGCGGCGCCGGCATCGGCATGGCGCGGTTAATGTAATCCCATAATGTCGGCGCAAACGGCCAATAGCTGCCCACTGTCGGCTCCGGGCGATCGTCCCGGAGCGTCCCCGCGCCGCCCGCGAGTTTGGGAAAACGGCCTTCGCCTTCGCCGAAAGTTCCATGACAGAGGGCGCATTGCCCGGCGTAGACCTCCGAACCCCGCTGCACCGTGCCCTTGCCGGGCGGCAGGCCCTCGCCGTCATCGCCGCGCGCATCGATATTCCAGCCCGAGATCTGCTCGGGGCTCGCTTTTTCGCCATAGCCATAATGGCCGGGCTCGGCCGCGTGCGCGAAGCTGACGGCGGCGACGAACATCGCCACACCCAGCAGAAGCGAATTTTCACGCGAGCTGAACATCGAACACGCTTCCGTCAGGCTTGACCTGCCAGGTCTGGATCGAGTTGTTGTGATAGACCGAATTGGTGCCGCGGCTTTTGCGCAGTTGCGCAATGGTCGGCTGCACATAGCCGGTCTCGTCGATCACGCGCGATTCAAGTAGCGCCGGCTGGCCGTCCCAGCGCCAGGCAAACGTGAATTTGGTCAGCGCCTTCGACAGCACCGGCTCATGCAGCCGCGCGCTCTGCCAGTTGATGCCGCCATCGGTCGAGACGTCGACGCGCTTGACCTTGCCGGTGCCGGTCCACGCCAGGCCGCGAATTTCATAGAGCCCCGGGCGATCAAGCGGCTTTTCGGGGCAGGGGAAAGTGATGACGGATTTGGCGTCGATCAGCCAGGTGAAGCCGCGCGCAGTGCCGTCCGGCATCAGGTCGGTATATTTCGAGGTTTCTTCGCGGGAATACCATGGCTTGTCGCCGAGCTTGATGCGCCGCAGCCATTTGATGTTGACGTTGCCTTCCCAGCCCGGCACCACCAGCCGCAGCGGGTAGCCCTGCTCCGGCCGCAGCGCCTCGCCGTTCTGCGCATAGACCACCAGACAATCGTCCAGGCACTTGTCGAGCGGCAGGCTGCGGTTCATATGCGCGCCGTCGGCGCCCTCGACCATCGCCCACTTCGCCTCTTTCTTGATCCCGACTTCTTCCAATAGCGTCGAGAGCTTGACCCCGGTCCATTCCGCGCAACCGATCATGCCGTGATTGAATTGCAGCGAATTGACTTGCGCCGCGCGCCATTCCATCCCGCCATTGGCAGGGCATTCGATGAAATGGATCCGCGACACCGACGGAAAGCGCACGATGTCCTTCATGGTCAGGATCAGCGGCCGCTCGACCAGGCCATGGATCATCAGCCGGTGCTGAGCCGGATCGATGTCCGGCCGTCCCGCATGATGGCGTTCGAAGAACAGGCCGTTCGGCGTGATGATGCCGTGCAGATCCTGCAAGGGCGAAAAGCTGACGGATGATTCGGTGCCGGCGGTGAGCCACGGCACGTTGCGCCGGATCACGCCGGCCTCGGCATCGGCGGGCCGGCCATAGGGCCGCTCGACGACGCCGGCGCCGAGCGATTGCGACCAGGGCGGCTCGGCGGGCGGAGAGGCCTGCTCGGTCCCGGCGCTGCCGGGCCTGGTGCCGAACGCAAGGCTCCCGGTGAGCGCGGCGCCAAGGCCCAGAACGGCGCGTCGGCCCAGCGGCGTGGCTGCGCCGGCAGGCTTGAAGAGTACAGGTATGCTGCGCCAGGGGTCGGGCCGCACGTTGCCTTCCCTTCGCGGCCATGTCGCCGCACGATCTGTTCTTTTTTTTGCATCCCTATCGGCATTAGCTAATTTAGTCAATGCTAAACAATGGAGAGCGCGGTAATGTGATATCTGCGCGTTCCGAGCGCGAATATCTGACCGGGACATCAAAACATGGGACTAGCTGCAGCAACCGCAAGAAAAATGCCTGCCGGAATCGGCGCCGGCGAGGCGGCCGATTTGAAGAAACTGACCAGGCAGGCCGACGACGCCGCGAAGCTCTTGAAATTGCTCGGCAACGAAAAGCGGTTGCTGATTCTTTGCTTTCTTGCCGCGCGCGGTGAAATGACGGTCGGAGAAATCGTCGACGTCGTGAAACTGAGCCAGTCGGCGCTGTCGCAGCATCTGGGCAAGTTGCGCGCCGACGGCGTGGTGGCATTCCGGCGGACCGCGCAGACCCTGCATTATCGCGTTGCCGACGAGCGCGCCTTGCGGCTACTGCAGGTGCTCAAGGAAATCTACTGCGGCGATCTGAAGTGAACGGCAGAGATGGCTGAACATGTCGTCGAATTCGGCAAGGATGGCCGCCGGGTCGAGGTGGACGGCCGCCTCGACGCGGCAGCTTTCCATCGCAACCACGCGCCGATCTGGGCGGTCTTGCAGAAATTCCTCGCTGAGAAATCCGGCGACGTGCTGGAGGCCGGCAGCGGCACCGGCCAGCATGTGGTCTATTTCGCCCGCCACAGCCCCGACATCGTCTGGTGGCCGAGCGATCTCAACGAAGCCCATTTGAAAAGTATCGCCGCCTGGCGGGCGCACGCGAACCTGCCGAACATCCGCCCGCCGATGCGGATCGATCTGTCCGATCCGCAAGGGAGTCCGGCGCTGCAGCACGGCAGCGTGCTTCCGAAATTGCTCGCGGTGTTCTGCGCCAATGTCATCCACATCGCGCCATGGCGCGTCGCGGAGGGCCTGTTTGCGGGTGCCGGAAATTGTCTGCGCCCGGACGGCCGGCTGTTCTTGTACGGCCCGTTCAAGCGCGACGGCAAGCACACCGCGCTCTCTAATGCCGTGTTCGACACGAGCCTGCGCGAGCGGGACGGCGAATGGGGCGTGCGCGATATCGCCGATCTCGAGAAGCTCGCTCACAGCGCCGGTCTGGTGTTGCGGGAAGTTGCCGAAATGCCCGCCAACAATCTGATGCTGACATTTCAGCGATCGAAAAATACAGATGACGTGAGCGCATAGCCCGCGCCCGCTTGTGCCGGTTGATCGGGAAGCCGCATCTCTTCATAGTGAGCGGAATCGATGAGGCCGAATGGGCCATTCCGGCGGAAGTGCCGATGATTGACGTGACTGCGAGCGACGAAACGGCCAATGACGCCCGCGTGCGATCCAACGTGGCGCGGCTCGCCGCGGCGCAGGCGCTCACCGGCGCGAACTCGGCGGTGATTTTTGCCACCGGCTCGATCGTCGGCGCGACGCTCGCGCCGAACATCTCGCTCGCAACCGTGCCGCTCTCGATGTACGTCCTGGGTTTGGCCGCCGGAACGCTGCCGACCGGCGCGATCTCGCGCGCCTATGGCCGCCGCACAGCCTTCATCATCGGTACCGGCTGCGGCGTGCTCACCGGCCTGCTCGGCTCGTTCGCCATCCTTCATGCTTCCTTTTGGCTGTTCTGCAGCGCGACCTTCCTCGGCGGCCTCTATGGCGCGGTGTCGCAATCCTATCGCTTCGCCGCCGCCGACGGCGCCAGCGTGGCCTATCGGCCGAAGGCGGTGTCATGGGTGATGGCGGGCGGTGTGTTCGCCGGCGTGCTCGGTCCGCAGCTCGTGCAATGGACAATGGATATCTGGCAGCCCTATCTGTTCGCGTTCTCTTTCGTGGTGCAGGCGGCTGTCGCGCTGGTGGCGATGGCGGTGCTCTCGGGCGTCGACGCGCCGAAGCCTGCAGCCTCCGATCTGCACGGCGGCCGTCCGCTGTTTGAGATCGCGCGGCAGCCGCGGTTCATCGCGGCAGCACTTTGCGGCGTCATTGCCTATCCCATGATGAACCTGGTGATGACCTCGGCGCCGCTGGCGATGAAGATGTGCGGCCTTACCGTCAGCGATTCCAATTTCGGCATCCAATGGCACATCGTTGCGATGTACGGGCCGAGCTTCTTCACAGGCTCGCTGATCGCGCGCTTCGGCGCACCTCGCATCGTGGCGCTGGGCCTGTCGCTGCAGGCCGTGGCGGCAACCATTGGCCTGTCGGGTATCACCGCGATGCATTTCTGGGCGACGCTGATGATGCTCGGGGTGGGCTGGAATTTCGGCTTCGTCGGCGCCTCCGCGCTGGTCCTGGAGACGCACCTGCCGCAGGAGCGCAACAAGGTGCAGGCCTTCAACGATTTTTTGGTGTTCGGGATGATGGCGATAGGCTCGTTCTCATCCGGCCAGTTGCTCGCCAATTACGGCTGGAACGCCGTCAATTGGGTGGTGTTCCCGCCGGTGCTGCTGGGGCTTGCGGTGCTGTCATTTGCCTCGTTCGCCAGGCGCCGCGCCTCCTTGCAGCCGCTCGACGAATTTCCCGACCACAGCATCTGATGACATCTACTGACATTTCGACCAACGTCGAATTACTGTCCTGGTAATTCTGTTAGAACTACCGTCATTGTCCGGGCAAACGCGAAGCGCGTCGTCGCGTTTGGCCTGTGCATGACGAGGAAAACGAAGAGACAGTCTTTGGACGCAACCACTCCCGTGACGATCGACGAAACCTCCGTCGGCTACGACGGCTGGCGCATCGTCGCGACCTGTTTCCTGGTTGCTACCTTCGGCTGGGGATTCGGCTTCTATGGCCAAAGCGTCTATGTCGCCGAGCTGCAGCGCCTGCATGGCTGGCCGGCGTCGTTGATCTCGTCCGGGACCACGTTCTTCTATCTGTTCGGCGCCCTGATCGTCGCCTTTGTCAATGAAGGGGTGCGGACCTTCGGTCCACGCAACTGCCTGCTCGGCGGCCTCTTGGCGCTTGCTGGTGCCGCCATCATGATCGGCCAGGCCACGGCGCCCTGGCAGCTCTATCTGGCCGATGCGCTGCTTGCGTTCGGCTGGGCCGGCACCAGCCTTGCCATCATCACCAATACGCTCGGCCTCTGGTTCGACAAGAAGCGCGGCATGGCGATCAGCCTGGCGCTCAACGGCGCAAGTTTTGGCGGTATTGTCGGCGTGCCGTTGTTGGTGGTGGCCATCGGAAGTCTTGGATTCTCCAGCGCCATGTTCGTCGGCGCCGTGACGATGCTCGTGCTGACGGTTCCCGTTGTCTTGATGTTTGTCGGCCGGCCACCCGTAGCCTCAGGCGCGATGGTCGCCTCACGGCCTTCGGACCCGCCGTCGCCGGCGCAGATACGTGCAAGGGCAGTGCGGAATCTCGGCTTTCTGTCGGTATCGATTGCATTCGCGCTGGTGTTGTTCGCGCAGGTCGGCTTCATCGTCCATCTGATCGCGTTCCTTGATCCGCTGATCAGCCGCCCGCAGGCGGCGACCGCGGTTGCGCTATTGACCGCGATGGCGATGGCCGGGCGCGTGCTGTTCTCGACCGTGATCGACCGGCTCAACCAGCGGCTGGCGTCGGCGATCTCGTTCGTAAGCCAGGCCGTGGCGCTCGCCATCATCATCAATTCGCGCAACGAAATGCTGCTGATCGGATGTTGCGCGCTGTTCGGTTTCTCGGTCGGCAATCTGATCACGCTGCCGTCGCTGATCGTGCAGCGCGAGTTCGCTCCCGCCTCGTTCGGCGTGCTGATCAGCCTGATCACGGCGATCAATCAGGTCACTTACGCGTTCGGCCCTGGCGTCGTCGGCCTGCTGCGCGACCTGTCGGGGAGCTACTCGCTGCCGTTTTACGGCTGCGTCTGTCTCGAACTGACCGCCGCGGTCCTGATCATGCTGCGCGGGCGCGCAGGAGATCGTCGAGGTCGAGCCGCTTCGTGAACATCGCAAGCTTGCCATCAGCCGTGTACGGCCATTGCTCCTTCGGACGATCCCAATAGAGCTCGACGCCGTTCTCGTCGGGATCGCGCAGGTACAGCGCTTCGCTGACGCCGTGATCGCTGGCGCCGTCGAGCTCTATCCCGGCGCTGATCACCCGGTGCAGCGCGTCCGCCAGCGCCGGCCGGGTCGGATAGAGGATCGCGGTGTGAAACAATCCCGTGGTGCCCGGCGGCGGCGGATGGCCGCCTTTGCTCTCCCAGGTGTTGAGCCCGATATGGTGGTGATAGCCGCCGGCCGAAATGAAGGCTGCGCCCGAGGTGACGCGCTGCATCAGCTCAAAGCCGAGCACGCCGCAATAAAACGCAAGCGCGCGGTCGAGATCGGCGACCTTGAGATGAACATGCCCGATCCGCGTGCCGGCGATGACGGGAGGATTTTGGGGCACCTCTATCTCCGTTTGTCGTTCTTCACCTCGTCCCGCTTGCGGGAGAGGTCGGCACGCAGCGTAAGCTGCGAGCCGGGTCAGGGGAACTATCCGCGAGTCCTAATATGGGGAGAGAGCCCCTCACCCCAACCCTCTCCCCGTAAAGAACGGGGAGAGGAAGAAGGATCACGCAAGCTCGGAAACTTCCCCCTCGGGCAAGCCGAACTCAAAGGTGTTCAGCGTCATCGACACCAGCGTGTAGTAGCCGCACAGGCCGATGATCTCGACAATGCCGCGTTCGCTGAGCACCTTAACCGCCTCGTCGTACAGGCTCTTGGCGACCCCGTGGCCTTCATGCAGCGACTTGGCGACATCGTAGACCATCTTCGCCTTGGGGTCGTCGAACACGGGCGTGCGGCGATCGCGGATGTCGTCGATGAGTTTCGGATCAAGCCCGGCCTGGAGCGCCAGCTTCTTGTGCGCATACCACTCATAATGCGACCCCCAGTGGCGCGCCGTGACCAGGATCGCGATCTCGGAAAGCTTTGCGCCGAATATCGTATCGAAGCGCAGGAAGCCGCCGAGCCGCGTGGCGTGCCGCGCCATTTCCGGGCTGTTGAGCCAGGCCATCATCGGCGGCGGCGGCTTGCCGCGTTTGCCGGCGATCGATTCGTCGTAGGTTTGTTTTTGGTCGGCGCTCATTTCGCCAGGCGAAAGCAACTTCAGGCGCATCGCTGTTTCCTCTTTCTTTTCAATCGTTACGACGTCGGTGACGCCGGTCAGCAGAACTAACATATCTCGCAACGTAACGGCATGCGGCCGCAAGAGATATTGAATTCCGCTGCGCGAGGGCTAAGGTCGGGGCAACGATCTTTACAATGGAAACACTCAAAATGTCCGATCTGGAAAAGTTTCGCCGCGAAACCCGTAGCTGGCTCGAGGCCAATTGCCCGCCGGAGATGCGCAAGCCGATGACCTCGGAAGAAGACACGTTCTGGGGCGGCCGCAATACAAAATTCTCCTCCGAGCCGCAGCGCGTCTGGTTCGAGCGCATGCGCGACAAGGGCTGGACCGTGCCGCATTGGCCCAGGGAATATGGCGGCGGCGGCCTCGACGGCGAGGAAGCCAAGATCGTGCGGCAGGAGATGTCGGCGATCGGCGCGCGGCAGCCGCTGACCTCGTTCGGCATCTCCATGCTCGGGCCTGCGCTCTTGAAATACGGCACCGACGCGCAAAAGAAGGAGCATCTGCCGAAGATCACCGCAGGCCTGATCCGCTGGTGCCAGGGCTATTCCGAGCCGAATGCGGGTTCCGACCTCGCTTCGCTGCAGACCCGCGCGATGAGCGACGGCGACGACTTCATCATCAACGGCCAGAAGATCTGGACGTCCTATGCGAACTGCGCCGACTGGATCTTCTGCCTGGTGCGCACCGATCCCAAGGCCAAGAAGCATGACGGCATCAGTTTCATCCTGTTCGACATGGCCTCAAAGGGTGTCTCGACCAAGCCGATCCTCCTGATCTCCGGCCGCTCGCCGTTCTGCGAGACGTTCTTTGAAGATGTGCGGGTGCCGAAATCCCATGTGGTCGGCACCGTCAACCGCGGCTGGGATGTCGCGAAATATCTGCTGCAGCATGAACGCGCGATGATTTCGGGGATGGGCGAGCGCGGCGTCGGCCGGCCGCTCGGCCAGATCGCCGCCGATACCTTGGGCCAAGACGAACAGGGCCGGCTCGAGGATCCAATGCTGCGCAGCCAGATCGCGACCTTCGAGATCGACGAGGCGGCGCTCGCTGCCGCAGCCGAACGCGCGGTCGATCTGGCGAAAGCCGGGCAGTCGCATCCGGCGTTTTCCTCGGCGATGAAATATTACGGCACCGAGCTCAACAAGCGCCGCTACGAAATCCTGATGTCGGCGGGCGGCATCGACGCGCTGGAATGGGAAAGCGAGCGCTCCAAGGGCGGCGCGCGGCCGCGCGCCTGGCTGCGCACCAAGGCCAATTCGATCGAGGGCGGCACCAGCGAGGTGATGCTCGGCATCGTCGCCAAGCGCATTCTCGATCTGCCGGGGGCGTAGTTTCTCGCACACATTCATGGCCGGGGCGAAAGCGCGAAGCGCGTCCTTCCACTAGATGTCCCGGCCATCCACGTCTGTATCACAACACGACCGGAAACTCTCCCATGGCCCTCGTCCTCACCGAAGAACAATCCATGCTGCGCGACAGCGCGCGCGCCCTCATCAGCGACAAGGCGCCGGTGTCGCATCTGCGGCAGCTGCGCGATGCGAAAGATGCGACCGGATTTTCCCGCGAGCTATGGAAGGCCTTTGCCGAGATGGGATTTTCGGGCTTGCTGGTGCCGGAAGACTTCGGCGGCAGCGGGCTCGGCTGCGTCGAAGCAGGCATCGTGATGGAGGAAATCGGCCGCACCCTGATGCCGTCGCCGTTCCTGTCGACCGCCGTGCTAGCGGCGTCCGCGTTGTCGCGGGGCGGCAGCGCCGCGCAAAAGTCCCAGCATTTGCCGAAGGTCTCCGACGGCTCGCTGCTCGCCGCGCTTGCGATCGACGAAGGCGCCAAACATCGCCCGCTGCAAACCAGCCTGCAGGCAAGACGCTCCGGCAACGGCTTCAAGCTGAACGGCGCCAAGGCCTTCGTGGTCGACGGCCACACCGCCGATCTCCTGATCGTGGCGGCGCGCAGCGCGGGCAGCCCCGGCGAGCGCGACGGGCTGACGCTGTTCCTGGTCGCTGCCGAGGCCAAGGGGATTGCGACCGAACGCACCGCCATGGTGGACTCGCACAATGCGGCGCGCATCAATTTCGACAATGTCGAGGTCAATGCCGATCAGGTGCTCGGCGAGGTCGATCAGGGCTATCAGCTTCTGGACGGCGTGCTCAATATCGGCCGCGGCGCGGTGGCATCGGAAATGGTGGGTTTGAGTGAGGAAGTGTTCGGGCGCACCGTCAACTATCTCAAGGAACGCAAGCAGTTCGGCAAGGCGATCGGCGAATTCCAGGCGCTGCAGCACCGCGCCGCGCAGCTTTATATCGAGATCGAGATCACCCGCGCCGCGGTGCTGAAGGCGTTGCAGGCGCTGGATGCCGATTTCGGCAACGCCGGTGCCGCGGTCGCGGTCGCAAAGGCGCGCGCGGGCCAGACCGCGACGCTTGCGGTGCAGGAAGGCGTGCAAATGCACGGCGGCATGGGCATGACCGACCAGTTCGATATCGGCTTCTTCATGAAGCGCGCGCGGGTCTGCCAGGAACTGTTCGGCGACAGCAATTTCCACGCCGACCAGCTGGCGCGGGGGAAGAGCTATTGATCCCGTCATTCCGGGACGCGCGAAAGCGCGAACCCGGAATCGATAACCAACATCGTGAGCATGGATAGCGGATCTGCGCCAAGTGGCGCGTCCCGGAAAGACCGTGGTTGGATTAGTCGGAAGTTACCATCACCGTATCGGCGGCGCGTACTGGATGCCGCCGGCGCTCCAGAGCTGATTGAGCCCGCGCGGAATCTGGAGCTTCGATCCTCCGCCGACGTTTCGTTCGTAGACTTCACCGTAATTGCCGACGTGCCTAATGATGCGCGCAGCCCAGTCCTTGC
>Ga0213853_10505063_pt1 | contig 14758 bp, 12 predicted proteins | sample ABR_2016_MetaT_FD_164456 | JGI IMG/M metagenome (GOLD analysis project Ga0213853, IMG submission 164456) | Metatranscriptome of freshwater sediment microbial communities from post-fracked creek in Pennsylvania, United States - ABR_2016... | ecosystem: Environmental > Aquatic > Freshwater >...
AGGCGATCGGCGGCTACGCGGGCGTCGCCAAGGCGCGGGCGATGACGCCCGAGGCGCTGATCGAAGAGCTGCAGACCTCGAACCTGCGCGGCCGCGGCGGCGCCGGCTTCGCGACCGGCGTCAAGTGGGAACTGTGCCGAAATGCGCCCGGCGCCGAGCGCTACGTGGTCTGCAACGCCGACGAGGGCGAGCCGGGAACGTTCAAGGATCGCGTGCTGTTGTCCCGCCACGCCGATGCGCTGCTCGACGGCATGGCGCTCGCCGCGTTCGTCGTCGGCGCGCGGCGCGGCTTCGTCTACCTGCGCGGCGAGTACCGCTTCCTGCTCGAGCCGCTGCTCGCGGCGCTGCAACAGCGGCGCGAACGCCGGCTGCTGGGGCTTTCGATACTCGGCCGCGAAGGCTTCGATTTCGACATCGACATCCACGTCGGCGCCGGCGCCTACGTCTGCGGCGAGGAGTCATCGCTGATCGAATCGCTCGAGGGCCGGCGCGGCACGCCGCGCATCCGGCCGCCGTTTCCGGTCGAGCGCGGCTATCGCGGCGCGCCGACGACGGTCAACAACGTCGAAACCTTCTGCGCCGCGGCGCACATCGCGGTGCACGGCGGCGTCTGGTGGGCGCGCATCGGCACGCCGAAGTCCACGGGAACGAAGATCCACTCGGTGTCCGGCGATTGCGAGCGGCCGGGCCTGTACGAATATCCCTTCGGTACGCGCATCGGCCGCATACTCGAGGACTGCGGGGCGCGCGACACGCAGGCGGTGCAGGTCGGCGGTCCGTCCGGCGTCTGCATCTCGGCGTTCGAGTTCGGGCGGCGCATCGCGTTCGAGGACGTTCCGACCGCCGGCGCGTTCATGGTGTTCGACCGCACGCGCGACATGTTCGCGGTCGCGCACAACTTCGCGCAGTTCTTCGCGCACGAAAGCTGCGGTTTCTGCACGCCGTGCCGGGTCGGAACCGCGCTCGTCGTCAAGCGCATGGACAAGCTCGCGGCGGGACATGGCTCGCGCCACGACGTCGAGGTGCTGTTCGAGCTCGACAAGCTGATGCACACGGCGACGCATTGCGGACTCGGCGCCTCGGCGTGCAATCCGCTGCGCGACACGATCGCCAAGTTCCGGCCGGCCTATGAACGGCGCCTCGCGTCGCTGCATTTCGAACCCGCCTTCGACCTCGACGACGAACTGTCGATCGCGCGGCGGCTGACCGGCCGCGACGACGCGGCCGCGCACATGGACCTTCCCCGATGAGCGATCCGACCACGCCGGCCGTGCCCGGGACCGACGGCGAAGCGCCCGCGAGCTTCGCGCTCGATGGCGTCGACGTGCCGTTCGCGCCCGGCGAGACGATCCTGCAGGCGGTGCGGCGCGCGGGCCGCTACATCCCGCACCTGTGCTGGCATCCGGATTTTGCGCCGCACGGCTCGTGCCGCATCTGCACGGTGCGCGTCGACGGGCGGGCCGGCGCGGCGTGCACGGTCGCCGCGGCGGCCGGGCAGGACGTGCAGAGCGACACCGAGGAGCTCAACGCGCAGCGCAAGACGCTGCTGCAGATGCTGTTCGTCGAGGGCAATCATTTCTGCCCGTCGTGCGAGAAGAGCGGCAACTGCCTGCTGCAGGCCACGGCGTACGTGATGAACATGGAGGGCCCGCACTTCGAGGAGTTCTATCCGGACCGGCCGGTCGACGCGAGCCACCCCGACATCCTGCTCGACTTCAACCGCTGCATCCTGTGCGAGCTGTGCGTGCGTGCGAGCCGCGACGTCGACCACAAGAGCGTGTTCGCGATCGCCGGTCATGGCATCGGAACGCATCTGGTGGTCGACAGCGCCAGCGGGCGGCTGGCCGACACGACGATCGCCGCGACCGACCGCGCCGCGAACATCTGTCCGGTCGGCGTGATCCTTCCGAAGCGGCGCGGCTTCGTGATCCCGATCGGCGCGCGCCGCTACGACCTGAACACCGCGGCCGAACCGTCCAGGCAGGAGGCATCGTGAGACGATCGCAGCCCTTGGAACCCGGCCGGCGGGGCGCTCGATGAATGCTCCGGATCCGGGCGACGGCCCGCTACCCGCCATGGCGCCGCTGACCTCGCACGAGCCGCGCAAGCTGAAGGTCGCGACCGTGTCGCTGGCCGGCTGCTTCGGCTGCCATATGTCCTTCCTCGACATCGACGAGCGGCTCTTCGAACTGATCGAGCACGTCGAGTTCGACCGCTCGCCGCTGACCGACATCAAGGAGGTCGGCCACTGCGATCTCGGGCTGATCGAAGGCGGCCTGTGCAATTCCGAGAACGTCACCGTGCTGCGCGGGTTCCGAGCCCACTGCAAGACGCTCGTCGCGGTCGGTGCCTGCGCGATCAACGGCGGCCTGCCGGCGCAGCGCAATCACCTGGACCTCGGCGTGCTGCTCGAGGATGTCTATCGCAGCCGGCCCGGCATGAGCGCCGGCAGCGCGATCCCGAACGACCCGGAACTGCCTTTGCCGCTGAACCGTGTGCATCCGATCCACGAGGTCGTCCACGTCGACTACTTCCTGCCGGGATGCCCGCCGTCCGCCGATGCCTTCTGGAGCTTCCTGACCGACCTGATGGCCGGGCGCACGCCGCGCCTCGGCCACGGCCTGATCCACTACGACTGAAGGGCGGAGCGCGGAATGAGCTTCGACTTGGAAACCGCGGCCGCGCCGCAGGGTCTGCGGCGCGTCGCGATCGATCCGGTGTCGCGCGTCGAGGGCCACGGCAAGGTGACGATCCTGCTCGACGCGCAGAACCGCGTGCATCAGGTGCGCCTGCACATCGTCGAGTTCCGCGGCTTCGAGAAATTCATCGAGGGCCGGCCGTACTGGGAAGTTCCGGTGGTGGTGCAGCGGCTGTGCGGCATCTGCCCGGTGTCGCACCTGCTTGCGGCGTCCAAGGCGATGGACCGCGTGCTCGGCGTCGACGCGGTCACGCGCAGCGCCGAGAGCATCCGCCGGCTGATGCACTACGGCCAGGTGATGCAGTCGCACGCCTTGCATTTCTTCCACCTGTCGTCGCCGGACCTGCTGTTCGGCTTCGACTCCGAGGTCAACCGGCGCAACATCGTCGGCGTCGCCGAGGCGCGTCCCGATCTCGCGAAAAAAGGCGTGCTGCTGCGCAAGTTCGGCCAGGAAGTGATCCGCGCAACGGCCGGCAAGCGCATCCACGGCACGGGCTCGGTGCCGGGCGGCGTCAACAAGCACGTCGCGCGCGCCGACTGCAACGCGCTGCGCCGCGACGTGAGCCAGATGCTCGAGTGGGCGCAGGACGCGATCAACGTCGTCAAGCTGCTGCACGCGCAGAACCCGGCGCTCTACGATGCCTTCGGCAGCTTCCGGTCGAACATGCTGTCGCTGGTGCGCGCCGACGGCGCGCTCGACCTCTACGACGGCACGCTGCGGGCGCGCGACGCGGCGGGCGCGATCCTCGTCGACGGCGCCGACGCGCAGCGCTATCTCGACCTGATCGAGGAGGAAGTGCGGCCCTGGACCTACATGAAGTTTCCCTACCTGCGCAGCCTCGGACGCGAGGCGGGCTGGTACCGCGTCGGTCCGCTCGCGCGGGTGCAGAACTGCGACTTCATCCCGAGCCCGCTCGCCGAGGCCGAGCGCCAGGAATTCGCAGCCGGCGGTCGCGGCGCACCGGTTCACGCGACGCTCGCGTATCACTGGGCCCGGATGATCGAACTGCTGCACACGGTCGAAGTCATCGGAAGGCTGCTCGACGATCCGGCGATCCTCGACGGTGACCTGACGGCCGGCGGCGCGCGCCGCGGTGAGGGCGTCGGCATCATCGAGGCGCCGCGCGGCACGCTGATCCACCACTACCGCGTCGGGTCGGATGATCTCGTGACGATGTGCAACCTGATCGTCTCGACGACCCACAACAACCAGGCGATGAACGAAGCCGTGCGTTCCGTCGCCCGCGAGTACCTGGATGGCCGGGAGTTGAGCGAGGGCCTGCTGAATCACATCGAGGTCGCGATCCGCGCCTACGACCCCTGCCTGTCGTGCGCGACCCACGCGCTGGGCCGGATGCCGCTCGATGTCGCGTTGCTGGGCCCTGGTGGCGAACTGCTCGATCGCCTGCTGAAGTCGCATACCGGCGAGGTGCTCCGCACCATGGACGCGCCGGTCGGGCTGCCGGGCTGAGCGCGATCCCGCTGCGGCCGCGCCGCCGCGCGCGCGTTCCGGCCGGACCGTGCGATCGGGCCGCCCGGAACGGATCGCGCCGATGACGGCGCCATTGCTGGTCTTCGCCTGGGGCAATGCCAGTCGCGGCGACGACGCGCTCGGCCCGCTGTTCATCGAGCGCCTGCGCACAGCGATCGACGCCGACCTTGCCGTCCGGGTCGAATTCCTCGAGGACTACCAGCTGCAGGTCGAGCATGCGCTCGACCTGGTCGGCCGCGCGCGCGTGCTGTTCGTGGACGCGAGTGCCAGCTGCGCCGCCCCATTCGAGGTCCTTCCCTTGCACGCCGCCCGCGACGCCAGCTTCACGACGCACGCGGTCTCGCCCCAGGCCGTCCTCCACGTCTTTCGCGACCTGCAGCACGCCGAGCCGCCGCCCTGCACGTTGCTCGCGATCCGCGGCGGGTCCTTCGACCTCGGATCCCCCCCCAGCGCCCGCGCGCTCGCCAACCTGTCCGCGGCCCTCGTCTGGGCCCACCGCTGGCTAGCCGCCCCCTGATCTGCGTGGGGCCAGGTCGCGCCATGTCGCATTCGCTAATGACGCTGGGGCCAGGTCGCGCCATGTCGCATTGGCCGGCAACGCACGACGCGAAGACCGTAGCGCATGCGACATGGCGCGACCTGGCCCCACGCAGATCGCGGTTGCGCATGCGACATCGCGCGACCTGGCCCCAGCGTCATTGAATCTCGAACTGGTCGCCGAGCTTGGGCATGGCGATCGGCTGGTTCCCCAGGGTGGAGGCGAAGGACTGCATCGCGTCTTCTTCGCCGTGCACGAGGAAGGTCTGGCGCGGGGCCACGCCGCGGTGCCAGGCGAGCAGTTCATCGCGGTCGGCGTGCGCGGAGAAGCCGTTGATCGTGTGGATCCGCGCGCGCACGCGGACGTCCTCGTCGAACAGGCGAACCGTCGTCGCGCCGTCGATGATGCGCCGCGCGAGCGTTCCGCGCGCTGCGAAGCCGACGAAGATCACGCTGCAGTTCTCGCGCCAGATCAGGTGCTTCAGGTGGTGCCGCACGCGGCCGCCGGTGCACATCCCGGCGCCGGCAAGGATCACCGCGCCGCCGGCGATCCGGTTGATCGCAACGCTCTCGGCGCTGTCGCGCGTGAAGTGCAGGCCCCGAAACCGGAACGGATCACGGCCGGCTCGAAGCTGCGCCGCAACGGACGGCGCGAGACATTCGGGATGGTGCTCGAAGATCTCTGTCGCCGAGATCGCCATCGGCGAATCGAGGAACACCTGCATCAGGCGGGGCAGCCGGCCGCTGTCGACCGCTGCGCTCAGCGCGTAGAGGATCTCCTGCGCGCGCTCGAGCGCGAAGCTGGGAATCACGACGTTGCCGCCGCGCGCGAACGTGTCCTCGATGGCCCCGAGCAATTCCTCGACCGATTGGGCGATCGGGCGATGCAGTCGATCGCCGTAGGTCGTCTCGATGACCGCGACGTCCGCGCGCGGTGGGGTCACCGGACTGCCGAGCAGCGGCCGGCCTCGATTGCCGAGATCGCCGGAAAACGCGACGGTCCGGCGCAGTTCGCCTTCCTGCAATTCGAGCAACAGGCTGGCCGAGCCCAGAATGTGGCCCGCATCGAAATACGTGACGCGCACGCGCGGCGCGAGTTCCAGCGGCACGCCGTAGACCGCCTCGCGACCCAGGAAGCCGAGGCTGTTCAGCGCGTCCAGCGTCCCGTACAGCGGCGGCGCGTCGGGCGCGTCCTGGTGCCGCCGACGGCGATGCGCGCGATGGCGCGCCTCCTCCTCCTGGACGTGCGCCGAGTCGAGCAGCACGATGCGCGCCAGTTCGCAGCTCGCGGCGGTCGCGATGATCTCGCCGCGAAATCCGCGCCGGACCAGCAGCGGGATGCGCCCGCAGTGATCCAAGTGGGCGTGGGTCAGCAGCAGGAAGTCGACGCTCGCCGGATCGAAGCCGAAATCCGCGGCGTTGTCCTCGTCGAGTTCGCGCCCGCCCTGGTAGAGCCCGCAGTCGACCAGGATCCGAACGCCGGCGCATTCGACGAGGTGGCACGACCCGGTCACGCCGCGGTCGGCGCCGTGGAACGCAATCCTCATGGCGCGGCGCCGCCCGCGGCCGGCGCGGGGACCAGCGGCGTTCCGTTGGCCTCGTGCCAGCGCAGGATGCCGCTCCAGATTTCATCGGCGCTTTCGGCGTACCAGAAAAGTTCACGGTCCTCGACGTCGATCGCGCCCTCGGCGGCCAGGAAATCGATGTCGACCGCGCGCCGCCAGTAGGCCTCGTCGACCATGACCACCGGAACCGGCCGGATCTTGCGCGTCTGCACCAGCGTCAAGGTCTCGAACAACTCGTCGATCGTGCCGAAACCGCCCGGAAACGCGACCAGCGCCCGCGCGCGCTGCAGGAAGTGCAGCTTGCGGATCGCGAAGTAGTGGAACTGGAAGCACAGTTCCGGGCTGATGTAGGGATTCGGATATTGCTCGCGCGGCAGCGCGATGTTCAGCCCGATCGAAGCCGCGCCGACGTCGTAGGCGCCGCGATTGGCGGCCTCCATGATGCCGGGTCCGCCGCCGGTCATCAGCGCGACGCGCCCGCGCGCGCCGCCGCTGCCGGCGCCTCCGACCAGGCGCCCGAATTCGCGCGCGACGTCGTAGTAGCTGCTCTTCGCATGGATGCGTTCGGCGACTGCCAGGCGCCGGTGCGGCTCCGCCGCGCGGGGCTGCAGCGCGACCTCCGCGCGCAGCGCGTCGACGTGCCGCGCCGCCGCGGCCGGCTCCGGGATCCGGGTGCTGCCGAACACGACGATCGTATGCTCGATCCCCGCGCGCTCGAGGTAGGTTTCGGCCTTCGCATAGTCGAGCTGCAGGCGCAGGCCGCGGTGTTCGTCGCCCTCGAGGTAGGCAACCGCGGCGTCGGCCGGGCGATAGCTCGCGCTCGCGCGAATCGCGGCGACGCGCTCGGCTGCGCTTGCGTCATCGGTGCTCGGCTTCGGCTGTTCGCCGGGTAGCGGTTCGCGTCGGTGCTGCGGATGCGCCGGCGCGGGAACGCCGCCGGCGGGAACCGTCGGATCGGACGCGGGCCGAAGGCTCACCGGATGCGGACCCGCCGGTGCGCCGCGCATCAGCCCAGATCGGTCGGAATGCCGCGCATCCGGTCCGTGCGCTCGAAGTAGTCACGCGCGTGCGCCAGCAACTGCTTGTCGCTCGGATGGTCGAGCGCCTCGACCGCGACGATGCGCGGACGCAGCGCCTTCGCGTGCGCCTCGACGTGGCTGACGAACTCGTTCTTCGCGCTCGCCGGCCCGGTCACGAGGACCTCCTGGGCATCGCTCAACGCCGCGACGATCGCCTCGAAGTAACCGTGGTCCGGCGCGGCGCGTCCCGACCCGATCGCATTGGTGTGGTGATGCCGGCGCTGCGCGCCGCCCTTGCTGTGGACCATCTGCTCGTGGTGTTCCTCGCGGTTGAAATGGATCACGTGCGCCTGCGCGTGATCGAGCCAGACGACTGCATGAAACAGGGCCATCGCGCTTCTCCTCGTGACGCCGGCGCCGTACCGCATTCTCCCGCACGCGGGATATCCGCCACGGCCGGCATCGACGACGATCGGTTCAATCACCTGACGACATCACGCTACGCCCATCGCCCCGACGGCGCTTGACGCGAGTCAAGCCGCGCCCCGGGGCGGGCGCGCCACGGGGACGTCGGCGACATATCGGGGACATATCGGGGACATGACCGACGGCTGCTTGCCCGCGGATCCCCGGACCCGGATCCGCAGTTCCCGGTCCCCCGGCCGCTCGTTTGACCGCGGTCAACACGAGCGCGCCGCACTCCGAAAGAATGAGGCTTGCATGCGTCTGCGAAGCCGCGTGCGGAGTCGACGCGGGGTGAGGGGATGTTCCAGACGCGGATACACGGGCGGGGAGGGCAGGGCGTAGTGACCGCCGCCGAGATGCTGTCGATCGCCGCCTTCCACGAGGGCCGGCACGCGCAGGCGTTTCCGAGCTTCGGTTCGGAGCGTACCGGCGCGCCGGTGGTCGCGTTCTGCCGCGTCGACGACAAGCCGATCCGGCTGCGCGAGCCGGTCATGGAGCCCGACGCGCTGATCGTCCAGGATCCGACGCTGCTGCTCCAGGTCGACGTGTTCCAGGGCCTGAGTCCCGCCGGCTACGTGCTGATCAATTCGTCGCGCAGCTTCGCGCAGCTCGGGCTCGGCGAGTTGATCGGGCGCCTGCGCGCCGATCGCGTGCTGACGGTACCGGCCACCGAGCTCGCGTTGAAATACCTCCGCCGGCCGCTGCCCAATGCGGTGCTGCTCGGCGGTTTCGCCGCGATCTCGAGCGAGATCTCGCTCGCGGCGGTGGTCGTATCGATCCGCGCGAAGTTCAAGGGCGCTGTCGCGGACGCGAACGCCGCGGCGGCGCAGGCGGCCTTCGATTTCGTCCGCCGCGAGCGCGAGGAGCTGTCCCATGCTTGAGCAGACCGAAGGCTCGCGCGCGGTCGCCGCCAGCGTCGCGCTGTGCCGCCCGGAGGTGATCTGCGCCTATCCGATCTCGCCGCAGACGCACATCGTCGAGGCGCTCGGCGAGATGGTCAAGTCCGGCGCGCTCGCGCCGTGCGAGTTCATCAACGTCGAGAGCGAGTTCGCGGCGATGTCGGTGGCGATCGGCGCGTCGGCGGCCGGTGCGCGCGCGTACACGGCGACCGCGTCGCAGGGCCTGCTGTTCATGGCCGAGGCGGTCTACAACGCATCCGGGCTCGGCCTGCCGATCGTGATGACCGTCGCGAACCGCGCGATCGGCGCGCCGATCAACATCTGGAACGATCACTCCGACGCGATGAGCCAGCGCGATTGCGGCTGGCTGCAGTTGTTCGCCGAGACCAACCAGGAAGCGGTCGACCTGCATATCCAGGCATTCCGCCTCGGCGAGGAGCTGAGCCTGCCGGTCATGGTCTGCATGGACGGCTTCATCCTGACGCACGCCTACGAGCGGATCGACCTGCCGGATCCGGCGCGCGTCGACGCCTTCCTGCCGCGCTACGAACCGCGCCAGGTCCTCGATCCGGCCGAACCCGTATCGATCGGCGCGATGGTCGGGCCCGAGGCATTCACCGAGGTGCGTTACCTCGCGCACGCGCGCCAGATGCAGGCGCTCGAGCGCATTCCCCGCCTTGCCGAGGAATTCCGCGCGCTGTTCGGCCGCGAGGCCGGCGGCCTCGTGCGCCCGTACTGCACCGACGACGCCGAGACCATCGTCGTCGCGCTCGGTTCGGTGCTCGGGACGCTGAAGGACGTCGTCGACGAGATGCGTGCCGACGGCGCGCGCATCGGCGTGCTCGGCATCAACTCGTTCCGGCCGTTCCCGCTCGATGCGGTCCGCGAAGCGCTGCAGCCGGCGCGGCGCATCGTCGTCGTCGAGAAGAACCTCGCGGTCGGCATCGGCGGGATCGTCGCGTCCAACGTGAAGACCGCGCTCGGCGCCAACTCGCGGCGCGTCACGACGGTGATCGCCGGCCTCGGCGGCCGCGCGATCACGAAGGCCGGCCTGCACCGGATGCTGCGCGACGCGGTCGCCGACCGGCTGGACGCGCTGCACTTCATGGACCTCGACTGGGGCCTCGTCAACCGCCAGCTGGAACGCGAGCGGGCGCGCCGGCGCACCGGCCCGGCCGCCGAGGCGATCCTGCGCGACGTCGGCACGGTCGCCGCGCGCGTCAGCTGATGCCGGCCCGCGCGCGGCGCCCCGGCCCTCGGAGCCACAGATGAGCCAGTCCTCCGTCAAGTTCTACCAGACCGGCACCTTCACGGTCGGCAATCGGCTGCTCGCGCCGGAGGTCCGCGCGGTGCAGGCGTCCGGGGCGCGCGCCAACGCGCTGAACTCCGGCCACCGGGCCTGCCAAGGGTGCGGCGAGGCGCTCGGTGCGCGCTACGCGATGGACGCCGCGATGCGCGCCACCGGCAGCCGGCTGATCGCCGCGAACGCGACCGGCTGCCTCGAGGTGTTCTCGACGCCGTATCCCGAAACCTCGTGGCAGATCCCGTGGATCCACTCGCTGTTCGGCAACGCCGCCGCGGTCGCCACCGGCATCGCCGCGGCGCTGAAGGTCAAGGGGCGCAACGACGTGCGGGTCGTCGCGCAAGGCGGCGACGGCGGCACGACCGACATCGGCTTCGGCTGCCTGTCGGGGATGTTCGACCGCAACGACGATGTCCTGTACATCTGCTACGACAACGAGGCGTACATGAACACCGGCGTGCAGCGCTCGTCGGCGACGCCACCCACCGCGCGCACCGCGACGACGCCGGCGATCGGCGTCCGGCCGGGCAACGTCTTCGGCCAGGGCAAGAACGTGCCGCTGATCGCGATGGCGCACGGCATCCCGTACGTGGCCACCGCAACCGTCGCGCAGCTGCACGACCTCGAAGACAAGGTCGAGCGCGCGATGACGATGCGCGGCGCGCGCTACCTGCACGTGCTGGTGCCGTGTCCGCTCGGCTGGGGCGCCGCCTCCGAGGACACGATCAAGCTCGCGCGGCTGGCCCAGGAGTCGGGCCTGTTCCCGGTCTTCGAGGCCGAGTACGGCGAAGTCACGAGCGTATCGAAGATCCGGCGCCAGGTGCCGGTGGCCGACTACCTGCGTCCGCAGCGCCGCTTCGCGCACCTGTTCGGCAGAGGCGCCGACCCGGAGTCGCTGGCGCACCTGCAGCGCATCGCGGACCGCAACATCCGGCGCTTTGGCCTGCTGCGCGACGACGCGCCGGCGGGCGTGTGGACTGCGGAGCAGGCCGGCGAACGCAACGCGCCGGCCGCCTGACGCGCCCGGCGCCCACGCCCCGACGGAACGACCCAATGGACAAGCCCTTCGCGATCACCCTCGACGTCGGTTCCTCGCTGGCCAACCACACCGGCACCTGGCGCACCTCGCGCCCGGTTTACGTAGACCGGCTTCCGCCGTGCAACCACCAGTGCCCGGCCGGCGAGGACATCCAGGGCTGGCTGTTCCACGCCGAATCCGGCGACTACGAGAACGCGTGGCGCCACCTGACCCGCGACAATCCGTTTCCGGCCGTCATGGGCCGCGTCTGCTATCACACCTGCGAAGGCGCCTGCAATCGGGCCGAGCTCGATGCCGCGGTGGGCATCAACGCGGTCGAGCGATTTCTCGGCGACGAGGCGCTCAAGTGCGGCTGGACGTTCGCGCCGCCCGCGACCGAGTCCGGCAAGCACGTGCTGGTCGTCGGCGCCGGCCCGTCGGGGCTGTCGGCGGCATATCACCTGCGGCGGCTCGGCCATCGCGTGACGATCGTCGAGGCGGGCCCGGTCGCCGGCGGGATGATGCGCTTCGGCATCCCGAAGTACCGCCTGCCGCGCGCGGTGCTCGACGCCGAGGTCGCGCGCCTGCTCGACATGGGCGTCGCGCTGAAACTGGATACGCGCGTGGCGCGCATCCTCGACACGATGCGGCACGGAGGCTACGACGCGGCCTTCCTCGCGGTCGGCGCCCAGATCGCCAAGCGCGCCTACGTTCCGGCCGGCGACGCGGCGCGTGTCTTGAGCGCGATCGCCGTGCTGCGCTCGATGGAGGGCGCGGACAAGCCGATGCTCGGACGGCGCGTCGTCGTCTACGGCGGCGGCAACACGGCGATCGATGTCGCGCGCACCGCGAAGCGCCTCGGCGCGACCGACGCGATGATCGTCTACCGGCGCACGCGCGACCGGATGCCGGCGAACGACGTCGAGATCGAGGAGGCGCTGCAGGAAGGCGTCATGGTCAAGTGGCTGTCGACGATCAAGCGCGCCGACCAGGACGCGATCACGATCGAGAAGATGACGCTCGACGCTTCCGGATTCCCGCAGCCGACCGGCGAGTTCGAGACGATCGAGGCCGACTCGCTGGTGCTCGCGCTCGGCCAGGACGTCGACCTGTCGCTGCTCGATGGAGTGCCCGGCCTGGTGCTCGAGGACGGCGTCGCCGTGGTCGACGCGTCGATGATGACCGGCTACCCGGGACTCTTTGCCGGCGGCGACATGGTGCCCGGCGAGCGCAATGTGACGGTCGCGATCGGCCACGGCAAGAAGGCGGCGCGCCATATCGACGCCTGGCTGCGCGGCGCCGCGCACGTCGCGCCGGCCAGGCATGAGGTCGTCCGCTTCGAGCAGCTCAACCCGTGGTATTACTCGGATGCGCCGAAGACCGTGCGGCCGATGCTCGATCTGGCGCGCCGCAAATCGACCTTCGACGAGGTGCAGGGCGGCCTCGATGAAACCAATGCGCTGTTCGAGGCGCGCCGCTGCCTGTCGTGCGGCAACTGCTTCGAGTGCGACAACTGCTATGGCGTCTGCCCGGACAATGCGGTGATCAAGCTCGGGCCGGGCAAGCGCTTCGCGTTCAACTACGACTACTGCAAGGGCTGCGGCATCTGCGTGTCCGAGTGCCCCTGCGGCGCGATCAAGATGGAGCCCGAGGCGGTCTGAGACCGCGGGCAACGCGCCAGCCGTGACCACGAACCCGGGCCGGATGCGGACCGCAGCTGCGGTCCGCGTCGATCCGGCCGCGAACGTCTCCGCCGAGGTAGCGACATGACCAAGGAACAGATCCAAGCGCTGCGCTCCACGCTGCAGCAACGTCTCGCCGAGCTGCGTGCCTCCCTCGACGCCGAGGTCGCCGACGAATCGCACGAGCATTTCCGCGACATCGCCGGCGAGGTCTCCGACCGCGGCGACGAGTCGCTCGGCGCCGAAATGACCGAGCGCGAGAATGCGCTGATCGGTCACCACGTGCGCGAGGTGCGCGAACTCGAAGCGGCGCTCGCGAGGATGGCCAATGGCAGCTACGGCCGCTGCAGCGACTGCGAGGCCGATATCCCCTACGCGCGGCTCGCCGCCTACCCCGCCAGCCTGCGCTGCGTCGGCTGCGAAGCGGCTCACGAACGCCACCCGGCCGCCTAGTCGCGCGCCGCGACCCATATGCTGCGTCGCGATATCCGCGGCGCGACGCCCGCGGACGCACGGCAACATGACGACTCACGGTATCCCCAGTCCCGGACATGGGGTCTGTCGATTTCGATCCGGATCGACAAGAATCCGTTTCGGGCGCGCCCGCCCAGGCGAAGCGCCTGAGACTGCGGGCGCGCGCCGCCTGCGCATCGCGCGGCGTCCCCTCGCCGCGCCCGAAGATGATCCCAGTTCACAGGAGCGTCGAATGAAGATGCATCGCATGGGAACCCGCTTCCGGCGCGTGGCGCCGAGCGGCCTTTGCGCCGTCGCGCTGCAGCTGGCCGCGCTGTGCGGCACGGCGCAGGCGGCGTCCGCCCCCGACGGCCCCGGCGCGCTGTCGCACTACGCGCTGGCGCGCAAGGACTGCCTGGGAACCGCGCGCAACACGACATCCAAGGTGTGGTTCACGATCGCCAATGGCGTACTGAGCGACGTCTACTACCCGACCAATGACAACACCAACGTCGAGACGCTGCAGTACGTCGTCACCGATGGCAGCACGTTCACGGACCTGCAGACGCGCGACATGACCTACACGGTCGAGGCGCTCGACGCGCGCGCGCTCGATTGCCGCGTCAAGGCGACCGCGAAGAGTGGAAAGTACCGCATCGTGACCGACTACCTGACCGATCCCGCCCACAATACGGTCGTCGCGCGCGCGCGCTTCCAGCCCTTGCAGGGCGCGCTCGCGTCGTACAAGCTCTATGTGATCTACGACCCGAGCATCAACGGCAACGGCGGCGGCGGCGGTGGCAACGGCGGCGGCGACACCGGAAGCGTGGACAACTCGACCGGGCACGCGATCCTGCTCGCGGCCGATCCGCAGACCGCCACCAATGCGGTCAACCGGACGTACGCGACGCCGGTCGTCAGCGCGCTCGACGCCGTTCCGCCGTTCATCCAGGTGACGAACGGATTCGTCGGCGGCGCGAGCGATCCGCTCGTCCAGCTCGACGCGAGCCACGCCCTGACCACGCTGTACACGGATGCCGCCAATGGCAACCTCGTGCAGGGCGCCAGGGTCGACTTGTCGCGGGGCGGCGCCTTCACGCTGGCGCTGGGCTTCGGCACCGGCGCGGACGCGATCGTTGCAGCCGAGTCCTCGCTGTCCCGCTCGTTCGACAGCCTGCGCAATGCCTACGAGAAGGGCTGGAGGACCTACGACGACCTCCTGAAGGAGCCTCCGGAGCACTTGAAGGCCATGGACGACGACCAGTGGTCGTCGCTGGTCGATGCCTACTACCTGAACGCCAACCTGCTGAAGGCGGGCGAGGACAAGACCTTCCCCGGCGCGCTGCAGGCGGGGCCGACCTCGCCATGGGGCCAGGCGGTGTCGGCCGGCGATCCGAACAATCTGTACTTCGGTTCGTATCGGGAGGTCTTCGCGCGCGACCTTTACGAACAGTGGACCGGGCTACTGGCCGCCGGCGATCGCCAAACCGCGCGCGATGCGGTGAATTTCCTTTTCTACAGGCAGCAGCGGCCGGACGGCTCGATGCCGCGCAACAGCCTGACGAACGGCCTGGCGGCTCCCGACTCGTTCAACACGCAGCTCGACGAATGCAGCTACCCGATCCTC
>Ga0213853_10100088_pt1 | contig 14641 bp, 13 predicted proteins | sample ABR_2016_MetaT_FD_164456 | JGI IMG/M metagenome (GOLD analysis project Ga0213853, IMG submission 164456) | Metatranscriptome of freshwater sediment microbial communities from post-fracked creek in Pennsylvania, United States - ABR_2016... | ecosystem: Environmental > Aquatic > Freshwater >...
CCATGGATGCGGTCCAGACGCTGATTTTTCGCAAGTCGCGGCGCGGCCCCGTCAGACCTTGACGATCTGCTCTGAGCTCGCGAAGATAGGATGCAATTGCGCGCCGCGATTGCAACCGTGCGCAAGCTGGAGCGACAGCGAGCCGAAGCCCTCCCGGCGCCCGCGCAGCCTCTCGATCGCGCTCTGGGCGGCCGGCTCGTTGCCGAAGATCGCAAACCCGGTCGGGCCCCAGGAGCTCTGGCCATAGGCCGCGGCACCGCAGCCGGCCAGGAAGTGCAAGGCAGCCTCGACCTGCCGGCTCGCATAGCGGCCGCCTTGCGCGGGCGCGAAGTGGTCGCCGATGGTCTGCTGCAAATCAGTCAAAGCCGCACCGAATTCCTCGATTCGCGCTTCGGCCAGCGCCGGCAGCAGCTGCATCAGTACCAATCGGGCCAGCCGTTCGGCCTGACGCTCGGGGAAGCGGGGCAGGTCGCGGAAAGCCGCGGCTTCGCTTTCCCCATGCAGCCCGGTCAGGTGCGCGTCGAACAGCAACACCACGCGCCAGTCCTCAGGAAATGGCAGCCGGCTGATCACCGGCGGTGGCGCGTCCAGGCCTCCGCGGCCGCCGTCGACGACGAAGCCTCCCAGTTCGAACAGGCCGCTGCCGATACCCGAGCGCGTGCCACGCTGCATGCTGCGCGCCAGCTCCGGCACCGGCACGGCCCGCCCGAACAAGGCGCAGGCACTCACCGCGGTAGCCAGCGAGATCTGAGTGCCGGATCCGAGGCCGCAATGTTCCGGGATCGACTCCTCGATCTGCGCCCGCACCCCCGGTCCGATCCCAAGGCGCCGATGCAGCGTGCTCAACACCCGCGCGACGCGCTCCGCGCCCGGTCCGGACACTTCGAAGGCCGCGGCCTTCGACAAGCTCATCCGAACTGCGGGCCTATCGATCGCCAAGCCCAGACTGCCAAACCGGCGTCCCAGGCCCCCGTGCAGGTCGACGAAACCGAAATGCAGGCGCGCTGGCGCCACGACCCGGACCTGCGCAGGAGCCAGAATTGCATGATGAGAGACTGCAGCGGGCCCTTGCACGCGTCGATCCTGTACCCGGGACATGGGAAAAGCAGCCAAGCCGAAGAATACTACCCGCGCGTGCGGCGAGCACTGCCCAGCGGCGCCGGGTGCCACTCGAATCGACTCTTTAACGTATTGATTTTATTTAACTAAATGTCCACCTTGGGCGGCAGCCCGGCGCCTGCCGTCGATCCGTTCATACCCGGCCGGCGGCTTTCGGAGGATTCGAAGGCGTCGGTGCGCGACGACATGGCGCGCGCGATCGGCCCGATGCGAGCGCGTTTCCCGCGGCGCATCGTTGCGGATGCCGTTGCCCCTGTGTTACGGTGCGGCAGCATTCCTCAATCACCCTCGAGACCGACCGTGACAGTCATGGTGGCGACAGCACCGGATTACTCGAAGTGGTGCGATCGAAGCGTTTGGACTGTCTACGAGTCGGTCTGCCTGGTGCTGGCCATGGAGCCGGCGGCCGTCCGGCACGATCCCGGCGCTGGCATCGGCGGCTTCGATCCGGTGGGACTCGCCATCGAACAGTACGGCGAGTTCGCCGATGAAGCGATGCGCAGCGGCGCTCTGAAGCCCTTGAACCCCGAGGATCTTTCGCGCCCCGCCTTGCAGCGCCGCGTCGATCCACGTGCTTTCCTGAGGTGCGCGAAGACCTGGGATATCCCGATTCCGGACGGCCTCGCACCGGTGCTGGCGCGCGAGCCGACGCGGCCGCCGGTCGTGCCCAACTCCATCCTCGAGCAGATCGGACGCGGCTACTGCGGTGCCGACTACATCGAAGAGGCCCGCGAGCAGGTCCTGGGCGCCGCGCTCGCCGCGATCAAGGCATTTCCCGAGCTTTGCAACAACGCAGTGGCCGTTCGCCGCGTCATCGAGAGCCACGCCGGCCTGCTCTGGCCCGACACGCGCCGCCCGCCATTGACGTCGATGGAAATGGAACGCTTGATCGGTCGCTGGCTCGACCGGCTCGGTTAAATGCCTGTGCGCGAGTCCGAACGCGGTGACCCTGCGGCGCCGCGAGCACACCGGGTTCGCGCAAGCTCGCACAATACGGAGACAGACAATGACAACCATCGTCACGGAGAACTGCAACGGCTGCCGCTTCACCGATTGCGTCACCGTCTGCCCGGTCGCCTGCTTCCATGCGGACGACACGATGCTCTACATCGACAACGAGGTGTGCATCCAGTGCAGCGCTTGCATTGCGCTTTGCCCGGTGCACGCGATCTATGCCGACGACGACATTCCCGAGGACCAGCGACACTGGATCCAGACCAACGCCGAGCGCTCCAAGGCGCTGCCGGTGATCGGTGAGAAGCAGGAGCCTCTTTCGGGCGCCGAGGAGCGCAAATCGGCGCTGGGATACTGAGCCCAGCCATGGAGGCGCCGGGCAGCGAGGGCAAGCCTCTTCAGGTGGCGGTGGTCGGCAGCGGGCCCAGCGGGTTCTACGCGGCCGAGGCCCTGCTCAAGTGCGGTCGGATCGTCAACGTGGACCTGATCGAGCGCCTTCCCGCGCCCTTCGGCCTGGTACGTTACGGCGTGGCGCCGGACCACCCGAAGCTCAAGGAAGCGATCCTGGCCTACCAGGTCATCGCCCGCCTGCCGCGCTTCGAATTGCTCGGCAACGTCACGGTCGGTCGCGACCTCACCGTCGAGGAGCTGCGAGCGCATTATCACGCCGTCATCTTCACCAGCGGCGCCGAAGCCGATAACCGGCTCGGCGTTCCGGGGGAAGATCTGCCGGGCAGCCACACCGCGACCGAGTTCGTCGCCTGGTACAACGGCCATCCGGAATACCGGGACCGGCGCTTTGACCTGTCGGCCGAGGTGGTGGCAGTGGTGGGACAGGGCAATGTCGCCGCCGACGTGTGCCGCATCCTGGCCAAGTCGGTTGACGATCTGCGCGGCACCGACATCGCCGAGCATGCCCTCGATGCCCTGGCGCAAAGCCGGGTGCGCGAGATCCACGTGATCGGCCGGCGCGGCCCGGCGCAGGCGAAGTTCACGAACAAGGAATTGAAGGAGCTCGGAGAACTCGCGAACTGCAGTGCGCAGCTCGATCCGGGGGCGCTGGAGCTGAACCCGGAGAGCCGCGCCGAGCTGGAGGCGAAGGCGAACTTCGTCAGCGCGAAAAACGTCGAGATCCTGCGCGAATTCGCCTCCAGGCCGGTGGGTGGCAAGCCGCGCCGGCTCATCTTCCATTTCCTGAAGAGCCCGTCGCGGCTGAGCGGGGCCGGGCGGCTGCAGCAGCTCGAGCTGGTGCGCAACCGGCTTGAGGGAACCGCGTTCAACCAGGTCGCGCGCGAGACCGGGCACACCGAAACGCTGGCCTGCGGGCTGCTGTTTCGAAGTATCGGCTACCGCGGCGTTCCGATCGCCGGCGCTCCCTTCGATGCGAAGCGGGGCGTGATCCCCACCCGGGACGGACGCGTCGTCGACGCAGCCGGCACGCCGATCCAGGGACTGTACGCAGCCGGTTGGATCAGGCGCGGACCCACCGGGATCATCGGCACGAACCGCGCGGACAGCGTGGCGAGCGTCAAGTCGCTGCTGGCCGACCTGCCGGCGCTTCCGCAGGACGCCCGCGCGGGTTCGAAAGGGATCGCGCCGCTGCTGCAGGCGCGCGCGGTGCGGCCGGTGAGCTTCGCCCACTGGTGCGCGATCGACGCCGAGGAGGTCGCGCGCGGGCAGGCCAAGGGCAAGCCGCGCGAGAAATTCACGCGCGTGGCGGACATGCTGGCCTGCTTCGAATGCGCCGCCCGGCCGGCGGCCTGAGTGCGGAGACGGACATGAGCGAGAGCATGATCCTGATCGGCGGGCGCTCTTCGAGCCAGGGCACTTCCTTGTGCGCCGGCAAGCTCGGCGCCGAATACATCGATGTCTCCTCGACGCTGGAGATGAATGTCGAGGACATGGCCCGCATGGGCCTGAAGGACAACGATCGCGTGCGCGTGCGCAGCGCGGTCGGCGAGATCGTCGTTCGCTGCAAGGGGCGCGCCGCCAAGGACCTGCCTTCCGGCCTGCTGTTCATCGCCTACGGCCCGCTGTCGAGCGCGCTGATGGGCGGCGACACGGCGGGCAGCGGAATGCCTTTGTCGAAGAACCTCGACGTGAAGGTCGAACCGGCCGCCTGAGCGGCCCAGGAGAATGTCATGAGTGCCAACATCACGAATCCGCCCCTCAAGACCGCGGCCCCCGCTGCGGCCAGGACGCGGGTGGTGCGCGACGCGACCTGCACGTTCTGCGGCTGCGTCTGCGACGACATGCACCTGACCGTGGATGACGAAACGCACAAGATCGTGAAGGCGGAAAACGCCTGCGTCCTGGGGCGGGCGTGGTTCAAGGAGCACGGAATCGAGGATCGACCCTTCGCGCTGATCGACGGGCGCGAGGCAGGCACCGAGGAGGCCATCGAGGCCGCGGCGCAGATCCTGGCCGAGGCGCGCTTTCCGATCATCTACGGACTGTCCGATACCACCTGCGAGGCGCAGCGCGAGGCCGTCGCCATCGCCGACATGATCGGCGGCAACATCGATACGACGACCTCCGTCTGCCATGGCCCGAGCGGCATGGCGTTTCAGGGCGTGGGCGAGAGCACGGCGACGCTGGGAGAGATCCGCAACCGCGCGGACCTGCTGGTCTTCTGGGGCGGTAACCCGGCCGAATCGCATCCGCGCCTTTTCACGCGCTACGCGGTGACGGCCAAGGGCATGTACGTGCCGAACGGCAAGAAGGACCGCACGGTGGTGCTGGTCGACGTGCGGCGCACGCCGAGCGCGGCCGTGGCCGACATCTTCATCCAGGTCAAGCCTCGGCGGGACTTCGAAGTGCTGTGGGCCTTGCGCGCGCTGGTCAAGGGCGCCGACGTGGACCCCGACATCGAGCAGGTCACCGGCGTGGCGCTGGCGACGCTGCAGGACCTGGCGGCCAGGATGAAGGCCTGCCGCTTCGGCGCGCTGATGTTCGGCATGGGCCTGACGATGACGCGCGGGCGGCATTTCAACTCCGGTGCCCTGCTCGCGCTGGCCTCGGACCTGAACCGGTACACGCATTTCATCGCCAAGCCGGTGCGGGGGCACGGCAACGTCACGGGCGCAGACAACGTGATGTCCTGGCAGACGGGATTTCCTTTCGGCGTGAACCTGAGCCGCGGGTATCCGCGCTTCAATCCCGGCGAGTTCACGACGGTCGACTTGCTCGCTCGCGGCGACGTGGACGCCGCGATGATCATCGCGGCCGATCCGGGCGCCAACTTCCCGCAGTCCGCCATCGACCACCTGCGCCGCATCCCGGTCGTCGTGCTCGACCCCAAGCTCAGTCACACCAGCCGGCACGCCAAGGTGGCGATCACGACGGCGACCTACGGGATCAGCGTCGGGGGAACGGTTTACCGGATGGACGACGTGCCGCTCACGCTGCGGCCGGCCTTGCCGTCGCCATACCCGAGCGACGAGACGGTTCTGAAGGCGATCCGCCAGCGGGTCAAGGAGTTGCTCGGCGGCGGCAGGGTGCCGGCGCCGGCACACGCCGGCGTCGCGGCGTAGCGCAAGCCGGGTCCGAGGCATGCTGCGCATCGTGAACGGCCGGGTCGTCGACCCCGCCAACGGGGTCGATGGCGAAGTGCGCGACGTGTGCGTGGCCTCCGGCAGGATCGTCGCCGACGTCCCGCCGCAGGCCCGCCGCATCGACGCGAGCGGCATGGTCGTGATGCCCGGCGGCGTCGACATGCACTGTCACATCGCCGGCGCCAAGGTCAACCTCGCGCGCAAGCTGCAGCCGGAGGACCACCGCCACGACGTGCACCCGCGCACGGCGTTCACGCGCTCCGGCGTCGGCGGCACCGTCCCGTCCACCTTCACGACGGGTTACCGCTATGCGATGCTCGGATACACGACCGCCATGGAGGCTGCGGTGCCGCCGCTGAGCGCGCGCCACACGCTCGAGGAACTGCACGACACGCCCGTCATCGACAAGGGCTTTTACGTGCTGCTGGGCAACAACGTCATGCTGTTCAAGCTGCTCGAAAAGGGGCGGCTGGAGGAATTCGGGCACGCGGTCGCCTGGCTGCTCTCATCGTCCAAGGCCTATACGGCCAAGCTGGTGAACCCCGGCGGCGACGAGGCCTGGAAGGGCCGGCGCAACGCCAACGTGACCCGGCTCGACGAGAAGATCGAGCCCTTCGAACTCACGCCGCGCCAGGTGATAGGCGCGCTGATCAGGGCGGTGGACGATCTGGGCCTGCCCCACCCGGCGCACATCCACTGCAACAACCTCGGGCACTCCGGCAATTTCGAGACCACGCTGGAGACGATGCGCATCGCCGAAGGACGCCGGGCGCACCTGACGCACATCCAGTTCCACAGCTACGGCCACGTGGCCGGCAAGTCCAACGACAACCCGACGTCCAAGGCGCGCGAGATCTCCGAGTTCGTCAATACGCACCCGAACATCAGCGCCGACGTCGGGCAGGTGATGTTCGGCAACGCCACCGCGATGACCGCCGATGCGCCGCTCGGTTACATGCTGTCGCGGCTGTCCGGCGGCAAATGGGTCAACGCGGACACCGAGCACGAATCCGGCTGCGGCATCGTCCCCTTCGCCTACCAGGACCGGGTCTATACGCATGCGCTGCAGTGGGCGATCGGCCTGGAGCTGTTTCTGATGTCGAAGGACCCGTGGCGCATGGTGCTGTCCACGGACCACCCGAACGGCGGCTCCTTCATGAGCTACCCGAAACTGATACGGCTGCTGATGGACCGCGAATTCCGCCGGCAGGAGATGTCCAAGGTCAATCCGCGGGCCCTGCGTCAGACCGCACTGGCGGACGGGCTGGATCGCGAATACACGCTGGGCGAGATTGCCATCGTCACGCGCGCGGGTCCGGCCCGGCTGCTGGGCCTGAAGAACAAGGGCCACCTGGGCGTCGGCGCCGATGCCGACATCACGATCTACGAGGAGCACGAGGACAAGGAGCAGATGTTCAGCACGCCGCGCTATGTGATCAAGGACGGTCAGCTCATCATCGAGGACCACGAGTTCCGCGCCGACTACGAAGGACGCGTGCTGCACGTCGCGCCGGACTACGACCCGGCCATCGTCGACGTGATCCGGCCGTTCTTCGAGGAGTACTACTCGATCCGCTTCAACAACTACGCGGTCGACGACTCCTATCTGGGCCGGCACGAGCAGGTGCCCACCGCCGCCCAGCGCGCCAAGGGGAGCTGAGATGCAGGTCAACGGCGTCGCCGTCGAGGACACGTTCGCCGAGGCCTTCGCGATGTTCGGCGCGCGGGTGTTGATCACGGCCGACAGCGAGAAGTGGGCGATGGCCGCGGCGCGCTCGATGACGGGTTTCGCCACCTCGGTGATCGGATGCAAGTGCGAGGCCGGCATCGAGCGCATCGTGCCGGCCGCGCAGACGCCCGACGGCCGGCCCGGCGTGACCGTATTGCTGTTCGCGACCAGCGCCGAAAGCGCCGGCAAGCGGCTGGTCGAACGCGTCGGGCAGTGCGTGATGACCTGCCCTACGACGGCCTGCTATAACGCGCTGCCATCCGATACGACGGTCGTCGTCGGAGGCCTGCTGCGGTACTTCGGCGACGGCTACCAGGCGGCCAAGCTGATCGACGGTCGCCGCTTCTGGCGCGTGCCGGCGATGGACGGGGAGTTCGTCGTCGAGGAGAGCTTCGGCGTGCAAGCCGCGATCGGTGGCGGAAACCTGCTGATCCTCGGCGAGGACACCGCGCCCACGCTGGCGGCGGTGGAAGCGGCCGTGGACGCGATGCGCGAGGTTCAGGGCGTGATCCTGCCGTTTCCCGACGGAGTCGTGCGCTGCGGAAGCAAGGTCGGCTCGCGGTACAAGACGGTGATCGCCTCCACCAACGACGCCTACTGCCCGACGCTCAGGGCCGTCAGCAGCGCCACGCGGCTGACGCAGGAAATCGGCTGCGTGCTCGAGATCGTCATCGACGGCCTGGAACTGGGACAGGTCGAGGAGGCGATGCGGCGAGGCATGAAGGCCGCGGCGCGGCCCGGTGTGCGCCAGATCACGGCGGGCAACTACGGCGGCAACCTGGGCCAGTACAAGATCGGGCTGCACGCACTGATGAGCGGGACATGAGCCTGACGCTGACCCTGAAGAACGCGCCCGAAGTTCCGCTGGAAGCCGAAGCGATCAGCCCCGAGCGGCTCGAGGGCATGAGCGCGTCGCAGGCCGCCGGGGTTGCCGTGCTGTACGGCAACCGGCAGGCGCAGCTGGGCGATTTCTTCGGAATCGAGGGCACCGGCGACGGCGAGCTTCGCGTGGTCGGCGACTGCGGGCGCGTGAAGAGAATCGGCGCGGCGATGTCTCGGGGCCGCCTGCTGGTCGAGGGCCATGCCGGCATGCACCTGGGTGTCGGCATGTCCGGTGGCGCGATCCTCGTCAAGGGCGATGCGGGCGACTCGGTGGGCATGGAGATGCTCGGCGGGCTGGTCGTGGTGGAAGGCAACGCAGGCCACCTTCTCGGCAGCACGATCCGCGGCGGCCGCGTCGGCATGCGCGGGGGCGAGATCATCGTGCACGGCAGTGTCGGCAACGAGACCGGCAGCGGCATGCGGCGCGGGCTGATCGCAGTCGGCGGCGACGCCGGCGATTTCACGGGCGTCAACATGCTGGCGGGGACCATTGTCGTGCTGGGCCATCTCGGCTGGCGCAGCGGCGCGGGCTTGAAGCGCGGCTCCATCGTCTCCGGCCGGCCGGCCGAAATCCTGCCGACCTTCCGCTACGCGTGCGCCTACCGGCCGGTCATGCTGCGACTGGTCCTCGCCCACCTGCGCCAGAGGGGACTGCCCGTGTCCGACGCGCAGCTTCGCGGGCGCTACCGGCGATGGAGCGGCGACGCCGTGGAGACGAACCGGGGGGAGATTCTGCTGCTCGAGCAGTAAGACTCTGACCCGAGGGACCGGCGTTGACGGCGATTCGAGGCGGCCGTCACCGTTACAATCGATGCATGAGCGCAAGTGGCAGGGGCATCAGCAGCGACGACGGCGAGGAGCCGCAGCGACGGCGGGGGGAGGGAGTCTGCACCTGCCCTTTTTGCGGGCTGTTGTGCGATGACATCACCGCCGAGGCTTCTAAGCTTGGCGTTGTGGCAGTTTCCGGTCGCGCCTGCGAACTGAGCCGCGCCGGCTTCTCCCGGCAGTCGGCCGCCGGCCTGGATACGCCGCTCATCTGCGGCCAGCCCGCGGTGCTCGAGCAGGCGGTCGCGGCGGCTGCCGGAATCCTGCACCGGGCCGGCCAGCCGCTGATCGGCGGCCTGGGAACCGACGTCGCCGGCATGCGTGCGGCCCTGGAGCTCGCCGACCGGTGCGGCGCCGTGGTCGATCACGCCAATTCGAGCGCCAAGTTCCGCAACCTGCTGGCTTTCCAGGACCGGGGCGCAATCACGACGACCCTGTCCGAGGTTCGCAACCGCACCGACCTGTTCGTCGTGATCGGGACCGACGTGGCGAGCCGGTTTCCGCGCTTTTTCGAGCGCGTGTGCGCTCCCGGCGAAACGCTCTTCGACCTGCGCAATGCCGATCGACGCGCGGTCTTCGTCGGCGCCGAGCCTTCGGCCGGTGCACCCCCAAGCGAGACGATCCCGTGCGCGCGCCAGGACCTGCCTGACCTGCTGTCGGCACTGGCGGCGAGCATCGCCGGGGCAAAGCTCGCCGCGAGCCATGCGGGCGCGGTCTCGATGGACCGGATCCGGGAACTCGCCGCCCGCATGTCGGCGGCCCGTTATGGAGTCGTCGCCTGGGCCGCCGCCGACCTGGACTTTCCGCACGCCGAGCTCGCCGTGCAGGCGATCATGCGCTTGCTGATCACCTTGAACCGGACGACGCGCTTTTCCGCGGTGCCGCTGGGCGGCAACGAGGCCGACCTCACCGCCGACGCGGTGCTGCTATGGCAGGTCGGCTTTCCGTTCCGGACTTCCTTCGCCAGCGGCGCGGCGAACTACGACCCTTACCTCTTCGATTCGCGCCGCATGCTGGCGCGGCGTGAGATCGATGCCGTCCTGTGGCTGTCGGCGCTCTCGGACCTGCCGGTGCCCGCCACCTCCGATGCGCCGCTGATCCTGCTGGCCGGTCCCACCGCGGAAGCGGCGCGCCGCGCCGACGTCTTCATCCCCGTCGGCACGCCCGGCCTGGACCACGCCGGCCACATGATTCGCACCGACAAGGTCATGAGCCTGCGCCTGGCGCCTACGCGCCGTCCGCAGCGGGCCCCGGCGGCGCAGATCCTCCGGTCGATCTCGGAGGCGATGAAGTCATGCTGAGCGTGTTGTCGGGCGGGCGCGTGATCGATCCGGCCAACGGCGTCGACGACCAGGTGCGCGACATCTACGTGCAGGACGGTCGCATCATCGACCCGCCCCAGGACGCCGCGCGGGCGCATCGCATCGACATCGCCGGACGCGTCGTGATGGCCGGGGCCATCGACATGCACACCCATATCGGCGGTGGCAAAGTCAACCTGGCGCGCCTGATGCTGCCCGAGGACCATCGCGGGCACGCGCGCGCCCGTACCGAGCTGACTCGGGCAAGTTGCGGGCGCGCGGCCCCTGGCACCCTCCAGACCGGCTATCGCTACGCCGAGATGGGTTACACCGCCTGCTTCGAGCCGGCGATGCTGCCGGTCAACGCGCGCCAGGCACACCTGGAGCTGGGCGACACGCCCATCGTCGACAAGGGCTGCTACGCGATGCTCGGCAACGACGATTATTTCCTGCGCCAGCTGGCCGAAGGAGCGGAGCAGGCCCGCATCAACGACTATGTCGGCTGGATCCTGGACTGCACCCAGTCGATCGCCATCAAGGTCGTCAATGCCGGCGGCATCAGCGCCTTCAAGTTCAACCTGCGCCAGCTCGACGTCGACCAGGAACACCCCTACTACCGCGTCACGCCGCGCCGGGTCCTGCAGGTGCTGTCGCGGGCCGTGCACGACCTGGGTGTTCCCCACGGCCTGCACGTGCACGGCTCCAACCTGGGCGTCGCCGGCAACGTCGAGTCGACGCTGGCCACCATCGCGGCCGCCGAGGGTCTGCCGATCCACCTGACGCACATCCAGTTCCACAGCTACGGACGGGAGGGCGACCGCAAGTTCTCATCGGCCGCGGCGCGGATCGCCGAGGCGGTCAACGCCAATCCGAACGTCAGTTGCGACGTCGGCCAGATCATGTTCGGCCAGACCGTGACGGCGTCCGGCGACAACATGGCCCAGCACCGCAATGCCGACCTGGGCTCGCCCCGCAAGTCGGTCGTGATGGACATCGAGTGCGACGCGGGCTGCGGCGTCGTGCCGTTCCGCTACCGCGACCAGAGCTTCGTGAACGCGCTGCAATGGGCGATCGGCCTGGAGATCTTCCTCCTGGTACGCGATCCCTGGCGCATCTTCCTGACGACCGATCACCCTAACGGAGCGCCGTTTACCAGCTATCCGCACCTGATACGCCTGCTGACCGACCGCTCGTTCCGCAACGACATGTTCCAGAAACTCAATCCCGAGGCCCAGGCTGCCTCCACGCTCGGCAGCCTGACGCGCGAGTACTCGCTCTACGAGATTGCGATTCTCACCCGGGCCGCTCCCGCCCGCACGCTGGGGCTGGCCGATCGCGGCCACCTCGGAGCCGGAGCGGCCGCGGACATCGTCGTCTATCGCGAGGACGCCGATCGCGAGCGCATGTTCGCCACGCCGGAATATGTCTTCAAGGATGGCGAGCTGATCGTCCGCGACGGCCGCCTGGTGAAGATCACCTCCGGGCGCGTGCATGCCGTCAAGCCGGGCTACGACCGGTCGATCGAAGCCCATGTGGCCGACTACTTCGAGCGCTTCCAGTCGATCAGCGCGGCCAGCATGCGCATCAGCGCCGACGAGCTTTGCGAATGCGGGTCCGGCCTGATCGTGCACGACTGCCGCAAGGGAGCCGCATGAGGGTCAACGGCGTCGCCATCGACGACACATTCGCCGAGGCCTTCGCGATGCGGGGCACGCGCCTGATCATCACGGCGCACAACCTGGCCTGGGCGCGCCAGGCGGCCGTCTCGATGACGGGTTTTGCGACTTCGGTCATCGGCTGCGGCTGCGAGGCCGGTATCGAGCGCGAGCTCGCGCCGGCCCAGACGCCCGACGGACGGCCGGGCGTCTCGGTGCTGCTGTTCGCCACCTCGAGCGCGGAGCTGGGAAAGCAGCTCGAGCGGCGCGTCGGCCAGTGCGTGCTGACCTCGCCGACCAGCGCCGTTTTCGGCGGCATCGAGTCGGGACGGCCCCTGCCGCTGGGCAAGACGCTGCGTTATTTCGGCGACGGCCACCAGATCTCCAAGGTGATCGGCGGCAAGCGCTACTGGCGCGTCCCCGTCATGGACGGCGAATTCATCGCCGAGGACACGGCCGCGATGAGCGATGCGATCGGGGGCGGCAATTTCCTGATCCTTGCGGCCGGCACCGACGCGGCGCTCGCGGCGGCCGAAGCGGCGGTCGAAGCGATGCGCCAGGTGCCCGGGGCCATCATGCCGTTTCCGGGCGGCGTGGTCCGCTCGGGTTCCAAGGTCGGGTCCAAGTACAAGACGCTGATCGCCTCCACCAACGACGCTTACTGCCCGACCTTGCGCGCGAGCGTGGACTCCGAGCTGGACGTCGGCGTCGAATGCGTGCTGGAGATCGTGATCGACGGCCTGACCGAGTCCGCGGTGCGCGACTCGATGCGTGCCGGCCTGCGCGCGGCGTGCGGGCTCGGATCGGCGGCTGGCGTGCTGCGCCTCAGTGCCGGCAATTACGGCGGAAAGCTCGGCAAGTTCCATTTTCCGCTGCAGCCGCTGCTGGCATGAGCCATCTCGCCCTTCGGCTGCGCGGCCAGCCGCCGTTCCGGCTGGATCTGTCCGTGCTCACGCCCGAGCGGCTGGCCGGAATGAGCGCCGAGGCGATTGCCAGGCTGCCGCTTTCGCACGGCCGGCGCGCCTCGAGCGTGGGCGAATGGTTCGATGTGCGCGGCAGCGTCGGCCCGCGCCTGGTGATCGAGGCCGACGGCTCCAAGCTCGACCGCATCGGTGCGGGGATGAGCGACGGCGAAGTCCGTGTCGAGGGAAACGCCGGGGCCTACCTCGGCATCGGCATGCGCGGCGGACGCATCGAAGTCAGCGGTCGGGCCGATGCCTTTGCCGCCTGCAGCATGGTCGGCGGGACCCTGAAGATCGGCGGCGATGCCGGCGATTTCCTTGGAGCCGCGTTGCCCGGGGAACACAAGGGCATGCGTGGCGGCACGGTGATCGTGTCCGGTTCGATCGGCGATCGCGCGGGCGACCACATGCGGCGCGGCCTGGTGCTGGTGGAGGGCGACTGCGGCTCGTACTGCGGCGCGCGGATGCAGGGCGGAACGATCGCGCTGCTGGGCCGGGCCGGCGCCCGGCCGGGCTACGCGATGCGCCGCGGCACGCTGCTCTTCGCCGGCGAGGCGCCGCCGGCACCGGGGGCGAGCTTCAACGATGCCGGCGAGCTGCCGCTGGGCTTCCTCGTGCTGCTGCTGCGCTCCTGGGGCGGCCTGCCCTCGCGCTTCGCGCGGCTGCAGCGGCCGTCGACCCGGGTGCGGCGCTGGATCGGCGACCTGGGCTTCGGCGGGCAGGGCGAACTGATCCAATGGCCGGGCTGAGACGCCGCCGGCGCCGCTGCGCTCCCGGTTCCGGACAACTCCCGGCATGAACGGCGCCGACGAGCGCGCGAGCCGCGATCGCGGCGGCGACGACGGACCGGCGGCCCCGGTGCCCCCGATCCGCTGGTCGGCCAGCCGCTTCTGGCTGGCCCTGTCTATCTTCGGCCTGCTGTCGCTCGGCCTCGGCTATCTCGTCGCGACCCACCTCAGCGGGGTTGTCCAGACGGCGGCCGTCATTGCGCGCCCGCACGTCGTCCAATCGCAGCTGGAGCACGCGCTCGGGGTCCTGGATGCGCTGCAGGACAGCGTGCAGGACTACGTGATCGACGGCGCCGACGGCATGCGCGACCAGTACGACGTTGCGGCCCGGGAACTCGGGTCCGAGGCGACCTCGCTTGCCCGCATCCGCGAAGACGAACTCGCCGGCGCAGACGCCTCGGCCATCCGTTCCGGGGTCGAGCGCGTGCTCGACGCCAGCAGCCGGGTTGTCACGGCGCGCAGCCTGCGCGGGGCCGACGAGGCGCGCCGCCTGCTCAGCGACGAGAAGCTCGTGTTCGACGACACGGTGCGGCTGGTGCGCGAGGCGAGCAACCAGCAGAAGGCCCGGCTGCGCGTGCACGAGAAGACGCTGCAGCTGAACGTGTCGAGGATCCTGAACATCGTGATCGCCCTGATGGCGGGCGGCGTGCTGGCCACCACCGTGCTGGTCCTCGACAACGACCGCCGGCGACAGGTCGAGATCCACGGCCTGCTGCGCTCGGAAAACCACCGCCTGGAAGCGGCGGTGCGCGAGCGCTCCGCCGTGCTCGCCCGTGCCAATCGCGAGCTTGCCAGGTTCTCGCGGCGCGCGCTGCATACGCAGGAGCAGGAGCGGCGCGCGCTGGCCCTGGAGCTGCACGACCAGGTCGGGC